>ENA-ORRL01002746-ORRL01002746.1-human-gut-metagenome-genome-assembly--contig:-NODE-2746-length-10009-cov-13.174000_pt1 | contig 10009 bp, 11 predicted proteins | sample MGYA00242175_ERZ509134 | MGnify/ENA primary metagenome ERZ509134 (study PRJEB26280, sample SAMEA2338660) | human gut metagenome | biome: human gut; feature: human-associated habitat; material: faeces... | reverse complement strand
CCCTGCCTCCAAAAGCCAGGGCATCAAGCAGCTGATGGCGGGCGGCGGCGTTGCCCTCATCGGCATCACCCTGATTCCCCTGCTGTCCGGTCTGCTGTCCACCACCTAATGTTTCTCCAAACCCGGCGGGGGCTTTCGCTTCACAGTGAGAGCCCCCGCAAAGGAGGTGATCTCCCTTGATATTGGATATGATCCAGGAGTGGTTCAAGGAACTGCTCATTGACGGTATCATTTCAAACCTGACCGGGATGTTTGATACCCTGAACACAAAGGTGGGCGAGATCGCCGGGGAGGTCGGTATGACGCCCGCCGCCTGGAACAGCAGCATCTTCAACATGATCCGAAACCTCTCGGAGACGGTGATCGTCCCCATCGCAGGCATCATCCTCACCTTTGTTATGTGCTACGAGCTGATTCAGCTCATCATTGAGAAGAACAACCTCCACGACTTTGACACCTGGATTTTCTTCAAATGGATTTTCAAGACCTTCTGCGCGGTGCTGATCGTCACCAACACTTGGAACATCGTCATGGCGGTGTTCGATGTGGCACAGAATGTGGTCAGCCAGTCGGCGGGGGTCATTATCTCGGACGCGGGCATCGACATTTCCGGCGTGGTGGGCGATCTGGAAACCCAGCTTGCCGACTGGAGCGTGGGCGCTCTGCTGGGGCTGTGGTTCCAGAGCGTGTTCGTGGGGCTGTGTACGCAGATTCTTTCCATCTGCATCTTCCTGGTGATCTACGGCAGAATGATTGAGGTGTATTTGGTCACCTCCATTGGACCAATTCCCTTTGCCACGATGGTCAACCGGGAGTGGGGTTCCACGGGGCAGAACTATCTTCGCTCTTTGCTGGCCTTGGGTTTCCAGGCCTTCCTCATTATGATCTGCGTGGGCATCTACGCGGTGCTGGTGGAGGGCATCTCCACATCCGGCGACAACATATCCGCGGCCATCTGGGGCTGCATGGGCTATACGGTCCTGCTGTGCTACACCCTGTTCAAGACCGGCAGCCTTGCAAAATCCCTGTTCGGTGCCCACTAAAGGAGGTGTGAAACATTGGCTTATGTAACGATCCCGAAGGACCTGAGCCGGATACAGAGCAAGGTCCTGTTCGGGCTGACCAAACGACAAGTGATCTGTTTCGGAGCGGCGGCGCTGGTAGGCGTGCCGCTTTTCTTTTTGGCAAAAGCGAGCCTGGGGACCACCACGGCAGCGCTGTGCATGATCCTGGTGATGCTGCCCTTTTTCCTGTTCGCCATGTACGAGAAGAACGGACAGCCGCTGGAAGTGTTCCTGGGCCATCTGATCCAGAACAAATTCATCCGGCCGAAGGTGCGCATCTACCAGACCAACAATCTCTATTCCGCCCTGGTGCGGCAATCCCAACTGGAACAGGAGGTGAAGCGGATTGCGAGAAAAGGCAGAAAAACCGGCAAAGCGTAAGCTCACCCGTGCCGAGCGCAAGCAGATCGAGGCGGTGATTCGGCAGGCAAAGGGCGACGAGAAAAACCATACGGTGCAGGACAGCATCCCGTTTCAGAATATGTTTCCCGACGGCCTGTGCAGGCTGGAGGGCGGCACCTTCTCCAAAACTATTGCCTTTGAGGATGTGAATTACCGCCTGGCGGGGCCGGAGGACCAGCGGAGCATCTTTGAAAGCCTTTGCGACTTCTACAACGGCTACGACCCCTCCATCGGCGTCCAGGTCTCTTTGGACAGCCGCAGCGGAGGCAGCGCCGCCGATGAACTGTTCGGTATCCGCAGGCAGGGCAACGACCTGGACCCCATCCGGGACGAGGCGGTGGACATCCTGCGGATGCAGTACAAGCGGGGCAACAACGGCTATGTGAAAACCAAGTATGTGACCCTGACCATCGAGGCGGAGAACCTTCCGGCAGCCCGGGCGCGGTTTGCCCGCATTGAGACCGACACCCTCAACCGCTTCAAGGTCATGGGGGCGGCGGCTCATGTGCTGGACGGAAAGGAACGGCTGGAGCTGCTTTACAACATCCTCCACCCGGAGGGAGGGCAGTTCGCCTTTGAATGGGACTGGCTCCCGGCCAGCGGCCTTTCGGTGAAGGACTTCATTTCTCCGTCCTCTTTCCACTTCGGGGAGACCCGCACCTTCCGCATCGGAAAGCGGTATGGGGCGGTGTCCTTCCTGCAAATCCTGGCGCCGGAGATGCACGACCGTATCCTCACCGACTTCATGGAGGCGGACGGAAATATCATGGTGACCATGCACATCCGGGGCATCAACCAGAACGAGGCCATCAAAATGGTCAAACGGAAGATCACCGACCTGGACGCCATGAAGATACAGGAGCAGAAGCGGGCGGTGCGCAGCGGCTACGATATGGATATTCTTCCCTCCGACCTTTCCACCTACGGCGGCGCGGCAAAGGACCTTCTCACCGACCTGCAATCCCGCAATGAGAGAATGTTCAACATGACCTTTCTGGTGCTGCACACGGCGGAGACCCGGCAAAAGCTGGAGATCGCCGTATCCCAGGCGGCCAGCGTCGCCCAAACCTACAACTGCCTTTTGACCCGGCTGGACTTCCAGCAGGAGGACGGGCTTATGAGCAGCCTTCCCCTGGGCCTCAACCGCATCAAGATCGAGCGGAGCCTGACCACTTCGGCCCTGGCGGTGTTCATCCCCTTTGTCACCCAGGAGGTGTTCATGGGCGGCGACGCCATGTACTACGGGCTCAACGCCCTCTCCAACAACATGATCCTGCTGGACCGCAAGCAATCCCGCTGTCCCAACGGCCTTGTGTTCGGCACGCCCGGCAGCGGCAAATCCATGAGCTGCAAGCGGGAGATCACCTTTATCATGCTGATGACCCAGGACAACGTCATCATCTGCGACCCGGAGGACGAGTATTCGCCCCTGGTGAAGCGATTGGGCGGTCAGGTGATCCGGCTGTCCCCGTCCAGCACCGACTATGTGAATCCCCTTGACATTAACCTCAACTACTCCGAGGAAGAAAACCCGCTGGCGCTGAAATCGGACTTCGTGCTGTCCTTCTGCGAGCTCATCATGGGCAGCAAGACGGGATTGGAGGCTATTGAGAAAACGGTCATCGACCGGGCGGTGCAGATGATCTACCAACCCTACTTTGCCGATCCCCGGCCGGAGAATATGCCGATTCTGGGCGACCTGATGAACGCCCTGCTATCCCAGCACATCCCGGAGGCCGACCGGGTAGCCCAGGCGTTGGACCTGTATGTGAACGGTTCGCTGAACTTCTTCAACCACCGCACCACCGTGGACATCTCCAATCGCCTGGTCTGCTTTGACATCAAGGGTCTTGGCAAGAACCTGAAAAAGCCGGGGATGCTCATTGTCCAGGATGCGGTATGGAACACCGTCACCATCAACCGGGCTATCGGGCGCTCCACCTGGTACTTCGTGGACGAGTTCCACCTTCTGCTGAAGGAGGAACAGACTGCGGCATACAGCGCCGAGATTTGGAAGCGGTTCAGAAAATGGGGCGGTATCCCCACCGGAGCGACCCAAAACCCCAAAGACCTGCTTTCCTCCCCGGAGATCGAAAACATCCTGGAGAACAGCGACTTCATCTATATGCTCAATCAGGCGGCAGGCGACCGGAAGATACTGGCGGAGCGGCTGAACATTTCGTCGGAGCAGCTTGCCTATGTGACCAATTCCGAGCCGGGCCACGGGCTGCTGTTCTTCAACAACGTCATTCTGCCTTTTGCGGATGACTTCCCGAAGGATACCGAGCTCTACAAATTGCTCACCACCAAGCCCAGCGAGGTTGCACACGAAACTGTGAACGACGAAAAGGAGGACCAGAATGGATAACAAGATGGCGGTTTTCAATAACCGCGAATTTGGCAGCATCCGAGTAATCGAGCAGAACGGCAAGTATCTGTTTTGCGGTTCGGATGTGGCAAAGGCCCTGGGGTATAGCAATCCCCGCAAGGCAGTCCGGGATCATACGAGGGGTGGAACGAAATGTTCCATCCCCACCACCAGCGGAGACCAGACGATGGCTTTTATCCCGGAGGGTGATGTGTACCGCCTGATCGTTCATAGTCGGATGCCTGGTGCGGAACGCTTTGAAAAATGGGTGTTCGACGAAGTTCTCCCCATGATCCGCAAGACGGGCGGGTACATGACTGCCTCCCTTCTGGAACAGGCGGCGGAGAAGCCGGAAATACTGCTGGCTTTTGCCGACCAGCTTCTTGCCGAGCATGAGAAAAACCGGCAGCTCTCCGGCGAGGTGGAACGGCTGCGGCCGAAAGCAGATTTCTATGACGCCTTTGTCCATGAAGAAAACTGCACCAATATCCGGGCTACGGCGAAGGAACTGCAAATCGGGGAGCGTGCGTTTTGCCGTTTCCTGATGGACGCGGGATTTCTGTACCGCTGCCCGGCCGGATACCTTCTGCCCTATGCCAAGCCCTCCAATGACGGGTTGTTCCGTGTGAAGGACTTCTGGAAATACGGGCATTTTGGACAGCAGACCTTGATTACGCCCCAGGGGAAGAATGTGATTCGTCTGCTGCTGGATGATGGGCAAATGCGGCTGGAATGGAAGGAAAGGATGGGATAAGGATATGGAACAGGAAAAGCTGTATGTCATCGAGGAAAAGACCTATGAGGCACATATCGACGAGGAAGTGCATCTCTATGGGCTGCTTCATCAGCTTGCCTTCCTTGCCGGAAAAATCAAGGACCGGGAGGATGTGGAGGCGTTCATTGCGGCGGCGAAGCGGTACGGCCAGATCGCCGATGATAAGTTCGACGCCTGGAACATTCCCGGCCGTTACCTGGTGTTCGGCGACAAGGCGGACCTTGCCGGGATGAAGGCGCGGGAGCTGTGCGAGCTGGATGCCTTCTATGTGGAGTGCGAGGACGACGAACCTGAACCGGGCGGCGGCCGCCAGGAGGAACACTATCTGATCCCCGGCAGCGGATTCCGACTGCTGGTGGGCGAACTGCACATGTTCCTGGTGACCTGGTACAGCATCGCCAAGTGTCTGTCGCAGGCGCAGAACGAGAAAGATTTTCTCCGACTGCAAAAGAAATACGGGAACTATGAAAAGGCGCTGAACAGGCTGCGCCGCAATTTGGGCCTTCCCGCTGACAGTAATTTTTGCCAGGATGAATTGCAGGAGGCGATCATCAAGCGGTTCCGGGCGGAACTGATCCCTGGGGAGCAGATCAGCCATGAATAAGCTCACCCATGTCAGCCTGTTTTCCGGCATCGGCGGGCTGGACCTGGCGGCGGAGGCGGCGGGCTTTGAAACAGTCTGTCAATGCGAGTGGGCGGATTACCCCTATTCCATCCTGGAAAAGCACTGGCCGGATGTGCCGAAATTCCGGGACATCACCACATTCACGAAGGAGGCGTTTTTTGAGAAAACAGGACTTGAAACCATCACGATTCTCTCCGGCGGATTCCCGTGCCAGCCCTTCTCCACCGCAGGAAAGCGGCGGGGCTTTGCGGATGAACGCTACCTGTGGCCGGAGATGTGCCGCGTTATTGCCGAACTGCGGCCCCGTTGGGTGCTTGGGGAAAATGTTGCTGGCTTCATCAATATGGGGCTCGACAAAACGATCTTTGACCTGGCAAAAGCGGGATACGCTGTTCTCCCATTCGTATTTCCGGCTTGCGGCGTCGGCGCATGGCATGAGCGCCAGCGAACTTTTATCGTCGCGGCTGATGTTTCCCACACCCCTTGCCTCCGACAAATCCACGGGGCGGGACGCTGCCAACCTGGATGTGTACCTGTCGGACAACGGGATATTCCGCAAGCGGAACAAGGACGGGACGATCTGGAGCCTGTCCCTGTCGGCGGCGGTGTTCTATCTGACCCCGGCAGCATCGGAGGGCTACCGTTCCACCCTGAAACCGGCGGCCTTCCGGGACAAATCCCCGTCCTCCAACCTGTCGGCTCAGGTGATCCGGCAGGAGCAGCCCCTTTCCGAGAAAGCGGCGCTGAACCCGGACTGGGTGGAATGGCTTATGGGATTCCCCCCGAAATGGACGGACGCATCCTATGGCGTGCCGAGCCCGAAGGAGTCCCCCGCATGACCGAGAATACCGACAACCGGGCGCTGCGGTTGAAAACCCTGGGGAACGCGGTCTGCCCGCCCCAGGCCTATCCCATTTTCCAGTACATCGCCATGATCGAAACCGGGGCCTGTGTCAACATCTGCCCCTATGGAACAGGAGGTGACGCACCTTGAAAGAATGGAAAGCCCCCGAAAAGGAGGCGCAGAAGATGACCCGTGACGGGGCGGTATCCGTCAATCTGGTCACGGGCAAGACTACCTATCCCTCTGACCGCACGCCGGAGCAAGACCATTCTGCATCCGGCGAAACGGTGGGCGCCGCTGGAAAAGCGGTGGACCGTGCGGAACTGCACCGGGAACAGGCAGCAGCCAAAAAGAAGCGCCGGAAACAGCGCAGAACCTACCGTGAGGGCGAGGCGGCAGCGGGCCGCCCATCCTCCCGATTACAGTTTTCCGAAGCTGACCGGGCGGTGCCGGAGCTGCAAGGGGCCATTCGCAAGTCGGATAAGGCGGCGGATCGGCTGGATGCCGCCAGGGACGCGATCCCCAATAAGAGTCCGGGAAAGCCCCATGCCAATCCGCTGTCCCGCCCCATCCAGGAGGCAGGCGCAGCGATCCACGGCAAGGTCCGGGAGGTGGAGCAGGAAAATTCCGGCGTCCAGTCGGGCCACCTGGGGGAACGCAGCTTTGAGAAGGCTGTGGGCTACGGAAACCGCCGTGTCCAGAACTGGCGGGCGGAACGCAAGCTGAAACCCTGGCGAGACGCGGCAAAGGCGGAGCAGTCGGCGGTCAAGGCCAATGCGGATTTCTACTATCGGAAAACCGTGGCGGAGAACCCCCAGCTTGCATCCAATCCCATCTCCCGCCTGTGGCAGAAACGGAAGCTGCAAAAGCAATATGCGGCGGCATACCGGGCGGCGGGCAAGACCGCCCAAGCCGGGAAAACAGCAGAGGCCACGGCAAAGGCGGCCAAGAAAACCGCCCAGGAGTCCAAGCGCACCGCCCTTTTCCTGAAACGGCATTGGAAGGGAGCGCTGATCGTGGGCGGCATCGGCCTTCTGCTGGTGATGCTGCTGGGCTCCCTGCAATCCTGTTCCTCCATGTTCGGCGGCGGGGTGTCTAATATCATGGCATCTTCCTATCTCTCCGAGGATGCCGACATGCTGGCGGCGGAAGAAGCCTACTGCGCCAAAGAGGATGAATTGCGAGAGTACCTGGATACCTACGAGGCCACCCACGACTATGACGAGTATCACTTCGACCTGGACGAAATCGAGCATGACCCCTATGTGCTGATCTCCATTCTGTCGGCGCTCCATGATGGGGTGTTCACCATCGACCAGGTACAGGGCGACCTTCAAACCCTCTTTGACAAGCAATACATTCTCACCGAAACCGTGACCACGGAGACCCGCTATCGGACGGAAACAAGGACGGACAGCGAGGGCAACCCTTATACGGTTCGGGTGCCCTATACCTGGACCATCTGCACCGTCACGCTGGAAAACTTCGACCTCTCCCATGTGCCGGTCTACATGATGGGCGAGAATCAGCTTTCCCTGTACGCCACCTATATGTCCACCCTGGGCAACCGCCCCGATCTGTTCCCGTCCTCCGGGTATGTGAACAAGTACATCGAGAACCCGCCGACTGCCTGGGAGATTCCCGCTGAATATCTCACGGACGAGCGGTTCAACACCCTTATCACCGAGGCGCAGAAGTATTTGGGCTATCCCTATGTGTGGGGCGGCAGCAGTCCCAGCACTTCCTTTGATTGCAGCGGCTTCGTCAGCTATGTGTTGACCAACAGCGGCCTGTGCAATACCGGGCGGCTGGGCGCTCAGGGGCTTTACAACATTTCCACCCCGGTATCCGACCCCCAGCCCGGCGATCTGGTGTTCTTCGTGGGGACCTACGATACAACCGGCGTATCTCATGTAGGCATCTATGTGGGCGACGGGATGATGCTGCATTGCGGCGACCCCATCCAGTATTCCAACTTGAACACAAGTTACTGGCAATCCCATTTCTACGCATACGGCAGACCGCCGTACAACTGATGGAGGTGATGAAGTATCAATATGGTTTCCTATGGGGGCGGCGCCAACAGCACCGCCCTTCTGATCGGGCTGCACCAGCACCGTATCCCGGTGGACCTGATCCTCTTTGCGGATACGGGGGCAGAGCATCCCCACACCTACGCCTATCTGGATGTGATGAACCGCTGGCTGAAGGACCACGGGATGCCTCCCATTACCAGAGTGTATAAGACCACCCGTGATGGGAAACGGCTGACGCTGGAGGATGAATGTCTGCAAAGTTGCAGCCTTCCGTCCATCGCCTACGGCTTCAAGCGGTGTTCCCTAAAACACAAGATCGGGCCGCAGGAAAAGTTCTGCAACCATTACCCGCCGTGTCAAAAGGCGTGGGCGGCGGGCAAACGGGTGGTCAAATTCATCGGCTACGACGCAGGCGAGGGCTACCGCAGCGACAAGGTGCTGCTGGGAGACCTGGCCGACCGAAAATACAGCAAGTGGTATCCCCTGATGGAATGGGGATGGACGCGGGACGATTGCATCCGGCAGATCGAGGCGGCGGGGCTGCCCCAGCCGGGAAAATCGTCCTGTTTTTTCTGCCCCAGCATGAAACCCGACGAGATCACCACCCTGCGGGAGCAGCATCCCGATTTGTTCCGCCGCGCCCTGGCGCTGGAGGACAACGCCCGGCAAAACCTGAAAACGGTCAAGGGCCTGGGGCGGAACTATTCCTGGAGAGAACGATTTGGAAAGGAGTTTTGCACACATGGCAACGGTTGAGAAGATTCGCAAAGACATCGAAAAGACGAAGGAGAAGATTTCTGCCCAGCAGAAGCGCCTTCGGGAGCTGGAGGCGCAGCTCACCGAGGAAGAAAACCTGGAGATCGTCCGCATGGTCAAGGCGGTGCGCATGGACAACAAGGAGCTGACCGCCTTCCTGAAGGCCTACGCCAGCGGCCTGATCACCCTGCCCGATGGGATGATGGAGGCGGAGGCGGCGCCGGACCCCGACGACGAGGATATGGAAGGAATGGAGGACGGCGAAGATGAAGCGTAACAGAGTTTTCCGCCTTTTGGCGTCCCTGACGGTGGTGGTCCTGTGCATGACCGCCTTCTCCGTCACCGCCTTTGCGGGCGGCGGGGATGGCGACTACTACACGGGGGAGCCCGCCGAGACGACGCCGGAACCCACCGAGGAACCCGCCACCGGGGGCATGGAGCCGGAGGGCCAGCCCCTTACCCCGGAGGGCAACGCCACGCTGGTGGATGATTATTACGGCGATAAGCAGCTTATCACCGTGACCACGAAAGCGGGCAACTATTTTTACATCCTGATCGACCGGGCCAACGAGGACAAGGAAACGGCCGTTCACTTCTTGAACCAGGTGGATGAAGCCGACCTGATGGCGCTGCTGGAGGACGGACAGACGGAGGAAAAGCCAGCTGCTTGTACCTGCGCCGAGAAATGCCAGGCCGGTGCGGTGAATACCGCCTGTCCGGTCTGCGCGGTGAATATGAGCGAGTGTGCCGGTAAAGCGCCGGAGGTGGAGCCGGAGCCTGAACCGGAGCCGGAGAAGGAGTCCGGCAGCGGCGGCGCCCTGGTGCTGATCCTGCTGCTGGCGGCTCTGGGCGGCGGCGGAGCCTTCGCCTACATCAAGTTCATCAAGCCCAAGCAGGGCGCAAAGGTCAGCGCCGACCCGGACGACTATGAGTTCGAGGACGAGGAATACGAAAACGAGGACGTTCCTGAACAGGAAGAACAGGAGGACCAGAATTGAGCAAATTGGTGATCTGCGAAAAACCGAGTGTAGCAAAGAGTATCGCGTCGGCCCTGGGTGTCACATCCAGGGCCGATGGCTATTTTGAAGGCGGCGGCTGGCTGATTTCCTGGTGCATCGGGCATCTGGTGGGGCTGGCGG
>ENA-ORRL01002735-ORRL01002735.1-human-gut-metagenome-genome-assembly--contig:-NODE-2735-length-10055-cov-2.480700_pt1 | contig 10055 bp, 9 predicted proteins | sample MGYA00242175_ERZ509134 | MGnify/ENA primary metagenome ERZ509134 (study PRJEB26280, sample SAMEA2338660) | human gut metagenome | biome: human gut; feature: human-associated habitat; material: faeces... | reverse complement strand
TGATATCCCAGGCTTTCCAGATATTCTGCCGCACGGCTCTCCTGTCTCGCTCCTACTTCCCGCTGGTTCAAATGCGATACCCTCTCCTTTTTTTGATGCGGTGCCTTTACACGAAATGGCCGATAAACGACTGCCGGTGGATCGGTGACGGGCCGATTTCTTTTAAAGCAGCGATATGCTCTGCCGAACCGTAGCCCTTGTTCGATGCAAAACCGTAGCCCGGAAGCACCTTGTCGTACTCTTCCATCAGGCGGTCCCTTGTCACCTTCGCAACAATACTTGCCGCCGCAATCGAAACACTCTTGGCATCTCCCTTGATGATCGGCACCTGGCGGATGTCCACCTGAGGGATTTTCACCGCATCGTTTAAGAGTACATCCGGCTTCACGGAAAGCTTGCTGATCGCCTCCCGCATCGCCTCGTACGTTGCCTGTAAAATATTGATCTCGTCGATCCCGCCGGCCACTGCCTCGCGCATGATCACATCATACAGCTCGTCGCGTTTTTTGGCCGTCAGCTGCTTGGAATCGTTCAGATACAGGATTTTACTGTCGCGCGGCAGAATGACCGCACCTGCGACCACAGGGCCCGCCAGAGGGCCTCTTCCGACCTCGTCGATGCCGCAGATCCAGCCAAGATCCTCATATTTGTGCTCGTAGATCTTCATCTGTTCCGTGCGCTCGCGCTCTTTTTTTAAGGCCTCTTCCTGTTTCTGGTATTTTTGAATCAGATTTTGTACGCCGGCACGGGAATCCTCTTCATATTCCAGATAAAGGGCGGGCAGCTCCGTCTCCGAAGCTGCCGCAAAAATTTCCCGTATGGCGGATATCGATTGTTTTTTCTCTGACATCGTTGTTCTCCGCATTTTTTATTTTGATAAATCCATTTATTCCGGTTTTTCCAGCGTGATTCTGCCGAGCTTTCCGCTCCGGAAATCATCCATCAGAAGCCGTGCTGCTTTTTCATAATCGAGCTCATTTCCCTTTTTCAGGCAGCCACGCACACGCGCAATCTCACCCAGGATTTCCACACGATCCGTCATACCTTCAAAGCCAAAGCGTTTCTCCAGCGTTCCCGGATACTCTGCCGTCAGATAATCGATGACGGACAGCGCCAGCTCCTCCACGTTCAGGATCTCATCGTTGATGGAACCGATCATCGCAAGATGCAGTCCCACCTGCTGGTCCTCAAACTTCGGCCACAGGATACCAGGTGTGTCCAGAAGCTCCAGCTGTTTGCTCAGACGGATCCATTGTTTTCCCTTCGTGACGCCCGGTTTGTTTCCGGTTTTCGCACAGGCTCTGCCCGCATACGCATTGATAAATGTCGATTTTCCGACGTTCGGAATACCGACAACCATCGCGCGGACCGGACGGTTCAGGATGCCGCGTTTGCGGTCGCGCTCGATTTTCTCTTTGCAGGCCTCCTGTACGGCGCTGTTGATCGCTTTCATGCCGGCTCCGGAACGGGAATTGACCTTCACAACAGAATATCCCTTTCCCTTGAAATATTCCATCCAGGCATCGTTTCCGCGCTCATCGGCAAGGTCCGATTTGTTCAGCAGGATCAGCCGTGCTTTGTTCTTTCCAAGTTCATCTATATCCGGGTTGCGGCTCGCTGCAGGAACTCTCGCATCGACCAGCTCAATCATCAGGTCGATGAGCTTTAAGTCTTCCTGCATCTGTCTGCGGGCCTTCGTCATATGACCCGGGTACCACTGAAAATCCATTCTTTATTTCTCCTTCCCTCTGTTTACCACGGCCAGTATTTGATACCGACCTTTCCAATGATATTTGTTCTTTTGATATTTCCAACACTCGCACTTCTGGAATCTTCACTATTATTATAGTTATCTCCCACAACAAAGTACTGCTTACTCTTTAATGTAATCTCATCTGCTGCTAATCCTGCAGATAAAATCTTCTGACTTGAAAATGCTTTTGTTTTCTTTCCGTTTACATAGATTCTGCCGTTTTTGATCTGAACCTTTTCTCCCGGAAGACCTATCACTCGTTTTACATAGTAATTTCCATTCTTGTCATCTGATTTAAATATGACCACATCATACCTGCTTGGTCCCTTGATCTGATAGATCAGGCGATTCACCAGATGTTTTTCACCTCTTTCAATCGTTGGTGACATAGAATCACCTTGAATCGTAAAACTGAAACACACAAATCTTACTAACAAAAATGCCAGTAACACAACTCCGACAAATTTTAAGACATACTGAATCACGATTTCCCTTTGCTGACGCTGTTTCTTGCGCATCTGATAGGTTACTGTGTATCCTTTCCTCATAGAAGAACTCCTTTCCTCTTCGTATAGAAAGATTCGTAAAATTCCTGTATACTAAAACAGGGATAAGCTATACAGCCTATCCCTCTCTTTTGACAATCTTTGTCTGATTATACTCTTTCTTTTACTTTTGCTGCTTTACCAACACGATCACGTAAGTAGTATAATTTAGCACGTCTTACTTTACCACGTCTTACTACTTCAATCTTTTCGATGATTGGAGAATGTACTGGCCATGTTTTTTCAACACCAACACCACTTGCCTGTTTTCTTACAGTAAATGTTTCGCGTGCTCCACCATTCTGTCTTTTGATGACTGTTCCTTCGAAAACCTGAATTCTTTCACGGTTTCCTTCTTTTACTTTCGCGTGAACTCTTACAGTGTCTCCTGTTTTGAATTCAGCAACTTCTCTTAACTGTGCATCTTCGATGCTTTTAATAATATCCTGTGCGCTCATTGTTGTTCCTCCTTGAACGTTTTTAGATGTTCTTAATACCAAATGTAACAGAGGACCATCCATATTTATAACAACTTGAACATATTATCATATTTTTTTATGTGAAGCAAGTGTTTTTTTGTATTTTTTAAGATTCTTTACCTTAATACAAATTTCTCCATTGCCTTTGCGACTCCATTTTCCTGATTGGAAACCGTAATATAGTCTGCGATCGCTTTCATAGAATCAAGGCCATTTTCCATAACAACCGCAAGTCCTGCACTTTCTAAAAGTTCTCTGTCATTGTCTGCATCCCCACAACTCATAATCTCTTCTTTTTGAATATTCAAGATCTTTGCAAGATGGAACAGACCATCTCCTTTATTACAGCCTTTCTTAGAAATCTCAAGATTCTTTGGAAGAGAACTTGAAAACTGAATGTCTTCAATCTTACTCAATGCATCCGCTGCTCTTCGTCTTTCTTCCATCGTCTTAAATAATAAAGTTGTCTTCTCAACAGTTGTTGACTGTTCTTTTACAAACATCTCTAAATCATCAACAAGAACTCTCGACCCCTGCACAATTGCTTTTGTATTTGAATCAAGTTCATAATAATCAATATTTTCCATTTCTTTTTTGTTAGCATAGGATTGCCCATTTAAACTAATACTTTCCATTAGATCAAATTGCTTAAGAAAATCCATCAACTCTAAAACTCGATCCATTTCAAAATGATTTTTATAAATCACTTTTTCTTCTTTTAAGTCATAAATGGTTGCACCATTACTGAAAATCCCATAGCGAATTCCTTCCATCTCTTTTAACTCTGGCGGTAATGCATTCACAGCTCTTCCTGTAGCCGGAACGAAATAAACACCTTGTGCCATTGCTTTTTTGATCACATTCTGTGTATACTTTGTAATCTTACGCTCTCGATTCAACAGTGTTCCATCCATATCCGCTGCGACAAGCTTAATCCTATTTTCCCCCATCTTTTTCTTTCATCTCCTTCTCATATGCCTCCCATAGATCCGGTCTTCTCTCTTTGGTACGTTTGACTGACTGTTCATGCCTCCATTTGCGGATATTCTCGTGATGTCCGGATAAAAGAACTTCTGGCACCTCTTTATCTAAAAACACTGGTGGTCTTGTATACTGTGGATATTCAAGCAACCCATTTTCGAAAGATTCATCCCCAGCGGAATCATCATTATGTAAAACACCTGGAACCAATCTTGAAATTGAATCGATCATCACCATTGCAGGCAATTCCCCACCAGTCAATACATAATCTCCGATTGATACATAATCTGTGACTATTTCTTCCAAAACCCTCTCATCGATTCCTTCATAATGCCCACATAAAAAAACTAATTCTTCTTCTTTTGCAAGTTCCTTTGCCATCTCCTGATGAAATGTTGTCCCTTGCGGCGTCAGATAGACAACTCTTGGTTTCTTCTTCATATCTTTTTCAAGGTCTTTATACGCACGGTAAACCGGCTCTGGCTGCATCACAAGTCCGGCTCCGCCTCCATATGGGTAATCATCCACTTTCATATGTTTATTGGTAGAATAGTCACGAATATTGACCGCATTGATCTCAAGAAGTCCTGCTTCAATCGCTCTTCCGATGATACTTGTATTCAACCCGTCCATCACCATCTCTGGAAATAATGTTAATATATGAAATCTATTCATCTAATAATCCTTTCATGACATGGACTGTGATCTCACCTTTTTGAAGATCCACATTCTTAATGCATTCTCTGATCGCTGGAAGTAAAACTTCTTTTCCATCTTCCATCTTCACTTCATAGACATCATTTGCACCCGTCTGTAAAACATCAGTTAATTCCCCAAGAACTTCTCCATTATCCTCTCTGATCACAGAAAGACCGATCAGATCTGCGATAAAGTATTCGTCTTTTTCAAGAGGTACTGCCTGATCTCTTGTAACAAACAGGCCTTTTCTTTTATACATCTCTACTTCGTTGATATTTGAAAATTCTTTAAATCTCAAAACCGGCTGGTTCTTTACGAATTTGCATGACACTACGTGTAATAGTTTTCTTTCTTTTCCTGTATCTAAATATACTTCTTTTAATTTCTTAAATCGTTTGATATCATCTGTCATCGGAAATACTTTGACTTCCCCAGCGATGCCGTGTGTGTTGGCGATTGCTCCTACTTGTAAGAATTCTTCCATGGATTCATTTTATTCCTTTCATTTTGATTTTTCTATTTATTATTGTATAAAATGGTTTAAAAAAACACAACTATTTTATTATAATCGTACTTGTTATAATATATCAATACAAAATGGCAGAAGATTCAACTCCAATAATATTATCAACAAACTGAAGATAAGCAATTTGAATATTTTCCAAACACCTCGATAAATCGGTGTTGTTTAAGCCCTTTTACCATCTGTCATCTGTTAATAAATACAAAAATTATTAGCCAGTACCGTATAACATACACACTGTGTAGTGGTTTGAATCACGTAAATTATTTGAATATTATAAAAAGAGATCATGTGTCAGCAACCGTACGGACACGTCTGCACTTAGCGAGTGGATGGTCGTTAGACCATTCAGGAGCTTAGTACAGCTACGTGGGAGTCCGAACGCGAGTGGGTTGCAGACACATGATCTCTTTTTATAATATTCCACCAATAATTTCCGTCTTCAAACGACAAATCACAATTTCATTGCACGTATAGAGTTTATTACGCATAACATTGCAACTCCGCTATCTGCGAACACAGCCATCCACATATTTGCGAATCCAAGCAGTCCAAGGATCATTACTAATGCCTTGATCGCCAATGCAAATACAACATTCTGCCAAGCGATCTTGCAAGCTTTTTTGCCGATAGAGATTGCCTGTGGAATTGCTTCAACGTTTGAGGTCATGAATACAACATCTGCTGCTTCGATTGCAGCATCAGCACCGCTTCCCATGGCAGCACCGCAATCAGCACCAGCTAATACAGGGGCATCGTTGATACCGTCACCAACAAACATAACAGCTCCATGTTTGCTTCTCTGTTCCTGAAGTTTGGCAAGTTTTTCATCAGGAAGAAGTCTTGAGTAAACTTCGTCAATTCCAGTTTCTTTTGCAATCACATTTGCAGTTGTTTCGGAATCTCCAGTTAACATAACCGTGTGAAGATTCTGTGCTTTTAAGGAAGCAATGGCAGATTTCGCATCGTCTTTTAATGTATCTGCAATAACGATCGCACCAATTAACACACCATCTTTTGCAAGAAAAACTTCAGTTCCATAAGAAGTTGTTTCTGGATAGTCTCCAGTTACATGATACTGAGCCATCAATTTTTTATTGCCAGCTAAGATTTCTGAGTTATCAATTGTGATAACAGAACCATGTCCAGCGATTTCTTTTGCGTTTTCAGGTGTTTTATAAGTTACATTTTCATCTTTGGCAGCTTCCATGATACTCTTTCCGATTGGATGAGTAGAAGATTCTTCGCAGGAAGCAGCAAGTGATAATATTTCATGTCTGGTTGTATTTCCGAGAGGGATCACATCCTGAACTTTGAAGTTTCCTTTTGTGATCGTTCCAGTCTTATCCATGACAACAGAAGTAATATCTTTTAATGTTTCAAGTGCAGCCCCGCCTTTAAATAAGATACCAATCTTAGATCCAGCTCCGATTCCAGAGAAGAATGCAAGAGGTACACTTAATACAAGGGCACAAGGACAGCTGATTACAAGGAAAGTTAAAGCTGTGTATATCCAGTGTGTCCAGTTTCCTGTCACTAAAGAAGGAATGATCGCAGTTGCAAGGGCAAGAAGTACGACAAATGGAGTATATACACGAGAAAAACGTGTGATAAAACGATCCATCTTTGGTTTGCTTGCGGCTGCATTTTCCACGGAATCCATGATTCTTGTGACCATAGATTCTTCCAGTACTTTTTCTACCTTGATCTTGATAACACCAGAAGTATTTAAACATCCAGAAGTTACATCTGTTCCGACAGAGGCAGAAACAGGAATGGGTTCTCCGGTAACAGGAGAAGTATCGATCATCGTTTCCCCATCTGTGATGATACCATCTAATGGAATACGGTCACCAGGACGTACTAATAAGATATCTCCGATTTCAGCTTCTTCGGCATCAATTACAGTGACATCTCCATGATCATCAACAAGGTTGACAACTTCAGGTCGCATATCAATGACATCCATGATCTGGGAACGGCTTCGTTCCACAGCTTTTTCTTCAAATAATTCACCAATACGATAAAACATCATAACACCGACCGCTTCCGCAAATTCTCCGACGCCGAAAGCACCGATCGTTGCGATACTCATTAAGAAGTTTTCATCAAAAACCTGACCTTTAGAGATGTTTTTAAGAGCGGTCCATACGATCTTAATTCCTAAGATTAAATATGCAAGGATAAAACATACCATACTGTATACAGGCTTGGAAGATTCCAATGCTTTTCCGGCAATAAATAAAATGATACCAGCACCAAGTTCCCAGAATTCTCTGTTATCTTCAGAATTCTCTTTGGCTTTTTTCGCTTCTTTTTGTGCACGGACAGTATTTTCACGGACAACGACTTTGACATCTGGTTCGATAGAAGTACAAATATCTTGAATCTGAGGCAATAATGTTTTGGCATCATCAGACCATACACGTAACTGCTTTGTTGCAAATGTCAGATTGACGGCTTCAACACCGGGAAGATGAGAAATCTGTTCTTCCATTTTACCTGCACAATGAGCACAGCCTAATTTCTCGACAATAAATACGGTTGCCTGACCATTTCCTTCACGATTTGCAGCAGCTGCAATTGATTCATCATCGTCATCGTCATCATCACAGCAGCCACAATCGCAGTGGTCATCATGATGGTGATGATGTTTGTGGTGTTCATGTTCTTCGTGATCGTGTTCACACCCGCAGTCGCAGTGGTCATCATGATGGTGATGATGTTCGAGGTGCTCATGTTCATTATGGTTGTGATCACATCCACAGTCACAGTGTTCATCGTGATGGTGATGATGTTCATGACTTTTATGAGAAACTTCTTCCACATGTTTTCTCCGTTTAGATGATTTTTTTGTAACTTCCGTCACAATAACATCCGGTTCAATATCCGTACAAATCTTTTGAATCTCAGGAAGCAAATCTTCACGAGAAGTTTCAACATACATTTTTTTCATAGGAAATGAAAGATTTACACTTTCAACATCAGGAAGTTTCCCGATTTTTTCTTCCATTTTACCTGCACAATGAGCACAGCCAAGATTCTCAAACTCATAAGTCTTCTTCATAAATACCCCTCCTTTCAAATACAGTCTTTAACAGATCAGATACAAGCTCTCCGTCAGCAGTGTCTGCGATCGTATAATGAACTTCTTTCCCAATTCGTCTGCTTGTGATCACACCTAATTGCTTCAAAGAGCGAAGATGATGAGACACTGCTGGTGGGCTCATCTCAATCGCTTCTGCGATATTTCTAACACAGACTTCACGGTGGTATAAAAGATACAAAATACGAAGTCTGGTACTGTCACTTAACAGACCAAATAAACTGGCAGTTTCAATGGCAAATTCTTCTGGTGGAAGAACATGTTTTAATTCTGTAACATCACATCCATGACCATGAATATCCATGGAAGCAATGTTATATTTCTCCGTTTTATCCATAGAAATCTCCTTTTTATAAGATTAAATGATTGCTTAATTGTTTATGTTTTAAATATAATACTTTTAAATATTGATGTCAACAGAAATGAGAAAAATAGTTAATAGACGTATTGTTTGGTGTAATCTTGGAATTATACATAATAGTTTTTCCTAACTAGAAATTAAAAAAATATAGGATAATCAAAAAAAATATGATATACTAAAAACTACTTATACGAATTTATTAGATCAAAAAATCACATTTCGATAAAAGCAAAGATAAACAAAAACAGAAAAGGAAGTGTATCATGGAAGAGTTAAAGAACATCAAAGTAGCCCTCCTTGGTTCTGGAACTGTCGGAACAGGAGTATACAAACTGATCGAACGCCAGAGAGAAGAATTACCTCACAAAGTTGGTGCAGGTCTGACTGTCAGCAAAGTTCTAGTTAGAGACAAGAACAAGAAGAGAGAAGGAATTGACCCTTCTGTATTAACTGACCAGTGGGAAGATATTATCACAGATGATGAGATTCAGATCGTAGTGGAAGTTATGGGGGGAATCGAACCCGCCCGTACTTATATTACAGAAGCTCTTCAGGCAGGTAAGAATGTTGTCACAGCGAACAAAGACTTAATGGCAGTGCATGGTGGTGAATTATTAGATATCGCTTCCCATAATGGATGTGACTTATTATTTGAAGCATCTGTTGCAGGTGGAATTCCAATTATCCGTCCATTAAAACAGTGTCTGGCAGGAAACTATATTTCAGAAGCAATGGGGATTGTCAATGGAACAACAAACTTCATTCTGACAAAGATGACACACGAAGGAATGGAATTTGATGAAGCTTTGGCACTCGCAACAGAATTAGGATATGCAGAAGCAGATCCAACAGCTGATATCGAAGGATATGATGCAGGACGTAAGATGGCGATCATGGCATCCATTGCGTTTAACTCTAGAGTCACATTTGATGATGTATACACAGAAGGAATCACAAATATCACAGCAAAAGATATCAAATATGCAGAAGCAATGGGATGTACGATCAAATTGTTAGGGGTAGCAAAGAACACAGAATCTGGAATTGAAGTACGTGTTCATCCAATGCTGATTCCAAGTGATCATCCATTGGCAACTGTCAATGATTCATTTAACGCAGTTTTTGTACATGGAGATGCAGTTGACGATGCAATGTTCTATGGAAGAGGAGCAGGAGAATTCCCAACAGCAAGTGCAGTTATGGGAGATATCATTGATGTCGCACGTAATATTCAGTTCTATTGCACAGGAAGAATCCATTGTACATGCTACAAAGACCTTCCAATCAAGAAGATCACAGAGATTGAAAGCAAATATTTCATGAGATTGTTAGTTGATGACAAACCAGGAGTTCTTGCTCGAATCGCAGATACATTAGGAAAGAATGAAGTAAGTATCGCACAGGTGATTCAGAAGAACAAGGTTAATGATATGGCAGAATTAGTTGTTATCACGGATCTTGTACTGGAGCAGAACTTTGCAGATGCTTTGGTTGAGATTAAGGGAATGGAACATACTCGTGAGATTTCTACAGTAATCAGAGTGTATTAAATTTTAATTGTAGTTGGCCAACTGTAGATTTTGAGTATATGATAAAAAATAAATAAAC
>ENA-ORRL01002734-ORRL01002734.1-human-gut-metagenome-genome-assembly--contig:-NODE-2734-length-10055-cov-4.750800_pt1 | contig 10055 bp, 20 predicted proteins | sample MGYA00242175_ERZ509134 | MGnify/ENA primary metagenome ERZ509134 (study PRJEB26280, sample SAMEA2338660) | human gut metagenome | biome: human gut; feature: human-associated habitat; material: faeces... | reverse complement strand
AAAAGATAATATATAATTAATATTTAAAAAATACTTTAACGCTTTAGTGTGTTAAAGTATTTTTTAAATAAATATATTTTAGTCAAACCCATTAGCTTCAATCTGCATTTTTGCCACTTGAGCGACAGCTTTATATGCAGATGCGTGATGATTGTTTCCATGTGTTCGTGTAACTTTTTCGAGAAATTGCTCCATACTTCCGTTAAAACAACCACACTTTACATCAATTTGTCCATCTATGTTTCTATAAAATGTAGTAGAATCATTGCGACTTCCAATAGGCCCAACCAAAAAAACATGATTTGTACGATGCACCATAGCATCCCCACACAACGTAGCATCGCCAAACACCTTCGCATATCCATATACTTCTGCATGTCCATATATCCATGCTACGTCAAATATTTGCGCCTTATGATATACATTCGCATAACCAAATATCCGTGCCTGTCCACGAACCCATGCGTTACCATACACTTTAGCATTTTGAAACACTTGGGCAGAACTATGAACTTGAGCATTGCCGAATACTACAGCATTATCAGACACTTGAGCGTTGTCGTATACCTGTGCGTTCTCGGCCACCCAAGCATTACCATCGTGAGATAGATTTTCTTCTGTTTCAATCCAACCGCCTATATCTCCAGCTTTGACATCACCGAATGACATAACTGCTCGTATTCTATGTAATACTACGGATCGGTCTATCAAGTGAACCAGCTTTGTTTCGTCTGTAAATTCATACTTTTTCATTTTCCAAGCTCCATTTCAATACCACAAAATGGACAATATTTCAGTTTATTTTTCATTATAGATCATCCCTATGTTTTCTCGTTATATCATATTCTTGTTTAAGACAAATGTAATCACTTATAATATCGGCCGCCAAGAAAAGATCGTCCGACAGTGTTTCGTTTTCCGGAAAATAAAAAAACGTGTTGCGTAATTCTCTTGCACCTTTTGCTCTGTTTCGTAACCTTTCGATCAGATGTTCATAATCACTCATTCTCACCTTCGTCTGATTATCGGCAAGTTTGGCATATTTCCAAGGCACAGAAGTGTAAAAGAAATCTTGTACCGTCTGAGATGTATCTCCATTAACCCAAGCATGTACTTTACCATTAGTGCATCCTGCAAAGTACCTATTTATCCATGTTTTCCCATCACTACTCACAAGAATAGGGGTGTCTATTTTAACTTTTGACCAGTCGATCTCATCTTGTTTTTTAATACAATCACTCATCTTTAATCTCCCATGTCAACATTTCTTCAACACTATATGGTTTTTCGTCCTCCCATTTAATGAATGAAAACAATAAATTGGGGGGGAATAATGGCATATATACTATCAGTAGCCCACCATCCAGTCAAACCTTTTTGAGGTTTATTTGTAAAAAAATGTAAGACACGGCTTTCATCTCTTGCGATATATCCACTACTGTATGCCTTGCATAAATACATTTCTTTTTCTGTCAGCGTAGGTTTGGGTTTAGGTTCTTTGTATTCGTCTGCAAGCCACAAAAGTAATGGAAAAAGACATCCCATATCGTCTCTGTACAAATCGCACTTCGAACATAATATTTGGCATGTTGTAGGTCTTCCATTTCGTACAGCAGTATAACCATGTTTTATCATCTCTTTATGATATTTTTCAAAATTTGTCATTTGCAATTCCTCTTGTGAAAAAATACCTTGTGTTTTATCTGTTGTAATTATTATACAATTAAGATACGAATTTGTCAATAGAGAATCAAAAAATTAATAAAATAAACATTTATCGTTTATTAACGATAAGTAAAAAATGCATTAATACTTTAGTGTATTAATGTAATAAAGAATCAGACATAATGAATAAATACATTTCTATGTGTTATTTTATTTGATATATCGAAAATATTTATTCATTTTATAGTTTTTATTCGATATATCGAATATTATTATAAAGACAATATAAATAGAATAATATACATCGTTAATAGACGATATACGACATACAAACATAAAGACGATGTAAAATTAAAATTAACATGTAAAAACACTTTAGTACATTAAAGTGTTAAAGTAAAATATTTGTTTTAACATATAATTATACAAGAAATTATAAACACAGATCATTTGTAATTGCGACATGCTAAACATGCATCCTCTTGTATCCAAAATTATATAAAGAAATATCGTTTTTAAAGGCTATTTTCGATTTTCTTCCTATTGTAATACAAACTATCATTGAACGCATAAAAAACAAAAATAGGATACAAAAACATCATTTAACGTTAAAGTATCCTCTAAGAAATATATTAATTTTATTCATGCTTTTGCATTACCATATAATTTGAGCCTTAGGACGATGGTTCCATATGCGGATAGCTTCTACTTTGAGTTCTTCTAATTGTTCTGAATCATTTGTAGAAACATTTGTAGTTCTAAGTCCACATGTCTCACATTGAACAAAATATTTGAAAGTATCCTGATTATTAGAAGGAGAAAGAGAAATATAAATTTGTCCTATTCCATCACAAATAGGGCAGGGCAATATTCTGTAATTAAATCTATGTGTGCAACAAAGATATTCATTATATACATCAATCAGACTCATCCTGCACCTCTCCCAATGCCTTACCAAAGCAATCTTCACACCACGGTTCTCCATCCACGGTACAACATATTTCTTTTTCTTTTCTGCATTTCACACAAATATCCTTAATATTCTCATTCATTAGTCTTTTCCTATTCACAACTGCCATTTTTAAATTTATGATTCATTAAGTACAGTACGCCTGAAGCATCATTACAAAAACCAATTACATAATCTGCTTCTTTTAAACTTCCATTTTCGTTTCTAATTTGAATACAAATTGGACAATCCAATCCAAATGCTTTGTTAATACACTTACAAATATTTTCCAATTCTCCTGTAGTTAAAATATTTTTCTCCTTTTGTTCTACACACCTTACTTCTACAACATTCGCAGAAGGAATCTTTTTTAATGCTGATTCAATTTCTCCCGGAAAACTTTTCCACATAACAGCATCAATCGCATCTTGTCTTTTAATATAATCACTCATTTTCTACCTCCCATGTCAACATTTCTTCAATACTGTGAGGTTCTTTATCTTCCCATTTAATAAATGAAAACCATGAATTTGGAGGAAGGTAAGTTACAACACCTTCACCATCACACCATACAACCTTTCTTTTTTCAGGCTTACTTGTATAAAAGAATAAAGAACCGTTTTCATCTCTTGCGATATAACCACTGTTAAACGCCTTGCATAAATACATCTCTTTTTCTGTCAGCGTAGGTTTGGGTTCTTTGTATTCTTCTGCAAGCCATTTTAGAAGCATAACATCACAACTTGTATCATCGGCTTTGAGATCACATGTATTACAACTCATACTGGTGCATTGCACAGGTTTTCCATTTTTAATAGCAGTGTATCTTTTTTCTATCATTTTGTCAGCATACACATCAAAATTTGTTAGTATTTTACTTTTTTGCATATTATCCTTCACGCTTCTATCTTCATTTTCATTTTTGCGCCACAATAAGGACAATAAAGTCTTGAATCTTCTACAAAATGATCTATGATATAGCCACATTCCGAACATTCCATGTAAAACCCAATTTTTTTACCATCATCATCTGTGATTGGAATTTTTATCCATTCACCACATTTGATTTCTTCGATATTTACAGCGGGAACTGTTGATATAATACCATTGATCCAAGTTACAATAGTTGGATTGTTTACTCTTTGACTTATAATGTTCATGACATCTTCTCGTTTAATATATTCTGCCATTATTTTTTTACCTTAATACTCGTTATTAATTTACAAGTTTAACATATTCCCAATTTCTCATTCGGCCTTTTTCTACAGACTGCGATGTATCACCATGACTCCAAGCATATATTTTACCATCGAAGTATAATGCAAAGTATCGGGTGAACCAATCTTTCTTATCATCACTAACCAAAATAGGGGTATCTACTGCAACCTGCGACCAGTCGATATCTGTTTTATTTGTTGCTCTTTCCAATTTATTTAACCCATCATCATTAAAAGTAAGTGTCTCAAACCCTTTTATAGAATAAATGTTTTTATCAGATTGAGTAGTTAAAACTTCTTGAATTTCAATGAGAAACTTATCTCCTACTTTATACTTATTCATATTTTTTTCCTTTTATTTTTCCCAAATTTGAACTATTTTGTAATTCTGTTCATATTCATTACGCAAGCAATAATTATTATTTAACAAATATTTTTTAATTTCATAAATTTTTGTATCGACATTTATTCTATATTGTTTATGATTTTGATAATCAATATTGTTTTGAATTTCTGTCTGTTTTAAGATAAATTCTTCTCTTTTATTTTGTAATTCTTTTTCTTCTTTAGTTATCCACAATACATACCATTTTTGATTCTTTCTGCATGTTTGTATTGCGTCATTGATTTTTGTTATTTTGTCGCAAATTTTTTCCAAATCAGAATGCAATTGAATCATATATATTTTAGATTTTTCTTCTATTGCCTTCGTTATTTCTCTTAAATCCCTTTCCACTGATTGATAATCATTTCCAGAAACCTCTGTCTGAACAAAAGGCAGTGCTATCACACCAAAGGGTATAAAATTTCTATAGCGTAATTGAATGGTAGTCATAAATATTTCTCTCGTTCTTGTTAATAAATATCATTTAGCCGCATTGTTTTTTCATCTTAGCTCCACAATTAGGACAATAATTTGTTTTGACTGAAAAGGGAAATTGACACTCAGAACAATGATAGGTTTTCTCAAAATAACCATATTCATCATCGTATTCTTCGGTTTCTTCCCATTGTGCCAATACGACAAGGGAGACATCAGGAAGAGGACAATCATTTAAGAACATATGAGATGAATATCCATTATCTATTGCTCCCTTTGTGCAGAAATCATGTTCTATATCGTAATAGTGACACTCATTACAAGCAAAAATTCCTTTTATTTCTTTCATTGTTGTTCCTTTTTTTATGTATGTGTGAAAGATTTATCTCACTTTGTCAAGAGATATCATAGCCCATAAAATAAGTAAATAATTAATATTATCTCCAATCTTTTCGCGCCAATAATCAATTGAGATCTCAATGCCTTGTGCATCGTCATTAACTGCATCATAGACACTAATCGTATGTTTTGCCATCATACCCATAAGAGCCTGTGGTGGTGTAATATCTTGCAATATTGCGGCAGAGCAGAAATTATGAAAATCATCTTCGGTTGCATATTCTTGGTGTTTACTAATAAGTGTTTTTTTGCAATGTGTAAGTAGATCTTCAATTGCAATTTCATATAAAGATTTAGGTTTTTTTGTGTTACTTTTTTCATAATCATTAGATATATTAATTTCAGACATAGGAACTTCCTTTCTATTTTTTATCATTTTTGCATCAAATAAGCCAGTTGAATTACGATATTCTTATGTTATATCATTTTTGCACCGCAAGAAGGACAATAATTTTCTCTTATAACTGTTTTTCTGCAACAGTTAGAACAATAATACACAACTCCTTCTCGATATATTGGATTTTCAGTTTTATCCAATTGACTCAATTTTTGAGTGATAATTTTACTATCAGAGTACCATTGTCCATATCGAATTGTTGCTACGTCTTCTACCGGAGTCTCTTCTACAACTGCTAAAGCTTCCATCATAGCACACCACTTGAGATCATGCAATCCTTCTTCATTTACCCAAGAATATTCATCAAGATATTCGTTTAACTGTTCTATGACCTTATCTGCATCTATGTACCTATTCATCTTCTACCTCCCATGTCAACATTTCTTTTACACTGTACGGTTCTTCGTCTTCCCATTTAATAAAAGGAAAATCAGGGAGAATGTCAGTATTGATGATATGGGATTTGAATGTTTTTACGTCATTTATTACCCAATACCCATTTCTTTTTTGTGGTTTTTGCGAAAAATAATGTAAGTTGTTTGCCGCACCCCTTATTATCCATCCAGAACCAAGGATTTCACATAACAGTCTTTGTTTTTTTGTTAGTTTCTTTTTCTCATGAAATTCTTCTGTTAGCCATTTAATAAAAGAAGCCATACATGGTGTTGTTGTATTGTGGAAATCACATAATTCACAGTCAATCGTGTCACACATGCGAGGTTTGCCATCTTTTATTCCCCAATATCCAAATTTCTTTACTTCGTCAAAATATCTTTCAAAATTTGTCATATTATTTCCTCTTAATTGTATGCTTATCTTCGATATCTGCAAGTTTAGCATACTTCCAATTTACCATTTTATAACCTTCTTCGTCACAAGACCACGATGTACAACCATTGCTCCAAGCATATACTTTATTATCAGTGTATTGTGCAAAGTACCTCTTAAACCAAGTTTCTCCATCCTTACTTACAAAAATAGGAGTGTCTATTTTAACTTTTGACCAGTCGATCTCATCTTGTTTTTTAATACAATCACTCATTTTCTACCTCCCATGTCAACATTTCTTCAATACTATATGGTTCTTCGTTTTTCCATTGAATGAACGGAAAATCAGGGAAAACTTTTATAGTGAACTACCCATTGACTTTAGACAATGAGTTTCCTGCTTCGCAGACCTCGTAACCTACTATCTCCACAGGCGTTAATTCGGGCAGTCCCTGCCCTATATATATTTCTATTTTATGCTATTTTTCTTAATCCTTCTGTTAGTTACACATCCTCTTTCCGAAAGCAATTTATTCTTATTTGTTGTGGTTATTATACAACTAAGACACTGATTCGTCAATAGAAAAATCAAAAAATGAATAAAATAAATAGTTATCGTTAATAGACGATGTAAAAATACTTTAGCACACTAAAGCATTAAAGTATTTTTACATCACACATAATTGTCGATAAACACATGAACGCACATGTCCAAAATTATATAAAGAAACATCGTTTTTGAGTGCTATTTTCGTTTTTTACATGCGTAATGATAATTTATATTACGATGAGTAAAAAATTGAAAATATACCTCTAAAACGATGTTGTACGCAATAAATATAATTATACGATATTTTTTAATCGAATCCAAGATATTTACCGTATGACTTTTTTAGATCCACAATTAGGACAATATCGTATTTTTTTTGCAACAATATGATTACACAATATGCATGTATATGCATGAAGCTTATTTTCTTTCCAATGCAAAGGATAGTCAAAATGTATATTGGTTGGAGTAAATCCACAACGAGGACAACTATGATTACCAAATAGATTAGGGTTATGAACTTCTAATTTGCAATCTGGACATGTATAAACCTCTTTCCCACATATCCAATCCTTATTTGTTTTACATTGACTCATATAGATACTGCCCCCTTTTTTTTATATCATAAATAGGTTTATTTGTGTTTATAATCTGCTGAAACCATTATACAACAATAGGATCATTATGTCAAGATATTGACACTCCTCCGAATCTAAAGGTTCGGAGTTTTGCCATCTACATAATCAAAAAGAGCTAAATCTTTATAAAGATTTAGCTCTTTCCTTGTTTGAGATATCACAATAAATCTCCGGAGTATATATGCGTCCATATATAATGCAATATATTGCAATATCAGTACACCAGGGCCTTTTGGGACACATTGTTAAGAGGTGCAAAGACTTCTGTCATCCCCTTATGATTCTATACATACAAGGAATGTATAGAGTAAGGGCAATGTATTTTCTTGTGTTGGCTTGCTTTCCGCTTGCCAGTTCTAAAGACGTGGGGCCGAAAGTTTTTTGCAACAATATATAAAATTCGGTATCTCCCACCCCCAAATACCGATCGTTTGTTGTATTCAAGTGCGCGCTCACAACTCCCATCAAAGGAGGCCGGCGGAGTCGAACCGCCGTATAGATTTCAAAAATACGCCTATAGTGTGGATTTTCAAAACCAATAACTTAACGTATATGTTAAGTTATTTCAACCTCTGACCTCCATATTTTTTATAATGATAATAATTTATTACATTTTTTCTCGATTCCAATACTCGGAACGACAATCATTACACGATCTGTCTTGACAATTTACATCCTTAAATTCTTGTTTGTCAAAAAATTTTGGACATAATTCTCGAACACTTAAATCAGGGAAAATTTTTTGAAAATATTCTGCATTTGTCATAATCAACCTACTAAATTTTACCTATCCCAACCAAGCATATAACAATCCAAATATTACTATGAATACGCAAGCAAAAATAATTGTTCCGCTGTTATCTCTTTCAGGTTTCGTAACAATTTTTGTCAATGAATATAGTTCACCCATAATAACTGTTAGCGCAATTATCATGATTAATCCTGCCAATGCTTCTGCCATTGTTCTTGTCCTTTCTGAATCATGAAGATATATTTGAGATTGATCTTAGTATATATCAAGATCAATCTCATGTCAAGGGCAAATTGGAAAGTTATTTTAATTTTTTACATGTATACAATATATTTAATTTACTTGTGAATTATCTATACGAGCAATTAATACACATAGATCTCCATGTCTCCATCAATCGTAATTGTACCATAACCTGTCTGTGGTTTAAATCCAACTTCATTCTTTGTATATTCCATGCTCACCTCATAAAATATAGGTATCTGATATATGAAATCATTAGATGATGTAGTATCCAATGCAATACATTTTATTTGTGGGTTGGTGTTTGAGAAATGAAATATATTATTCTCTTGAAGCCATGTATCACAAAGTATTATGTCTGTAGAATGTATTGTATTTACTGGTGTTTTCTGTTTATAATGAAATTGTGCGTCTGTATTATATAGTAACATATTTTTCGCAGAAGCATCTTCTGGATCATCCTTTAGCCACAAACGAAAATCCATGTCAATCTGTGATCCATATGATGTGATCTTGGATGTATCTGGTGTTATAGTTACTGAAAAATTCTTTTTTAATACAAAGCGCACTTTAGTAATACTTTGATCTATTGAAATGGGAAAATATCTTGTGCTTTCAGCATTTACATTTTTGTTCTTGATAACTATGTTATCCAATGAAAAAGTACCAATTTTTTCCCATTGATTTAAATTACTTGCGTTATCATCATTAGGTCGAGATCCGTTAATAATCATATATTGCAACTCCCTTTTGTTTTGTACTTATATTTGGAATTTTAAGTATGATACCAAATTACAAGAGTTACAATATATGATTTTTGAGAAATACATAAAAAACAAATGTTTTTACATATTTGTAAAAGATAAAAATAATAAAATTATATAAATATTATACGTTTTAGAAAATTGTACTTAAAATTCCAATTTTATGTACTATAGAACAACCTTGTATACAGTTATATTAATCTTTCCTGCAAGAGATTCTCTAAACTTAGTATATTGATATTGCAACGGTTGGTTACCACCATTCATTGGAATAGACGCACGAAATAGATTTGTCCAATTCGTTCCAATGACATTAATATATGCATTATATGTATTAGAACTTTCACTTGCATAAAATCCTGCTATTGGGAAAAATATACCACAATGGCTATAATATAAATCTTGATTGTGAAATACGAAAAATTCATAATCAGTACTGTCGTATGCAATAGAGAGCATTCCGTCAGCAAGATTTGTTATAGATATATCAAGTAGAAACCCAAATGGTATTCCTGTTCGTTGATAAGCTGAATCAGTTATATCACCAAATTGTACCTGAAGAGTACCATTACCAGACAGAAGACTCATATCATCACCAACAGTTGTTATAGTTTCTGATACTTTTACTGTTTTCAGCCCAGAGTTACCAGATCCAGAAAAATTAGTCCCGTTTAATATCATAAATTATCCTTTTGTTTATATAATCTTTATTTTATGTATTGCCATAAAACTATAATAATAACAACACATAAAATTAGAAATTAAACAAAATAATTAATTTGTGATATATTTTTTATTTTGTCTTTTTTATTTAACTTAATAAAAACAACAAAAAATATGTTTTGTACATAAAATAAAGATTTTAAGCACTAACTAATTACAATTATTTTTATA
>ENA-ORRL01002730-ORRL01002730.1-human-gut-metagenome-genome-assembly--contig:-NODE-2730-length-10064-cov-2.382156_pt1 | contig 10064 bp, 8 predicted proteins | sample MGYA00242175_ERZ509134 | MGnify/ENA primary metagenome ERZ509134 (study PRJEB26280, sample SAMEA2338660) | human gut metagenome | biome: human gut; feature: human-associated habitat; material: faeces... | reverse complement strand
ATCTGATCCGATGCGGGGACGGGCTCCCTCCCCGCCGAACCTTTCCGGAGGCGATGCCGCCGGGCATGGCCTCATCCCCCGATCTCTCCACCTCCCGCAGGAGCCTGTATGCTGACAGCCAATGAAATCCGCCACCGTTTTCTGGAATACTTCAAAAAACACGGGCACACCGAAGTCGCCTCCTCTTCCCTGATCCCCCGCGACGACCCGTCCCTGCTGTTCACCAACGCGGGCATGGTGCAGTTCAAGAAAATTTTCTGCGGACAGGAAAAACGCGACTACGTGCGTGCCACCACGTCCCAGAAGTGCCTGCGCGTGGGCGGCAAGCACAACGACCTCGACAACGTGGGCCGCACCGCGCGCCACCACACTTTCTTCGAAATGCTCGGCAACTTCTCCTTCGGGGACTACTTCAAGGAAGACGCCATCCGTTTCGCGTGGACCTTCATCACCGAAGACCTGAAACTGCCCAAGGATCGGCTCTACATCACCGTCTACAAGGATGATGACGAAGCCTTCGAACTCTGGCAGAAAGTGGCTGGCGTCGCGCCCGAGCGCATCTTCCGCCTCGGCGAAAAGGACAACTTCTGGAGCATGGGCGATACCGGCCCCTGCGGACCCTGTTCGGAAATCCACTTCGATCAGGGGGCGGACATGGCCTGCGGCCCGGACTGCGGCATCGGCAAGTGCGACTGCGACCGTTTCCTTGAAATCTGGAACCTCGTGTTCATGCAGTTCGAGCAGCTTGCCGACGGCTCCCGCGTCCCCCTGCCCCGCCCGTCCATCGACACCGGCATGGGCCTTGAACGCATCGCGGGCGTGTGCCAGGGCGTGCGCTCCAACTACGACACCGACCTGTTCCAGGTTTTCATCAACTACATGGCCGAACTCGCCGGCGTCCGCTACCGCGACAATGCCGACAACGACACCGCCCTGCGCGTCATCGCGGACCACAGCCGCGCCATCGCCTTCATGATCGCGGACGGCATCCTGCCCTCCAACGAAGGCCGCGGCTACGTGCTGCGCCGCCTTATCCGCCGCGCCTTCCGCTTCGGCCGCCTCATGGGGATGCAGGAGCCGTTCCTGTACAAAACCGCGCTCAAGGTCGTGGAAGTCATGGGCGAGGACTACCCCGAACTGCGCGCCCGCGCCGACTTCATGGCCCGCGTGACCCGCGAGGAAGAGGAGCGCTTCTCCTCCACCCTCGACAAGGGCCTCTCCATGCTTGAAGAGGAAATGGACGCCCTCGCCGACAAGGGCGAGAAGATCATTCCCGGCGAAACCGCGTTCAAGCTGTACGACACCTACGGCTTCCCGCTGGACATCGTGAACGACGTGGCCGAAAAGCGCGGCTTCAAGGCCGACGAGGCCGGTTTCAACGAATACATGCACCAGCAGAAGCAGCGCGCCCGCGCCGCGTGGAAGGGTTCCGGCGAAAAGGACATCGCCTCCCGTTTCCAAGGCCTGCTCGAAGACGGCCTCAAGTCCGAATTTTTCGGCTACACGGCCCTGACCGGGGTGGGCCGCGTCGTGGCCCTGCTCGACGGCGACGGCTTGCCCGTCGAAGCCCTGCCCAGCGGCTCGTTGGGCTACGTCGTTACCGATCAGACGCCTTTCTACGGCGCGTCCGGCGGCCAGTGCGGCGACACGGGACTGCTCACCGCTCCGGCTGGCTCGGCCAAGGTGCTTGACACCCTGAAGCCTTCAGCCGACCTCACCGTCCATCACATCGAAGTGGACGGCGGCACCCTGCTTTCCGATCAGGAAGTGGTGCTGACCGTGACCGAATCCATACGCCTCGACGCGGCCCGCAACCACACCTGCACGCACCTGCTCCATGCGGCCCTGCGCCGTGTGCTCGGCGACCATGTGCGTCAGGCGGGTTCTCTGGTCACGCCGGATCGCCTGCGCTTCGACTTCTCGCACATCGCGCCCATGACCCCGGAAGAGCTGGCCGCCGTGGAACGCGATGTGAACGCCGCGATCATGGCCGACTACCCGTTGACCGCCAAGCTCATGGGCCAGCAGGCCGCCATCGACATGGGCGCTATGGCGCTCTTCGGCGAAAAGTACGGCGACACCGTGCGCGTGGTGACCATCGGCAACCCGGATCACACCGAGTCCGTGGAGCTTTGCGGCGGCACGCATCTGCACAGCACCGGCCAGGCGGGCAGTTTCGTCATCCTGTCCGAAAGCGGCATTGCTGCGGGCACGCGCCGCATCGAGGCCGCGACCGGCTGGAACGCCCTCAAGCACGCCCGCGCCATGAGCGAGGAGCTGCACCAGCTTGCGGCCATGCTCAAGACGCAGCCCGGCGGGCTTGCCGCCAAGCTGGACGGCCTCCAGAAAGAAAACCGCGGGCTCCGCAAGGATCTGGAAAAGGCCGCCGCGCAGGCCGCGTCCGGGCAGGGCGGGGATCTCATGTCCAAGGTCGTGGAGATCAACGGCGTGAAGGTGCTTGCCGCGAAACTCGACGCCAGCAACATCAAGGCCATGCGCGAGCTCATGGACGACATCCGCTCCAAGATGCCTTCCGGCGTAGCCTGCATCGCGGCCCCCGTGGACGAGGGCAAGGTGAGCATGATCCTGTATGTTTCCAAGGACCTGCACGGACGCTTCACCGCACCCGCGCTGATCAAGGAAGTTGCCGCGCCCATCGCCGGTTCCGGCGGCGGACGCCCCGATCAGGCTCAGGCCGGCGGCACGAACCCGGCGGGCATTGACGAGGCGATGGATGTTTTGAAGGCGAAGATTGGGGAATAAAAAATCGGGGAGGGGAAACTTTCTGGAGAAAGGGGGAGCACCCCCATGTTTCCCCTTTCCCTTCCCCAAACCTGCCGGCACAGCTTGTGCCCCCCTTTTCCCTGCAAAGGCTTTTGGCCCTATCGAATCCCTGCTCACTCTTTCCATGTAAAAAAGCCGCTTCCTTCTCGTTTTCTGGAGGGAAGCGGCTTTTGTTGTTGAGGGATGAGTTTTCAGGCACAGGGCTCCACGCCAAACCGCAGTACCGTTTTCAGACGTGCCGGATCGGTTTTGCGGGCATCCGAAAGGTAGATTTCCCGGTGGCTGTCCGATGCACGCCGCAACCCGTGTTCCGCGCAGTAGGCTTGCATCATGTTAAAGCTTACGGGTTCGTCGTCATAAGGGCCGACGTGGAGCATTTGCACACACAAGCCATCGTTCCAGTGCCCGAAAGAGGCCGACGCATAGAGGGGATGCGGCTTTTTCCTGCTTGTCGCGGCGAGGATGCGCTCGGCGAGTTCGTCCGTCACAAAATCCGGCTGGCGGATCATCAGGGTGTAGCGCAGGGCATCCTTGTTGAGGGCCTCTCCCGGCAGCATCGGTTCCGCCGTGTCCCATACCCCTTCCAGCGGGAACACGGCGTACTCATAGTAGCCTTCGGGGGCATCCCCTTTCTTCGGCAACATCTTGACCGCATATGACAGGGCGTACAGGACGCCTATGGCTTCGAGGAACGCCTCGCCGTTGGGGTTCCCTTCCCCGCGTATCATGAAAAAGGCGTGCTCGGGGACGGTAACCGGAGCAGGAACGGCTTTCGGAAGGTACAACGCTTTTTCGTGCTTCTTCCATTCGTATTTCATAAACGGCTCCCTAAAACACGTCATTCCGGCAAACAGAGCCAAGGTTCCCAAAAGATGAACGGCTCCATCCGGCATTCGCGCAATGCTTGGCGCTGTCGAAGGCCCTACCGTGCGCCTGACGGGGCCGAGCGTACCGGCGGCTCTGCCTTTACTTGTCCCCGGAACCGCGCCGCAGCACGAATTGCTGACATGGATACCCATAGCGGGTGACAAGTTCGGCCTCTTCGAAGCCGAGGCGCTTGTACAGGGCCCGCGGAGCCGCACCGAGCGGATCGTCTTCCCGGTACGTCGTCACGAAGATATCCTGATCGGCGGGGAGCACATCCAGCATCATGCGGACAAGGGCCGAAGCGACGCCCCGCCCCCGCGCCTCAGGATGTACGGCGAGGAAGCCGATGCCGTTGTGCTGATCCGAGAGCACCAGCACGCCGAGCAGCCCCCTTGCATCCTTGGCGCACAGCGCCCGCCGCTCCGCAATGGCTTTCCGCAGGTTCCCCCGGTACTCGCCGAGCGACAGCCCGGGGAAGGCATCCCGGACAAGAGCAACCAGATCCATCCAAGCATCAATGTCCGCTTCCGACGCATACCCGACGGCACATTCCTGATTCATGTCTCCCTCCTTTGCGGCGGTACCCGCATAAACGAAAAGCGCAAACCCGAGGGCTTGCGCTTTTTGAGAGTCGGACACCCGGCGAACAACCGTTACCGTTGCTTTCTTTCGAACCTGGCGGGGTTGGCGGCGCCACCGCCGCCCGACTCTCTCGAACCTTCCGTATATAGAAAAGAATGCCGCCTGTCAAACGGAAGCCGCCCCCTGCATAAGAATAAATCAGACGATCATTCCGTTCAAGGCGCGGGGCAAGGCTCAGGCAGTTCCCCGTAAAAAGCGCACTGCCGTTTCCCCTGCCGTTTGGCATGATACAGCGCCTTGCCCGCCTCCTTGTGCAGGACCTCGAACGCGGCCCCGTCGTTGGGAAACGCGGCAAAACCGATGGAAACCGAAATCGAACAAGGCACATCCTCATGCGTGACGGACGCCGCACATATCCGGGCAGCAGGCTCTCGGCGGACTCTTTTCCGACAATGCCCGGCATAACAAAGACGAACTCCCCCCCGCCGATGCGGGAAGCCATATCAGCATCGCCGAGCTGTTCTTGCAGGACGGCCCCCATCCACCTGAGGACAACATCCCCGGCGCTGTGGCCGAACGTATCGTTGATGCCCCTGAAATCGTCGATGTCCATGATGCCGAGGAAAAAGGCCCTTTCTCCAGCCAAAACCGGCTTCAGCCTTCTGACGAGGGCATTGCGCGTAAGCAGGCCGGTAAGCCCGTCATGTTCCGCCCTGCGCTTCAAGTCCCTGTGCACCAAACGCAACCGCCTTGTCAGCGTATCCCGCTGGAGGCCAGTCAAAAAAGTCTTTATCCTCAACCTGCTGTCGAAATAATGGGCGCAAAAGCCGGAGACGCTGAACACGGCTATATGGATCGCGTCGAACCATGCCAAGGTTGGGGCCTTCGTATGAAAAGCAACGAGGATATGCAAAAGGCAACAGGCATACGTGACAACAATCATCCGCCAGAACCTTTCGGTCAAAAGCTGCGGCGCGGCGGCAAACATGACGGGGAAAATGACGCTCACGCTGTCCGCGTACGCCGCGCTTGCCAGTATCCCCTCAATATGGATGCCCGCCAGCAGTATTACTGGATACGGACCATGTTACGCAGGGCTGCATGTTTTACAGCAAAGGCCACCGCCGCATACACTATGCAGCTTGCCAGATAAACATATTTCCCGCCGGACAAGATCCAGAATTGGGTGGCGCACAAAAAAAGCATAACGTTAAGGAGATATCCCGTACACCCCGCCTGAAAACACAGCCGCGCGTCATGAAGCAGCACCGATTCAGAACAAAGCGAAAATTCCTGCTTTGTGAATCCGTACCTGTTGACTATATCGGACAGCCGCGTTTTCAGATCCATCCGTTCCACAGAACTCCCGCGTATTCCCCGCCGTTAGGCATACCGGATCATTTCAAACAGCTTGCGGCGCTGCGTGATGGTGATGTGGTAATACTGATTCTGCGGAATGTAGGTATAGGGCACGTCGCTCGCCCTCTGAAACAGGAACAGCGACAGCAAGGTACGGTTGATGGCCTGGTGCCCGACGATCATGAGCGTCCCCTCGCCGGACAGGAACAACGCCCGCCGCAAGCCGCGGGCCACGCGCTCCTTGAGCATCGCATAGCTTTCGCCGTTGGGATAGATATACCCGTACTTATTGTGGGAACGCGCCTCATACTCCAGAGGCATACCGTCGCGCACGTCGGAATAGCGCATCCCTTCGCACACCCCGGCATTGATCTCGTCAAACTCGCTCAGGGCCATGCTGATGGTGTTCGGACGCGAACGCAGCAGCGGCGCGGCCGTCTCGGCGGAACGCTGCTTCGTGGACGTAAAAATGTACGGAAGATCCACGCCGTCGAAATGCGCGGCGAGCTTTTCGGCCTGCTCGATCCCCTTGGCGGTCAAAGACGGATCCCCGCCGAGGCGGCCCTCGCGGTTGTAGTCCGTCTCACCATGCCGCACGAGATACAGATCCTGCACCCAGCGGGAGGAAATGATGTCGCGGATGGCCGCATAATACGGGAGGTCGTTGCTCGGGGCTTCGTCCTGAATGCAGCTGTCCACGGCGTCCACGCGTATCCAGCACCGCTCTTTGCGGACCGGGGTGTATACGCTCTCGTAGTAGGCCAACCGCTTGCGGAAGCTTTCCAGCGCTTCTTCCTGCGTCATGTTGGCAAACTCGGGCAGACGGGTCTTGCGCCGGATGGACGCATCCAGCAACAGCGGATCGTCATTCACGCATTCGATGAACAAGACGGGCCGATCCCGGAGCGTCGCGCTCAGATCCACACGCTGATGCACCGTCCCGTTGGTCGCGTCGATGATGGCGACGTCGCCGCCCTCATCGAGCCATGCGCGGGCGCGCTCCATGTTCTGGTGCGTGATCTGATCCCGCAGCCTCTGGGCGCGCGTGTTGTCGGGATTGAAAAACTCGGCGGAACCGCTTTCAAGGCCGAAAAGCATCCGGCGCAACTCGCCGTTGTTGAAGATCGCGGTACGGATGCCCTGCTGCTCCAGCCCCGACCGGATGCGTTTCGCCAGCGTGCTCTTGCCTCTGGCGGGCAACCCCACCATTGCGACATACAGTTTCATGTCATTCCTCAATTGTCGCGCGCGGAGGCGGACCGCCTCACTTGCGCACGGCGAGCGTTAAACCCGTTGCTGCCGATAGGGGACCAAAAGGCCGCCTTCCCGCACGAGGGAAGGCACATTACGATTTGCGCCGGACACCGATGACGTTGGGCAGCGGAGCCCCCTGGCTTCCGGAAGCCCAGAACTCCGGCAAGGAACGCCCCAGCCAGATCTGGCTACGGACGGGAGTGCGCAGGAAGAGGCCGGCCAAGCTTCCGCCCTCGGTATACATCACCACCCGGACGTCAATGGGCAATGCCAGCAAGAGCGCCCCGAAGTCCACGCCGGTTATCGGTTCCCGGCACAGGATGAACAGGATGGCCCCCGTGCCGTCACGGCCCACGGCGGAAATGGAGTGCTTCGGGCCGCCGGGCTTCCAGAGCAGACGCCGATCCGAACTGATCATGCGGTAATTCTGCACGACCATACTGTAATGCGGAAGCAGGTTCTCCCAATCGTCCGTGGAACGGTCCAGCAGGTCCGCGCCGGGCAAATCCGGGCTGTCCGGGCCCGCGACGAAAAACGCCCCGAACTTGGACACCACGCGCCCGTTATTGACTGTCTCGCCGGTACGGAGATACCCGGTGCTCGTAACGCCATCAGGCAGATACATGCTGGCATTGGTGGCGGCGATCAGGCCCTTGCGCGTGGCCCAGGCTTCAAGCGGCAACGACTGTTTTTCAGAACTCGCCGTTTCCACGGTAAAATCGAAATACGCGGGATCGATGCGCAGGAACACCACTTCAAACGGATCGCCTCCGTCGAATTGCGCGGAAAACAAGCCGAGCTGAAGGCCTTCCTCCAGCTTTTCCCACGGCGGGAGCGTCTCAAAAACCCAGCGCGGCGGAGGTGGGGGAGCCGGCTGTTCCGCGCTCGGCTGTGGCGGGACAAGCGCGTTCTTGATAGCCGTGAGGCCATCCTGCGGCTCGGAAGGCACACCGTCAGCAAAGGCAGGGACGGCGGACAACGCCAGCACGCCCAAGAGGAACAACTGACGGAACACGGCAAACACCCGCGGCGCGAGGCACAAGCCGCGCCCGCTACGGCACATTGCATGTCGTATGGATGAGAAAAGGTGCAACGTCATGATGGTCAGGTCTCCAATGCCCCGAATAGTCAGAGTTTACGGCAATTCCGGCAAAGGCGCAACGCACCCGGGGCCATCCCCTGCCCCAACGCGCGACAAGGCGTTGCCCTTCGCGGAAATCCGGCATAGAATAAAGAACTTGGGATTATGACTGACTTTTGAAACGAGGTTTTCCATGAATATCGGCCAACTCATTGCGGAAAGGGGCAAGCCTTTCTATTCCTTCGAATTCTTCCCTCCGAAAGACCCTGACCAGTGGCCGGACTTCTTCAAGATGGCCGAACGGCTGGCTCCGCTGGAACCGCTGTTCACGTCCGTTACGTACGGGGCGGGCGGCTCCAGCCAGGACGCCACGCTGGAAATCGTTTCCCATCTGAAGAAAGAATTCCAGTTCGAAACGATGGCCCACCTGACCTGCGTCGGCGCGACGCAGGACTACATTACCCAGTATCTCCAGCGCCTGCGCGACAACGGCGTGGATAATGTGCTGGCCCTGCGCGGCGACATCCCCAAGGGGCAGGACATCGACTGGGAAACCGCCGAATTCCGCCATGCCGCCGATCTCGTCCGTTTCGCCAAGGCGCATTATCCCGACATGGGCATCGGCGTCGCCGGGTATCCGGCACCCCATCCGGAATCGCCGAGCTTCGCCAGCGACTGGCGCTACACCGTCGCCAAAATCCGTGAAGGCGCGGATTTCGTGATCACGCAGCTGTTCTTCGATGTGCGCGAATACCTCCATTTTGTGGACCGGCTCAGCGACATGGGCGTGTCCGTCCCGGTCATCCCCGGCATCCTGCCCATCCAGAGCCTCGAATCCATCCGGCGCACGCTCTCCCTGTGCGGCGCGAACATCCCGGGCAAGCTCTATCTCGCCCTTGAGGAAGCCAATGCCAAGGGCGGCGCGGAAGCCGTACGCGAAGCGGGCCTCAAGTTTGCCGTGCAGCAGATCCGCACCTTGCTGGACAACGGCGCGCCGGGCATCCACCTGTACACGCTGAACAAGGCGTCCATGTGCCTCCGCATCGCGGAAGAAGTGGGCGCACTGTAATGGCCGTCGATCTCGCCACCTTTTCGCCCAAGCGCATCCTTGTCTGCCAGCTCAGGCAGATCGGCGATGTGGTGCTCGCCACGCCGTCCATCGAGCTGCTCAAACGGCGCTATCCGGACGCCGAGATCCACCTGCTGACCGAAAAAAAATGTGCCCCGCTCCTTGAGCACAACCCGCATCTCGGCAAGGTATGGGCGTTGGACAAAAAGGTACTGTCCTCCCTGCCCCAGGAAGTCGCGTGGTACTGGCATGTGGCCCGCACCGGGTATGATCTGGTCGTGGACTTCCAGCAGCTTCCGCGCTGCCGGTGGGTAGTGGCCTTTTCCGGCGCCCCGGTCCGCCTCTCCTATACGCCGCCGTGGTATACGCGCCTGCTGTACACGCATTCCTCCGACATGCTCGACGGCTATTCCGCCATGAGCAAGGCCAGCGTATTGCGCCCTCTCGGCATCGAATGGAACGGCGAGCGCCCGCGCGTCTATCTCACGGACGAGGAGCACGCCTTTGCGCGCACCTTGCTCGCTCAGGCAGGCTTGCAGCCGGAACAGCGCCTCATCACGCTGGACCCCACGCACCGCCAGCCCACGCGCCACTGGCCTCTGGCGCATTACGCCGGGCTGGTCAGCCTGCTTGCTGAGCGCGACGCCTCCCTGCGCTTCCTGCCTCTCTGGGGGCCGGGCGAGGAAGCCGAAATTCAGGAGTTGTCCCGCCTCTGCCCCGCCGGTTCGCTGCTCTTGCCGGATCGGATGCTGTCGCTGCGGGAAATGGCTGCCTGCATCGCGGAAGCGGATTTGCACATCGGCAATTGTTCCGCGCCCCGGCACATCGCCGTAGCGGTGGGCACGCCGACCCTCACCGTACTCGGTTCGACCACACCGGCGTGGACCTTCCCCTCCCCCGAGCACGCCGACATTGCCCTGAACCTTCCCTGTCAGCACTGCAACCGCAACCACTGCCCCGATCCCCGCTGCCTCACCGGGATGCTGCCCGGCCCGGTCGCGGACAAGGCGATGGAGATGTTGAAGAAATAAGAGAGTCGGGGAGGGGAAGGCCGCGCGGCAGGAGTTC
>ENA-ORRL01002725-ORRL01002725.1-human-gut-metagenome-genome-assembly--contig:-NODE-2725-length-10082-cov-2.882717_pt1 | contig 10082 bp, 5 predicted proteins | sample MGYA00242175_ERZ509134 | MGnify/ENA primary metagenome ERZ509134 (study PRJEB26280, sample SAMEA2338660) | human gut metagenome | biome: human gut; feature: human-associated habitat; material: faeces... | reverse complement strand
CGGAAGTCCGATAATTGTAGCATACCGGGATCTGTCCCACGTGGCGTGGCATAGAAACCGGAAGACGGCCGGACGGATTGCTGCTTCCATAGAGAAGCTCGGCAACTGCCTTGCCTCCCATCGGTCCCGGGTAGAATGCATATAAAACGGCATCGGAAGCATTTTCGATCTTCTCAATACAGTATGCTCTTCCGGCAATTACAACCGTTACCAGTGGTTTGCCAAGGCGGGCAAGTGCTGCAATCAGTTCTTCCTGCGCGGCCGGAATGTGAACCTTCGCGGTGTCCATTCCCTCGCCGCAGTCCATCGAACGGCTGCCCGTTCCCTTCGAGGCTGCTCCGTTTGCATCGAACACAGCTCCTCCAAATCGTGAGGAGGAACCGCCGACAACGGCTACGATCACATCGCTTTCTTCTGCAAGTGCCATCGCTTTTGCTTTTTCACGCTCATCCGCCTTGGAAAAACCGGACCCCATCGCATAAGAGACTTTCACGCCATCCGGTGCTTCCTGCTTCATGCCCTGCAGAACCGTGACGCACTCGCTTTCCGGCACCGGCGGAGTATAATCGCCGAGCATACAGTAACGGTCTGCCGCATGGTAGCCGATCACTGCTACTTTTTTATATTTCTTTGCAAGCGGAAGCACCGTCTTTTCATTTTTCAGAAGCACAGCAGACTCCCGCGCCAGTGCAAGAGATACCTCCGGGATGCCGGCTTCTTCCGGGGAAAGCATGTTTTCTTCCATATAGGGATGCTCGAACAGACCTTTTTCAAATTTCAGTTTCAGAACGCGGAGCACCGCTTCATCGATCTGGCTCTCCTCCAGAAGTCCCTGATCAACCGCCTCACCGAGACGGCCAAAGGCTTCATCCCACAGGCTCACATCAACACCGGCCTTTCTTGCCGCAACGGCTGCATGCAGCGTATCCCCCTCTGTGTTTTTCAGGAAATCGACAGCCAGTCCGTCTGCCATCACAATGCCGTCAAAGCCCATCTCACCGCGCAGTACATCGCGAAGCAGCCATGCATTTCTGTGGCAGTACACGCCGTCGATCTCGTTATACGCCGCCATGATTCCTTCCACACCGGCTTCGCAGCACGCTTTTGCAGACGGAAAATGGATTTCACGCAGCTCACGCTCCCCGATTCTCGCCGCACTCGCATTCACACCTCCGGTCGTCTCGCCCTGGGCGCAGAAATGTTTTGCCACGCTGCCGACGCCGGTCGACTGCATGCCGGTCACGGCTGCTTTTGCCATCGCGGCTGCAAGGCATGGGTCCTCAGAGTAGCACTCTTCACTTCTTCCCCATCTCGGATCACGCGCCATATCAAGTGCCGACATCAGCGCCAGCTCCACATGACCGCTCTTTAACTGCTTTCCGCATGCCTTGTAGCCTTCCGAAAGAAGCGCCGGATCAAACGTTGCTCCGGCAGCCAGGTTGACCGGAAGCAGACCTCCTCCGAGTGCCTGATGGCCATGCGGGCACTCGCTGCTCATCATCATCGGAATGCCAAAGCGGGAATGTTCCATGACGTAGTGCTGTACCATATTGTAGGCTTTCGCGGAGAGTTCCGGCACGATTCCGGTCTTCTCGTCCTTATCTGCCCACGGGTCGGCACGGTACAGGCCGTACAGAACCCCCAGTCCGCCCATGCGCTCTACTTCTTCTTTGAATTCGTCGGTCAGGGTAAATTCCTCTCCCTGCCGCTCATAGATCCGGAATCCGTACAGACGCTGATTGAGCTGTCCCACTTTTTCCTTTAATGTCATCCTTCCCAGAAGATCCTTTGCTCTCTCTTCCGGTGAAAGGGCTGTATTCTGATATGCTTCCATCTGATTTTCCTCCTTATATGCTTTCTGCCCGGCCGTTTTCTTCCTGCCGGTGTATTTTTGATCTGTTTCCCCCAAAATTCTCTTATGAAACGGCTTTATTGTATCTCATTTTTTTACTTTTGTCCACAATAAGTTATATTTCGTTCATTTTTGTTCATTTTTCATGTTGAAATTTATTACTTTTAGTGTTATGATACCTTTCGCTACTAAATTTTGCAAGTTACAAAGGGAGGTTTTTACTTATGAGCAAAAACATCACGATTCCGGTTCCGGCTGTCCCGTTTGCACCGCCGGTTTATACCTGCCACCGTGCAAAAAAAGAGTTCCATCTGGACGGAAATATCAACAAACCATTCTGGGAGGACGCACCGTATACCGATGAATTTCTGGATATCCAGGGCAGCCACATGCCGCTTCCGCGTTTTGTCACCCGCGCAAAAATGCTCTGGGATGATGAAAATCTTTACGTTGCTGCCGACCTTGCCGGCGATGAAATCTGGGGTCATTTAACAGAACGCGATTCTGTCATCTACTTTGACAACGATTTCGAGATCTTCGTTGACCCGGATTCCGATACGTACCATTACTATGAATTTGAAATGAACGTTCTGAACACGGTATGGGATCTGTTTCTCGCAGAGCCGTACCGCGACGGCGGCAGCGGCCTCAATGGCTACGATATGCACGGCCTTCGCACCGCTGTCCATGTGGACGGTTCCATCAACGATCCTTCCGCTGAAAACAAAGGCTGGAGTGTTGAGGTTGTGATTCCGTTCTCCGCTCTCTACGAATACCAGAAAGAGCGCCGCGCACCGAAAAACGGAGAATTTTACCGTATGAACTTCTCCCGTGTGCAGTGGAATGTGGATGTCAAGGACAACACTTACGTAAAACGCACCGATGAAAACGGAAATGTTCTCCCGGAAGACAACTGGGTATGGGCTCCGACCGGCGTCATCAATATTCATTATCCGGAGCTGTGGGCTTTCGTCTTCTTCTCCGAGGACCGCGAGGATGCTCCATGCGACAGCACCATTCCGGAGGACGAGTATCGCAGATGGGAGCTCCGCAAGCTGTATTACGCAGAAAATATTCTGTTTGAGACAACCGGCTCCTACAGCAGCAGCCTCGATGAACTGCAGAAAACGCTGGATGCGTATGCACCGAACGACTGGAATAAATCTGTAAAAGATCTTGGATATACCATTGAAACCACCAGCCGTACGTACCTGATTTCCTGTCCGAGTGCCGATCGTGCACATCTCCTCCTTCTGTATTCCAACGGAAAGGTTGAAAAAATTACACTTTAAGCGTATAATATCGGTTAGTAGTTAAAATTTGTAACAGGATCGGTTGAAACTATGAAAAAAGTCACTTTACAGGAAATTGCAAATTCCCTGGGCATCTCCCGGACCACCGTCTGGAAGGTGTTCAGCGGACACGAAGGTGTCTCCGATTCCCTGCGCACCAAGGTCATCGCCAAAGCCCAGGAGCTTGGCTATGCCATCCCGGAAGATTTTCAATATCCTTCCAGCGCGGAGGAGACCACGCCGGTCAACATTGCAGTTGCCGTCTGCAGACCGGAAACCTCACTTTTCTGGATGACCATCATCCACCAGATTGCAAAAGTATTTTCAACACACAATGTCAATCTCGTTTACACGTATCTTCCGACTTCGGCGGATAAAACGTATTTTCTCCCGCCCACACTTACAAACGGAAGCGTCCACGGCATCATTGTTCTGAACGTGTACAACGAACGTCTTCTGCGTCTGCTCGCAGAGACACAGATTCCCAAAGTGTTCCTGGACACTTCCTCCCTCGTATCCCCGGATGAACTGAACGGCGATCTTCTCCTGATGGAGAGCCGGAACAGCGTCCGCAATATTACCGCCCATCTTCTCGAGAAAGGATGCACTCTTCCGGGCTTCATGGGTGATATCGGCTACGCACAGTCCAACCGCGAACGCTATGAGGGCTTCTGCCAGGCACTGATGGATGCCGGAAAAACACCGAATCCTTCTCTTTGCCTGACCACACCGCTTGGGATTGACTCCTACCGCGAGGAAATCGATTCTTTCCTTTCCTCCCTTTCCCGCATGCCGGACGCTTTTGTCTGCGCCAGCGACTACGTTGCCTGTATTCTGATGCAGCTTCTTGAAAAGCGGGGACTGCGCGTGCCGGAGGACGTTGCCGTATCCGGCTTTGACAACAATATCGAGGATCTTCTGGCAGAAAATCTGACTACCGTTCAGGTCTTCAATGAGGAGCTCGGCTCCCGCCTGGCGCTTCAGATTCTTTACCGGATCAAATATCCGCACACGCCGCATGAAGTCACGTATCTGGAATCCAAAGTTCTGTACCGCGCTTCCACCGGCGACTGATGCATCCGTTTTTTGATTTTGCTTTTTGAAAAGACACCGTATTTCCGTTTTTCGGATACGGTGTCTTTTTTATGTTTCTGTACGTTATTTCTCTGTGCGGATGCGGATCGTACGGATCTCGTACGGTTTGATCGTAAGCGAAATCTCGTTCTCCTTCACATCGATTGCGCCATCTGCCGGCTGCTCCAGCAGATTGGTCTCCTCTGCAGAAAGAATGGATTCTGCGCAGTGCAGTGTCACTTTCGTTCTCGCATTCTCCACCTCGTACAGACGCACAATCATGCCGTCTCCGTCCTCTGCTTTCTTCACGGTCTCAAGCACTACGTTGCGTTTGTCTGCAGACAGGAACTCCATGCGGTCTTTTTCTGCCGCACCAAAAACAGCTTTTGCCGGCACATTCAGATTCAGCGCTTCCTGTACCGTACCTGCCTCACGCCACGTTCCTGCATGCGGATACAAGGAGTACGTAAAGGAATGCTCCTCCTGGTCTGCCGTCAGATTCGGCTCAGTTCCGGATTTAATCAGGGTCTGTGTCATCACGCGATCCTTCATGGAATAGCCGTACTTGCAGTCGTTCATCAGGCTGACACCGTAGCTTCCCTCGGAAAGATCGGCCCATTTGTGGCCACATACCTCGAATTTTGCCTGATCCCAGCTTGTGTTGGTGTGCAGTTTTCTTGTCACGTTACCAAACTGGATATCGTACGTTGCCTCATCGCTGTGAACGTCAACCGGGAAGTGTACTTTGAGCACATGCTCAGCAAATTTCCAGTCAACGTAGGTTTCGAAATCAATTCTGCGGTCTTTTGCGTAGAAGTGGATCTGCTGGCGGATGACGGTATCCATCACTTCGCGCTCGATCTCCAGGGTTGCACGGACCGGACCGTTTTCTGTCCACTCCATGCGGCGCACGCCCTCTACCTTCCAGGATTTCTCGGTATGGAAGATGTCCAGATTCCATGCGCTGTACTGCAGCGGTTTATCCTCATAGATCCGCAGTTCATTTCCTGTTTTTCCGATCTGAAGTACTTCACGGTCATTTTCTTTGTCAAACAGGGAAGTACATTCGCCGTTTGCATCGATTGCAATGGTGTAAAACGGTGTCTCAAGGGTATATCCCTCTCCTGCTTCTGCTATGGCAAACGGTGTTTTCACAACGGATCCGCTTACCGGGCGCAGTACCTGATATCCCTTGGACGGCAGATTTTCTGCGTAAATAACCGCTCCGTCTTTCGTCTGCTGTACCGGATACACGTTCGTTCCATCGGTCAGTGCCTCAGCGCTGTTTGTGCCCAGCTCTACGATATCGTTTCTTCTATGGCCCAGCGTATTCCATACGGTCACACTCTCGTCCTTCTTCGCACAGAGTGCATCCAGACGCTCACCGATCAGTTTTGCAGATGTTTCTGCAATTTCCGCATACTCTTTCTTCGTCTGCTCATATACCTCATGGATGGAGGAACCCGGCAGAATATCGTGGAACTGATTTGTCAGGATCATCTCCCACATGCGGTTCAGTTCTTCGGTCGGATATGCTTTTCCGGCCTTTTCTGCCAGAACGGACAGAAGCTCTAATTCCATCATCGCATACTCGCTCTTACGGTTTCCGCGTTTGTTGCGTGCCATCGAAGTATACGTTCCCCGGTGGAACTCGAAATACAGCTCTCCGATCCAGGTTGGGAGGCGTTTGCTGTCTTTTACTTTCTCATGCAGTTCGTCGAAATACGTTCTCGCAAATGCCTGGCGTACTTTCGGCACGCCCTTGATGCCTTTTTCCATTCGTTTGGATGTCTCAAGCATCGTTCTGGTCGGGCCGCCGCCGCCGTCCCCGTAGCCATAACTGATCAGAATATCGTTGTTGATATCCTTATTCTGATAGCGGTCCCAGCCGCCCATGATTGCATCCGGATGCAGCATGCCGTTGTATGTCGTAAAGAAGCTGGTCTCCGGCTGGCCGACGCCGAGCGTTGTGATCATATGCGTGAAAACTTTGCTTCCGTCGATTCCTTCCCAGTTCATGGTATCGTACGGCACTTTGTTAAACTCGTTCCATGCCAGCTTTGTCGTCATGAAGTAATCAATTCCGCATTTTTTCAGAATCTGCGGCATGGCAGCGCTGTATCCGAACACGTCCGGCAGCCACAGGATCTTGTTGTCCACGCCGAACTCCTCTTTGAAGAAGCGTTTTCCGAACAGGAACTGACGCACAAGGGACTCTCCTGATGTCAGGTTGCAGTCTGCCTCAACCCACATGCCGCCTTCCGGCTCCCAGCGTCCTTCTTTGACTCTCTGGCGGATTTTCTCGTATACTTCCGGGTGTCTTTCCTTTACAAAGCTGTAGAGCTTCGGCTGGCTTGACATGAAATGATAGTTTGGATACTCATCCATCAGTTTTAATACGGTTGCAAAGCTTCTGCAGGATTTCTGACGCACCTGGTCGATGGTCCACAGCCATGCTACATCGATGTGTGTGTGGCCGATGCACGTTGCCACAACTTCGTCCCAGCCGCCCATTTTTTCATAGATCTCTTCCTGGATGCATTTTTCTGCCTCTTCGATGGAAGCGTAGAACTCTTTACTGTACGGCTTGCGCAGGTCAGCAGATTGATCGTGTTGGTCAGTGCGGTTTCGAGATCCAGACGCGTTTTATTATCCTCGTCCATACGGTTCAGGCCCTGCATCGGAACGATGAGGTCGTAATAGATCTCCTCGATTTTCGCATCATGCTCCTCAAGGTCTGCCAGCAGACGGAACTCGCTGTGCAGCGTTCCGGTGTAGGACTGCAGGTCAAGCTGGATTTTTTCACCGGCCTTTGCATTTTCTCTTACAAGTACTTCGCGGTGGTTGATATCCATACCCTGGATCACTTCGCCGTTTGCAAACAGCAGGAACTGCGGGTTTCTTCCGTCATCCCATTCGTCCAGTCCTGCATGGACTCTCATCCAGAGATTTTTTCCATCGAAGCTCTCCGGAATGGTGATGGTGGTGCGGAACCAGTAATGTTTGTCCGGTCCGTACCAGCGGTCATTGACCGTATCAAACGATGTCCACGGCTCTTTTGATGCATCGGCCTCTGCCGGTGTGATATAGCATCCATTTTTCACCTGCATATCGGTGATTTTAATTTTCTGTGAAATCGAAAGTCTTGCCAGTTCCTGGCAGATTACGTTCACACGCTCTTTTACAAATTTCATAGTGCCTCCTTATGCTGTCCATGGGGTCATTTTTAAAAAGAAAGTCCGCCGGACCTGCAGGCTTCTTTCACCCGTAAGCCCGGCGGACTTGTCGCTTTTTAAGTTATCTTGTAAATCAAAGGCTATTCTCTTTCACATAGTTCAGCAGCTCATCTACGGTTGTGAATGCCATACCGGTTACAGTATCTGCGCATCCGTAGTAGATAGTGATTCTTCCGGTTGCTGCATCGCTTAAGGTTGCGCACGGGAATACTACGTTCGGAACATCACCCATGCACTCGTACTGGGTGATCGGAGCCATAATATAGTCTTTCGTTCTGTATTTTACTTTCCACGGCTCGTCGATATCAAGCAGTGCGCATCCCATACGATATACGTATCCGTTGCAGGTTGTGATAACGCCGTGGTAGATCAGCAGCCATCCCTCATCTGTTTCGATCGGAACCGGGCCGGCACCGATCTTGGTGCACTGCCATGCAGACTCATCGCCGCGGACCGGGCTCATCATGTGACGGTGTCTTCCCCAGAATTCCATATCTTTACTCTGGCTGACAAAGATATCGCCGAACGGTGTATGGCCGTTGTCGCTTGGACGGCTCATCATCATGTAGTAGCCGTTGATCTTTCTCGGGAACAGCACGCCGTTACGGTTGAATGGAAGGAATGCGTTCTCAAGCTGAACGAATTTCTTGAAGTCATAGGTGTAAGCAACACCGATGGTCGGGCCGTGATAGCCGTTGCACCAGGTTACATAGTATTTGTCGTCGATTTTGCAGACACGCGGGTCATAACGGTACTCTCTTGTCAGAATCTCCTCGTCAGCGCCCTCAAATTTGATCGGTTCATCCTCGATCTCCCAGTGGATACCGTCTTTACTTCTTCCAACGAAGATGTCCATGCTGATGGAACGGCTGTCGCAGCGGAATACACCTACGTATCCGTCCTCGAACGGTACGACTGCGCTGTTGAAGATACTGTTGGAACGTTTCTGCTCGTAACGGCCGATGATCGGGTTCTGATCATAGCGCCATACCGGCATGTGCTCTCCTGCTGGTTTTTCCTGCCAAGGCATATCCGGCAGATTGTTTCCGATGATTTTACTCATGATTGTTTCCCTCTGTGAAAATTATTTTTTTCTTTCTCTCTTGTCACGCCATACGGACATTTTTGATCTTTCGATCCGATACTTCTATCTTCGTCCATTTCTGCGCAAAAGTCAAGTGTTTTTGTTCACTTTTATGTAAATTTTCGTTTTCTTTGTTACTTTTTATCGTTCATTTATTTTCTATTTGTGTTCATCTTTGTTCACAAATGGATTTTTTCTATTTTTCGTACGGTTTTCTTCCCCGCAGAATGTCGGCATACCAGAATACAATCTCTGAAATGTGGTGCAGATCGCCTTCTTTGCTGATGCTTCTCCAGGACGCTTTATACTTCATAAACCAGGTTTCCAGCCGTCCCGCAAGTGCCGCGCAGGCTGTCTCATCCTTTTCTTTTCCAAGCTCAATGTCACACATTCTCGCGCCCGTCTCATTCCAGATGTCAATCGCTTCCATCGTGAGTTCCAGCACCGGAACCATTGGACGGCAGGATTCTTCCAGAGCACCGGCTGTCTTTTTCAGTTCTTTTTTCAGAGCCGCAATTGTTTCCTTTGCAGCTGCACGCTTCGCCTCATCCTGGATTCTCGCGTCAAACAGCGCATTCCGGTTGTTCGGATGACCGAGCACTTTTTCCTCGTAAACGACGTTGGCATCCCACCAGTCAAAGAGGGAGCATTCTGCCGTTTTTGCCATATAGGAAACGAATTTTCCGCTCCGGTCGCCGTAGGCCAGACGGGAAATCTGTTCATTCAGCTCCTCAAAGCTGTCGGTATCGTCTCCCCAGGAGAAGACGGCTCCATAGATCATGCCAGGAAGGGAAAAGTCCGGCTGATTGATGTGGCCGCAGTCACCCCAGTCTGTGTTCAGAACACCTTCCGCATGGTATTTTCTCGCATAGCCGCACATCCGTGCGATATTTTTGTAGCTGTTCTCCACCAGGTTCATCCACTGGTTCCAGCCGCCGACCCCAGGACAGAGATACTGTCTTGCACCAGCTTCCGCCATCACTTTTGCCTCATGCTCTCTCTGCTCGGCTGCATAGCCCCAGGTCAGGCAGACGGTTTCCTCTGGCAGCTCTTTGATCAGCTCCGGCTGTGCGCAGATGATATCGCCCCAGAACATCGGCTTTTTGCCTTTTGCCACGAGAAACTCGCAGAGCTCTTTTACATAGTCGATATACAGGCGGTGAACGCCTTTCTCGTCTGCCAGCGGTTTCGATTTTCCTTTTCCAAGGTCGAACGTTTCGTCCGCGCAGATGTTGAATTTATCCGTGGCAAAAAGCGCCATGTACTCCTCGATCATGGCCTTGATCAGCTCGATCGCTCTGCCGCCGGAGATATCCACCGTGTGATGCTGCATCCGGTCCCAGAAGGAAAACGGCTCTTTCCAGCTGTCTGGGAATTCACAGAGGTCGCCATAGCTCTTTGTGGAGAGCAGCATGTACAGATGGCCGAACGTTGCGATCGACGGCACCAATTCGATATGAAGCTTTGCGCAGTACGCATCCAGCTCGCGGATTTCCTCTGCCGTAAGCGGCGTCTCATCGCGCCACATCTCGGAAAGTCCGGAG
>ENA-ORRL01002715-ORRL01002715.1-human-gut-metagenome-genome-assembly--contig:-NODE-2715-length-10122-cov-10.976259_pt1 | contig 10122 bp, 5 predicted proteins | sample MGYA00242175_ERZ509134 | MGnify/ENA primary metagenome ERZ509134 (study PRJEB26280, sample SAMEA2338660) | human gut metagenome | biome: human gut; feature: human-associated habitat; material: faeces... | reverse complement strand
AACAGGATTATTTAATAGCCGGACATCGTATCCGTGTGGAAGGGGATAGATTGGTTGCGGCAATAGGTGCATTGACAGGATTCACCCCATTTAAGATGGAGGCAGACGGTGAACCTCTTTGCCGTTTCATAGTGTCTGCCACCGAGACACCCGCGTTCAAGGAAATACTGTATACAAATGAAATAGATGGTATTGTCAGCCACTTCGGTTATTATAATGGTGGCTTCCTTTTTGTGATGGCACCTCCTGAAGGTGAAATGTTTGAACTTTGGTTAGACAAAAGTAAACAGGTGGCCAGTTTTAAAGGTAATTATAACCTGCGGTTACTTCGGTTTGCATGCTGGATTGCTTATGGAGTGGCAACAGCACCTTTTAAAACGATAGCAATCCATACCAGTACTATTGTATGTCAGAGTAAGGCAATTCTCTTTTTGGGAGAGAGTGGTACGGGTAAGAGTACTCACACCCGTTTGTGGCGCAAAAACATACAAGGCGCTGTTCTGCTGAATGATGATAGTCCTATTCTTCGCATCATAGACGGAGAACCATGGATATATGGTAGTCCATGGAGTGGAAAAACACCTTGCTACAAGAATGAAAGTTATCCGTTAGCGGCTTGTGTACGATTGTCGCAAGCTCCTTACAATCAAATTAAGAGGCTCAGTGTGACTCAAGGATATGGCGCGTTGCATCCTTCGTGTCCGCCTGACTTTGCTTACAGCGATGAATTGTATGATTACATCAGTGATACTTTGAGTTCCCTGCTTTCTGCGGTACCGGTTTATCATTTGGCTTGTCTACCCGATGCTGATGCTGCGCACCTTTCTCATGATACGATCTTCGGAATATGTGGTAAATAACGGTGTCCGATTGTAACTATTTCAAGGTCTTCGTAGAATTTGCAATCATTTTTATTACCTTTGCTTTGTGCAATATTAAAAGCAGGCAGTTATGAAAGCATTACCTTATGGAATATCGGACTTTCCCCGCATTATGCGGAAAAACTATTATTATGTGGATAAGAGCCGTTATATCGAAATGATAGAGCGCCAGCCGTCCTATCTGTTCCTCATACGTCCGCGACGGTTCGGTAAGTCACTGTTTCTGGCCATGTTGGAAACGTATTATAGTATTGATTATGCGGATAGTTTTGAAGAGATATTCGGAGAATTGTATATAGGCAAGCATCCTACGGAAGAGCACAACAAGTACATGGTTTTGCGATTCAACTTCTCTGCAATCAGTTCGAAGTTGGAGGATGTGGAGCGTTCGTTCTGCGAGTATTGCTGCATGGTGATGAAGAATTTCATCCTGAAATACGAGCACCTGTTGGGCAGTGATATTTGGAAGGTTGTCAATCCTGATGAAACCAATCCGAGACAGATGTTGTCTGCTCTTAAGGAATACGTCAGCCGTACGGACTGCCCGCGCATTTACCTGTTGATTGACGAATATGATAACTTTACCAATACCATTCTTTCTTCTTATGGGCAGGAGCGTTATCGGGAAAAGACACATGGTGAGGGTTTTATCCGTGGTTTCTTCAACAATATTAAAGATTCCACTTCCAATGCCGGTGCTGCCGTGGAGCGCCTTTTCATCACGGGAGTGAGTCCCATTACGATGGATGACGTGACGAGCGGTTTCAATATCGGCACGAATATCAGTATGATGCCGCAATTTAATGACATCATCGGTTTCAGCGAAGATGAAGTACGGGAGATGATTACCTATTACAAAGATGAAAACGCACTGCCGGAAGATGTTACTGTGGATAGGCTGGTGGAACTGATGAAGCCGTGGTATGATAATTACTGCTTCTCTTCCCGCAAATTGGAAGAACGGATGTTCAATTCGGACATGACACTTTATTTCCTGAATAGTTATCTGCAACAGCAATTACCCCCAGAGACAATGGTTGACAACAATATCCGTACGGATTACAGTAAGCTCCGTCATCTGATACGGATAGATAAGACATTCGGTGTGAACACTTCCGTCATCCAGCAGATTGTAACGGAAGGTAGCATCACAGCACAGATCTCCACTTCTTTTCCGGCTGAAAAGTTGACTGATACGGAGAACTTCAAGAGCCTGCTGTTCTATTTCGGAATGCTATCCATACAAGGTACCGATTTTGGTAGTGCCATTCTTGGTATTCCGAACCTGACTGTACGCGAACAGCTCTACACTTATCTGGTAGAAGCTTATCGCGAAGCAAAAATGTTTGATCTGGACCTTTCTTCTTTTTCCGGTCTGGTAAAAGGAATGGCTCTTCGTGGCGAATGGGAGGCTGTCTTCCGTTTCTTTGCCCGCGAACTGGAACGTCAAAGCGCCATCCGTGAGTTCATAGATGGAGAGGCTCATGTCAAAGGCTTTCTGTTGGCTTATTTAGGACTGACCCAGGGATATGTTCTTTTTCCCGAACACGAATCTTCCAAAGGGTATGCCGACTTTTACATGATGCCGGATTTACTGCACCAACCCGATATTGCCTATAGCTATATTGTAGAGGTGAAATACACCAAGCGTGACGCTTCGGAGGGAGAGATTGCTTCCTTGAAGAAGGAAGCCGCTGAACAGCTGGTACGTTATGCAGCGGATGAAAAGGTGCTTCGCACCAAAGGTGGGACGAAACTGGAACTCATCACGCTGGTGTTCAAGGGTTGGGAACTGATTATTGCAGAAAAATTGTGATATTGTTATTGAGTCATCATTCCATAAGGGAGCGGGTATAGAATCCGCTCCTTTTTTTGCTTAATACATTTAGGGTTTCTCAGGACATGTGTCAGGTAGAAAACATGAGATTATTTAGCGACTAATTGTAAGCTTCTTTTTTGTTGTTGGTGTCTGATAATGGTGTTATTTCTGTGCTTGTCAGTGGACTTTTTTCTATTCAACAAAGTAACTATTGATTGTAAATCAATGAGTTAAATTAGTTATTCCTTATGCAGTATAGTGTCATAAAGGAGTGTCAATATGCATAAATAGATAAAATTTGCAATTTGTCATTAGTACTATAAGTGATTGCATATCAGATTTATCGTTTATTTTTCCCTTCCATTTGAAAATTCTTTTCTTCTTACTTTTATCTTTTTACTTCTCGGGTAACATGCAGATATTCAGCCGAATGCATTCGAAGTGTATTTAGGAAATTTGTTTCTTACTTTGCAGGCTGAAAGGAGCTTTTACTATGCTTATTTATATAGTAGGAATAGCGAATTTTGCAAGGGATGAGTTCGATTTATAGAATGATGAGAATAACATATTGATATTATTAACAATTAAATTTTGTAGTTATGAAAGTAGAAAAGGAAATGAAGTATGATGCTCCGGAAGTGGAAGTTCTGGAAGTAGTTGTAGAATTGGGATTCGCAGCAAGCGGTCCGAATGCAGGTGGTGCAGATGACTCCGGCCTTCCTCCTCTGTAATGGCAGCTGTGGAACTAAAAAAGATGATCGAATAACATTAAACATTAATTAAATGAATATGAAAACAAAGAATGTTCTCTTTGCTTTGTGCTTGCCGATAGCTTTTACGGCTTGCCAAAATGAAGAATTTGTGAAGGACTATTCACAAGAATTGAAAAATAGAGGAGAAATAGACGTCATTCTCTCTGCAAGCTACCCTAAAGTGGGGAACTCTGTTGATACACGTATGAGTGCTGAGGAAAGCGGAAATTCTCTGTCATTCCTTTGGGAACAAACGACTGATAAACTGGGAGCTGCAATGATGGATGAAGAAAATGCGGGAACTGTGAACGGTGCTGCAATTTACAACAACTATCCGTTTATCGCTCAGAGTAGTGGTGCAACCTCTACATTTGCATCTCCTTCTTCTATAACAAAAGGTATCTATCTATTCTACAACAGCTATAAAGATGTATTGGATCGTGAAGCATTGTCTCTGTCGTTGCAGACTCAGGAATACGATCCGACAAGCGCAAAGACTCCTGCACAACAGATGGCTAAATACATGAATATGGTGGCTCCCATGGTGAACCTGAATGAGGGTATCAAATTGGCCGACGCTGCTGCATTCAATTTGCCACTTGAATTTGTGAATCTATACACACCGGTGAAAGTTCCAGTACAGTTCAAGAATGCACCGGAGGGAACAAAACTGACGAAAATCACTATTAATGGTGGAAGCGATTTTGTGTTAGGAGGAAAGTTGAATCCTAAGGTTTTAGCTGGTGAATTAAATGCTAATGTATTGACAGTAACAGACGGAATTATCGATGCAACCAAGATGGCTAAAGCTAAAGAAACTATCGAAACAATTGTACAAGCAGGTTCTGCTGCTGCTGGTATTTATACGACGACAAATGAAGACTTGGTTAAGGGTGCTGCCGAACTGTCTATCAAAGGTGGTATGGCTTTGGAAAATGACAAGGCTCAGAATTTCTGGATTTTGATTCCGAGAGGTAAGTATACTACTTTGAAAATCAATGCAGAAACTACGAATGGTAATATGACTGAGAAGATAATTAATGTTCCGGCTTCGACTGATCCAGAAGCTAAAAATCCGCAGGATTTTACTTCCGAAACTCGTGTATTAAGCACGATAGAACTTAACTTCAACGCAGGAGGAAATGTAGAGCAACCGTATGAGTTCACTATCAATAGTACAACGGATTGGAATAACTATATCCAATATGTAAAAGATCATCTTGAATCTTATATAGGACGCGATATTATATTTAACATCGGTGCTGGCAAGTCTGTTTACGTAACTAGTCTTCCTACCTTTGGATTTACATTGGCAGGTGGTGATTCAGATTCCAAACTTATTTTGGGAAAAGAAGATAAGACTGCAGTTACTGCTCAACTTGATTTGTCGGGCATCACGATGGGAAGTAATGTAAACTTTGTAGTAGGTGAAGGTGCGGTTGTTACGCTCAGTAAGGTTCAGAAGAGTGGAACTGTTGCTTCTTTGACTAATAATGGTACGCTGACTGTGGGAGCTATTGATAACATAACGGCTTTGACGAATAATAAGACATTGAACTTTAAGTCTTCAGCAGCACTGACAGTGCCTAATGTGGAGAATGTAGGCGAGGCTACAATAAAAGTGCAGAGTGAAACAACATTTACTGTCTTTACAAATGAGGCTAAGGCTAACATTACAGTAGATAAAGATGCTACGTTGTCACTTCCGGGTACTGCAAATGCCGGTATGATTGTGAATAAAGGTACTTTAAACAATGCAAATGGTTTCACAAATAATGGTACGATTGATAACTTTGGTACTCTGGCAGTTACCACAACCTTTACTAATAGCGGTAAGATTATTGCTCGCGATGGAAGTGAATCAAATAATGCCGCAATAACTAACATTAATGGTACTGTAGAGGTTATTAATCCTACTACTTATGCTGTATTGGCTGGTGGTAAACAATATAACGTTTCTGGTGGTACAACAACCGCTATCGTTACTAACCGTGGAGATTTCAACGCTGCTAACACTGCCAGCATAAGCATTACACTTGGTGGTGGTGAATGGGCTATCGTAGCTGATGCAAGTCAGTCTGCTGACGCAAGCCGTGAATTGGCTGCAACTGAGATAACTGCGGACTTGAGCCTGCAAGCTGACCTGAATGTGAAAGAAACTGCTGATTTGAACAGTAGGATCTTTACTGTAACCGGTGCATCTACTATCAAGGCAGCTGAAAAGAAGACATTGACTATTAAGAGTTTGGTCGTTGCCCAAGGTGTTACTGCTACAATTGCAGCAGGTGCAGAGGTGATTATACCTAATGAGGATACATCTGGAGCGAAAATTGAGGTGAAGGGTACATTGAATAACAATGGCACGCTTAGTACTCCTGAGGTGGCGGCTGCTGTTACTGCAGTTTCAGGTGTTAAGGTATTCGCAATTGAGGTTGCCAGTGGTGCTACATTGACCAACAAAGGTACTATTGGTGGTGAACAGAATACACAAGCTAAGATTACAGTGAATGGTAATTTAGATAATGGAAATGGTACTATCTATGGTGCTAGCACTATTGATAATGCTGAATATTACAAGAAAGGTACTGTTCATAAGCTCCCGAAAATCTTGGCCAATGCTGCAGACTTAACAGGTTTTGTCGGTGCTACAGAAATTGAAGCTGTTACTACTGCTGTAACAACTATCCCGCAGAATACGAAAATCAAAGTTGGAGTAGAATCAGTTGCTTTGGCATTAGCAGATGGTAGTTATGGAGAGTTGACATTTACTGCCGCTTCTACTATATCTGCATCTTCCATTAGTGCTGTTGTTAGCAAGATTACAGTTGACGCCGTAGCTTTGACTGTCGGTGGTTCCAATGACATTACTTGTAATGACTTTGTAAAAGAGAATAGTGGTAGTTTAGTAGATGATAGCAGTCACTTAAAAGATGCTGATGGTGCGGTATGGATAAGTAAATAAAAAGTCCCGTGAAGTAACCACCTTCATTCGTTAATTCAATAATAGTAAGCGAGGGTGTCCCCTATAAGGACATCCTCGTTTTGATATACCGCACAGAGTAGGTTGAGATAAGTGCTCAGACATGATACTTACCAAGTATTTCATCAGCAGTGAAATGAAAGAATGATTTTAACCGACTCTAAGACAAATATCATAACTTAAGCGAAATATATGTACGAAAAGGATTTTTCCGACAAGCAGGAGACTGACTGGCTTAAACTCGCCACAAAAGTCTGGAATTCCCGGATACTGATTTTTAAAGTCTGTAGCATTGGTGCTGTTGTAGGGATAATCATTGCCCTTGGCACTCCCAAAGAATATACGGCAAGTATATTTGTGGCCCATGAAGATCTCCACAAACGTTCTTATTCGGACATCAGTGCATGGGTCGGCATGACCGGTGATATGAACTCTTCCACAGCCATCGAGAGAGAGGCCCTTTACCCTTCCCTCTATTATTCCATTGCCACTTCCACTCCCTTTCTTCTCCGGCTTTTCAATACTGAGATACACAGGCAGGGAGACAGCACCACAATGACCCTTGCCCAATACCTGAAAGAATATCAGAAAGCACCGTGGTGGAATTCCATCACTTCGGCACCCTCCAGACAGCTGGGATGGTGCCTGTCCCTGTTCAAGAAAAAACAGAAAGAGGAAAAAATAGAAAGAGGAACTAAATCAGCACCTTTCTGGATAACCCGGGAAGAGGCCGGTATAGCCGGCGCCATCGCTTCCAGATTGAGCATTGAGATAGATCAAAAAAAGAGGGCGATAACCATAAATGTCACAATGCAGGACCCGCAGGTTGCTGCTATTGTGCTGGACACTATACAGTCACGCCTGAAAACATATATGACAGAATACCGGACAAGCAAGGCACGCCGGATATTGGAATATAACGAAAAGCTCTGCAGAGAAGCACAGGCAGAGTATTATGCCGCCCAAGAAAAATACACTCGGTATGCGGATGTTAACCAAGGACTGGTGAAATTGACTTCGCGTGCCGAGTTGTCCAGACTGCGAAGTGAAATGGATTTAGCCTATTCCATCTACAATCAAACAGAAGTGCAAGTGCATGCGGCGAAAGCAAAAGTAAAGAAGGTTGCTCCGGTATATACCGTCATTCATCCTATAATGGTTCCACTAAGTCCTTCGAAGCCCCGGAAGGGGTTGGTCATCGTAATGTACATTTTGCTAAGTGGTGTAGGAAGTATCGGTTGGGTATTGTTTGCGAAAGATTTTAGAAGAAACATCAAAAGGATAAAAACGATGCCCGGCAAGCAGTAGATGAAAGCTAATAAAGATGAATCGATGATTAGAGTAATAATTCAATTGCTGCCTAAAGGGCAACGCAAGCGGGGTATATGGGTGGCTTTTTCGGTCTTGCTGCGTGCCATCCTCGATTTTGCAGGAGTGGCAGCATTAATACCAATACTGCTGGTAGTAATGAAACAGAATGGAGGAAGAGGCATGATGCTGGCACTGTGTGGGGCTGTACTGCTATTTGTATTGTTGAAGAATGCTCTGGTGGTGTTTCTGGCACGTGTACAAAGCCGCTATCAATTGGAAATATATCGTGACTTTAGTAGGCGGATGTTTGCTAATTATTATCATCGTGGATTGCTTTTCCTGAAAGAAAAGAGCAGTGTGCAGTTGGGGCATGAGGTGAATTATGTCTGCTATATGTTCTGCTCAGGAGTGTTAGCTCCTATTTTTCGCATGGCAGGAGAAGTAGTGTTAGTACTGCTAATGGTGTCGGCGCTTATTGCCTGGGAACCGTTTGCCGGATTTTTGCTTTGTGCGTCTTTTCTGCCTCTGGCCGGTCTGTATGTGGGTTTGGTACGGAAACGTTTACGACGCTATGGCATGGAGGAGTTGGAAGGACGTCGCAAGCAGAGCCGCACGGTGGTGGAAGCTTTCCGGGGATACTCTGAGTTGGAAATAGCCCGGGCTTTTCATACTTCGCTTGCTTCTTTCGAACAAGGTATGGAATTTATTGTTCGTAACCGTCTGCGTATGGAAGTGTACCAGCTTTTTCCGTCATTCCTCCCGGAAGTGGCAATAGTAGGTGGGCTTGCCTTGCTGATCGGTACAGGAAGCGGTGATTTGGGGCTGGTGAGCGGTGTGTTTGCAGTAGCAGCTTTCAGGCTGATTCCTGCCGTGAGAGCTGTATTGAACAGTTGGGTGACACTTCAAAATGTTTCGCATACTATAACAGTAGTAAAAGAGGGCATAAGTGACCGGCCATGGCAAGAGATGCAAAGTGAAATGCCTTTTACCTTCAAGCACAGTATTGAACTACACAAGCTCGGTTTTGCTTTTCCGGACGGGCATGCACTTTTCGGCGGTTTGAATCTAAATATCCATTGTGGAGAACGTATTGGAATACGTGGAGCAAGCGGTTCGGGGAAATCGACTCTCTTTAACTTGATGCTCGGCTTCTTTCCACCTACATCCGGTGAAATACTGATTGACGGTAGGAAGCTGACCTCTGCCAACCGGAGTGAGTGGCATAAGCTGGTGGGATATGTGCCGCAGGAGATATTTATTATAGAAGGTACGCTTGTTGATAATATAGCACTGGGACAATCTCTAGTTGACCGAACGAAAGTAGTACAGGTCTTGCAGCAGGTACAACTGAAGGAATGGGCAGATGAATTACCACAAGGGTTGGATACACCATTAGGCGAATATGGCAGCCGTTTATCCGGCGGTCAGAAACAACGGCTGTGCATCGCAAGGGCACTCTTAAAGAAGCCGAAGATCCTGATTCTCGACGACAGCACCAGTGCGGTCGATACGGCAACGGAGGCGGCGATCCGGACGGCATTCCGGGAAGATTTGAAAGATACGACGAAATTTATTATCGCACAGCGGCTGAGTTCGCTGGAATACGCGGATCGGATTCTCGTCCTTGAGGACGGCAGGATTATCGGAGAGGGAACGCAGGAGAAGCTGCTGGCATCCTGTGAGGCGTACCGGGAGATCTATGAGACGCAATATGGAAAACGGGCAGACGGGGAGGTGATGGCATGATGGATGAAAAACAGATTGAAGGCCTGAAACGCCGATATGGCAGCCGCATAGCCGACGCGCCGAAACGCCGCCGGGGACCGGAACGGATGGCGGTCATGAAGGGCGGAAAGCCCAAGGCGGGCGGTCAGACGATGCTGCGCCTGCTTTCATACTTAAAACGCGACCGGATGGCGATGACAGTCGCCTTTTTCTGTGTGATCCTGGGGACGGTGACGAATCTGGCGGGCGCCTATATGCTGCGCCCGATCATCAACCGGTATATTGTGCCTTTAGATGGCAGCCGGGGCGATGTGGCGGGGCTGTTCCGTTCCCTGTGCGTGATGGGAGCGGTTTATTTAGTCAGCGTTGCCGCTGCCTATATGCAGTCGCGCATCATGCTGCAGGTGGCGCAGAACGCGTTGCAGCGGCTGCGGGAAGAGCTGTTTAACCATATGCAGACGCTTCCGCTCCGGTTTTATGATACCGGCAGCAACGGCGATCTGATGAGCCGTTTTACAAACGATGTGGATACGATCGGCATGATGCTCAGCAGTACGCTGGTGCAGCTTTTATCCGGTGCACTCAGTATTGTGGGAACGTTGGTGCTGATGATTTACACGAACGTGTGGCTGACGGTGATTACGCTTGCCATGA
>ENA-ORRL01002713-ORRL01002713.1-human-gut-metagenome-genome-assembly--contig:-NODE-2713-length-10125-cov-625.637637_pt1 | contig 10125 bp, 8 predicted proteins | sample MGYA00242175_ERZ509134 | MGnify/ENA primary metagenome ERZ509134 (study PRJEB26280, sample SAMEA2338660) | human gut metagenome | biome: human gut; feature: human-associated habitat; material: faeces... | reverse complement strand
CTTCCTTTATTTTCAGTAATATTTTTATAACCTTCAATAGGAAATATTCGCCAAGCATTAACTTCACTTTCATCTTGAATAACATTACTACGTCTTATAGTTTTATCAAAACGAGTAATATTAATAATATCATTACGATATTGAGTTAATAATTTAGGAACATATTGGTCAACATTTCCAATAGGGTCTTTAAATAAATCAACACTATTCTTAGGTTCTACAAATGTACCAAAAGCAACACTTTTCTTTTCAGTTTCTTCTTTAATGCTAAAAGCTATTTTACTAGATTCATTATTAAAACATTTACTTTCAAAGAATTTATCATTATATAAAGGAAACTGAATATAAACATTAAATGGAATATCAAACCAACATGGTTCATCACCACTATAATAATATTGATTATTAGTAGGAGTATATAATTTATAATTGCCTTCGTTCATTATAACTCCATTATCATTATAAACAAGAACACCATCATAAGTCATTCTACCATTATATCCATGTTCAATAGAATAAGTTCCACCATTATAACAAACGTCATTAAGTCTTACAAGTTCTTTTTCTTTACTAGTATAAATATTTTTAGTACAATTAAGAACTGTTGCAAGAAACATAGTTTCAGCATCAAGTAGTAATTCCTTATAATCATCCATTTCAAGAGCAGTTCCTTTTCCAGCTCTACTATCAGTAACACTATCAGCAACTACTAATTTATAATTATTAATAGGTTTATATTCATTTCTACTAATTACACCTATAATTGGCATATTATAACTATAAGGATAGGTAGTATTAACCACCATATCAACTACATCATGTTTTTCTTTATAAGGTTCAAATTTACATTTACCATCAATACGAATAATATTAAAATCATATTTAATACTATCATCAATATCAAATCGACCACTATATAGATAACATTTATCACTAGTAAAATTATTAGCTACAAAACCCGGTTTTGTACCCCAACTATCATTTTGCCAAGTAACATTACTAGCTATATTACAATAATCTTTTCTAGTTAGTAATCCAGTATATCTAGTAATAGGTTCAACTTTTTCATAACTAATAAACCATCCAACATAACCTAATTCTTTAATTTGATTCCATAAAGTAGTATCAATATTAGCACGAATATAAAACTTATTAAAAGTATTATTCATATTATACACAAAATCTCTAGTATGTTCACCACCAACAACTTCAGAATCAAATATCAAATCAGGTATTCTAAATAATTCATCGCCATTAATATTTTCATAATAACCAAATTTAGCTTCATTATCAACACCAATAGCACCTATTACTTGATTACTACAAGGAGTATAACTACCACTATTTATAACTTGATAAACATATAAATCATTATATTTATCTTTATCTTGATAATCAATAAAGTAATTAGATATAAGAGTATATAGTTCATCTTTATTAGTAGCTTCAAGTTCACCAGAGCTATTAAGTAATATATTAGTAGTAGGATTATTTATTGGTTCAGCAGTATAAACTACAATTTTATGATTAGCAATATATCTTTTAACATTAGAACTAATAGTAGATATTGGAATATCTCCACTAATAACTGCCCAATATGGAATATTACCATTACCTTGATTATTCCAATTAAAAGTAATTATAGTACAATGAGAACCATCATTAACAATATTATTTATATATTTATCTTTATTAGATAGTTTATATCCTCTACTAGCATCACCATATTTATCAACAAAATGAATAAAAAAGTTATATACTTCTCCGGGAATAAGAGTATCATTTTTCTTACGTTCATTAAAATCATAACTAGGCTCAATAATAGAATGAGTAATTCTCATTTTACAGTTATCAATATCAAATATAGTATCTCCAAATAATACTTGTCCACTAGTAAATACAGCATCTTCTGTAAATCCAGTTCCATTATAAACATAACAAGCTATTTTAACTGTACTAGGTAAAGTATAAACAGATTGATTATTTTCATATTTATAACTTGTAGGAATAATAAAACAATGACAAGCAAGATATTCTTTAAGATTATGACTACCTCTACTACCTACTTTTATTTTAGCATTATAATTAATCTTTAAATATTCATGTGCTGCAATACCTTGTATAACTGTATCATTAAATAAAGTTCTAAAAGTACGAAAAGGATATTGATTATTATTGAATACTTTATTAATATCTTTAATTTGCCAATCAGCAGTACCAGTAATTTGAAGGCTAGCCATTTTAAAATATGGACCTTTTTCACTAACTGCATTAACAGTGGTATAATCATTATAATAAGCATTAACAGCTTTATTACGAAGTTTAATAGTAATATCTTTAACAGCTTCTTCTAATGTTTTACCATTACTTAAAGTTCTGTCATCGTTATCAGTTTTTTCATTATAATTAGCAATATATATTCTATTCTTATAATTAATGATATTACCAACATTATAATAATTATAATAGTCAGTAGTTAAATCAGCAACATTATATTCAACAAGAACATCTCTACTAAATTTAAAAATATTATTATTTAAATCATCTGTTCTAAACGCTTGAGTACTATCTTTTTTACATACAATAAAACCAAGTTGATAAAGACCAGAACGACCTCCACTAATATTTATTTCAAAAGTTTGATTACATATATCTTTAGAATCACTAAATGAATCGGTATTACCATAACAATAACCATTTGGTTCATCTTTTGGTTCATAAACATTAGTTTTTCTAAAACAAACTTTATTAATAACTTGTGGAATTATAACATCATTAAAAATAGGAAATCCAATACTATACCATTTAGTATAATTAGTTTTATCTATCTTATATCTAATAAATATAAAATAAAATCCTTTATAAGCTCCACCACTAACATAATTTAAACCACTAATAGTAGGTAAAGTTATTTGTGGAATAACAGACATTTCAGAATCAGGACGGTCAGAATCTAAATCAATATTAATAGTTTTAAGAGGAACATCAATAGAAGCATTACTTTCAGCAATAGCTATCATAAGATGATTTTTAACATTATAAGTATATGTTCCTTTAATCTTTCCACCATTATATTTCCAATTACTATTTACTCTATAACAATTATCAGCTTGTTCATTATATCTATAAATATAAGAACTATTAGAATCAGTATTAACAATAAATAAAATAAGTTCAGTACTAGTTGGAATAACACCAACTATTTTAAAATTATTAATACCATCTTCATGAATAGCATTAGCAATTACTTTACAATCTTCAAGTCCTTCTTCATTAACAATCATCCTATCATCATTACTTACTTTAACATTCTTAGCAGCAACTAATGAATAAGGCACACAATCACCGGGATGTTTATTAAGACTAAGTTTCTTTTGTATATTCATAATTATTTAGAAAAAGTAAAGTTATAAAAGAACTCATTCCAACCACTATCATCATCACTTTGTTCATCTAATAGAATACTAGTCTTAATATCTTTCTTCATACTTTCCCATAGATAGAAAGGATTAGTTCCATATTGACTAGCAGAAAGATTAAACACAGGATGTTTATATCCTCTCATAAGCATACGAGCCATACAATAATAAGTAAGACCTTGAATTAATTTACCGTTAGCAGGTATAACAGGAATCTCACAATGATAATTATCACTATATTGAGTTTCAATATCTTTATAAACAACTGTTATACAAGTATCATTAAAATTAAGTTCAATAGTATTACCTCCAATAAGAATATAATTATGATTTGACTTATCATATCCTCCACGGGGGGTCTGACAATGAGAATGAACTTCATGCTGACATCTTGGGCATTCAGTATTATTATGAACTGTATAAACAACAGGATTACATCCTACTTTACCAGTATCAATAACTTCTCTAGTTCTAGAACCATTAGGACAACAATCATCGGGCATACCAAGATAGTCTTTATTAGTAGCACGCTCCGGACTTTCGTCCTCCGCTTGACCCCCCGTAGAGGATGGAGCAGATTCAGTATCACCACATCTATATTTACTACCATCAGCTCTAGGTACTTCACAACCATTACTATCATATACTTTAAGACCGTCATCAATAAGACAACATTTACTTTTAGCTATCTTATTAATGACGGTTAGTTTCATTTTCTTATCAACTTTACGAAGAACTTTAAGTTCATTCATAGCATCAACACACCAAGCAGGAACTCTAGGAATCCAATCACTTCCATCAGGATTGAAATCATTATCGAGTTTACCAATAATATGTTCTATTGTAATAGTTTTATTGTTTGCCATAATTTATAGATTTATCAAGAATAACTCTACCATCAGCATCAAGCATAATACCAATTTCTTTATATATGTCAAGATAAACTTTAATAAAATCAGAATAACTACCTTTAAATATCATTTCATGATTAACAACATAAACAGATTGTTTAGTAGTTCTACGAATTATATTATTTATCTCAAGTTCTTTAATATATCTATGAAGATGAATAAATGAACAAATCTTCTTAGTTTCATCATTTTCTTTAAGTATAATTTTATTAGAATTAAACTTAATAGTTTTAGCAATATAACAAATCAGTTTAACAATAACTACACTTTTTGCGTTATTAGTAATATAATTTAGTAAATCAGTACTTATTTGAGCATATCCTCTACGTTCATAAAAACTTTGAATAATTTTTATTCTAGAAGCTTCAGCTTCAACAATATTAATATCTTTAAGTTCTTTTTCAACAAAAAATGGACTAGGAATTACTTCTTCAAGAATAATTTCAGTTTCACGAACTTTACGAGTAACAACAGGACTTTTAAAATTAAATTCAGGCATACCTTTATTTGTTTAATGATTAGTAACTTTATCAATATAACGAAAATTCGACCTCCGGTGGCGATATTTTAGTTAAAATAAGTGTTAAACACGCCACGGGTGGCGTAACTTTTTTTTATTTTTTCTTCTAACTTATTGAATATCAGCGATTAATAAATGTTAACCCTATCTTATATATATACATACAATAGCAATATTAATAAGTTCAGCATTAAAAAGATTAGCAAAATCATTAGTGGACACTCCCCGTGGAGGATGAATATGATTAGAATTAGCTAGAATTAGTTCAAGATGTATCTCCATCCTCTACGGGGAGTTGAGTGGAGCGTAGCGGAACGTCCAACTACATCACTTTATTTATCATTATATCTAGTTTTATTACCATTATTATGTGCTCCACGTTCATACTTTTGTTGATTAACATTTCTAATATATTTAAATGGAGCATTAGGTTCTCGTTCAAGATAAACAAGAAGTTTACTTCTTAATCCTAATTTAAGATTAAAAATATCATCAACAGTTTTACATTCAGAATTAAGTTGTTTAGCATCTTTACCTCTAAGTTCTCTATTAATATAATTAGCATACTTAAATTTAATAGCACTATAACTATGAGTTCCATTATTAATAAGTTGTATTTCATAAAACTCTTTATTAGTTTTATAAACTACATAAGGAATACCATCATACTTAAGTCCACGAATTTTATATATTTCTGCTTCTTCTTTATCATAAGGTTTAAGACCAGCATCAATAATTTCTTGTTTTTTAAGTCTAGTAGCGTTCCAATCAACATAAGTATCTCTAGGTTTATCTCTATATCTCCAGAAATTAATAACTAAATCACCAATTTCATATTTAAAATGATAAGCATAACCTTCAAGAACACATTTATGAACACCATAACTATAATATCTATGAATGTACTTTTTATAATCAGAAAGACTTAATTCAGAACGTCTTGTAGCGAGTTTAAGAGCAACAATATAATCGTTTGCTTTTTTAGCTAAGTTACAATAACGCAAAAGTTGGAGAAGAACAATACGTCTTTCTCCAACTATATAACTAAGTCGATTATTAATTAATTGCTCTAACTTATTAATTAATTCAATATTATCATTAAGAAATTGAAACCCATATTCATTAAGATTAATTTTTAAATCATCTTTAATAACTTGATTTTTACTTTTAATATAAGCACGACAATCAGCTTTCATCTTATTTATAAGTTCAAGTTCTTTATTATATTTTGCTATATCGTCATTAGAAGTTTCAATAAACTTTTTATAATAATGACTAATATCTATATCTTTAATCATAATTTATCTAGTTACAAAATTATCAATAGGAGTTTCATTTGTTTGACGAGGAACTTCAATAAGATTACGTTTAAATACAATCTCTTTAAGAGCTCCAATCATATCTTCAGGAATAAGAAATTCATCATCATCGTATTTAGCTTCATCATCAATAGGGTCATAATTTACATCTTTAGCTTTTTCAACAGTTTCGGTAGGAACAAGATAAGGAATTTCAAATGGAGATTCAATAATAATAGAACCTATATTTTGAAACCAATCTTTATTATTACTAAAGAAATAAATATAACCATTAATATAATCATAAACAGGAAGATTACACATACCTGCAAGATAATGATAAAACTTAGCACTAGCTTCTTTTGCAAATGGTATTTCTATCCCAGTATGTCCGGTAGTTCTAATTGATTGGAAAGGTAAGTTATTAATAAGTCTAACTGGCTTTGGAACTTCTTGTTTAGTACGTTTAATTGCAGGAAGCCCAAGAGTTTGACTATTATATAAGTCACCATCAGGAACATTAATAATAGAAACACGAATACGTTGTTGCAAACCTTTATCAACATATTTATGATTTTCATAACTTTTACGAATTAGTTCATTACGACCATGAAGAATAGCATATCGAAGATTACGTCTAAGAGGAATACTATTAGGATTGCCAACAGCATGAGCAAATTCACTAACTAATTGATTAAGACTAGCCATGTTAAGATTGACTTGCGTTTTCTAATGCAGTTACTCTATCATTAATACTATTTATTTTAGGTTTAAGAGTATTATTAACATCAGTATATAAAGAATTATGTTTAGTTCTTACATCATTAGCTAATTTTTCTATTTCATTAATATCTCCAGTTAATTCATTATATTTTTGTTGAAGTTGACCAATTTCTTGTTCAAGTTCAGTATTATTAGTATAATCTATAATAGAATTAAACAATTTAATTAGAAGTTCTCTATCTTTATTAGATATATCACTATTTAAACAGCATATAGTTCTAATAACATTATCTTTAAGTTTATCTTTAGTCATAATATATTATGTTTGAGGTTTAACTTTTTCTTTTTTACTTTTAGCATAAATACGCCAATCGTATTTAGTAATTTTAAAATTAATAGGAAAATGATTAAGTCTATGTATAGAATAAAATAGAGTTTTATCTCTACTATCAGCATAATAAGCTTTACCATTTCTAATAAAATTAATTCTAAAATACTTAGCATAATTAATAACTTGAATTATTCTAACGTATTTATCATAATATTTAGCAATATTAGTTCTTTTACCATTCCAATTAGAATATCTAACACCTGTAAGACATAGACTATATTTAGAAGTTTTATATTTAAGATTAAATAGTTTATCTACTAAATCTTCATTTTCATATTGTCTATTTTTATCATGTTTATTAATACCATATTTCTTATTCTTATTCTTTCTTGCATTATCATCAGCAACTTCAATATTTTCAATAGTACATAGTTTATCATGTAAACCACTATATCTTTTCATATTTATATAATTTATATAAGAGCCTTCGTAAATATTACTACCAACACTTTTAGTTTCTAAATAACGTTATCTTTTACCAAGAGGTAAGGTTATACTTCCCAAAATAATATTTATATTAATCTTATATTTATTAGTTTCATGAATTATATAAAAGAAGCCGACATTAGCATTAGAATCTGACCGAACTCAATTAGAATTAAAGTTACTAGAGCTAGCTTTAGAACTGTTATTAGCGTTACTGCTAAGCAGAAGCACTGTATCTAAATGTCAATCATCTTAAGAAATATAACCTTTAATATTATTATAATAAACTGTTGCAGGAGTAGTATCGAGAAATGCAAAAACAGAAAACAAATTAATTAACCAACCACTCCTAGCAACAGTTCCACGTGGACTTATTTAATCAAGCTTAACTGTGGTAAAGAAGCCGACACCAGCACTAGAATCCGACCGAACCCAAGCAGAATGAAAGCTACCAGAGCCAGCCGCAGGACCGTCAGCAGCGCTACCGCCAAACAGAAGCACACAAACAGATTTATCTGTATCTTGTCCATCTTTACCTCTTTTCAAATTATAGTCAGCTTTTTTATTAGTTCCAACTTTATTAGGAACAAAATAAGGACCAAATCTAAAATCAAATTCAGTAATAAAATTATTAGTATTAGCTTGGTCACCTATAAAATAACATTTATCTTGAATATTATCTATTGTAATATCAGAATGATTAACACCTTTTTTAAGAAGATAAACACTATTGTAATTTGCATTACGATTTATAATAGCTACATCTCTAATAAATGTCCATATATCACCAAAAAAGTTTAGAATACCACGATAAACAGCAGGATAAGTATTTAAATTACTTCCATCTGTATTATAATTACCTAATTCATAATGGTCACCATTTGTACTACCATTACCAATATTATGTTCAGCAGTCCAATAAGTTTGTACAATAGGATTATTACCATTAAAAGCTGTCCATCTATCCCAATTTAAATTTGTAACACCAGCACCAAGACCACCTTGTTTAAATCCATTACTAGTTAAATTAATATTTAATGCAGCTTGATTATCAAAATTAGCATACTCAATATAACAAAGAGCTTGTAAAGCACAATATTCAATATAATCAATCATTGTAATCCAATCGCCACGATTAGCACAAAATTCATTTGCTTTATTATAAGTAATACCAGTTCTAGGTCTACCTTGCAATTTAGTAGCAACAATAGAAGAACTTTTATTTCCTCCTAAATATCTAGTATCATCATGTTTAATACAAGCACTAAATACTTCTTCTTTACCATCTTCTCTAGTTCTAGTCATAGTTTTAGTATGACTTATAATAAAAGGATGAACTCTAGTAAATGTTCCATCAATATTAAAATCACTTATCCAAAGTTGATATTTAGTACCAGTATCTTTAACGCACATATAAAACTCTGGAACTCTTACCCCAACATCGCCATCACTTCCATCAAGAGGAGGAACAAAACCATTTTCAAGAGGTTTAGCCCAACCCGTAGGATTAAGGAAATAACTGATTTTCTTTTCATTATAGACACAACCTTTAAGTCTATTTTGAATAGGAAGTTCTCTATGAAATTTAGCATTGCCAATTCTGATTATATCATTATCATCTTTAGTCCATTCAATACCATAAGCAGCATTTTCAAAAGTAGGAATAAATGCAGCAGAACCCCAAGCTGGATTGCCTTGTTCATTAATAATTAAACTATCTCCTTTAGATACTCCATCTAAATTAGGTAAATGTTTAAGTCCTTCTGCAAGTTCATTTAGTATATGCTTGTTAAATCTTAACAAGCCATTATACATCTCTACTAAATTAAAATTCATGTTAAGCTTGTTCTAGAGCATCAACTCGACCATCAAGAGAATTAATATTATTAGTATTTTGATTAACTTGAGTTACAAGTCCTTGAAGAGTAGTAATTATAGCATCGTTTTTAGTATCATTACTAGCTTTCATAGCATTAATCGCAGCAACTATATCTGTATTTGCTTTATTAATAGTAGAATTAACAGTATCAAGTTTATTACCAATAGTAGTTTTCATACTATCAACAGCAGCTTTAATACTATCTAATTTAGCATCAATTTTATCAAAACGATTATTAAGAAGAGTTTGAGTTTCATCTGATTCACTTTTATGTTGATTTTCAAACTCATCAAATTCAGCTTTAACCATTTCATGTAATTCAGTAATCTTTTGACTAATCTCATCAAGATTAACTATAACATTATTTTCTCCAAGTTCATCATGTTCTTTATTACCAGAAATACTAAGTTTAAGATTATTAATAAGTTTATTAATAGCATCTAACTTATAATTAACTCTTTTATCATCTTCCATATCTTTAGAATTTAGTTTGTTACAAATATAAATTATATTATTAATAACAAGTAGTTTAACAATATTATTAACATTTTTTAATTA
>ENA-ORRL01002711-ORRL01002711.1-human-gut-metagenome-genome-assembly--contig:-NODE-2711-length-10136-cov-30.503025_pt1 | contig 10136 bp, 8 predicted proteins | sample MGYA00242175_ERZ509134 | MGnify/ENA primary metagenome ERZ509134 (study PRJEB26280, sample SAMEA2338660) | human gut metagenome | biome: human gut; feature: human-associated habitat; material: faeces... | reverse complement strand
ATCGAGCAGAGTTTTACACCTAATTGGGGATAAAACAGCTCATGGCGGGCGGCGGCGTTGCCTTGATTGGCGGCGTTCTTGTCCCACTGCTCTCCGGCCTGTTCAGCTAACCGATTCTGAAATACACCGCCGCGCCGCCCCCCCTGACCGGGGGCGGCGCGGGAAAGGAGGTGCTGCCTTTTGATTATTGATTGGCTGGAGGAATGGTTTAAGGGCGTTCTGATCGACGGAATCATCGGCAACCTGTCGGGGCTGTTCGATACGGTGAATACAAAGGTGGGTGAAATTGCCGCTGATGTCGGAGCGACGCCGCAGGGCTGGAACTCCGGCATTTTCAATATGATCCGCAATCTGTCCGAATCCGTCATTATCCCGATTGCGGGTGCAATTCTCGCATTTGTAATGACCTACGAGCTGATCCAGATGGTGACAGAGAAAAACAATCTGCACGACATTGACACCTTTATGTTCTTCAAATGGGTGTTCAAAACCTACGCGGCTGTCCTAATCGTCACGAACACTTGGAATATTGTCATGGGCGTTTTTGACGCGGCGCAGCAGGTCGTCAATCAGAGCGCGGGCGTGATAATCGGAAATACCAGCATTGACATAGATTCCCTTGTGGGTGATCTGCAAACGTCGCTGGAAGCTATGAGCCTTGGCGGACTGATTGGACTGTGGTTTCAATCCCTGTTTGTCGGGCTGACGATGAACATTCTTTCCATCTGTATTATGCTGGTGGTCTACGGGAGAATGATTGAAATATATCTTGTGACCTCGTTGGGACCAATCCCGCTTGCTACCATGACAAACGGAGAATGGCGCAATGTCGGGCAAAATTATCTGAAATCTCTGCTGGCGCTGGGCTTTCAGGCGTTCTTGATTATGGTGGTCGTGGGCATCTACTCGGTCTTGATCCAGAGCATTTCCGCGACGGGCGACGTGTCCGGCGCAATCTGGCTGGCAATGGGCTATACGGTGCTGCTGTGCTTCTGCCTGTTCAAAACGGGCAGTATGGCAAAGGCCGTGTTCAGCGCCCATTGACGGAGGGCTTGCCTATCGGAACGTACAACATCATTTACGCAGACCCGCCGTGGCGCTATGAGCAGAGAAAGGTGCAGGGCGCGGCAGAAAATCACTATCCCACCATGAGCATTGACGAGCTTTGCGCCCTGCCCGTGCCGGAGCTGGCGGCGAAAGACTGCGCCCTGTTCCTCTGGGCGACCTTTCCGCAGCTTCCCGAAGCCCTGCGGCTGATCCGCGCATGGGGCTTTCGGTATAAAACCGTGGCGTTTGTCTGGCTCAAACGCAACCGCAAAAGTCCGTCATGGTTTTACGGCATGGGCTACTGGACACGCAGTAATGCGGAAATCTGTCTGCTGGCGACCAAGGGCAAACCCAAACGGCAGTCGGCAGGCGTACATCAGTTTATCATCAGTCCCATTGAGCAGCACAGTAAAAAGCCAGATGAAGCGCGGGACAAGATTCTTGCGCTCATGGGCGATCTGCCCCGCGTGGAGCTGTTCGCCCGGCAGAAAACGCCGGGCTGGGACGTATGGGGCAATGAAATTGCAAGCGATATTACGCTTGCGGAAAGGAGTTAGCGCATGGCCTATGTAAACGTGCCAAAGGATTTGACGAAAATCAAATCCAAGGTGCTTTTCAATTTAACAAAGCGGCAGCTTATTTGTTTTGGGCTGGCGGCGCTCATGGGAGTGCCGCTTTTCTTTTTGCTCAAAGGCAGCATCGGGACGACGGCTGCGGCAATGGTGATGATCGTTGTCATGCTCCCCGGTTTTCTGTTGGGGGTGTATGAGAAGAACGGGCAGCCCCTTGAAGTGGTGGGGCGGCAGATCATAGAAAGCTGCTTTCTGCGCCCCAAGGAGCGCCCCTATCAGACCGTCAACGCATACGACGCCCTTGTGCGTCAATATCAAATGGAACAGGAGGTAAAGGCGATTGTCGAAAAGAGCAGACAGCGCGGAAGCAAAAAGCATGGCGGACAAGCCCAAGCTCACCCGCGCCGAAAGAAAACAGATTGAAGCCGTCATTCGTAAATATCGCGGTGACGGCAAGCCCCATACCGCGCAGGACACGATACCCTATCAGATCATGTACCCGGACGGCATCTGCTATCTCGGAAACAGGCGCTATTCGCAGAGCATTGAGTTTTTTGACATCAACTATTTGCTTGCGCAGCCTGACGATCAGACGGCTATTTTTGAATATCTCTGCGATCTGTATAACTATTTGGATTCTTCCATCCATGTGCAGTTCACCTATCCCAACCGTAAATCCGATCGAGAGCAGCTTGCTCGGAGCTTTGAAATGCCGCCCTGCAATGACGGCTTAGACCCGATCCGGCAGGAGCAGACGGACATTCTCAAGCGGCAGCTTGCCCGCGGCAACAACGGCAGCGTGAAAACCAAGTACATCACCTATACCATTGAAGCCGATAACCTCAAGGCGGCGCGGGCAAGGCTGTCGCGTATCTCGCTGGATATTCAGGGCTATTTCAAAATCATGGGTGCGGTGTCCCGTGTGTTGGACGGCAAGGAGCGTTTAGAGGTGCTGCACGGCATCATGCACCCGGACGGGGAACGCTTCAACTTTGACTGGAAGTGGCTTGCCGCTGGCGGGCTTTCCACCAAGGACTTTATCGCGCCATCCTCCTTTGCGTTCAAGAACAGCCGTATGTTCCAGATGGGCGGCAAGCTCTGCGCTGCAAGTTTTTTGCAGATCATTACGCCGGAGCTGACCGACCGCATACTGACCGATTTCCTTGATACGGACAGCAGCCTTGTCGTCAATGTCCATATTCAGGCATTGGAGCAGACAGAAGCCGTAAAAATGGTGAAGCGGAAAATCACAGACCTTGACGCTATGAAAATTCAGGAGCAGAAAAAGGCTGTCCGGGACGGCTACGATATGGATATTCTGCCGTCCGACCTTGCTACCTACGGCGGTGCGGCGAAAAAGCTGCTGCAAGATCTCCAAAGCCGCAACGAGCGGTATTTTCTGCTGACGTTTCTTGTTCTGAACTACGGAGATACCAAACGCAAGCTGGAAAACGAGGTGTTCCGTACAGCAGGCGTAGCGCAAAAGCACAACTGCACCCTGACGCGGCTGGACTTCCAGCAGGAGCGCGGTCTTGTGTCCTCGCTGCCGCTGGGGGAAAATCAAATCCATATCACGCGGGGCATGACGACCTCGGCCGTGGCAATCATCGTTCCCTTTGTGACGCAGGAGCTATTTCAAGGCGGCGATTCCCTCTACTACGGGCTAAACGCCAAGTCCGGCAACATGATTATGCTTGACCGCAAAAATGCACGTTCGCCCAACGGCCTTGTATTCGGCACACCGGGCGGCGGCAAGTCATTCTCCTGCAAGCGGGAAATGATCGGTGTGCTGCTGAAAACCCACGATCATGTGCTGGTATGTGACCCGGAGGGCGAATATGCGCCGCTGGTAAAACTGCTGCATGGGCAGATCATCAAGCTCTCGCCCACCAGCCATGACTACCTGAATCCGCTGGACATCAACCTGAATTATTCCGAGGACGAAAACCCGCTGGCGCTCAAATCCGATTTTGTGCTGTCCCTCTGTGAGTTGATTATGGGCGGCAAGACCGGGCTGGAAGCCATCGAGCGCACTGTAATTGACCGCGCTGTGCAGCGTATCTATCAGCCCTACTTTGCAGACCCGCGCCCGGAGAATATGCCGATCCTCTCCGACCTCCACGCCGCGCTGACGGAGCAGCATTTGCCGGAAGCCGACCGTGTGGCACAGGCGCTTGACCTGTATGTGTCGGGATCGCTCAATTTCTTCAACAACCGAACGACGGTTGACATTGACAACCGCTTTGTCTGCTTTGACATCAAGGAGCTGCCGAAAAACTTAAAAAAGCCGGGGATGCTGGTGATTCAGGATCAGGTTTGGAATCGCGTTACCCGCAACCGCAACACAGGCGTATCGACGTGGTACTACGCGGACGAATTTCATTTGTTACTGAAAGAGCCGCAGACCGCAGCATACAGCGCGGAGATCTGGAAGCGTTTCAGAAAATGGGGCGGTGTGCCGACAGGTGCGACGCAAAACGTCAAGGATCTACTGTCCAGCCCGGAAATCGAAAATATTCTGGAAAATTCAGACTTCATCTGTATGCTCAACCAAGCGGCGGGCGACCGCAAAATCCTTGCCGAACGTCTGAACATCTCGCCGGAGCAGCTAAAGTTCGTTACCAACTCCCCACCCGGCGAAGGACTTCTGTTCTTTGAAAATGTGATTTTGCCCTTTGCAGACAAGTTCCCACGAGATACCGAGCTTTACCGCATCATGTCCACCAAGCCGAGCGAGGTGAACGGCGTATGACGATGGAGCTTGATACCATTCTCTGCGGCGACAGTCTGGATGTGCTGAAAGCCCTGCCGGAGAGCAGCGTTCATTGCTGCGTGACCTCGCCGCCCTACTACGGGCTGAGGGATTACGGCATGGACGCACAGATCGGGCGGGAAGCCACGCCGGAGGAATACATTTCGCGGCTGACAGCGGTATTCCGCGAGGTGCGCCGGGTGCTGCGCCCGGATGGAACCTTGTGGGTAAATATTGCGGACAGCTATTGCGGCACAGGCAGCAAGGGCGATACCCGCGACCCCAAATATCCGCAGGGACGCAACGGGCAGAATATTTCTCTCTGCCAAGCGGTGCGGGGCTGCAAGCAAAAGGACATGATCGGGATTCCGTGGATGCTGGCCTTTGCGCTCCGCGCCGACGGCTGGTATCTGCGTAATGACGTGATCTGGGCAAAGGGAAACCCTATGCCGGAGAGTACCAAAGACCGCTGCACCCGCAGCCATGAGCATATTTTCATGCTAACCAAGAGCAGGCGTTATTTCTATGACTGGCTTGCCATTGCCGAACCCATTGCCCCCACGACCGCCCTGCGCAAAAAGGCAGGGCGCGGCGTGGGCAAGTATTCCTCACCCGTTCCGGGACAGCCGCAGACACAGAATATCAATAAGCCGAGGAAAAAAGGCAGTATTACCGACGACATGATCTCACCCGTCCGGGCAAAGCGCGATGTGTGGTTTATCAACACTGTGCCTTACAAGGGCGGGCATTTTGCCGCTTATCCGCCCCTGCTGGCGGAAACCTGTATTCTGGCGGGCTGTCCCAAGGGCGGCATTGTCCTTGACCCGTTCATGGGCAGCGGCACAACGGGGCTTGCGGCGAAGCGGCACGGCAGGCATTACATCGGCATTGAACTGAACACGGAGTTTTGTTCCCTTGCACGGGAACGGATCGGAGGTGATACCCATTGAAAGAATTTAAGTCCCGCGATAAGCTCACCCAGCGCATGACCCGCGACGGCGCGGTGCTGGACAATCAGACTACGGGTGAAGAAATCCATATTTCCGAGCGCGACGCCGAAAAACAGCTTTCCCCGGATGGGCAGCCCGTCCAGATGGGAAAACGTGATGCGACTATGAATCCGGCAGAGGATGCCCCAAAGCACGGGCGGCAGTTCCGCCCGCAGGAGCAAAAAGAGCCGGAAAAGGAGCAGCCAAAGCCGCAGCAGCCAAGCGCCGAGCCGTTTCAGCCGCAGAGCGGCAGCCCCATTTCCCATATCCCGCAGGACATTCCAATGTCCGATGCACCGGGCGGTACAGCGGAAAAGCTCATTGACCGTGCGGCCGCAGAGCATGACGCACACAAGGCGCGGCAGACAGCGCGGATGTCCCGCGACGCGGCGCAGCAGCGGTATTCTGCATCCCGTTTGCAGTTTTCCGAGGAAGAACGCGCCGCGCCGGAGCTGCACAAGCATATCCACCGTGCGGAAAAAGCCGCCGACAAGCTGGATGCGGCGCAGGCAGCAATCCCCAAGAAACGGGTGCTGCGCAAGGAACGTGTCTTTGATGAAGCCAGCGGCACAGCCAAGACCAAGCTGCGCTTTGATACCGTGGATAAGTCCCCGCCCAAGCTGAAACCGAATCCGTTAGGCCGTCCGCTGCGGGAGGTCGCAGTACAGGCGCACGGAAAAATCCATGAGGTCGAGCATGAAAACGTCGGCGTGGAAAGTGGGCATAAAGCCGAAGAACTTGCCGAGCATGGCGCAGGCGGTGCAATTCGCTGGGAGCGCCGTCACCGCAAGCTGAAACCCTACCGCGCTGCGGAAAAGGCCGAGCGCAAAGCCGTAAATGCCAATGCAGAATATCTCTACCAAAAGGCGCTGCATGATAACCCTGAAATGCTCTCCGGCAATCCGCTTAATCGCTTTTTTCAGAAGCAGCGGCTAAAACGGGAGTACGCCAAGGCAGCGCGAACGGCAAAGGCTGCGGGCAGCACCGCGCAGACAACCGCCAAAAGCGCCGAAAAAACCGCAGAAGCCACAGCGACGGCAGCGAAAAAAGCGGCAGAAAAGGCAAAGGAAGCAGCGGAGTTCGTTGCCCGCCATTGGAAAGGTGTGCTGGTTGTTCTGGCTGGTTTTCTGCTGATTGTCATGCTGATCGGCGGACTGCAATCCTGCTCCGCGCTGGTGGGCGCGGCTGGCGGCGGTGTGGCGGCATCCAGCTATCAGTCGGAGGACGCGGACATTCTTGCCGCCGAAGCCGCCTACTGTGCGCTGGAAGCTGAGCTGCAAGAATATCTCGACACCTATGAGAGTACCCACGATTACGACGAGTACCATTATGACCTTGACGAGATCAAGCACGATCCCTATGTCCTGGCATCGATCCTCTCCGCGCTGCATGACGGCGCATGGACGGCAAGCGAGGTGCAAGGGACGCTTCAAATGCTCTTTGAAAAACAATATATTCTCACGGAAACCGTCGTGACCGAGATGCGCTACCGCACCGTTACCCGGACAGACAGCGAGGGCAACGAGTACGAAGTAGAAGTTCCGTATAACTACTACATCTGCGCCGTCGAGCTGGAAAACTTCGATCTCTCGCACATTCCCGTTTATATCATGGACGAAGAAACCCTGTCCAAATATGCGCTGTATATGTCGGTGCTGGGCAACAAGCCGGAGCTGTTCGGGGATAGCGAGTATATCCCCAAGTACATCACAAACCGCCCGGAGGGATATGAAATTCCGCCCTCTGCAATGGAGGACGAAACCTTTGCCGCCGTTATCACGGAAGCAGAAAAGTATTTGGGATACCCCTATGTGTGGGGCGGCAGCAGCCCGTCTACCTCCTTTGACTGCTCCGGCTTTGTGAGCTGGGTGCTGACAAACAGCGGCGTGTGCAATACGGGCAGGCTGGGCGCACAGGGACTTTACAACATTTCCACCCCTGTTTCCAACCCGCAGCCGGGCGACCTCGTGTTTTTCGTCGGGACATACGATACTCCGGGCGTTAGCCATGTGGGAATCTACGTCGGCAATTCCATGATGATCCATTGCGGAGATCCGATCTCCTATTCCAACCTGAACAGCAGCTATTGGCAGGCGCATTTCTACGCCTACGCCAGACCGCCGTATAACTAAGGAGGGCGGCTATGCTGACGCTGATCCCTGTTTCTCTTGCGCAGGCGAACGAGTTTGTGCGGCAGCATCACCGCCACCACAAGCCCGTCGCCGGACACAAGTTTTCCATTGGCTGCGCTGAAAATGGGCGGCTTTGTGCCGTTGCCATTGTGGGACGGCCTGTGAGCCGCTATTTGGACGACGGCTTTACGTTGGAAGTCAACCGCTTGTGCAGCGATGGCACGAAAAACGCTTGCAGCATCCTCTATGCGGCAGCGGCACGGGCTGCGCGGGCGATGGGCTACCGAAAAATTATCACCTACACCTTGGACACCGAAAGCGGCGCGAGCCTACGCGCCGCAGGCTGGACGAACGCCGGACTTGCGGGCGGCAAGGCATGGACAGGCAGCCGCCGTCCTGCCCAGCCGCTCTATCCGGCGCAAATGAAATACCGCTACGAAAAGCGGTTGAATGAAAGGAGTTGCTAACCTATGGCTATGAGCAAAATTGACCGCATTGACCGTGAGATCGAAAAGACCCGCGGTAAAATCACCGAGTACCAAAACAGGCTGAAAGAGCTGGAAGCCCAGCGCACCGAGCAGGAGAACTTTGAAATCGTCAATCTTGTCCGCTCGATGTGCATGAGCCGTGACGAGCTGATGAACTTCCTGCGTGGCGGCGGTAACGACGCGCCGCCCGTGGAAACCGCCTATCACGAACAGGAGGACATGGCCGATGACGAAGAATAAGCATTTTCGCTCTGTATTCGCCGCGCTGCTCTGCGCGGTGCTGTGCATGACGGCCTTTGCCACCGTCGCGTATGCGGACGGCGGCGACTACTACGATGACGAGCTGCCGCCTGAAACATGGCAGGAGGAACCGCAGCCGGAGGACACCACGATTGTCCCCGGCACTCCGTTCACCGAGGATGGCATCGCCGCAACCCGCGATCTTCTCTATGATAAACACACCAACAAGCAGTTTATCACCGTGGAAACCCGAAATGGGCATACGCTGTATATCGTCATTGACTATGACAAGCTGCTGGACGAGGAAGAAGAACGCTATCAGACATATTTCTTGAATCCCGTAGATGAAGCCGACCTGATGGCGCTGCTGGAGGACGACAACCAGAATACGCCCGTTGTCTGCTCCTGTACCGAAAAATGCACCGCTGGCAAGGTCAATACGAACTGCGCCCTCTGCAAAACGGATATGACGAATTGCGCCGGAAAGGAAGCGATGCCGGAGGAAACAGAGCAGCCCGACGAGCCGACGCCGGAGAAGAAAAACAATGTGGGCGGCATTCTGATCCTTGTACTGTTCCTTGCTGCGGGTGGCGGCGGTGCGCTGTGGTACTTCAAGCTGCGCAAGCCGAAATCCAGCGTCAAGGGCGGCGACGAGCTGGACGAGTTCGATTTTGACGAGGATGACGAAGCCGAAGAATACGGGGATGATGAGGACGCAGACAGCGCCAGCGATCCCGACGAACAGGAGAATGAAGAATGAGTGTTTTGATTATTTGTGAAAAGCCCTCTGTGGCAAAGACCGTTGCCCTTGCGCTGGGCGCTGCGGAGCAAAAAGACGGGTATCTTTCCGGCGACGGGCTGCTGGTGTCGTGGTGCATCGGGCATCTTATCAGCATGGCAGACGCGGGCAGCTATGACGAGCGGTATAAAAAGTGGCGCTATGAGGAGCTTCCCATTCTTCCGCAGACGTGGAAATATGCCCCTACTCCCGGCAAGGAAAAGCAGCTTGCCATCCTGAAAGAGCTGCTGCACCGCAGCGACGTTTCCGAGGTGGTGAACGGCTGCGATGCCGGGCGCGAGGGTGAGCTAATTTTCCGCTTTGTCTATGAACAGGCCGGATGCACGAAGCCCTTTTCCCGCCTTTGGATTTCCTCAATGGAGGATAGCGCCATCCGCGAGGGCTTTGCCGGACGCAGAGCCGGAACGGAATACGATGCGCTGTATCAATCGGCGCTGTGCCGTGCGCGGGCGGACTGGCTTGTGGGCATCAATGCGACGCGGCTTTTCTCCGTGCTGTACCATAAGACCCTGAATGTGGGACGGGTGCTGTCGCCTACGCTGAACCTGCTGGTGGAGCGTGACGGAAAAATTACGATGTTCCACAAGGAGAAATACCACATCGTACATATCGGCTGCGGCGGCGTGGACGCAGAAAGTGAACGCATTTCCGACGCTGCCGCTGCGGATGCGCTGAGAACGGCTTGCGAAGCGTCGCAGGCCGTTTGCGTTTCTCTCAAAAAGGAGAAGAGGTATTCAACAACCCGGCTGTTTATCAGATCAATACGCCTCAATCTTACTTATATTCAGAAGTTTACGAGCACTTCACCCGTCAATTTCCCAATGCAAACGTTATCTTCATAGAACCGGCGAGCGTTGATAAGGAGAAAGCGGAATTTATCAGCGGCTTGAAACAAGAGTTGAAGAGCAAAGGAATTCCTATGAGAACCGTCAGCGAAAGCGCAACTAAAGAAACATTGAAAGCAGCACTTCGCAGTGATAAAGAAAACATCTTTATTCCGACATCAGGCAACAACGTCTTACTAATTAAGATACTTCCTCAACTGACGCTGTTAGTCAGAGAGAATCCTGCAGAGAATATTCATCTGTTCGGCTATCCGGAATGGCAGACCTATACC
>ENA-ORRL01002704-ORRL01002704.1-human-gut-metagenome-genome-assembly--contig:-NODE-2704-length-10155-cov-2.581089_pt1 | contig 10155 bp, 9 predicted proteins | sample MGYA00242175_ERZ509134 | MGnify/ENA primary metagenome ERZ509134 (study PRJEB26280, sample SAMEA2338660) | human gut metagenome | biome: human gut; feature: human-associated habitat; material: faeces... | reverse complement strand
CCTTCACCGCGACTCCGTTTTTCAGAAGCAGGGATGCGCACGTATATCTGGAATCGTGGAAACGAATCGGACGAAGGCCGTGCTGCTTCAGGACCCGCTTGAAATGGTGGACACAAAATTAGGCTTATATGGGATACCCAGCTTGTTGACATAGATGTACTCCGACTCCGTGTAGCAGTTTCCGCAGAACTCTTTACAAGTGGCTTTCCGTTCCTGCATCCGCAGCAGAAGTTCCCGGTACTGGGGAACCGGCGGCATCGTTCTGCAGCTGGATTTGTTTTTCATCCGGTTCTTGCCTTCGATCACACTCTTGCCATCGGAACGATACTGGACCACAGTATGGTCGACCGTGAGAGTATTTCCCTCAAAGTCGATTGCGCTCCACCGCAGTCCCATAACCCCACTTCTACGCAGGCCGTAGAACGCAGCCATCAGGACCGGAAATTCTACCGGATCTCCTTACATAAAATGTCCATCAAAAATGACCAAATAAATAAAATGGTTGTCTTAATGCATGTGTATTCGCTCCATACGGAGCCGGCCTGTAAAAGTAAGTATGCGCTCGTGTTACATTTTTGTTTCTCCCAAAAGGGAAAACCGTTCACATCTTCAAATGGATCATTTGATAGAAAAGTCACACGGGTGTGGAGGAATTCGTATGCCTAAGATATTTTCAGATTGAGCATTTTCCCTTTTCTGAAAAAGAGCAGGCCCATAACCACCATGTAGCCCTCCTTGAGCACCATAAGACCAAACAGGACCCACATCTGGGGATAGCGGAAGGCCAGACAAAGAGCCAATGCACCGTGTGTCAGTTTGTCCGCGATCGGGTCAAGCGCCTTGCCCAAATTTGTGATCATGTTGAACTTTCTTGCGATCATCCCATCAAACAGATCCGTGAGACTGGAGAGGAGGACAACACCTGCGGCCCAATGGTACGCTTCTTTTGCCAGATAGAGGTAACAGAATACCGGAATGAGGAGGAGCCGAAAATATCCCATCAGGTTCGGAATAGAGAATCTCTCTTTTGTGTTGAATGGCTTCATTGAGGTTCTTCTCCATCTCCTATATGCAGACAAGTCATGCGGAAGCAGAAGACTGGAAAAATTGCGACAACGCGTTTACAGCTTCGGCTTCGTCAGGGCCGTCTGCAGCGACCTGTACCTGCTGTCCCTGACGAAAGCCGAAGGAGACGACCCCGAGAAGACTTTTCGCATTGATGCTTCGCTCACCGGCGATTATGCGGATGGTGCTCTGAAAGACATTGACATGGCTTACAAACAGTGCGGCTGTATGTGTGGTGAAATCTTCCTCCAACTGCAATGAAAGGGTCCGCGTTGTCATGGGAATCGTCCTCCCAATGATAGATTTTCATTTATAAATGCTCGATCCAGGGGCTTCGGAACATGTGCGCTTATGATGCGCGATATTTGCGCTCTCCTTTGCACAGCCAGCCCTTTCTTCTCCAACTCCGAAATTCCCAGCGGGCCAGCAGCAGGCAGAGCAGGAACGCAAGAGCATCGGCTATCGGTGCGGCCAGAAGTGCGCCGTCTAGCCCGAAGGAGCGGGATAGCAGAAGCGCCAGAGGGATCAGGAAGCAGCCCTGCCGGGCCAGAGGAATCAGCAGGGACTTACCAGGCCGGCCGATCCCCTGGAAGAAGGAGGCTGAGGTCATGTGAAGGCCATACAGGAAAAAGGCCAGCATATAGAGCCGGAAGCAGTGCTGTGCGCAATCCAGATAGAGCGCATTGTCCGATACAAAGCAGCTTGCGATCTGCCGCGGGAACACCATGAAAATGAGAAACCACACCACTGAAATGCCTACTGCAATAAGAGAAGCTATATGGAATGTCTTTTGGACCCGCGCATAGTGGTTGGCGCCGAAATTATAGCCGTTGATGGGCTGGATGGCAGAGGACACCCCGACGAACATGGAGTGAGCGATCTGGTAGACCTTCATCATCATGCCGTAGACGGATAAGGCAATGTCACTGCCATAGACTGTGGCGGCTCCATAGGCCCGCATCAGATTGTTCAGGGTAATCTGCACCAGAGCGGAGAGCATCTGCGTAAGCAAGCTGGGGAAGCCCAGTGCCAGAATACGACAGGTCAGCTTCCGTGTAGGGCGCAGGTCCTCCCGCCGGATATGAACGGTTTTGAGGCGGCGCAGGTAGAGCAGGGCCAGGCATCCAGCAGCCACCTGCCCGATCACCGTGGCGATCCCGGCGCCCACAACGCCCATCTTCAGCGGAAAGATAAAGATAGGGTCCAGGATCAGATTGATGACCGCCCCTGTCATCATGCACTTCATCATGTACTGCGGGGAGCCGTCCGCCCGGATAATGGCGGTGAAAGCGGGACAAAGGAGCTGGAACGGGATCCCCCATGCGATGGCGCGCATATAGGACAGAGACTCTGCATAGGCAGTCGGCGTCGCGCCGAAAAGGACTACGATCTGCGGGGCGAAGATGCCGCAGGCCAGAGCGGCCAGCAGACCGCTGGCCAAGATCAGGGTGAGGGCGTGACTGATGGTGCTGTCCGCCTCCCGCTGCTCTTTCCGACCCAGGCACAGACTGATATTGGCGGCACATCCGTCTCCCAGCATCAATGCCACAGCATTGACCAGAATGGTCAGCGGGAACGCGATATTAGTGGCTGCCATTCCTGTAATGCCCACGCCCTGTCCGACAAAGATCTGATCCACGATGTTATAGAGGTAGTTGACCATCAGTGTCAGTGAGGTGGGAACGGCGTATCGAACGATCAGTTTGGGTATGGGATCCGTTTCCAATGGGTTTGGCTGCAGGTTTGGCTCCATAGCAAGGCTCCTTCCGTATTCATACTGGACGCTTCCGAGGGAGAAGCCGCCGGAAATAAAAAATCCCGGCGCCATTTCCCTGACGCAGAGAGATGGCTGTACCGGGTGCTTAGAGTATACACTTTTGCTTGAGGAGGATGGGCATCCGGCACGGCACCAGAAAGCCTTCTTCTCCCCTCCAGACCGAACCTGTTGGCTCCGGAATTCCACCGGATTAGCTGATCGCTCGCGGACTGTTACCGCCAGTAGAGAAATATCTCGTTTCCGAAGAAAACTTACATACCTAAATGTATCATTAAATAAAAGAACCGTCAAGGAAAATGTCCTTCCCGCCGTATCAACTTCTGCGCTTTCTGATCGATATCCTGTGTCCCGTACAAGGCATTCCATTTTGGCTTTTCCTGTGGTAAAATATCAAAATCGACAAAATCACAGGAGGCAGGACAGGGATGAAAACGGGCTTGGTCTTGGAGGGCGGCGCCATGCGCGGAATGTTTACCGCAGGCGTTCTGGACTCCTGGATGGATGAACAGATATCCTTTGACGGAATCGTCGGTGTGTCGGCCGGTGCGCTGTTTGGGATCAATGCTCCTGCCGGCCAGAAGGGACGCGCCATACGGTATAATTTGAAGTATATCCGGGATAAGCGGTACATGGGGCTGCGCTCGCTGCTGACCACGGGCAATCTGATAAACGCCGACTTCGCCTTCTATGAGGTGTCCTCCAAGCTGGACATATTTGATGAAGCGGCCTTTCAGAGATCGGGCGTTGACTTCTATGCCGCGGTCACCGATCTGCACACAGGCGCCCCGGAGTATATCCGGATCACAGAGCCGTTCCGTCAGATGGAGGCCCTGCGGGCCACCTCTGCCATGCCCTATGTCTCCCGGCCTGTGGAGTTGGATGGGAGGTTCTACCTGGATGGCGGGGTCAGCGACAGTATTCCAGTCCATTTCTGCAAGAGTCTGGGCTACGACAAGACCGTTCTCGTGCTCACACGTCCCTTGGAGTATCGGAAAGAGCGGCCCGCAGCATGGCTTCAGCGATTCAACCGCCTCTATTACCATCGCTATCCGGCCTTTGCGGAGAGTCTGAACCGGCGGTGGGAAGTCTATAACCGGCAGGTGGAGGAGATCATAGGGATGGAGCAGCGCGGGGAGCTCTTCGTGGTTCGGCCCAATGGCCCACTCCCAATCAGGCGTGTGGAAAAGGACCCCGCCAAGCTGCAGGCTGTTTATGACCTCGGGGCAGAGGCCGGCAGGGCGTCTCTCAGCGGACTGAAAGAGTATTTGCTGACGCATGAATGATGGTAGATGATATAGGAAATTGCGCATCCAGCAGGCAGGGGCTTGTATGGATGCGCAGTTTTTCTTTGTGCAGTATACAGCGTCCCTTGGTCCAGGTATCATGGTTGGCAAAACTGGCGGGATGGCATATATACTTTTTGAATAAAGAATTTCTGATACATATCGGACAAATTGACATTTTTTTCAAGTAACATTATAATGTTCATATATTCACTGCCACAAGAGGACGTGGTTAGAAGGGGTGAAGAATATGGATCAGGATCTGCCCTTATGGGTAGAGGGCTGCGCCGAAACATATATAATGTGGGTGTGAATGGAAGCAGACAGCTGCTGAAGATCTTGCCGGACAAAGGTATGCAGGTGCGGCCCTCTGGAGCAAACAAAGAAAAGGAGGGCATTTTTGATGGATCACAGCGTATTGACGATTTTGGATCTGGGAATCATTGCGGCATACCTTGTCATCATGGTCCTGGTGGGGGTCTATTCCGTCAGGCGGATCCAGAACACAAAGGATTATTATGTAGCGGGCCGGTCCTTTGGGCCGATGGTGCTGATGGCCACCGTCTGCGCGACGATCATCGGCGGCAGCGGTCTGATGGGCCGGGCAGGTGTGGCCTATACCGACGGCTTCAAGGCGGTCCTTACCGCAATTCCATACCTTCTGGGAATGTTCATTTTCTCCGGCATCGCCGGGAAGATCTCGGATATCGGGATGCAGTACGGGATCACCTCTATCCCGGAGCTGTTTGAACGGCGGTTTGGCCGGGCAGCCAAGATCACCCTCTCTGTGCTGATCGCGTTCGCCATGATGGGGACGGTGGCCTCCCAGGTCACCGCCACGGCCACGATCATCCGGATGCTGGGGGGAGAGTTCGGCCTCTCCTATGAGATGGGCGCGCTGATCGCAACAGTGGTCTTTATGGTCTACACAGCCACCTCCGGCCTGTTCGGCGTGGTATACACCGACGTGCTGCAGTTTTATATGCTGATCGTCTTCGTGTATATCCTGATCCCGGTGGCGGCCCTGTTCAACGTAGGCGGCTTTGCGAACTTTGCGGCCAACCTGGACCCGGCGCTGGTGGAGCCGCATATTGACGGCAGCATTTTGGGAGACATCATCACCTATCTGGTTTTCACCATGGCAGGTGCGGAAATGTGGCAGCGCGCATTTGCGGCCAAGAGCCGGAGGGCGGCAAAGCGCGGGATGTTCCTGGGTACGGCCGTATACGGCGTGACCATTGTGCTGGTCTACTTCATGGGTGTTGTGGGCCGTCAGATCCTCGGCGGCGACATCCTGGCGCAGTATGGCTCGACGGACGCTGTCGTTCCGGCCCTGGCGATCCGGATCCTTCCCGCCGGTCTGACGGGACTTGCGTTGGCCGGTATGCTCTCGGTCATCATGTCCACGGCGGACAGCTATCTGCTGGTATCTGTGCAGACCTGCGTCCACGACATCGGAAAGACCATCCGTCCCCAAATGCCGGAGCGGACCGAGATCTCCCTCTCCCGCATCTTCTCCATTGTCCTGCCCCTGGGCGCGCTGGTGATCGCGTTGTACATCCACAATGCATACAACATCCTCATGTTCGCCTGGAGCTTCTATGCCGCATCGGCTGGGATTCCCGCATTTGCAGCGCTGTTCTGGAAGAAGGCAACCAAGACCGGCGTCATGGCCGGGTTGCTGGGCGGGTTTGTTGTCTGCGTTGGCTGGAAGCTGGCAGGCCAGCCCTTCGGCCTTGGGGCGGCGGTGCCGGGCACGGTTGCCTGCGGTATCGCACTGGTCGTTGTGAGCCTTGCGACTTATAAGCGCGCACCGTCCGTATTCCTGAAAGCTGAAAAGCAGAGCTGATAGGGAGCTGCTGCATCCCCATATCGGAAAGCAATGGAGTGAACATTATAAGAGCCAGCCGGAAATTTTGAAGATCCCCGGCTGGCTTTGTTTTGGCGTATTACTGATAGATAAAAAGTCTCCGATCAGACAGCAGACCTCGCCACTGCTGTCTTTGCCCCAATGCCAATGGCACACACCGCTTTTTCAGATCGCGTCACCAATGCGGCGGTCAGCGCTCCGTCCTCAGAGCTTCCGACAGCGTATGGCAGTTCTTCATCTTCTGCATCCCAAAATCCTGTCCTGCACGCATCAACTACATGGCGGGACGGTGGCCTGCGCTTGTGCGCCTGGCCATGGACCATCTTTGCAACAACAAAGGTTACTGGATTTCTGCTGCGGAACCGGATGATGGCAAAGGCTGAGAAGTGATCCTGATTTGTCCGGAGCACAGCTTCAGCAGACCGATATCCTGCCGTGTGACGCGACATATCCCATGCGGATTTGTCAGCAGAGCGACATCTGCCTTCTCGCCATTCCAAGCCATTCTCAGAAAGGAAACTAATATCGTTCAGAAAGGCGAATTGCAGGACAAAGGAGTTGTTGCAAAAAATGTAACAAGCACGCTCTACGGAGCGATGGATAGAAAGACCAAAACGAGGGAAGCCCGCTTTTACAACCTGGACCATCGCTGCGGGCCGCCCACATCCGCATTTGGGCCACCAGTGAACTGAAAGAGTAATGAACCAAGAACTTTGCCTTGGGTGATGAACGCCTCAGGCAGGGTAGGACTACTTTCAGCGCCGGCTCCTTCAAAACCGCTGGAGCGGAGGTAATTCCATTCGGACCAGTGAGCGCCGTATCTGGCAGCAGATCATTGACATCTGTGCCGGGCGCCACCGTACGGGACTTCTATACCGTGGTATAAAATAAGTTCTGCGGGCTTTTACGCCGTCACAGGGCGCGGTGGGGCAGAGATCATTTGCACCAATGCAGACCGCAGCAAGACCAATGGGCCTGACCGCCTGGAAACGTGCGCTGGATGGACGTACGATGAGCGGATATTGCAACTACATTCTGCATTGAGTATCTGATCGGGCGTCAGAGCACCTTCGCCATGTGGAAATTTGCCGCCTGTGTCAGTGCGCTTCAGGCTTTCCGCCGATATGATATTTTTGGGATAAGGGCACGCCTCCAGACAAGCGGCCGTCGTCAAGGCAGACAAGGAGCATGATGCGTTCAACAAGACCCGGAAAATGGTCTCCGACTCTAACAAGGAAGTGCTCAGAATACTGGAGTCAGGAGATGGAAAATAACTTCATTATATAATTGGCTTTTTCGTGATCTTATGGTATGATACCCTTACGCTGTCCAGAGCATAATTTCTAGAATGAATCCCCCTCTGTAATGTGAGTGAATCACCGCAAAGTGGTACTGTTCGGCGCCGATGGGCGCTATCTTTTTGTCTGGGCGGATGTAGAAGCACGGATGAAGAAGAATTACAATATGCATTGTATGCCGATGGTTGTGCTGTTGAACCTCGGAGAGGATGCGCTGGTTGTCCGCCGCCAAGGATATGAAGGCGTGCCGCAAAATACGGGCCTGCCTGAATGGCTGACGGACGGAGAAAGGGGGCAAAGTGATGCGCACACTGATTAAACACGGACTGATTGTAGACCCGGCCAGTCATGTTCACTCCAAAAATAATCTGCTAGTGGAAGACGGGCGTATTCAGGGGCTGACTGCTGAAGAGCCGGAAGCTGATGTGATTTTGGATGCCGAAGGGATGGTGGTTTCACCTGGTTTTGTGGATATCCACATGCACGAGGATCCTTATGACCCAGAGGAGGGGCGACTGATTCCCAGCATTATGACCTCCATGCTTCGCATGGGAGTCACTACAGCGATTGGTGGAAACTGCGGTATCAATACGGTCTCGCCTCTGCGGTATTTAGAATTGATGGACCGTGATGGCGGCCCGATCAATATGGGACTACTAGCTGGCCATACCTTCCTGCGGGAGCAGGCCGGGCACCGGGACAAGTACAGTGCAATTCGGCCCGATGAACAACAACGGTTGTCAAGGCTGGCCAAAGAGGCTCTGGAAGCGGGTTGCTTTGGGGTGTCCTTCGGTATTCGCTATGTACCCGGTGTGACACGGGATGAGATGGTGAAAACCGCCTGCTTCTGCCAAAGCCATGGCCGTCTTGTGGCCGCCCATGTGCGAGATGACGCGGATAATGTATTCGGCGCGGTGGAGGAGTTGGTTTCCATAGGGCGGCAGCTGGATCTTCCGGTTCAAGTTTCCCATGTGGGAAGCATGGGGGGATTTGGGCAGATGGAACGACTGCTGGCCCTCATAGATAGATATCGCGCCTCCGGTATGGAACTGAGCGGAGATTGCTATCCGTATGACGCTTTCAGCACGCGAATAGGGGAAACAACCTACGATGAGGGATTTTTGGAGCGTTACTGCACACAGTATTCTGCGATAGAAATCTGCGAGGGTATGTACAAGGGACAACGATGCACGGAGAGATTGTTTCATGAACTGCGTCAGACAGCACCGGACACATTGACGGTCTGCCATGTTATGAAGGCGGAGGATGTAGCTTTGGCCCTGTCTCATCCGGCCATTATGCTGGCCAGTGATGGGCTGATGGATCGGGGGCAAGGACACCCGAGAGGTGCAGGGGCGTTTCCACGCCTGCTGTGCCGGTATGTTGCAGCCGGGAAGATGAACTTGGATGATGCGGTCGCCAAGATGAGTGCCATGCCGGCCCAAAAACTGGGGCTGACGAGAAAGGGGACCTTACGCAAGGGCGCAGATGCAGACATCGTAATTTTTGATATGGATCGGATCCGGGACTGTGCTACGTTTGAGCATCCCGACCGTCCTCCGGAAGGGATAGAATGGGTCTTGATTGGGGGAAAAATCGCTGTGGAACACGGAACAGTCAAGCAGTCAAGTCTAGGACGAGCCATTCGCGCTTAGCAATGGAGCAGGAGGGAGAGACGGCATGGACGAATATGTGAAGCGGCAGCTTTCCTCAGTTCCGGGGCATATCGGATTTTACTACAAAAACCTAGTCACGGGAGAAACGGACGGAAGCCGCCAAACGGAGTTGTTCCAAGCGGCCAGCGTAATTAAACTGCCAATTTTGGCGGCCATCCTGCTGGAGGAGCGGGAGCATCCCGGTGTGCTGCAGGAGCGGCTTTTGGTCCGGGACGGCGACAAAGTGCCCGGATGCGGCGCATTGCAGCATATCTCCGGTACGCAGGCGTATGACATAGAAAGCCTCTGTAAGCTGATGATTACTATCAGTGACAATACGGCTACGAATGTGTTAATCCGCCGCTTTGGCATTGAGTTCCTGAATGAGCGATTCCGGGTGCTCGGCCTTCAGGAAACCAAGATTTTTCGCTTTCTGTTTGACACGGAGGCCGCACGTCAGGGAAAGGAGAATTTATGTCAACCGAAGGAGATCGGTAGCCTTCTGGAGGAAATCTACCACGGACGCTGCGTGAGTGCCAATGCGTCTGAGCGAATGCGGGCGATGCTATCGCAACAGCAGATTAACCATAAAATCCCCAGCCTGCTTCCGCCCACCGTGCGGGTGGAGCACAAGACCGGCGAGGATGAGGGGATTACGAATGATGTGGGGATTCTATATGGGAGAGAACCCTGTGTTCTGGTATTTGTATCCAATGAAACTGATGTACCGGCCTTTGAGCAGGTAATCCGGACAGTGAGCCTGCACTATACACGAGTGTGATGACAGACATATAGAAAAAGGAGAAAACTTGTTATGGCCATTATTAAGACGATCTCGGACCTTCTGTGGGGAATGCCTCTCATCGTACTTATTCTGTTGGCTGGCATTATCTTTACGGTCGGCTCCAAATTCTTTCAAATCGCACACTTAAAGCATATTCTGAAAAACACCATTGGAACACTTTTTTCAAAAAAGGACAACGGTAAGGGCATGATGAAACCCTTGGAAGTAATCAGCATTGCCGTTGGCGGAGCAGTAGGTGTTGGCAATATCGGCGGCGTGGCGACCGCTATCGCGGTGGGCGGACCGGGTGCAGCCTTTTGGATTTGGGTTGCGGCCTTTTTGGGCATGATGATGAAAATGGCCGAAGTTTCCCTGGCGGTATACTACCGTTCAAAGGATGAAAAGGGCGGCTATTATGGCGGG
>ENA-ORRL01002703-ORRL01002703.1-human-gut-metagenome-genome-assembly--contig:-NODE-2703-length-10160-cov-2.671747_pt1 | contig 10160 bp, 5 predicted proteins | sample MGYA00242175_ERZ509134 | MGnify/ENA primary metagenome ERZ509134 (study PRJEB26280, sample SAMEA2338660) | human gut metagenome | biome: human gut; feature: human-associated habitat; material: faeces... | reverse complement strand
TCCATGGCGTCGGCGGTCTTCTGCGTCATACGCTGTGCCGTCTGGACCCGCCGCAGCACTTTGTAGGACAGACCAAGCTGCTCCGCCATATTGCGCTCTGTCAGAAAAACAGCGTTTTGCAGTCGTTGGAACAAATACGCTGTCAATCGTGCTTCTTCCATGTTCGTCTCCTCTGCAATAGAAGTGGAGGGGCGGATGATCCGCCCCTCCGGGAAAAACCGTTTGTGGGGTTACTTTGCGATGTTCTGCGCAAAGCGCATGAGGATCGTGGCAATCTGTGCGCGGGAGGCGTTGGCCTGCGGGGTCAGCGCATTGTTGCTGCCCTGGATGAGACCGGAGCCGACCGCCCACTGCATGGCCTCCTTCGCCCAGCCGGAAACGCTGGAAGCGTCCGTGTAGCCGGAGAGGGAAGCGGATGCGGAAACGTCATAACCCTTCATCTTCGCGTAGCGGTAGAGCATGGCGGCAAGCTGCTCACGCGTGATCTTGCCGGTCATGTTCGTGCCGTCCGAAATGCCGTTTTCCATCGCCCATTCACGGCCACGAGCGTACCACGTTGCGCCGCCGGAGGTATTGACGCCCTCCATACGGGCAAGGATCGTGACGATCATGCCGCGGGTGGTGTCTGCATTCGGATTGAACGCATTCGCGCCGGTGCCGTTCATGAGGCCGTTGTCGTAGGCATACTTCACGCCGTCATAGTACCAGCTGCCGGAGACCACATCCGTGAAGGGGAGGTTATCCTTGCTGGTGTCAGGTTTCGTAGGCGTGGAGGGCTTCGTCGGCTTGCTCGGTGTCGGCGGTGTGATGGGTGTATCCTTTTTCTGCACAGTAACTTTGCAGACCGCTTCGTAGCCACCATCAGTGGTCGTCGCAATAATCTCCGCTGTACCGGGTGCAACAGCCTTGACTTTGCCATCCGCATCGACCGTAGCAACAGTTTCATCCGTAGACTTCCAAGTGACGGACTGAATTGTAGCATTCTCAGGTTTCACGACGGCTTTCAGCGTTTCACTTTCGCCAACATTGAGCTCCAGAGAATCCTTACTCAGCTCAACGCCGGTGACATGGACAGTCGAGTCTGTGACCGTGACAACGCAAACGCCGGGAGCACACACGTCGCTGCCCGGAATCCCGATATAATATGTTCCGGGATTCTGGAAGGTATAAGAGAACTCGCCGTTTTCATCACTTACCGCCAGCTTATTCCACTTGGAAACATCCTTGGCGAAATAGGTATCTGTCGTGTAATAGACCTGTGTATTCTTCGCAACGGCGCAATACGTTACCGCATTGTTCATATCTGCATAGGTGCGGATCGTATGCAGCGTCACCGGCTGGCCGGAAGCTGCTTCCAGTCTGTCTACCGTGTGATCACTGCTGTCCCGGAAGCCCATGAAGCCGCTCTCATCCTTGTTCCAGAAATTCCAGTCTTTATACATGGCGACCTCGATCACGTCGCCGTCATTCAGAATGATCCAGTCGGCAGTTGCGCCTATTTTTTCACTCATAAGCGGATATTCGTGGTTCACGAAATATGTGAGGTTCTCATCGTGATTCCAGAACTTCTGCATATACATATGTCCGGAAGATCCGGTGACAGTCAGCAGCTTCGGATATTTCTTCAGCATACCTTCTCCGCATTCATCCTCTGGCAGACCGAGATAATACTGCTCCAGCGCGGTAATAAACAGGTGCAGGCCTGTCGGCTGCTCAAACGGCTGTTTGCTCTGGTCACAGTAACGTCTCGACAGCTCGTAAAGATCATAGTTGAGAAGGTTGAAATAATTCACTGTGATTGGGACTTGCGCCATGGTGCGTCCGGTCGCCTCTGAAACAACATACTCGCCGTCTTGCGTGAGAGAGAAATATACCGTGACGGTATGCTGCGCCTCCGGGTCGCCGTCATACGGCTCCGGCAGCTTCTTCTCCCAGACCGCGGTCATTTTGAGTTCTTCGGGAAGCTCAGAAGAATAGATCGTATACGTCTTACCCTCATAACTCCAACCCTTGAATATCATGCTCTTATCGAGGGTAAAAGTCTGATTGTTGCGATAAATCGGAACCGGGAGCGGTGCGTTCTGCATACCGGCGTCGTAGGTATATGTTACCTCGGAGTCGCCGCCCTTATAATAGCCACCCTGCCGCCAGGTGTTAAACCAGCCGCCGTTTGCATCAAAGGTGATTGTCGAAGCCTTCTGCGCCTCACCGCCTTCGGACAGTTTGATCAGCAGGATGCACGGCTCTTTCCGGCCCTCCTGAACGATGACGCGCACCAGCTTGTGCTCCGGCATTTTGACAAAGGGAACCAGACGCGCATAATTGCTGTTGATATAAACATTTGCGTTGAGCGGTGCCTCGACCTCGACGTTAAAGCCGCCGGATACCTCGGCGTCGTAGACCGTCTGCCCTTCCTTCAATTCCAGTTTCTTACCATCAACTGTGATTGAGGCAGGCATCTCTGTTTTGCCCACAGCCTTTTCTTCGGGCTGCGGTACAAACATATAGGAAACTTCCGTCGATTTTTCGCCGATCGCGCCATTTACGATGTGCGAGGCCGTCTGAATTTTTACATAATGGAACGCCATCTGGCTGACATCGACCGGGAGACCGTCCTCATTGACTGCCCATTGCAGGTCGAAGCCATCCACACGGCGCGGTGTCTGCGAATAGGGGTTATCTACATGCGTCCCATATCCCATTTCTCCGCAGTCCACATAACCGAAGCTGGTGCTGGCTGCCGTGGTGTTTCCATATTCGTTTTCACCATCGGATTCCTTCAGCCAGATGCCGCGCATCATCAGCTCTGTGACCTCTTCCTCCGGCCATGTATGCAGCGGATAGTATTCTTTTTGCGGGAATTTATAAATATCTCCGCCGCCGCTGTTCCCATGATTATCCTTATATGTCTTATTTGCGTAATATGTAACGGCATAATCCCAGTCGCAGGTATCGTTATAGTGCTCGGAACCAGCCAGCGCATACCATGTGTTTCCGTCCTCCGACACCCAGACCTGACCGGGCTCCGCAAAATCATTCGTAGAGTTATAGGAGTTTCCGCTGATCACCATATCGACGCCGTATGGATGGTTGGGATCATCCGTAATGGCGTCTTTATAATAATAGACGATATAACCGCCGAAATTGCCCAAAGAAGATGGAGGTGCAGCAATATCCTGATTTGCAGCAATCGCGGTGAACTATATCCACCCCGAGTTCGGCGCCGTCAGCGAGATGATACCGCTCACGGCCGAGCAGGCGGACGAGATAATCCGTGACCTGATCCGGCATTCCGGGTACCAGTTGGATATAACAGGCAAACGAATACTCCGTATAGATTGCCGGGTCGGCGGCGCTTTGTACTCGAACCTTTTCATCATCTGCGGTCCACGATAAAGCCTTTCCGTTTTCATCACTGGAAGCTCGCCCATTATGAATGGAAATCGTGCAGACACCGTCTGCGCTGACCGGCTGCCGCTGATCGGAAATATAAACCTCTGTTCCCTCCGGGACGCGGAAGGAGAAGCGGCCAGCGGTCTCTCCGTACTTAACAAAGGCGTAATAGGCGTTTTTCGTATGTCCGACGCCTGCCGCGCCCAAAAATGTCAGATCAGGAAGGATCTGTCCGCCGTTCAGAATCTGCACATTGGTGATTTGCGTGGACGGCTGAACTGTGATCGGGAGTTCCACGCTGGCCGTTCCATAGTGCAGCGTGACCTTTGTATCCGACAGTGTCAGAGGACCGTCCGGTTCGACCGTATAACCCACAACAGGGACTGTCGTATCATCGGTCAATGTTGCCGTAACGACCATGCCCGCGCGGTCAAATTTCTGCCCGGCGACCTGATACGGTGCGGAGGGCGGCGTCGTGACATTCAGCGCTTTCACAGATACCGGATCCGGATCCCCAGAAGTGCTTTCCTGTGCAATGCTGAAGGTCAGGATATATTTCCTTGTCATTTTTCCTGCGCTCGGTCCGGCCCAAAAAGTAAAAGTAGCGGCTCCCTGCTCCAACGTGACGGGAAATCCGCTCTTAAAAAAGCGCGCATCAGTTTTAGAGCCACCCGCGGTGTCGCCGATACCTGGGCAGTTTTTGGCTCGATTCACAATCGTGTGCAAAGTAAACGACGCATTCTGCTGTGTCGTTTTTTCGAGCACTACGGCGATTTCACATGCAGCATCGCTATCTGATTGGATCGTACTGCTTTCAACGTACGCACCGTCCAGCTTAAGTCCGGTCAGGTAACCACAAATGCCGCCATTTTCATATCGGTGGTGCAGCGGGATCAGATTCTCCGGATCCTGCTCCAGCACAGATACTGTGGTCTCGCCTGTATAAAGCTCCTCAGCAGTCTCCTCATTTTTCACGCAATAGCTGAATGTGACATCCCCGCTTCTTGTTGGGGTCCAATCGAATGGAGCATAGATGGACGCTGGCTTTCTAGTGTCGCCCGTCGCCGCAATCTGCTGATTATATACCGTCCCGAGCGATACCTTTTCGCCATCGGTTTCCTCATAAAGCTCGACGGACACAGAACCGCCTGCATATACATTTTCCGAGAGCACCTTAACAAGCAGCGCACAGCCTCTATCCTTTACGATTGGAACGTCCTTATAATAGGAGGCTGTCGGCGTAAAGCACAGTGACGCACTGACCCGGAGAATATCGTCTATCTCTTCGCCGCCGTCACCGTCGTCCGCAAACACCTGAACCGGTATGATGCCTACCATCAGCACAAGACATAAAAGAATTGCAATCAGGCGGAGTCTCATACCTTTCGCTTTACATATATTCATGTCGTTTTTTACCATCCTTTTGCCGCGTGATTGCACACAGATAGGCAACGGAAAGCCCCTTTGGGGTTAAGCATTTTGTGCATCCTTTTTGCCCCAAAGGAGCCCCCGCTTTCTATCTAAAGTGATTCGGTCTGCCTTTCATCCATTGCTGATGCGTATGGATGTAGCAGTACGCTTACACCTTACGCACATAGCCTTCTCACGTATGTGCAATCTACCTCTGCATTTTGTTCTTTAAGCCGCAGGAATGTCGATATAGGAATACGCACCGGTTTTTCCCATAAAGGCAGTATCATAATCGGTATACTCGCTCTCTTCATCAAAAACATACAGACTGCTGTTGCTGACGAGCGTGTATCTGCCAGCGGCAAGCGTACCGGATGTGGTAAATGTTACACGTCCATTGGAGCCTGAGTACCGTGCGCTGCCGACCTGATTACCGTCAGCGTCATACAGCTTTGCCGTGATGCCGCTGGCCTTGGTATAATCATATACATGCATAATATAGGTCGTCTGATTATCAATCGTAGCGATTTCCATGTTTGTCTGATGGCTCTGAAGTTCCACCGTGACGCTGTTGCTTGTTCTGCTGACGTAGACACCGCGGACATAATCGGCATTTGCAGCCTCATACAGGTCAATATCTGCCGAGAAGTCATAGAAGAAGTGTACGACATCGCCGTCGTGCAGGTAGGTTTGCGCAATCAGCGTACCTTCGTATCCAGCACCATCTGCGGTCGCCTTTACCGGGAGCTTATCATTGACGCGCATAGACCAGCCATCAAGACCGAGGACCCCACCAGAAGACCACGTGTAACCATTGTAGGTAACGCCATTCAAGAACGTGGGATGGTATTCGTTTCCCGTCAGATCGAGGGTCAGCCCGTTTGTCCCCTGAACAGCAGCCAGAAGCTCGGATACGGTCACGCCCGTGCTGTTCGTTACGGTGGTGGTAATTTCCTTGCGGAAGCTAGTATTATACACAACTTGGAACGTATTGGTATTATAAGCATTTGGCGCTTCAATGACCAACGTTACGGTCGCAGTTGTATCGCCGCTGTCTCCAACGATATACATGGAGGAATTTGTACCTGCAATGTCGGCAGCTGTGATTTTTGTGCTATTGTCTCCATAGCCTTTCCAGAGGTAAGCGCCGTCACCGGTTTTATATGCAAACGCAGTGATGCTCAGCGAAAAGACCATGACTACTGCAAGAAGCAGCGCAAACAATTTCTTATTTGTTTTCATTTTTTCAAGTTCCTTTCTACTCAGTATTTTTTTGTTTCGAGAGACGGACGTATGCACCTTGTTCTTTTTGACACCACCATTCCTTTCCATGTCGTCGTTTGTTTCAATGTGATTCCGGAGGCTCCGCTCCATGAGTACAGAAAAATATGTCCACGGCTTTCGCCGGTAACACCTTGCTGCCCTTTCTCTCCCGGACTGCGCGGGCGAACGCAGTCCGGGAAAGTAAGAAAGGAAAACAGTGATGAAAAACGCAATTTTAAGCGGCGTTCCGGCCTGCGCCGTTCCCACTTACGCAGGCCGGATCACCGTATAGGGGGCGAAAAAAGCTGACCTCCGGCTGGACCGGCGCACGTTGTCTTTGAAAACAAAATGTGCCGATTTCACCATGAAATCAGCGACGTTGGGCTGCCATGCCCGTTGCAGATTAGAAAGCGCTCGTCGCTGCAAATACACTATCGCGGTTTTTCCGCGAGCAATACAGTTCTTCTGACTTGCGTTATAGGGAATCTCCCCTGCGCCCACATCCTACCTTCTCACAGGTTTTCCCTGCAATGGCGAACTTTCGTCCCGGCGGTCAAAACCGCTTCGGCGTGACCTCACGCGCACAGCACCGTTTCGTGTCGGCCTTCCGGCCTTCTTCCTACACCTATCCTGCCCTCGAACCGGGCTTTGCGGAATCGGCATGTATTACGGTATGGTCATATAAAATTGTGGTCAATTACATATTTTCGTGCCGTCCGGTCATACTGTTCAAGAGCGGTCGGCGCTGTCGTAAAGCTATTACACTTTATGACGCACGGCCAGTTTTTCTTGTAATTGCAAGGGCGGCGGCGTTTTTCTGACGGCGATTCTGACGGCGATAAAACTTTACGCAATTTCACGCAGAGGTAGGCAGGAAGCTGATTTGTTCGACCAGCTGCCGCTTGTGCTCCTCCGATGGATGGACATAAAGACGCAGCGTGGTCTGGATGTTGGCATGACCCAGCAGCTCGGATAACGTGCGAACATCGCCGCCTTTCTCAACGCAGCGCGTCGCAAACGTGTGGCGCGTCACATGAAAATTCCGGTCTTTCAAACCGCATGATTTGAGGACGGACTTGAAATGTCGCTGACAGGTGCGCGGCTCCAGCGGACAGTCTGGACGTGCGCCGAAAATATATCCATGCTTTGCCGAACGTTCATACATCGCCGTCAACAGCTTCATCATATCCGCAGGAACCGTGACCGTGCGCTTAGACCGCTCTGTTTTCGGTTCCCCGACAGTCAGCGCCGTCTTTCCGCCCATGTTGACGCGCTGCACGGTTCGATTGATTTTGAGCGTTCGGTTTGCAAAATCGAGGTCTGACCAGCGCAGTGCACAGATTTCCCCCAGCCGCAGCCCAGTATTCAGCGCCAGCAAAATACCGACGTTCAGCGGTGACGGATGGTTTATGCAAAAGAGCGCGAGTTTTTGAAGCTCCTGTTCAGAAAACACGTCGATGTGCGGCGCGGAGCTGGCCGGGATCTGAAAGTCGGTCACAGCCTTATCTACGCCCAGTTCACGCACACCGAAGCGCAGCGCTGAACGGAGCAAGATACCAATGTCATGGACACTTTTCGCGGAAAGTGGCTTCTCACCAACACGCAAGCCGCACAGAAAGGTTTGAAGTTTTTTCGCCGTCAACCGATCCACACGTTGACTGCCAAAGGCCGGGCGGAAATACCGCTGAATGACATAAGAATAGTGATAAATCGTGGACGGCTTGACGTGCGGCGTTCTGTCCGCTAGAAATGCGTCAAAAAGCTCTTTCGCCGTCAGCTTGCATTCTGACATGTGTTGCGGGACGCTGGCAATCGCGGAAAGCCGCTTTTTCCGGCAGTCTCCGTAGCTTTTTCCATACACATAGCCATAGAGCGCACCGCCGTTTTCCTTACGCCCGCGAATATAGCGCCCTTCCCATCTGCCATCTTTCCGTTGATAGATATTTTCACCCTTGTGTGGCATCCAAAATTCTCCTCTCGGTGACGGCTCATCTGACGGCGAATAAACTTTTTTGACTCCGAAAATGGAAGATTCTATTTATAAATATATTCTGTAAACCTGCCCTTTCGGAAAGTTTCGCGCAAAAAAGCCTTTGCATATTGACAAATATCGTGCCCTGGGGTAGAATATTTGTTGAAAATATAAGGATTTCAAGCGTCATAAAGTGTAATAGCTTTACGACGCTTTTTGCGTAAGAAAACGTCCGCCCACTCTTGTAGTGATCGCGGACGTTTTTCCTAAAATGGACACATCTTTGTCCGCAGACCCTTGACATGAAAAAACGCCGGTTGTCCTCTCAGGCACATACCTGACTTTTCCTGTCCAGTCTCCATGCATTATACCAAGAAGACATGAAGAAATCATATCCGGCCTCAATTATTCCTGTATGAGACAATTCGCTCAACGAACATCACTAAAATAAAACGAATCCCCATAAAATGAAACGCATCAAAAAGGCGTTTTCCCCGAAAACAAAAAAGCCCGCCCCGGCAAAAAGCCGGAACGGGCGAAGATGCTCAAAAAGTTCTGATATTGACTTGTTTTCACATAAAATGAAACAAAAAGGGCTCTTGCTTTGATAGTTATTCTATCAAGCAAGAGTCCTTTTATGGTGGAGCTGAGGGGAATCGAACCCCTGTCCGAAAGCAACTTGACTGGACTTTCTCCGGGCGCAGTCTGTTATTTACATTCCCTCGGCGCGGCGGGAGCAGACACTCTCCGCGCCTTAGTAGCTTCATGATGCGTGACGCAGGCAAAGCTTACTGCGTTCACGGACGCCACTAAATCACGCCCAAGCCCGGCTCGTGGCCCTTCCGGGGAGGACGGGTTGCCTAATTAGGCAGCCTGAGCAACGTAAGTGTTGTCAGTTAATTTAGAAAAATTGCCCGTTTTATGGAGGCCAGGCGCCTCCGCCCGCTTATCCAGCCTCACTGCCCCCGTCGAAACCAGTGCAGCCCCATATAGCAGCGGGAAACCGCTGCGGATCGCTGGAAAACTCTAACTTAAACTCTCGTTGCTTTTATCATCCACTTCATGGGCAGGATCTTGGCCACGAAGCGATAGAACTTGTTAAATACGGTCGGCGTGTAGAACGTCCGGCCCTTTTTCGCCGCCCGAATTGTCCCGGCAACAACCTTTACGGGGTCACACCATGGAATATTGCCGAACAGGTCATGGTCGCCCGCGGCATCGAAGAACTCGGTCTTCATGGGGCCGGGACAGACGGCTGTGACGGAAATGCCCTTGGGCCGCAACTCGTCGGCGATGCCGCCGGTAAAGGCGGAGACATACGCCTTGGAGGCGCTGTAGACCGTCATGCGGGGCGTAGGGCAGAAAGCCGCGATGGACGAGACGTTGATGATCTTCGCCCCGCGCGTCATAAATGGAATAACTGTCTGCGTGACCATGGTCAGCGCACGGACATTGAGGTCAACGACACGCATAACATCTGCTGAGGTCGCGCCGAAGCCGATATTGCCCGTCGTGCCGCAGCCCGCGTTATTGACGAGCACGCGCACGTCGGCCTTCTGCTCGGCAAGCTTTTCGCCGAGGTAGCGGAAGCTTTTGGGGTCGAGCAGGTTCAGGCCCATGCAGACAAATTTCTTGTCCGGGAACTGCTGGGCCAACTCTTCAAGTTTGCCCACGCGACGGGCGATAAGCCAGAATTCCTCGATCTCCGGGAATTCCCGCACAAGCTGGCGCGTGAACTCCGCGCCAAGCCCGGCGGACGCACCGGTTATGACGGCCGCGGTCATCCGCGTCCGTAGGGGTCGCGGAGTTTATCGGGCTCGGGGTATTCCTCACCCTTGGTGTCAACGCGGATGGAAGCGATCTTCTGCTCAGTAAGCGGACGGTCGTTCCCGTCGGTCTTCACAGCGGCGATCTTGTCAACGACATCCATGCCCTCCAGCACCTTGCCAAACGCGGCGTACTGGCCATCGAGGAATTCGCCGTCCTCGTGCATGATGAAGAACTGGCTGCCTGCGGAGTTGGGCGACTGCGCGCGCGCCATCGACAGAACGCCGCGCTTGTGGCTCAGATTATTCTTCACGCCGTTGAGCTTGAACTCGCCCTTGATGCAGTAGCCCGGGCC
>ENA-ORRL01002689-ORRL01002689.1-human-gut-metagenome-genome-assembly--contig:-NODE-2689-length-10203-cov-2.464032_pt1 | contig 10203 bp, 7 predicted proteins | sample MGYA00242175_ERZ509134 | MGnify/ENA primary metagenome ERZ509134 (study PRJEB26280, sample SAMEA2338660) | human gut metagenome | biome: human gut; feature: human-associated habitat; material: faeces... | reverse complement strand
GCCAGGCCTTTTGCCAATGGATTTTTTATTTTAAATATATGAAATACTGTATCTGCAATCACATTTCCAAGAATTCCAGTAATAATGATCACTGCAACTGTAATTGTCACAATTCCACCTAATTCTTCTGATATTCCAATTCCGATCGCTGTTGTGATCGATTTAGGAAGCATCGTTACATACTGTTGGTGGTTAAATCCAAATAACATACAAAGAACAAAAATCCCTGTTAAACTTGCTAATGTTCCTGATAATATTCCACAAACAACCGCAACCTTATTTTTCTTTAGTAATTCTAACTGCTCATATAAAGGTACAGCAAGACACACAGTTGCTGGCGTCAACAAATAAGATATGTATTTTGCACTTGCATTATATACTTCATAACTGATTCCAAATACTTTCAATGCCAGGATCACAATAACTATAGATACTAATAATGGATTTAATATCGCTAATCCCAACTTTCTCTTTAAAAATAGTCCGATCTCATATGCAATCAAACTGATCGTTACTCCTGCAAACAATGATTGTCTGAACATTTCATTCATTTTTGATTCCTCTCTTCTGTGCTATCATTTGTGCTACTTTTCCTGTGATTACCATAACAAATACTGTGATCACTACAGTAATGACTAGTATTGGCAGTAATAATGGCTGTAAAACTTTCCACGAATCAATCAATCCAGCTGCTGCCGGAATAAACATAACAGGCATGATCTCAATCAGGAAAAATGCTGCATCTTTAACTTGACTCGTCTTCAAAACACCAGTCATCAGACATACCAACATTAACACCAGTCCATACACACTTGCCGGAATTGGCAATGGTATGAACATCTTAAGCACTTCTCCCAAAAAAGAGAGTAGTAAAATAATCATAAATTGTCTAAGTAATTTCATACAATCCTCCAGTTTTTCATATTAAGTCTTTTTTCTTGTATACAATATTATGGTACTACCAACTTTTAATGTCAATACTTTATTTATTTTCATAAATGAAAAATAGAATCCTGCATCGACAGAATTCTATTTTTTCACCTAAATTACTTTATAACTTTCACAGCTTTGGCATTGATATATCCAACAAATTTTCCTGATTTTGTATACAATGCAAGATATTTATTTCCATTCTTATGGTCATATCTATATTTTGCTACATATGTCTTTTTATAAACTTTTGTTTTTGATTTCTTCCATTTGAAATTCTTGTAAAGTTTATAATTTTTCTTTGTAACTTTCACTCGGTAATTATAACTGATCGCAGGTCCTGCTGCTGTTCTTGTATATACAACACTTTGCGTTGCATTTTCTTCTTTCACACCTTTTACGGTCAGTTGGTAATTCTTATTGCTTGGATAATATCCAGAGAATTTTGGTAATGTGATCTTGCGGGTCTTTCCTACTTCAACTTTGACATACTGGGTAGCATATACTTCTTTTCCATTTTTATCAACGATCTTCAATGCTATGATCTGTTCTTTTCCTTTGGATACAGAATCTTTATAGAATTTTAATGACTGTAATGGATATCCGTTGGAATCAAATAACGTCTGGTTATCCCAGCTGCATCCACCCCATGCTGGCTGTCCATTATAATACATCTTGTTATCTGGATAGTATCCTTTTGCTCCCTGGGCTGCCCATCCAGTTCCATAACGATCAGACATATCCTTATTGTACTTCCAATTGGTCCATCCTGCTTTTACAGGAATCCATGCTCCTTCCCAGTAAAAAGCTCCAAGTCCATTATCATTTGATAACAATGTCTGATACATATCCGTCAATGCATCCACCTGTCCCTGTGGATCATCAGAATATACTTTTGCATTTGCATGTCCTTCACCAATGACATTTGGTGTACCATCCGCATCTTTTAAGCTATTAAGCCAGCTTGTTTCCATAACCGCATACATTTTTCCTCTTGACTTGGCAAGATTTTCTATTTTTTGAAGTCCCGCTAATGCATTTTTACTGGAGTTTCCTTGCCAGAATTGATAAAATGAACTGCCGAAAACATCATAATCCACTCCATTTTGTTCCCATGCATTCATAATTTCTGAACATTTTCCATAGCCCATACTTTCAAGATGCAGTGTAACTAATGCTTTTGGTGTACATTCTCTGACTGCTTTAATCCCGGCTTTTAAATATCCACATAAAATCTTGGCGTTCTTTGCATTTCCCCATGTATCTTTATAAGTTTCTCCCTTTGAACGATCTGGCATGATATCAAGCATTCCATTTGTAATCTCATTTCCAACTTGTACCATTCCGATATCTGCTCCAACTTCCTGGAATTTCTTTATCGTATCCTTTGTAAAATCGTAAACATTTTGTTTCATCTTTTCTGTATCATTTTTATCTTTTTCCCAAGCTTTTGGCACCTTTTGAAGTGCTGGATCCGCCCAGAAATCAGAATAGTGGAAATCTAGCAGAAGTTTCATATCATACTGTGCAGCTTCTTTTGCGATTTCAAGGCCAGCTGCCACATCATTCGCACCACCTCCGTATGTTTCTCCTTTTTCATTTGTCGGATCATTCCAGATACGGATTCTGATATAATTAACTTCATTATCATGTAATACTTTTAACAATGATGTTTCTTTTCCATCAAAATCGTAGTATTTTACACCTGCTTTCTTTAGTGCTGTGTAGGATGAAATATCCATTCCACGAACGGAACTTTGTGACATGTTATTAAGTTTTTTGACAGAAGCTGTTAGATTCTTAAGTCCTGTATCTCCACCGTATTCCCATGGATCTTTGTAGCTGCTTACATCAACCTGATTTCCTTGTGCATAAGCAAAGATTGCAAGAGAAGACATTGCTTGTCCATTACCATCAAAGAATGAGTCCCATGCCCCAACAAAATCTGCATCATCGTAGATCAATCCACCTGCATTTTTCTCATCGATCGTTGCCTGAAGATACTCATAAATGCTCTTTGTCTGTGTCGTTATACTGGCTTTTCCTTCTGAATCTTTCCATGGACATTTGACACTGGAAATGATCATCTGCTTTCCTGCTGCCTTTTCTTCTACTGTATTCTTTAATGTTTTTACATAATTGTCATTGCGTGTATCCGGATAGATGTTTACTCCAATATAATCATAATCAACATCAGCATTTCCTAATTTTCCAATGATCCATTGAATATCTGAAGCATCTGTTGTTGGTGCCGATACACTAACAGCCGGTTTGATTCCTTCTTCTCTGATCATTTTCGAGATTTTGCTCATTGCAACAAAACCTTCCCATCCATCTCCACTACTCATATTTAAGAAATTATAGTTTACTTCATTTCCGATCGTGATCATCGTTGGGACTGCATCTGCTGCCTTCAATTCTTTGATGACGTTTTTTGTATACTCCAGTGCCTTTTCTTCTGCTGAATCAGTATCCCAACCATCTGGTAATTTCTGCACCCCTGCATACGTTATATCATCAGAATATAACAATGTAACATTTGTTTTTAATCCTGCTTTCTTGGCTTCTTTTAATGTCTTCTTAGCGTTTTCTAAAGACAGATAGCTTTCATTACCCTCTTTATCTTTTGTTGGATTCACTGCAACTTTCACAGAAATCGTATTGATTCCCTGTGATCTTACATATTCAAACACATTGGAAACTTCGATTCCTTTGTAATTTTTCCAGACTTTTTTCCACGCATTTTTTTGCAGCTGATAATGGGAAAAATCTGCTCCTAAAACCGTCTGACTGCTGATTCCATTTATTTTCTTATACTGTGACATATTATTCGTATCACTGCTTATTGTTTCTGCCTTTGACTCCGCTTTTACGTTATGTGCAAACATTGGCATGGATGTTAATCCTGTTGAAACAGTTAATGTTGCTGCCATCAATGTTGTCAATATCTTTTTAACTTTGTTCATTTAACTTCTCCTTCCCTATCCTTTGTTATTTTTTCTTACATTTTAACGCATGTAAATCATAAATGTGAATAAATCCTTCTGAAATTGTATTCCTTTTGCACTTTCATATTTCCATGCCTGTCCTGGCACTCCATAAATATAATATGCAGATGATGTCAACCCTCCTCTCTCTAATCGTTCTCTCTTAAACCAGTTTCCAAAAGAGCCGGTTGGTCTGCTCTTGATCGGATGAGAATCTAAGACCAAATATTTTTTTGTCTTGGGATTAAAATCAGCAACTGTTACATAATGTCCTGGTACATGCGAGATTGCTACACAACCTTTTTTCAGATATTCTCTTACTTCTGATGTACTGTAAGTTGTCTTAATATAAGTGAACCCATATGTGTCTCCAAATTTCTTCGCTGCCGCCTTAAAAATCCCATCATGTGTTCCGGCACCTATGATCCTGTAATGTTTCTCCACTGCATAATCTGCAAACAACATTGGATCAACAAATTGTCCATTCAATGCATATACTGCATTTGTGATCGCCACAACTCCGCAGCCTGCTGCTGCCATTTTCCCACTGTAATCCGAAACATTTCCATAATCTTTTCTGGCCCATGCAGGATCAAACTGCATAAAATCACGATACGGATATACATTTTTATTGTTAAGACGCATTACCTGCCATTGATAGGACTTCTGTGCTGCTTCTTTCTGTGGTTTTGTGAAACAGTTGTTCATATCTTTTATTTTACCGTCTGTCAAGGTACCATTTTCATCCATTGACAGATATTTTTCATTTTTCATATTTTTGATATAAAAATGATCGTACTCACGTATTAGTTTCCATGTGTGATCTTCTTTGCTTTGATTCAAAATAGAAACTTGATATTTCTGATCTCCCAGAAAAATGATCTGTACACGAATTCCTTCTCCAGAAGCTTTATTTTGTATCCAATAAGTTCCATTTCCTAGCAACTGTTTTTCATTTCCATTATATGGAATAGCTTCCTTATGATACAAATCTCTATCAATCCATCCAATTCCATATGCTTTCTTTTTCTCATAAATCACCTGAACATGATCGGATGTTTTACTAACCACGATCACTCCTGAATATCTTGGCGCTACCCCTATCTTTTTACTTCCTGAAGATGTTTCAAAAACATTCATCTTTTTTTTCAAAAATGCATAACTCTTTTTGAATGAACGATCATAAATCTTCCCAGCAAATTCATCATAGACCGTCTGGGGATTATCAAAATATCCTGGCTGTGCTGCCTGTATTTTGATGCCTGAGATCATGCAAAGAACAAGGCATATCACTACACAGATCCTTCTCTTATTTTTCCTGTATTGTTTTGTCATTTGATTTTCCTTTTATTTTGTTAATTCTATTGACAGTATATCATTTTCATGATAAATTATTAATCAGTTCTGCTGCTGTGGCACAGGAGGTAGCGCACCTCATTGGTAGTGAGGAGGTCACGGGTTCAACTCCCGTCAGCAGCTTTATAAAGAAGACTTAAAACATCCGTTTTAAGTCTTCTTTTTATTTTTCTTATCTTTACTTTAACTTTCCTGATCATTCCTGATCTTCCTGCGAATCCTCTGAATCGCATTATCAATGGATTTATCACTTTTTCCAAGTTTTTTTGCAATCGTTGCATATGTTTCTCCATTCAGATAATGATACATCACCTGTTTTTCAAATTTACTTAAATTCTGGTCAAGCATTTTGTAATAATCATTTAATTCTTCCTTTCGAAGCATCATCTCCTCCGGAGTTTCCTCCGGAGTTTCTAAGATTTCATCCAATGATAATTCTTCTTCCTGATTCTTTTGTTCAAACAGAGAGATTGCTGTATTCAACGGAATATGTTTTTTTCTGTTAAATGCAGTGATCGTTGTATAGATCTGTCTTTGCACACACAGATAAGCAAACGTTGAAAACGAAGTGTTTTTTTCTTCCTGATAGGATGTCACTGCTTTAAAAAGCCCGATCATTCCTTCCTGGATCAGATCTTCTTCATCCCCACCTGCAAGAAAAAAGCTCCTTGCCTCTTTCCTTACCATATCCCTGTATCTCTCTAACAGACATTCCATCGCATCATCATTACCGCTTTGGATCTGTCTGAGCAATTTCTCGTCAGAAATTGTTTTTAATTCTTTCATTCTTTATTTTCCCAGTCGTTGTCTTACAACTTCAAACGCCAGAACACCTGCTGCTACAGAAGCATTCAGTGAATCAATATCTCCTTTCATTGGAATAGATGAGATAAAGTCACACTTTTCCTTTACCAAACGGCTCACACCGCTTCCTTCATTTCCAATAACAATCCCGATCGATCCTGTCAGATTCTGACGATAGATCACTTCTCCATCCATATCTGCACATGCAAACCACATACCACGTTCTTTTAGTTCATCCATTGTTTTTCCAATATTTGTTACTTTCACAACTGGTGTATAATTGATCGCACCTGCAGATGTTTTTGCTACGGTTGGTGTGATTCCAACTGCACGATGCTTTGGAATGATCACTCCATGTGCGCCTGCAAGATTTGCCGTACGAATGATCGCCCCAAGATTATGAGGGTCTTCAATCCCATCTAACAGGATAAAGAAAGGATCCTCACCCTTTTCTTCTGCTCTTTTAAACAGATCCTCAATCGTTCCATATTCATATGCTGCGACAATTGCAACAACTCCCTGATGATGTTCATTTGTCAGCTGATTCAAGCGTTCTTTATCTACAAATTTAAGAATCGCATCTGTTTTCTTTGCCTCTCTTACAATCGTACGGATCGGTCCATCCTGACATCCATCCAATACAAAAATTTTGTCGATTGGTTTCTTTGCTCTTAAAGCCTCGATCACGGCATTACGCCCTGCGATCAGATCTTCTTTATGATTCATGTTCTTCTCCTATTTCTTCTTTTTTATTCAAATCAAAACCGATCCCGATCAATTCGATGATGCGGTCCATATCTCCTGCCAGATATAAATATCCAACCAAAGCTTCCACTCCAGTTGCTTTTCTGTAATCCATCATAGATGCATTCTTTGCAACAGAACCTGATTTGGAATTTCTTCCACGTTTATAAACAGCCATTTCTTCTTCTGTCAAAAATGGCTCGATCTTTTCAAACACTTCTTTTTGTGCAGAAGCTTTGACCATACTGCTTGATTTTTTGTGATACTTATTCACACTCATATTCCCTGCAGACATAACGATCGTTCGGATCACGATCTCATAGATCGCATCTCCAATGTAAGCAAGAGATAATGGAGAGTAACTTTTAGGATCCAATCCATCAAGATACAATCCTTCTTTGATCTTTTGAATTAAGCTCTGCTCCATTTTACACCTTCTCTTGTATCTTTTAATACGATACCCTGCTCTAATAACTGGTCTCTGATCTCGTCTGCTCTTGCAAAATCTTTGTTCTTTCTTGCCGCCTGACGTTCTTCGATCAGTTTTTCGATTTCTTCATCTAGGATCTCTTCTTCTTTTGTTGTTTCAATTCCAAGAACGCTGCAAAGATCTTCTAATACTTTTAGTACTTTCTTTGCATAGTCTGCACTGAAGTCTTTCACTGTTGAGTTTGATTCACGCACGATCTCAAAAATAGCCGAAACTGCATCTGCTGTGTTAAAGTCATCTTCCATAGCTGCCTCGAATTTTTCACGCAGCTTCTGTACTTCCACCATCTTTTCCTGCTCTGCACAGGTCTCTGCCGCACCTTCTGCCTTTGCATCCAGTTCTTTTAAGCGGTCTACTGCTGTAAGGATACGCTCTAAGCCGTTCTTGGAAGCTTCCATTAACTCTGCGCTGAAGTTGATCGGGCTTCTGTAGTGTGCGCTTAACATGAAGAAACGCAGTACCTGCAGATCATATTTCTCAGCAATATCACGTACAGTAAAGAAGTTTCCAAGGGATTTGGACATCTTCTTATTGTCAATATTTAAGAAACCATTGTGCATCCAGTAATTTGCAAATGTCTTATCATTTGCACACTCACTCTGCGCGATCTCATTTTCATGGTGTGGGAAGATCAGGTCCTCGCCGCCTGCGTGGATATCGATCTGGTCGCCAAGATAGTGCTTTGCCATAACAGAGCACTCAATATGCCAGCCCGGACGGCCCTGGCACCACGGAGACTCCCAGTAAGGCTCTCCTTCTTTTTTCGGCTTCCATAATACGAAGTCGTTTGGATCTTCCTTTACTTCTTCACCGCTTACCTTTAATTCACGGAAACCGGACTGAAGTTCGTCCAAGTTCTTATGGGACAGTTTTCCGTATTCTTTAAAGGATTTAACCTTGAAGTATACAGTTCCGTCATCTGCTACATAAGCATGTCCCTTATCGATCAGGGTCTGGATCATGGTAAGCATGCCCTGGATCTCCTGGGTTGCCTGTGGATTTACAGTTGCAGGCTTTACATTTAACGCTGCCATATCCTTTTTGCACTCTTCAATATAGCGCTTGGAGATCACTTCTGCATCTACGCCTTCTTCATTTGCCTTCTTGATGATCTTGTCATCTACGTCAGTGAAGTTGGATACATACTGTACATCATAGCCCTTGTACTCAAAATAACGGCGTACTGTATCAAATACGATCATAGGTCTTGCATTTCCAATGTGGATCAGATTGTAAACAGTAGGTCCGCATACATACATTTTTACCTGTCCCGGTGTTAATGGGACAAATTCTTCTTTTCTTCTTGTGAGAGTATTAAAGATCTTCATAGTCATTCTCCTCATTTCTGTAAGCTTTACAAACTTACATATTTATCCCCAGTTTTATTTTTGAGAGCCGCAGCAGCCTCCACAGCCTGTGCAGCTATCATTTACTATCTTATTATCATAGCAGTAATCAGCTACTTCCGTCAATAATGTAATTGCCTGGGAGGAAATTCCTTCCCCTGTTCCTGTAAAGCCAAGCCCCTCTTCTGTAGTGGCTTTTACACTGACTCTGGATACATCCAGATGCAGTGCCTGGGCAATGTTTTCTGCCATCTTTGGACGGTAGTTTAAAAGTTTGGGACGCTGGGCAATGATGGTGGCATCGATATTTTCCACTACATAGCCTTTTTCTTCCAGTAATTCCCCTACTTTTTTCAGCAGTTCTATACTGGATATCCCCTCATATCTTGGATCCGTATCAGGAAAATGCTGTCCGATATCCCCTAAAGCAGCTGCGCCTAAAAGAGCATCCATTACAGCGTGTACAAGCACATCTGCATCAGAATGGCCTAACAGTCCCTTTTCGTAAGGAATCCCCACACCGCCAAGGATCAGCTTTCTTCCTTCTACCAGTTTGTGTACGTCATATCCCTGTCCAATCCTCATTTATTTTATGTCTCCTTTATAACTGATTTATAAAATTCTGTCTGGCAGACCCTGTGATCAGAACATCATCCGTACTTTCCGCGGAATACATTCTGCCTGTATATCGTTTACATTTCCACACACTTCTCCGTCCACATGAACTGGAAGCGGGGCATCTGTGTGTATCTTCACTTCCCTGCACTCATAGGTTCTGGTTCCTTTATAACGCTTTTTCCTGCCGGTCATGGCTCCCAAAAGAAGAGGGATCAGTTTCATCCGGTTAGAATGACTGACTACGCATATGTTCATCAGCCCGTCTTTTCCGTCTGCTTTCGGGGCAAAGACGAAACCGCCGCCTTCTGATGGCTGGATGTGGCAGGATATAAACAGGATGTTATTAAATTCTACCCGTTTTACACCATCTAAAACAATATATCCTCTGGAAGACCTGCATTTAAAAAACTGGCCGATCCCAAGGAGCAGATAGGAAAGCCTGCGAAAACCCATATGTCCTAAACGGCTGCGAAGCCGGGATTCAAGGGCTGCCTGACAGACTGCAGCGTCAAAGCCGATCCCGGCACTGACTAAGAAACGTCTGTGAAAAGGTTCTCCTTTTCCATAGGAAAGGACACCATAATCGATCATGGAAAAATGTCTTGGCTGAAGCTGCTTTTTCAGGCACTTCACCGGGCTTGCCGGCATGTGCAGACTTCGCCACAGATCATTTCCTGTTCCAGCCGGAATATAGCCAAGATTTAAAGGACCATGAAAGGATGCACCATCTAATACCTCGTTCATCGTGCCATCTCCGCCTACAACAATAAGGAAGCATGGCTTTCCTGCTTCCTTTGTCAGCTCTCTGGCAGCGTCTCTGGCTTCGCCGATCCCATTTGTCAGAACCGCTTCATATTCAATATTGTGCCGGTCCATATAACCGGCAATAGCTCTCCATACTTTCCATCCTCTGCCGGAGCCTGCGTTT
>ENA-ORRL01002688-ORRL01002688.1-human-gut-metagenome-genome-assembly--contig:-NODE-2688-length-10204-cov-3.081289_pt1 | contig 10204 bp, 8 predicted proteins | sample MGYA00242175_ERZ509134 | MGnify/ENA primary metagenome ERZ509134 (study PRJEB26280, sample SAMEA2338660) | human gut metagenome | biome: human gut; feature: human-associated habitat; material: faeces... | reverse complement strand
GGATGCAGATCATGGTCTACGCCGGGGACGACGAGTTCCCGCCCAGCAGCCAGGTTTTGTACTCGGACAATTTTGAGACCGGCTTCGCCGCCGAAGACCGCGTCGTCGCCGGGGATATCCTCATCTCGGCGATCAAGGCAAAACTATAAGCATTCCGGAGCGCGCCGGCCAGTGCGCCCCGGCTCTATAAACAACAAACAGGGAGAATCACCATGGAATTCAAATACCGCGGCCTGCGGGCCAGACTCGAGCATGTGGACGTTACGGACGAGGAGGTCACCCGACAGCTGGTGCGCCTGCAGCAGCAGAGCCAGCGCCGCACCCCCGTCTTTGACCGCCCGTCGCAGAATGGCGACGAGCTGGTCCTCGATTACGCCGGCTTCGCGGACGGCCAGCAGTTTGCCGGCGGCACGGCCGAAAAGCAGACGCTGGTCCTCGGCAGCGGCACGTTCATCCCCGGCTTTGAAGAGCAGCTCGTCGGCAAGAACCCCGGCGACGACGTGACGGTCCACGTGACCTTCCCGGCCCAGTATCACGCGCCGGAGCTGGCGGGCAAGGACGCGGAATTCCGCTGCCACATCCACGAGATCCGCACCGTTGCGCCCTACGCGCTGGATGATACCTTCGCCAAGGAAGTCGGCGAGTGTGAGACCATGGACGAGATGCGGCAGAAGATGCGCACGAGTCTGGAGGACTACTACGCCGAGCGCGCGGAGATGGAGCTGCGGGAGCGGCTGCTGCACCAGGCCGCGGCGACCATGGACTTCACGCCCGATCCTGCTGAGATCAGCAAGGCCGTCGAGGAGCAGCTCGACACCATGTCTGCCCAGCTGGCGCAGAACAATCTGACGCTGGACGATTACTGCAAATTCTCAAATTCCACGCTTGAACAGCTGCGCGAGGACGCGCGGCCCGGCGCAGAGGAGGCCGTGCGCATCAAGGCGCTCGTCCGCCGCGTCGCGCAGGCGGAGGATCTGCACGCGCACGAGGAGGACGTCGCACAGGCGCTCAGCGAGATCTGCCGCGCAAACCACATGACGATGGAAGAACTTCAGCCGTATTACGACGACACGTTTGCCGCTGCCGTGGAATACAGCATCCTGCTTGCCAAGGTCACGAAGCGCATCCGCGAAAGCGCCATTCTGGAGCAATAAAGAAAAAAGTGAACCGCCGCAGCCCGAAACCGGACTGCGGCGGTATTTTATTGTATTGTTTACTGGACGATGAAGTTGACGGATTCGTCGCCCTGCTTGTCTTCGCCGTAGACATAGTCCTTGCCGGGCATAATGGCATTCAGGACGATGCCGACGATGGAGCCGACGGCCAGACCCGAGAGGCTGATCGCGCCAAGCTGGAGAGAACCGGCCGAGGAGTAGCTGATGCCGATGGACAGGACCAGAATGAGGGCTGCGACCAGAACATTACGGGACTTGGTGAAGTCAACCTTGTTTTCGACGACGTTGCGGACGCCGACCGCAGAGATCATACCGTAGAGCACGAGGCTGACGCCGCCGATGGTGCCGCCGGGCATGGAGGAGATGATGGCCGCGAACTTCGGGCTGAAGGAGAAGAGCATAGCCAGGACCGCCGCGATGCGGATGACGCGCGGGTCATAGATGCGGCTGAGGGCCAGAACGCCGGTGTTTTCGCCGTAGGTCGTGTTGGCGGGCGCGCCGAAGAGGGCGGCGAGGGTCGTTGCCAGACCGTCGCCCATCAGCGTGCGGTGCAGGCCGGGATTTTCAATGTAGTTGCGGTTGCAGGTGGAGGAGATTGCGGACACGTCGCCGATGTGCTCGACCATGGTGGCAAGCGACAGCGGGACGATGGTGATGACAGCGGTCAGAAGCATGTGCGTGTCAACATTGCCGGAGGCGAACAGGCCGAAGACGGTCTGCTCCATCTTGATGGGCAGGGCGAACCACTTGGCTTCGGAAACGTTGGCGACGAGGGTCGCGCGGGTATTGGCGTCAAAGATGACGGCCAGCACATACGAGCCGATGACGCCGAGGAGGATCGGGATGATCTTGATCATGCCCTTGCCCCAGATGTTGGCGGCAATGATGATGACGATGGCGACCATCGCGATCCACCAGTTCTGCGCGCAGTTGTTGATGGCGGAGGACGAGAGGTTCAGGCCGATGGCGATGATGATGGGGCCGGTGACGATCGGCGGGAAGAAGCGCATGACCTTCTTGGCACCGAACGCTTTAAACAGCGCCGAGAGAATCACGTACACAAGACCCGCGCACGCAACGCCGAAGCATGCGTAGGGGAGCATTTCCTTATTGGGCTGGCCGTCGATCATGGGAGCGATCGTTGCGTAGCCGCCGAGGAACGCGAAGGACGAGCCGAGGAACGCCGGAACGATACCGCCGGTGATCAGGTGGAACAGCAGCGTACCGAGGCCCGCGAACAGGAGCGTCGTCGACACGTCAAGGCCGGTCAGAATCGGAACCAGGACCGTCGCGCCGAACATCGCGAACATGTGCTGGAAGCCGAGCACGAACATTCTGCCCGCGCCGAGCTCTCTTGCATCATAGATGCCTTCTTCGGGAATCTTCTTTTTACCCATTGTAATCTCCTTCCTCTTTTCCGTGCTTCGGTTGGCCGCGCCTCAAGAGCCCAAAAAAAAGGAACTGTGAATGGAAACACCAATCACAATTCCTGTATCTTGGAAAAACACCAATCCGGCGTTTTGAAAACACTGCCGCCCGAAACAAAAACGGGAGCACCAAGGATGATTTCCGGACAAATCGTCTGTTTCATCGCCATGCACTCCCTTCCTTACTTTTACCGTCAGCCATTATACCGGCTGGGTCCAAGAAAGGCAAGTGTGAGTTTTGTCATATTTTTGGCTGCGGATTTGGCTCTGTTGCACGTTTTTTACAAAAACACCGCATGTAAAGAAAATGCCTCGCAGAGTTTCGCCCCGCAGAGCGAAATAAAGTGGAAATCTATTTTATCCGGCGGCTCCGCCGACCGGAAAAATTCCGCTCACCTTGCAAGTGTGGAATTTTTGCCCCGACGGGGCAAAAATTATGCGCGCAGTCAAGGCGCACCTCTTAAATCGGGAAGACCCTGTCTTCCCGATTTAAAGCTCATCCAATGTCAGGCGGAAGCTGTCTAAGAAGTGCTCCATGAAGTAATCGAGACACGGCAATTTCATATCGACGAGCGCCTTGTAGGTCTGCTTTTCCGCCTGCGTGAACTCTGTGTTCCCGGCCTTGAGCTCCTCGACGCATTTTAAATATGCCGATAATTTGTCCGCCGCCTTGACGATCACGGCGACCGCTTCATCCGACTCGAGAAGAAGCGGCGCGTAGCTCGGCCGGAGTTCGGCCGGCAAAAGCGCGAGCAGCTTTTCGCAGCTCACGGACTCTACCTGCTTGTAGGCCTTTTTGATCTCGGGGTTATAATACTTGATGGGGGTCGGCAGGTCGCCGGTCAGAATTTCGGACGCATCGTGGAACAGCGCCGCCGTCGCGCAGCGGTCAGGGTCAGCCGTGCCGCCGAGGATATCGCGCTCGATGAGCGCCAGCGCGTGCGCAAGGACGGCCACCATGTGGCTGTGCTCCTGGATGTTCTCCTGAAACGTGTTGCGCATGAGCCCCCAGCGGGCAATATAGCGCATGCGGGAGATGAGCGCGAAAAATTTATACTGCATGGAAACTCCTCCTCAGGAAACCAGGCTCTTTTCCTTCCACTTGCCGCGGAAGAAATGGGCGTAGCAGGTAATGAGCGTCAGCGACCACGCCATCGCCTGGCTCCACCAGATGGCCGTATAGCCGAAAAACGCGGTTCTGTACAGGCTGTAGGCAAAGACGACGCGAAGGCCCAGCGCCATGAGCGCGTAGAATGTCGCGTGGAAGCCCTCGCCCACGCCCTGAAACATGCCGTTGGCCGGGAAGTAGATTGCAAAGATCGGCTCGGAAAGCACGGACGCGAACAGATGCTGCCGGCAAATGGCCGCCGCGGCCGCGTCTAATTTAAATGCGCGGATGATCAGCTCCATACCGAGAAGCTGGCACACGCAGAGCGCCGCCGTCATAAAAAGCGAAACAAGCACGCCCTGTCCCAGCCCCTTTGACACGCGCTCCGGCTGGCGCGCGCCCATGTTCTGCCCGGCGAAGGTCGCCATGGTGTTCTGAATGCCGACGATTGGGATCATCAGGATGTTTTCCATCCGGGTGGCCACGGTATAGGACGCGATCATGCTCTCTCCAAAGAGGTTCACAAGCTTTTGCAGGAACAAAAAGCCGCACGAAACGATCGACTGCTGAATTGCCATTGGCGCGCCGATTTTTAAAACACGTCCGGCAGCTGTCCGGTCCAGCCGCAGTTCGCACGCGGAAAGGCGCAGGAGCTCGTACCGCCTGCGCATGTACCAGAAACCCACGACGCAGGAGACGATCTGCGAAATAACCGTTGCAATCGCCGCGCCGGCAACGCCCATGCGGAACGCGGCTACGAACAGAAGGTCGAGCGCCACATTGAGCACCGACGAGACGAGCAGAAAATAGAGTGTCGCCTTGCTGTCTCCCAGCGCGCGCAGGATGGCGGCGGCAATGTTATAGCCGAACTGGAAGACAAGCCCCGCCGCGTAGATCGTAAAATACAGCGTTGCCTGCGGCAAAAGCGCCTGCGGCGTGCCCAAAAACCGGGCCAGCAAAAGCTCCGCGCTGCAAAAGCCGATGGTGGACATCAAAAGTCCCAGAAGCAGCATCAGCACAATCGACGAGGCCGCATAGCGCTGCAGCTCTTCCAGCCGGTTCGCGCCAAAATACTGCGAGATCAGAACACCCGCGCCAATGGAAAAGCCGATGGCCAGCGCCGTAAAAAGCGCGGTCAATGACGCGCACGAGCCGACAGAAGAAAGCGCCTGTTGGCCGTTGAAGTTGCCGACGATGATGGTGTCGGCAGTGTTGTAGAGCTGCTGCAGGAGGTTTCCTGCCATGATCGGCAGCGCAAACTGCACAATGAGCTTCCACGGCGTGCCCCGGGTCATATCCTTTGTCATTTTCGTCTTCCCACCACTTCAGATCAATTGGATTTATTCTATCACAGCGGAAAATAAAAGTAAATTCCGGGTTTCGACTTGATAAACCAATAAACTAGTAGTATAGTAGGTTAGAGGAGGACCGGATTATGATGATTTCCACCAAAGGGCGCTACGCGCTGCGCGTGATGCTCGATCTCGCGGGGCATCGGGAGAGCGGCTATATTCCGCTGGCCGAGATTGCCGCGCGGCAGAAAATTTCCGAAAAATACCTTGAGAGCATCCTCTCGGTTTTGAGTAAGGCCGGGATGCTCGACGCGCTGCGCGGAAAAGGCGGAGGCTACCGTCTGGCCAAGGCACCGGAGGACTACTCGGTCTATGATATCCTCTGCCTGACCGAGGGAACGCTTGCGCCGGTCACGTGTCTGGAGGCAGGGCAGAGCTGCGAAAATGCGGGCGCTTGCAGCACGTATCCGCTCTGGCAGGGATTGGATGAAACGGTACGGAAGTACCTGTCAGGATTTACGCTCGTGGATGTACTGAATATGAAAAAGGGTTCGGAATAATACGACAACCGCCAAAATATTACGCCGCATTTTCAAAATACTTCGTAGGGGCGGAAGACTCTGTCCGCCCGCAGAAAATTCCGTTTTTACGAAAAGCTACGGTGAATTTGAAATTTCCTCAGGGCGGACAGGGTCGTCCGCCCCTACGCATTGACGGAAAATTTTGCACAAGGACAATCAAGGCCGTGATCAAAGATCACGGCCTTTTTGCAGCTTTTGGACAATAATATTTGCTTGTTTTCTGGCGGTAGAGAAGGAGCAGTCCCCGGATGCAGAGCTCTACGGCCATGGCGGTCCACATGCCGGTGAGGCCGAAGCGCGGCACGAGCAGCAGCGCGCTTCCCACTCGGACAAGCCAAATACTGCCGAGATTTAAAAGGCTCGGCACAAACGTATCGCCCGCGCCGCGCAGCGCGCCTGCCGCAACGATTGACGCGCCGAATAAAGGCTCTGCCAGAAGCTCGATGCGAAGCACCCTTGCGGCCAGAGTCTGCACCTCGGGAACAGGCGTGAGAAGGCCGAAGACCATGGGGCAAATGAGCATCATGACAGCGCCCGTGCAGGTCATGAGAAACGCGCCGAGGCCGATGCAGATATTGCCGCAGCGCTTGGCCTTTTCCATGTCCCCCGCGCCGACCGAGCGGCCGACGAGCGCAGCAGCCGCGTTCGCGATGCCGTAGCCCGGCATGTAGCAGATGCTTTCGGCCGTGACGGCAAAGGCGTTTGCCGCGACAGATACCGCGCCGAGGGGCGCAATGATGGCCGTGGAGACGACCTGCGCGCCGCACATCGCGACCTCCTGCAAGGCAACGGGCGTTCCGATCCTGAGCGCCGTTCTGAGAATCGATGCGTCAAATCTCTGCTCCTCCCGGCGCAGGCAGAGCTGGCCGTTTCTCGCGCAGCAAAAATATAGCATCAGAAGGCTCACGACCGCGCAGGCAAGCATCGTCCCAAGGCCCGCACCGAAGACGCCGTGCTTTGGAATCAGAAGCGTGTTGAAGATCACGTCCAGCACGCACATGACGGCGTTTAAGATGCTCGGCGTGAGCATATCGCCCGCGCACTGGAGAAAGGACGACGTGAGAGAGGACATCTGCGTAAACGGAAGCATCCACGCGAACGTCAGAAAATAGCGCCCCGCATCGTATGTAATTTCTGCGTCGCCCTTGAGCCAGACGGGAAGGTGCATATGGATGGCCACGCCGATGAGGCACAGAAGGCCGGAGACGATCAGCGCGGAAATCAGGCCGTGCCGGACAACGTTCCTGGCTTCTTTATCGTTTCCCGCGCCGATGCGGTGCGCCACCTGCACGGAAAAGCCTGCCGCAAGCGCGTAGCACACGCCGTTCATCAACCATGTGCTCGATGCAACAAGACCGATGGCGGCGGATGCATTCGCTCCGAGCCTTCCTACCATCGCAGAGTCGATGTACTGCATGGCGATCGTCGTGATCTGTGTAAGGATCGCGGGCAGGCTCAGCCGCCAGACCTCCCGCAATTGGGGCTTGATCGATTGAAAACTGGTTCTATTCATGTGTACTCCATAAAAAAGCGATACCTGAAAGCTTCAAGTATCGCTTTTCGTCTGTGGATTGTTAGCGGAGGAAGCCCTCGAGGATTTTTTCCTCCGCTTCCTCGGGGGTAAGGCCGAGGGTTTCGAGCTTTAAAAGCTGCTCGCCCGCGATGCGGCCGATGGCGGCCTCGTGGATGAGGCCCGCATCGACGTGGTTGCAGGAAATTTCGGGAATCGCGCGGACCTTCGCCGTGCCCATGATGATCGCGTCGCAGGAGACATGGCCGAAGCACGGAGCGTTGCCCTGCACTCTGGGGTAGAAGACCTGCGTGGACGCTTCCTTGGCGACGGAGCGGGAGATAACTCTTGTGCGCGAGCCCTCGCCATTTAAAATCACGTCCATCTCGCTCACGGCGTGCTGGTCTGCATGCGTGAGGAGCTTTTCCGTGATCATGACCTCGGAGTTTGCGCCCTCGGCCACGACCTTGGTGTACCGCTTCGTATCGTCCACGCCAGCGATCTGACTCGTCAGCATTGTGATCTGCGCGCCCTCGGCAAGGTAGACGATCGTCTGCGGGTTCAAGATGCGCTTGCCCGTGCCTTCGCCCTCGCCGTAGTGCTTTTCGATATAGGTGACCTTCGCGTTTTTCTCCACATAGAACGTGTGGATGCCGTCGTGCTGGGAGTCGCAGTCGCCGCAGTTGTGGATGCCGCAGCCGGCGACGATCGTCACCTCCGAGCCTTCGCCGACAAAGAAGTCGTTATAGACCATGTCATGGAAGCCGGACTTTGTCAGGACAACCGGGATGTGCACATCCTCGTGCTTGGTAAAGGGCTTGATCTTGATATCGATGCCGTCTTTATCGGTCTTCGAGACAATCTCGATGTTATCCGTATTGTGCCGGTAGGCCTTCTGGCCGTCGGAGCGGATATTGACCGCGCCGGGTGCGTTTCCGTCCGCCATGTCGGCGACGACCTGTAAAATGTGCTTTTGTACGTCGTTCAGCATGTGCCGTCCACCTCCAGCATATTGCAGCCCGTGACCGTATCGGCCAGAATCTGCGGATAAATTTCCTCTGCCGTGCCGCGGCCGGTGACCTGACCGCCGGAGATGAGGATGATCTCGTCGGCAAGGCGGATGATGCGCTCCTGATGGGAGATGATAATAATCGTTCTGCCGCCCTCGTCGTGGAGCCGCTGGAACGTCTCGGTCAGTCTGGCAAACGACCAGAGATCGATACCGGCTTCAGGCTCGTCGAAGAGCATGAGGCTCGCGTTTTTGGCAAGAATCGTCGCGATCTCGATGCGCTTGACCTCGCCGCCGGAAAGGCTGGTGTCCACATCGCGGTTGAGATAATCTCTGGCGCAAAGGCCGACTTTCGTGAGATACGAACATGCCTCGTCGTGCCCAAGCGTCTTGCCCGCTGCAACATTCAGAAGGTCCGAGACGCGGATACCCTTGAAGCGCGGCGGCTGCTGAAAGCCGTAGGAGATGCCGCGCTTGGCTCGTTCTGTGATGGAAAGACCGGTCACATCCTCGCCGTTCCAGAAAATTTGTCCTTCCGTCGGCGTCACAAGGCCCATGATCGCCTTGGCGAGCGTCGTTTTGCCGCCGCCGTTCGGGCCGGTGATGACGATGAACTTTCCATTCTCGACGGTCAGATCGATATGCTTGAGAATGTCTACCGTTCCGCTTTCGGCAGACGCGGCGAAGCTTAAATTTTTCAGTTCGAGCATAATTTTTCCTCTTTTTCCGCAATTGTCTGAATAGTATAGCATAGATTTTTGTGTTTCGCAATGACCAACCCGCTTTCCCGGCGGGTTTTAGGGCTGAAATGATAAAAATCTGGAAAATTGCGCGGCAGCTTTATTTTTTCCGAAATTTCCGGGGAAATTCCTATACAAAAGCGTTTTTATCTGCTATAATGCTGATACGTATGACTAGTCCCGTGTGGATGGAAGGATGTGTGAGTGCTTTGGCTGGACTGTCCGCAGTGATCTTTATTCCTGATGATACGCCCAAAACCGGTTTTTCCCGCCCAATGATGCTGCAAAATATCATGGGTACGCCTTTGCTTTCGTGGTTGGCGTCCTCTTTGATGGCTGGCGGCGTTGGGCGGTTCTTTTTGGTCTGCCATGAGCGGTTCAAGCGCGAGGCGCGCGCGTGCTTCCCGGACGATGTGGAGTTCAGCTGCCCGTCCGTTGAGGCGACAAGCGACCAGCTGCACGTGTTTTTATCCACAGCGGACGAGACGGAAGAGGATATCATCGTTGTGACAGGTCCGGCGGTCATTCTGCCGTTCGCGGCGGACGAGGAGCAGTTTGATTCCGCGCCCATCGCGAGCCCGGTCACGTCTGTATCGAAAGCTGCGCTCATGGCGGCGCTCGACGAGAAGTTCATTTTCACGGCGTTTTTAAAGGATCACGGCGTGCCGTATACCGACCGCGACGGCGTGTACGGCGTCGCGGATTTGCAGGAGATGACGAGCTGGCAGCCGGTTTTATCGCGCGCGAAGCTCTACGAGCTCTCCCGGCAGGGCATCGAAATCTGGGACTACAACACGACGTATGTCGACCCGGCGGCCTCCGTCGGCGCGGGAACAGCGCTTCTTCCCGGAACAATTCTGCGCGGGCAAACCTCGATCGGCAAAAACTGTACGATCGGACCCAACAGCTATCTTGAGAATGCGCGCGTCGGAGACGGCACAAAGGTCAACGCCTCGCAGATCTATAATTCGTCTGTGGGCTACGACACGCATGTCGGTCCCTTCGCCTATATCCGCCCGGGATCGAACGTCGGAAACTGCGTGCGCGTGGGCGATTTCGTGGAGATCAAGAACTCCAACGTCAGCGACGGTACAAAGATCTCTCATCTGACCTATGTGGGAGACAGCGACGTGGGAAAGAACGTCAACTTCGGCTGCGGCACCGTGACGGTCAACTACGACCGCGCGAAAAAATACCGCACTGTCATCGAAGACTCCGCCTTCATCGGCTGCAACACCAATCTCATTGCGCCCGTGCGCGTGGGGGAAGGCGCGTATATTGCCGCGGGCTCGACCATTACGGACGACATTCCGGCGATGGCGCTCTCCATTGCCCGCGCCCGCCAGCAAAATAAGAAGGATT
>ENA-ORRL01002687-ORRL01002687.1-human-gut-metagenome-genome-assembly--contig:-NODE-2687-length-10206-cov-2.309132_pt1 | contig 10206 bp, 8 predicted proteins | sample MGYA00242175_ERZ509134 | MGnify/ENA primary metagenome ERZ509134 (study PRJEB26280, sample SAMEA2338660) | human gut metagenome | biome: human gut; feature: human-associated habitat; material: faeces... | reverse complement strand
GATCGCCGACGAGCCGATCTCCGCTCTGGACGTGTCCATCCAGGCACAGATCGTCAATCTTCTGATCCGTCTCCAGAAGGAGAAAGGACTGACGTATCTGTTTATTGCCCATGATCTGGCCATGGTCAAGCACATCTCAGACCGGGTGGCTGTGATGTATCTGGGAAATATCGTGGAGATCACCCAGGCGTCGGCCTTATACGCCAATCCCATGCACCCATATACCCAGGCGCTGCTTTCCGCGATCCCCATCCCGGATCCGGAGGTGGAGGAAAAGAAGCAGAGGATCCGTCTGGAGGGAGAGCTCCCCAGCCCGGTGGACCCGCCGGAGGGCTGCCGGTTCATCAACCGCTGCCGGTTTGCCAGTGAACGCTGCCGGAAGGAGCGGCCGGAGCTGCTGGAAATGGAGCCGGGCCATCTGGTGGCATGTCATTATTGTGAAGAGATGAAAAAGGGGACGGTCGGTTAAGGATCGGCTGTATCCCAAAAGCACCCCGGCGGAACGCAGCCCCATGCTTGACATCCGCCGGGGTTTCGCGTATAATGACCAGAGAATAAAGAAGAAAGGGAAGGTGCTTGATGCCAGCGGGTTCTGCGAAGAACAAAAACAACTAATTTTATAGAGAGGCTGCAGGAGGTTCCTGCAATGCCTTCTGGGAGGCTGTTCGATACAGGCCCCCTTGTTTTCTGTCCGCAGACGGCTGCATACACCTTATATGGATCTCCTGTGCCCTGGTAAATGGGAACAGGAGCTATGGACGTATGGCTTTGGGGCTGTACGTCTTTTTTTGTTGGGGAGATCCCCCGGTCCAAGGATTAAAAAAGTTTCAGTAAAGGCGAAAGGCTGCCAGATCTGGAGGACAGAGTCTGTTTTTAAGAAAGGAAACAAAAAATGGAAACAATACGAAATAACAAAGCAGCTGAAACAATACTGGAATTTAACAAAATAAAGGAAATATGGAAGGGATATGCCATGACCGATGGCGCAAAGGAGGCCATCGAAGGGGCGGCTCCCATGCTTTCGGAAAGCCAGGTCCTGGCCAGGCTCAGAGAAACCACCGAGGCCAGAGACATGATCCAGAGGTCGGGTCAGCCGCCGCTGGTCTCCCTAAGCGGGATCCGGGAATGGATGCGGCTGGCGGAGATCGGAGGCTGCCTGACGGCGGAGCAGCTGGAGGGAATGGAGCGGGCCCTGGCGGCGGTGGACCGGATGAAGCGGTACCTGGAGCAGGGAAAGATCCATGAGACGGCCCTGGCCTGGTACGGAGATGATCTGCAGTCCTGTCAGGACCTTCGGGAGGCCATTGGCCAGCAGATCCGCGGAGGCCAGGTGAGCGACCATGCATCAAAGGCTTTAAGGGCCTGCCGCATGGACATAGAAAAGGAGGAGCGGTCCATGCGGGAAAAGGCGGAGACGGCCATACGGTCCGGAAAGAACATGATGACCGACAGCTTCAGTACTATGCGGAACGGCCATATGTGTGTTCCGGTGAAGGCGGAATACCGGTACCGGGTGAAGGGGAACGTCATTGGCCAGTCCTCCACCGGAAGCACGGTATTTATTGAGCCGGAGGCCTGCGCCCGCCATTACGGGGCCCTGGAAATGCTGAGGCTGGAGGAGGAAAACGAGGTAAGACGGATCCTGTATACGCTCACCGGCATGGTCTACGATTTCCGGGAGGAGCTGGAGTGTGATATCCGGGTGATGGAGAAGCTGGATCTTATGTTTTCCAGGGGAAAGCTGAGCCTGGCATACGGCGGCGTGGAGCCGTCGGTGAACACAGAACGGCGCATCGTGCTGAAGGACGGCCGCCATCCGCTGATGGACCGGGCTGTCAGCGTGCCGCTGCAGTTCCGGCTGGGCAACGCGGTCCAAGACGGAGCGGACGGAGAAGCGGCTGTCCGGGGCATCGTCATCACAGGCCCCAATACTGGAGGAAAGACCGTAGCCATCAAGACTGTGGCTTTAAACTGTATGATGGCCCAGACTGGACTCCATGTGGCCTGCCGGGAGGCGGACATCTGCATGTGTTCCGGCTTTCTTTGTGATATCGGGGACGGCCAGGATATGTCTGAGAACCTCTCCACCTTCTCATCCCACATTGTCAATGTGCTGGATATCTTAAAGAAGGTGGACCGGGACAGCCTGGTGATCCTGGATGAGCTGGGATCCGGTACGGACCCGGCAGAGGGGATGGGCATCGCAGTGGCGATCCTGGAAGAGCTGAAAAAGAGCGGAGCCCTGTTTCTGGTGACCACCCATTACCCGGAGGTGAAGCAGTATGCAGAGCGGGCGGAGGGCATGGTCAACGCGCGGATGACCTTCGATAAGGAGAGCCTTAAGCCCACCTACCGCCTGGTCATCGGCGAGGCGGGAGAAAGCTGTGCCTTTTATATTGCGGGAAAGCTGGGAATGCCGGAGCCGATGCTGGAATGTGCGGCCAGGGCGGCCTATGGAGCCCCGGCTCTGCCGGAGGAGATCCGGCGGCTGGCGGCGGAAAACCGGATCCGGAAGGAAAAGACGGGAGGGATCCAGAAGCGAAAGACAGGAGAGAAGGGAAATGCCAGGAAAAAGCGGTTCCACCGGGGAGACAGTGTGATGATACTTCCGGATCAGAAGACGGGGATCGTCTGCGAGGAGGAAAATGAAAAGGGCGTTCTGCGGGTCCAGATGCCCGGGAAGAAGATCTATATCAACCATAAGCGCGTCCGGCTCCAGGTGGCAGCCAGTCAGCTGTACCCGGAGGATTACGACTTTTCCATTATTTTTGATACAGTGGAGAACCGGAAGCTGCGCCATGACATGGACCGGGGAAAGCTGGTCCAGGGAGAGATCATTTTGGAGCAATAACCGGAATAAAATCTTCCGTCTTGTGAGAAATCAGAAAATATGATATGATTGCTGTCAGATAACTGTTGTTCTAAATGGAAGAAAGAAAACAGGGAGGGCAGCATGAGAAGAAGCGACAGAGAAATTACGGACATGGACAGGATCATGGAGATCGTCAGAAGGCAGAGCGTCTGCTGCGTGGCGTTCCAGGATACGCCATGTCCGTATTTAATTCCAATGAATTATGGGGCGGCCCTGGAAAACGGGCGGCTGACACTGTATTTCCATGGAGCGGCTGTGGGGACCAAGCTGGACCGGCTCAATGCGGATCCCCATGTTTCGTTCACCATCGTGGGAGGAAGTCAGGTCTCGTTGAATTTTGAGGAGGCATGCAGGTCCACAGCCGGGTTTGACAGCGTCTGCGGGACTGGGACGGCAGAGCTCGTTCCGGCAGAGGAGAAAAGAAAAGGCCTGGCGGTGATCATGAACCATGCGGCAGAGTGCGAGGCACTGGCCGTAGGGAATGACGGCGCGGACCAGAACAGGCCGCATTTTTCAGAGTCATCGTTTTCTGACCAGGCGGTGAATGCGGTGACGGTGTGGAGGATCGCGGCAGCTTCCATAACGGGGAAGCATCACGACTAAAAATACAGAAAAGGAGAAAACTTATGGGAACAGAATTCAAGGATGAGATCGATGGGCTCATCGACAAGAGAAGCCAGGCGTACACAGATATCAGCGACGCCATCTGGGGCTTTGCGGAGCCCAGATTCCAGGAGCGGGAGTCCTCCAGGATCCAGCAGGAGTATTTAAGCTCCAGAGGCTTTTCCATCCGGGCAGATCTGGCTGGAGAGGAGACGGCGTTTATCGCGGAATACGGCAGCGGGAAGCCGGTGATCGCGTTTTTAGGTGAGTTTGACGCCCTTTCCAGCCTCCAGCAGGAGCCGGACAAAACAGAGCGCTGTCCCATCGCGGGAAAGGAAAATGGCCATGGCTGCGGCCATCATCTTCTGGGAACGGCCTCGGCAGCAGCGGCCGACGCCTTAAAAACGTATATGGAGGAGCATAAGCTGGCCGGGACCATCCGGTATTACGGCTGTCCGGCAGAGGAGAATGCCGGAGGCAAGGCGTATCTGGTACGGGACGGATATTTTGACGACTGCGATATTGCCATCACCTGGCATCCCTACACCATGAGCAAGGTCATGAAGGGCGGCTTCCACCTGGCCAATTTCCGCGCCTTCTTTACCTTCCACGGGATCTCCTCCCATGCGGCGGGGGCTCCGGAGTTAGGCCGGTCGGCCCTGGATGCGGTGGAGATCATGGACATCGGCGTCAACTATATGAGAGAGCACATGATCGATGCGGCCAGGGTCCACGGAGCCATCACCAATTCCGGCGGCATTGCCCCCAACGTGATCCCGTCGGAGGCCCAGATCCTTTATGCCATCCGTGCGCCCAAGGTGACCCAGGTGAAAAAGCTTTATGAAAGAATGTGCGATATTGCCAGGGGAGCGGCCCTGATCACTGGCACCACGGTGGATATTAAACAGGTGGCCGCCTATTCCAATGTGATCGAGAACGATACTCTGGAAGATATTATGTATGAGAACATGCGTCACTTTGTTCCCATTGGATATACGGAGGAAGAACTGGCCTATGCGAGGCGGTTCCAGGAGGTGATCACAGAGCTGGACAAGGAGGGACTGAAGGATCTGATCTCGATCCTCAGCGGCAGGGACAAGGAAAAGAAGAGGCAGATGGAGGAAAGCCCCATGCTGGACTTTGTCCTGGAACGGCACGTTTCCTTTGGCGGAGGAGGATCCACGGACGTGGGAGATGTGAGCTGGGTAGTTCCCACAGGAAAGGTGGATATCAACTGCTATGCGGCCGGAACAGCGCTCCATTCCTGGCAGGCCGTTGCCCAGGGAAAAGCCCCTGCGGCGCATAAGGGAATGCTGACGGCGGCCAAGATCATGGCCTGTACGGGAGCAGAGCTGCTGGAGAAACCGGAGCTTCTGGAAAGAATAAAGGAGGACTGGCTGGAAAAGCTGGACGGCGAGACGTATCCGGATCCCCTGCCAAAGGATGTGAAGCCGGAGATCTGGTAAAAAACAGGAAGGTCGGTTTTTATGGGAATGCTGTAAAACAGCTTCTGAGTAATTCTCGGGTTGTTTTTGCAGCATTCTTTTCTTGACAAGAAGAGATGGAAAGAGTATAATGAACAATGTTCATATTGAGGTGGCGGGATGAATATTGTTGTAACTTCAAAAGACGAGATCTTAAAAACAAACCGGGAGCTGATCCAGAAACAGGGCTGGTCTGCCGTCAGCATCCGTTCCGTTGCGGCGGCCTGCGGAGTATCTGTGGGTTCCATCTACAATTATTTTAAATCTAAAGAAGCGCTCATGAGCGCCACGGTGGAGAGCGTCTGGTGCGAGATCTTCCATGAGCCGGAGGACGGAAGCGTGTTTGAGGATACGCTGGCCTGTATTTCCTGGATGTACGGGCGGATGGAATATGGCCAGAGGAAATATCCTGGTTTTTTTACCCTGCACTCCCTGGGTTTTCTGGGAAATGAGAAGTCAGAGGGAAGACAGCGGATGCAGGAGACATGGAAGCATATTTCGGACGGCCTCGTTTTTGTCCTGAAGCGGGACCCCAGGGTCCGGCCGGACGCTTTTACAGAGCAGTTTCCAGCAGAAAAATTTGCAGATGTCCTGTTTTCCCTGATGCTGTCAGCGCTGCTGCGTCAGGATTATGATCCCCGGGCGGTGCTGGAGATCACCCGCAGGACCCTTTACTAAGATTTCCGAAAATGGAGAATCCTGTAGATCAGGATTCTTTTTTGGACAAGAAAATGAACGACGTTCACTATGAGGAGGAAAAAGAATGCAGGCAGTTGCAGAAACTTTATTTGATGTGGTCTATCTGGTCTCCGTCATTGCTATCGGGATCCGGATGATCCGGGGCAGCAGAGGAGACCGGCAGTTCCTTTTGTTCGGCTGGATGGCCGTGGGGCTGGGGGCGGGAGATTCGTTCCATCTGGTTCCCCGGGCGCTGGCTTTATGCACCACCGGGCTGGAAAACTATACTGTCCCCCTGGGGCTTGGAAAGTGGATCACCTCCGTGACTATGACGGTCTTTTATGTGCTGCTTTACTATGTGTGGCGGCTGCGTTACAGGGTTTTGGGCAGGAACGGCCTCACGGCGGCTGTGTATGGTCTGGCAGGACTCCGGATCCTTTTATGCATGATGCCGCAGAACCGATGGCTCAGCGCAGATGCGCCGCTTTCCTGGGGGATCTATCGTAATATTCCCTTTGCCCTGCTGGGACTTCTGGTGATCGTGCTGTTTTTCGACAGTGCCAGGAAGAATGGGGACCGGGCATTCCGATGGATGTGGCTTACCATTGTGCTGAGCTTTGGCTTCTATATTCCTGTGGTACTGTGGTCCGGAACGTATCCCATGGTTGGGATGCTGATGATCCCCAAGACCTGCGCTTATGTGTGGACCGTGCTCATTGGATACTCTGCCATGAAGAAGGAATTCAGATAAAGGAGGAGAAAAATGAAACGCTATATGAATGCCGCGCTGCTGTACGCCGTTCTTGCAATGGCTGGGGGCGTATTTTACAGGGAGTTTACCAAGTTTACCGGTTTTACCGCTAAAACGACCTTGTCGGTGATCCATACTCATTATTTCATGCTGGGAATGGCAGTGTTTTTGCTGCTGCTCCTGCTGGAAAAGAATTTTTCTTTTACCGGTCCCAAAACCGGAAGGATCCTGGCAGTCTATCACACAGGGCTGAACCTGACTGTCCTGATGCTGGCGGTCCGGGGAATCCTTCAGGTCCTGGGTACACCGCTTTCTTCCAGTATTAACGCCGCCATTTCTGGTGTGGCCGGGATCGGCCATATCCTGCTGGGAACGGGGCTGGTGCTTTTATTGCTCCAGATCAGACGTTTCATGAAAAAATAAAAATAATAGTTGACAAAACGGGAATAATGTAGTAAACTCTATACCGTTGAGTGAGTGAGACAAAATCACCCAATGGGCGTCAGTAGCTCAGCTGGATAGAGCATACGGCTACGGACCGTAGTGTCGGGAGTTCGAATCTTCTCTGGCGCACGAAAGACAGGTTGTATAAGCGACCTGTCTTTTTTTTGTTCTAAAAATATAACTGTCTGCTTGCGTGGAAACGCCAATGGTGATAGAATATATGGTGTGGTTTTGATAAATATTGAAAAAATTCGGAGGATCCGGTGGAGAAGACCCAGAAGAGAAAAACAGAGCACGTGTCCTATGGACTGATCCGGGCCCGGAGAAAGACCATGGCCCTTAAGGTGTCCGAAGACGGGACAGTGACGGTCCGGATCCCCTATGGGGTCCGACCGGAGGAAGCAGACCGCTTTGTGGAGGCTCATGTGGATTGGATCCGGAAGCGGATCGCAGAATGCAGGGAAAGAGCCGCGGCGCGGCCTGCGTATACGGACCGGGAACGGGAAGCCGGGAAGCGGCTGGCAAAGGAGCTGCTTTTGAAGAAATGCCGGTATTTTGCAGAGCGCATGGGCGTTTCCTACGGGACGGTCACCGTGCGGGAGCAGAAGACCCGGTGGGGCAGCTGCAGCGCCAAGGGAAACTTGAATTTTAACTGGAAGCTGGCACTGATGCCGGAAGAAATACTGGACTATCTGGTGGTCCACGAGCTGGCCCACCGGGTGGAGATGAACCACAGTCCGGCGTTCTGGGCTGTGGTGGCAGAGGAGATACCGGATTATAAGACAAGAAGGGAATGGCTCAGACAAAACGGTGCAAAATTTTAAACAGACAGAAAAACAGGAAATCTGGATGGTCCAGACAAAACGGGCGGATTTTAACGGACTGGCAAAGGAGCTGGGCGTCAGCCCCGTATCCGTGCGGATCATGAGGAACCGGGGAATGGAGACGAAGGAAGCCATGGAGCGGTACCTTTACGGCACACTGGACGGGCTTTATGACGGAGCTCTCATGAAAAATATGGGAGAGGCTGTGAACGTTCTCATAAAAAAGCTCCGGGAGGAAAAGCGGATCCGGATCATCGGGGATTACGATATCGACGGCGTCTGCGCCTCCTACCTTCTTTTAACAGGCCTGAGACGGGCAGAGAGGGAACTGGGTAAAGGAACCGGGCCGGCCGGAAGCACCCGTATCGATTATGAGATCCCGGACCGGGTCCGGGATGGATATGGGATCAACGAGGCCATCATCCGCCAGGCGGCAGCCGATGGGGTGGATACTCTGGTGACCTGTGACAACGGCATTGCCGCAGCAAAGGAGATCTCTCTGGCAAAGGGGCTTGGAATGACTGTGGTGGTCACAGATCATCATGAGGTCCCGGTGGAGGAGGAAAGACAGGTCCTTCCTCCGGCGGATGTGGTGGTGGATCCCAAGCAGGAGGGAGAAACGTATCCCTTCCGGGAGATCTGCGGAGCGGTCGTGGCCTACAAGCTGGTGGAAAAGCTCTATGAAGCGTCGGGGGTCCACCGGGAGGAATGGAGGGAGCTCCTGGAATTTGCGGCCATTGCCACTGTGGGCGATGTGATGCGGTTACAGGATGAAAACAGGATTCTGGTAAAATACGGGCTGAAGCAGATGGCCCGCACCAGGAACCTGGGACTCAGAAAGCTGGTGGAGAAGACAGGGCTTGATATTACAGACTTAAGCGCCTACCATATCGGCTTTGTCATCGGCCCGTGCTTAAATGCCGGCGGGCGGCTCCAGACGGCCAAGGCGGCTCTCAGGCTCTTTCTGTCGGAGGACGAGGCAGAGGCAGAGCGTCTGGCAGAGGAATTAAAGGAATTAAATGATATCCGGAAGGACATGACAAAAAAAGGAGAGGCCGAGGCAACCGCCCCGGGGGAGGAGCGGTACATGGGAGACAAGGTACTGGTGGTCTTTCTGCCGGACTGCCACGAATCCCTGGCGGGGATCATTGCGGGCCGGGTCCGTGAGCATTTCCATAAGCCCTCCATTGTACTCACAAGGAGCGGGGACATGGTGAAGGGCTCCGGAAGGTCCATTGAGCCGTACCATATGTTCCGGGAGCTGACAAAGGTCCGGGAGCTGCTGCCGAAGTTCGGCGGCCATCCCATGGCGGCGGGGCTTTCCATAAAAGAGGAGGACGTTCCGGAATTCCGCAGGCGGCTCAATGAAAATGCGGTCCTCACCGAAGAGGACTTTATCCCAAGGGTATGGATCGACGTTCCCATGCCTCTGGAATATGTGACCGAGGGACTGGTGGAGGAGCTTAAGCGGCTGGAGCCCTTTGGCCAGGGGAATGAAAAGCCCCTGTTTGCCCAGAAGGGACTGATGATCCGCAGCCTCCGGGTCCTGGGGAAAAACCGGAACGTGGTGAAGCTGGGGCTGGTGACAGATACGGGGCTTTCCATGGATGGCCTCTTATTCGGGGACGGAGACGCGTTCCAGAAGGAACTGGCCGGAAAGGACCGGATCGACATTGTATATTATCCAGATATAAACGAATACAATGGAAACCGGACGCTCCAGGCGGTGATCAGGAATTATAAGGCGGCCGGTTAAGGGCCGGACGCATTTATAATAGGGAACAGGCGGGCCGGAAAATGGAAAAGGAGGTTCCTGCCTGTCAGATTTATAATGTATAAGGAGGATTCAGGATGGTAAATGAACTGATGAGACTCATTGCGGAGCATGACAGCGAAGTGGGTGCGGCAGTCAACGCCGAATTTGCGAGACAGAGACGGAATCTGGAGCTGATCGCGTCAGAGAATATCGTTTCTGAGGCCGTGATGGCGGCCATGGGAACGGTCCTTACCAACAAGTATGCAGAGGGCTATCCGGGAAAACGGTATTACGGCGGCTGCGAGTGCGTGGACGTGGTGGAAAACCTGGCCATCGAGCGGGCAAAGAAGCTGTTTGGCTGTGATTATGCCAACGTACAGCCTCATTCCGGCGCGCAGGCAAATATGGCTGTGTTCATCGCCATGTTAAAGCCCGGCGATACCGTAATGGGCATGAACTTAGACCACGGCGGCCATCTGACCCACGGAAGCCCGGTGAACTTCTCCGGTATGTACTTTAATATCGTTCCCTACGGCGTCAACGACGAGGGATATATCGACTATGACGAGCTGGAAAAGAAGGCCATGGAGGCAAAGCCGAAGCTGATCGTTGCTGGAGCCAGCGCCTACTGCCGGACCATCGACTTTAAGCGGTTCCGTGAGATCGCTGACCGGTGCGGCGCATATCTGATGGTGGATATGGCACACATCGCCGGTCTGGTGGCAGCTGGTCTCCATCCCAGCCCTATTCCCTATGCAGACGTGGTGACCACCCCCACCCATAAAACCCTGCGC
>ENA-ORRL01002685-ORRL01002685.1-human-gut-metagenome-genome-assembly--contig:-NODE-2685-length-10208-cov-2.775337_pt1 | contig 10208 bp, 8 predicted proteins | sample MGYA00242175_ERZ509134 | MGnify/ENA primary metagenome ERZ509134 (study PRJEB26280, sample SAMEA2338660) | human gut metagenome | biome: human gut; feature: human-associated habitat; material: faeces... | reverse complement strand
CCTCGCTGATCAGGGCAAGGCTCTCCGGCATGGCGAGCCATTGATGGAATACATCCACGGAATACAGCTTGATGATGTCGGGATGCGCGGCGATGTCCACCAGCCCGCTGCGGGCCATGTCCGCCAACGTACGGAAATAGTTTTCATAACGCGTGTAGCACTGCTGCGGGCTGATCTTCCAGTCGTCCTGTGTGAAGTCGAACCCCCACGAACCAAGGAAATGGATGCCTCCGATGATGTAATCGAACGGATACGCCGCGACGGCGGCCTCCATGAAGGGCCGCTCGGAGGGGAACCAATCCAGCTCCATGCCGAGCAGCACCTTGGGCGAGCCCGACAAGGCGCGGAGCTGCATGACTTCGCTGGCGTAGCGCACGAAATTCTGGCGCAGGTGTTCCCGGTATTCCACAGGATAGGAATAGGCCTCGGGGCGGGGGGAATGCTCGGAAAAACCGTATACGGCAAGGCCGCGATCCTTGGCGGCGGCATACATCTCGCCAACGGACGCCTTGCCGTGGGACGCGTTGGTATGATTATGAACGTCTGCAACTATCATGGCCTGACTCTCGTAGTATGTTTTAGCCCCGTCGAAAAAACGGGAATGTCGCGCCGCAGCGCGTATTGGCTACAGTTCAAGGAAACAAAGCCGATGTCAAGCGTGGAATACGCTATTTATCCAACGAGTCGTACCTGCTTCCATTGGGAGCGTACCGGACCCAAGGTTCATAGCTTGCCGAGAAAGGGGCTTTTTCCGGTTTGCCTCCTCCGAACGAAAGCCGGGCAAGCTCCGCGGCAGCACCCATACCGCCCCTCCGCATACATAGAATCTCTCTCGGGATTATCTCTAACGCGAACGATTTGCCAGCAAAAAAGACGCCCCCGTAGAGGCGTCTTTCCTGTTCCCATAAAGGTCTCAAGCGCTGAGCTTGACGCTCAAAAAAGACCTTTCAGAGAGTATGACGGTACGGACCGCGCTCAAACCTTCGCGGCGGTACGGAGATCGGCGGCTGCGTCGGTATGTTCCCACGTGAATTCGGGGAGTTCGCGGCCGAAGTGGCCGTAGCAGGAGGTCTTCTTGTAGATGGGGCGGAGCAGATCGAGGCGCTTCGTGATGTGGTAGGGGCGCAGGTCGAACACTTCACGCACGGCCTTGGTGAGCACTTCGTCCGGGATATCGCTCGTGCCGAGGGAGGACACCAGCACGGACACGGGCTCGGCCACGCCGATGCAATACGCGATCTGCACTTCGCAACGCGGGGCCAAACCGGCGGCGACCACGTTCTTGGCCACATAGCGGCCCATATAGGCGGCGGAACGGTCGACCTTGGAGGGGTCCTTCCCGGAGAAGGCGCCGCCGCCGTGATGCCCGGAACCGCCGTAGGTATCCTGAATGATCTTGCGCCCGGTCAGGCCGCAGTCACCCATGGGGCCGCCGACAACGAAACGGCCCGTGGTGTTGATAAAGATCTCGCAATCCTTCTCGTCGAACAGGCCGGTGGGTTCCAGCACGGGACGGATGACCGTGCGCTTCACGGCTTCGATGATATCGGCCTGGGAAGCGGACGCGGCGTGCTGCGTGGACACGACCACGTTGTTGATGCGGATCGGTTTGCCGTCGACGTATTCAAAAGAAACCTGCGTTTTGCCGTCGGGACGGAAGAAGTCCACCAGACCGTCCTTGCGGGCCTTGGTGAGCTGCTGCGAAAGCTGGTGCGCCCAGTAGATGGGAGCGGGCATGAGAGTCGGAGTCTCGTTGCACGCGAACCCGAACATCATGCCCTGATCGCCGGCACCCTGGTTTTCCGGGTCCTCACGGTCCACGCCCTGCGCAATGTCGCCGGACTGATGGTCGATGGAGGAAATAACGGCGCACGTCTGCCAGTCAAAGCCCATTTCGGAGCTGTTGTAGCCGATTTCCTTGATGGTTTCGCGGACGACCTTCGGCAGATCGGCATAGCCCTTGGTGCTGATTTCACCTGCGATGACGGCCATGCCGGTCGTCACGAGGGTTTCGCAAGCCACACGGGAGCCGGGATCCTGTTCAATCAATGTATCAAGGATGGCGTCGGAAATCTGGTCGGCGACCTTATCGGGATGACCTTCGGTCACGGACTCGGACGTAAAGAAATATCTGCCTTTTTCGGGCTGCATGGTATAGCTCCTTAATCGGGCGACGAAACGGACATCGCCTGTAAATTGACCTTGTTCCATCTTGATATGCCGGATACGGAATCCTCACATATCCATATCAAGGTATCCAGATATATACATACAATTGTCTTTTTACCATGACGCCTTCCCGTTGTCCAGTACCTGCGGCATGATTTCTCTGCCGGAACCCGCCGTCATCCCGGAGGATCGCCCAATACGGCCCTTTATGGCCCAAAATCCAGTTGACCTCCCTCGCCGCTCCCGGCACACTTCCCTCCCGTGAGGAATTGCCATGAATCCGGCCTATCAGGGACAACTCGATGTTTTTTGCGCCGCCTATGCGGTGATCAACGCCATGCGGCACATCAATGCCACGCGGCTGCTCACCTGCCGCGCTATCCTGCACGAAGCCTTGCTCGACGCCGCCCGCGATGAGGAATCGTTCTGTGCCCTTCTCGAGCAGCGGACAGACTATGTGGACTGGGTGGACGCCATGTTGTCGCGCCTGGAGAAACAGGGTTCGCTGCTGACGGCCCGCCCCTTTCCGACCCATTTTCCCGGCCCGAGCGCTCCTTCCCCCGCCGTCCTCTGGGACGCCATCGCCGACTGGCTGCGGCGCGGCGAACGCAACGCCGTACTGCTCCAGTTCGTCCGGATCCTATACCCTACAGAAGCGGTGATACGGCATTGGACCTGCTGCAACGATGTGGTCGGCGATACGCTCATGCTGTTCGATTCCAGTATTGAGCCCGGGGCCCTCCATCAGCTTTCCCGCGAGAGCCTTATTTCCGATCCTGCGGACGACGGCCCCGGCAAGATTCTCATCGTCCCGTACACCATCCGATTCCTCGGCCCGCAGCTTCAAGGCGGAAAAAGACGACAGTAGGGCTGGTTACCTTGTAATGTATTCCGTGCCAAAAGGCTCCGATTCCGGAAACGCTGCGGGGGAGAAAATCGTTGAGTACGAAAGACGAGAAAGGATGGGCTCCGCGCTGGCGGGCTCGAGGGAAAAAAGCTTTTTCAGAACTATTTTCCTTCCCTAGATTTCTATACTTTTTTGAAGCTAAGCCTCTTTAATCCAGCGACAGCATTGAGGAGAACGTATGGCAACAGTATTGCGCGCCAAAACGGCGGGGTTTTGCATGGGGGTGGGGCTTGCCCTGCGCAAGCTCGATCAGGCCCTCAAGGAACACAGGGCCCGCAGCTCCGGCAGGCTGGTCATGCTCGGCCCCATCATCCACAACCCGCAAGTCATGAACACGTACATGCAGCAGGGGGTCGTCCTCGCGCACTCGCTTGACGCCGTGCAGCCGGGGGACACCGTCATCATCCGGGCACACGGCGTACCGCGCGAAGACGAAGCGCGCCTGCTCGACCTCGGGGCGCATGTCCTTGACGCGACATGCCCTAAAGTCAAGCAGGCGCAGCTCGCCATCGACGAGGCCACCCGGCAGGGGACTTCTCTCTACCTGTTCGGCGAGGCCGAACATCCGGAAGTGCAGGGGCTCGTCTCCTATGCCAACGGCCCATGCCTCGTGTTTGGGAGCTTGAAGGAATTGAAAGAAAAACAGACGTTCAAAGATACCCACAATGTGGTGCTGGCGGCTCAAACCACGCAGGAACGCGAGGAATTCGAAGCCATCAAAAAAACGCTCGCGGAAGGGCATTCCCTATCCGTGCTCGAAACCATCTGCGACGCGACGCGCAGGCGTCAGCAGGAAGCGCTGATGATTTCGCAACAGGCGGAGGCGATGATCGTCGTAGGGGGAAAAACAAGCGGAAACACGCGCCGTCTGGCCGATGTGGCGGAAAGCTGCGGAATTGCGGTGTGGCACATCGAAGTACCGGAAGAGCTGCCTCTTGAGGCGCTGAAGCCATACGGCTTCATTGGCCTCACGGCGGGGGCTTCAACGCCCAGAAGCATTATCGACGCCGTTCAGGAATCGCTCAAGACCCTTTGAATCTTTCGGGAGGGCCGCCCAAAGGCGCCCTCCCGCTGCTGAATACAAATCAAGTATTCTTCCAACCGGGTTAGGCGCGCACCGTGGAACCCATGCCTTCCGCGGGTTCCAGACGATAACCCATTTCCAGGGCCATCTTTTCCAGCGGCGTCACATTGCCGGTAGTCTTCATGATGTGCATGAGTGTCTCGGCACCGAGCTTCGCGCCGGTGTCATAGGGATTCACTTCACGCAGAAGGGTCGAATAGGGCTTCCCGACAGCCTGCGCGATAGCCTTAGCACCGATAGGGCTTTCGAGAACGAGATCATGAACGGTGGTGATAAGATCGTTCGACATGGTTTTCTCCTGCATAAAGCATACGTTTGAAAGTTGGTGGCAAGTTGCTTTACGGACAGTGACCGTTTTCAACCGGAGCACCTCCGGCAACCCCCTTCTGGCAAAAAAATCCCTTTTCCGTAAGGAGTATCATAGGAGTACTTATATCAAAAAACCTTACATGAGAGGGAGTAGTCTCATGCAAAAGCAATGCTAAACGCCTGTACTCCCCCCCTGTTACGCCCTCGGATACCCCCCTATCCTTCTTAGAGTACTCCGCGGGAAATTTTCAAAAATCATCTTATTTTATTATAGGTTATACTCAACGCTCTCAGTCACGGGCGAGAGCAGAACCCCCTTTCTGCATCTCTCTAGGGGGAGTACTCCCCCATATACTCCCCCCTTTTTTCCATTAGAGGAGATCTTCATGACGACTTTCTTCCGCCACTACAAAAACCGTTATTATCAGATCGTAGGGGAGGCCCTCGATACCAGGGACGATACCCTCGTTGTCGTTTACCGCACGCTGTACCCCTCCGAGTACTCCCTCTTTACCCGCCCCAAAGAAGAATTTTTCGGTTCCGTACGGTGCCCCGACGGCTCCGAATGCCTCCGCTTCACCCCCGTCGAGTATGCCGAGCTCCCCGAAGACGCCCGGTCCCGTGTTGTCCATGAAGTGGAAATCTGGAGGTAAAGGAACTGTGGGGAGGCGGGAACGTTCCGGAGAAGCCCCTCACGCATCTTCCCCCTTTCCTTTCAAAGCTATTCGTAAACGGGACGGAATGACGGCCATGGCGGCGCTACGGGCGGAACCTTGCCGTCCCCTTTCCGGCACTGCAAAAGAAAGGAACCGCCGGGAACGCACCTGAGGAAACAGCCTGCCGAAGGTGGGACGGCGGCGGGGAAGCGGCAAGGGCGGATCTTCGAATACTCCGACGCGGACGGGCCGAAAGGAGGAGGTATGGGGAATACGACAAGGCAAGGGATGAAATTCGGCCTTATCCTTTTATTACTGCTCGCAGGAGTCGTTTTAGGGATCCGCATGTTGTTTTCCCGCGAAAGCGGGAAGCCCCGCTATACGGACATGCCGCAACTCCTCGCCCTGTGCGATTCCAAGAACGCCCCCGCCGTGAAAGAGGCTTTGCTGCATTCGGACGAAGGGGCGCTCCGCAACGAAGAGACGACGCTCCTGCATGTCCTGCTGGAGCGCGATGCGGACCCGGCCGTCCTGCGCGAAGCGCTGAGCCCGCCGTCCCCCCTGCTCCGCATGGTGCAGCTTACGGACGCCCAAGGGCGGACCCCCCTGCACATCGCCGCAGCCCGCGCCAACCCCGCCGCCCTGCTCCTGCTGCACTGCATGGGCGCGCGGGACACGACGCCGGACAGAGAAGGCAGGCTCGCGCTGGACATCATTCAGGAACTGGGCGCCGACGAGATGGCCGCGCGCCTGCCTTTCTGGGAAAACCGGGGGAAACAGGAAGGCAGGATGGTCGTGAACCTCCAGCAAAGCAAAACCGTGCAAATCCGGGGGAGGAAATACCGTCTGGAGGCGAAGGGGTTCCTTTCCTACGCCTCTCTTGCCACGAACGAGGGCGAGCTCGCCTATGTCGCCGCCGTTCAGGGCGCCGCGGCCTCCCTGCCCGAAGATGAGCGGTACAATATCCAAAACAACGATACCGATCTGCCGTACATTCCGGACCATATCGGCCTTTCCCCGTTGCCCGGGGATTCCGGGCGCGTTTCCCCCTGGTACTGGCGGAACGGCGGGTTCCGGGACGCGGAGTCGGGACGCCGGGCCGCGCTGCTCAAATGCCTGTGGCCGAAGGCTTCCCCGCTCATGCTGCGGGTCCTGACCGATCCGGGCTTCCGGGCCGATCCCGACAAGCTTGCGGGGGTACTCCTCGCCGAATGGTCGGCATGGAATATCCCGGGCGACGTTCTGGGCCCGGCACTGCTGGAAGGCAACGAAAACCTGCGGAAACGGCCGCCGGGCACCACCATCTGGTTCAGCCCCTCGGGGCTTTCCTCCTACCCGTGGTATCACCGCAACAGCACGCCCATGTTTTCCGTCTGGCTGCTGCTCGCCGCCCTGCGGGACGACGTCGCCTTGCCTCGGGAAGTCAGGGAAGCCGCGCCCGCTCTGGCCGATCTGTGCGACATCCGGGCCGCGCTGGGCCGCGAGCGCTGGAGAAAGGCGGGGCGGCATCTGTGCGCCGCGGCATGGCGGGAGGAACAAACGCCCACGGACAAATTGCTCGAAAAGGCCGTGGACGACTGGAACAGCCCCACGGACATGAAACTCATCATTCAAGCCTGGAGCGGAGGCGGCCGCATCGTGCCCAAGGGCCTCTGGCGGAAACCGGACGCCATCCGTTGCTGGGCGGCCCGACGGACCGAGGCGGGCCCGGACGCGGGCGAACCGCTCGTCTGCGTCGCCTCGGTGCTCGGCCATGTGGACGAAGCAACCGGAAAACGCATGATCCGCATGATGCTGGCGTCCGGGGCGAAGCCGGACGTCCCGGACGAAAACGGCATGTTCCCGGAAGAGGCCGCCCGGCGTTCCGGCGCGTCCGCGGAACTGCTGAAGCTGCTCGCCGCACCACCTGCCGAATGGACGCAGGGCACGGACGGTGCGCCCCAACGGGACAAACAGGCACCCCCGTCGCCCTGATCCACGGCCTCGGCGCCTCCACAGCCGCGCAACGGGGCAAACCTGATGACACAAAAACGAAACGGTTCCGTGTCCGGCAAAAACCGGATACGGAACCGTTTCGTTTTGAGCGGATTAAGAGAGAATACGGCCCAAAGGACGGCGAAACCGTGAGCGCGGAACGAGCAGCGCACGCGGAGATTCGCCAGCCGCCGCGAACGCCCTTCTACAGCTTGATGCCGCGCACGGCGTCAAGCGTCTTGGCAAAGTCCTCTTCGGTATGGGCGAAGGAAACCATCGCCACTTCAAAGGCGGACGGAGCCACGAAGATGTTCCGCTCGCGCATGGCGCGGAAGAAACGGGAGTACATCTCCGTATCCGAATTTTTCACATCCTCAAAGTTGCGGAGCGGCCCGTCGGAGAAGAACACCGTATACATGGAGGCAAGGCGGTTGACCGTCACGGGCACGCCCTTGCCGCGCAGGATGGATTCCAGCTCGGCGGCGAAGGCTTCCACGCGGGCCTCAAGCGCGGCGTAATCGCTGGCCTTGAGCACGGAGAGCGTGGCGATGCCCGCAGCCATGGCGAGCGGATTCCCGGAAAGCGTCCCGGCCTGATACACGTCCCCGGCGGGAGCCACACGGCTCATGTACTCGCGTTTGCCGCCGAACGCCCCAACGGGCAGGCCGCCGCCGATGATCTTGCCGAGGGTGGTCAGATCGGGCGTGATGCCGAAACGGGTCTGCGCCCCGCCGTCCTCGGCGCGGAAGCCGGTGATCACCTCATCCATGATGAGCAGCGCGCCGTGCGTGTCGCACAGGGCCCGCAGCGCCTTGAGGAAGCCTTCCTCCGGCAGCACGAGGCCCATGTTTCCGGCAATGGGCTCCACGATGATCGCCGCGATGTCCTTGCCGTACAGGTGGAAAATGTCCTCGACGGCCCGCACGTCATTGTAGGGGGCAAGCAGGGTGTCGCGGACCGTGCTTTCCGGCACGCCCGGCGTGCCGGGGATGGAAAGGGTCGCCACGCCGGAACCCGCGCTGGCAAGGAAGGGATCGGCATGGCCATGATAACAGCCGATGAACTTCAACACCTTGGTGCGTCCGGTCACGCCACGGGCCAGACGCAGGGCGGACATGGTCGCCTCCGTGCCCGAGTTCACCATGCGCACCATATCCATGCCGGGGAACGCGTCCACGACCATACGGGCAAGCTCGACCTCGGCGGGACAGGGAGCGCCGTAGCTGGTGCCCTTTCCGGCGGCTTCGACGACCGCCTTGGTCACCTCGGGATGGGAATGCCCGAGCAGCATCGGCCCCCACGATTCCACGAAATCGATCATCTCCTGGCCGTCCACGGTGATCACGTGGCTCCCCTTGGCGGAAGCGATGAACAGCGGATCGGCCCCCACGCCGAGGCAGGCGCGCACAGGGCTGTTGACGCCGCCGGGGATCAGTTCACAGGCTTCCTTAAACAATTTTTCCGAACGAGTCGTCTTCATAATCTCCTCAGAGCGTTGGGTTGAACGGCAAGCGCCGCTGTCTTCACGTCAAAAAAGAGGCCGCCGCCCTTGCCGGGCCAACCGGCTTAAAAATACGTCATGGACGTTTTCTTCAATTCTTCAAGGCTGTCAAGCACGGCATACTCGTCAAGCGCCGTCTCGCGCCGCAATTCCTCAATAACCTGAAGGCATTCGTCCTCGCTGCGCCCGTGGACCATCGTATACAGCGTATAAGGCCAGTCAGGGGCCGAAGTCGGGCGGAAATACACGTGGGAAATGCGCTGGTTCTTGGCCGCCACCTCGCCTATGGCGTCGCTGTCGGCCTCGTCGACGATCCACGCGACCATCGCGTTGTGCGTCCAGCCGGTCTTCTGGTGTTTGATGCTGGCCCCGAAACGGCGGATGGAGCCGTCTTCCTTCATGCGGCGCAGAAGGTTCAGCACCGTCTCCTCATCGGTCCCCACTTCGCGGGCGATGTCCGCATACGGGGTCAGGGTGTCGGGGAGCTGGAACTGGACAATGCGCAGGATGGCGCGCTCGGTGTCGGTAAAAGCTGTGCTCATGGTCGTCCTTAATGATAGTTGTCGCCGGTGGTGATGAACAGCGGCTTGATCTCGTCGATGCGCCGGATGCCCGCGTGGGTCAGCACGATACGGAACCGCTCCAGATCGGAGCCGCAGCGATGGGTGATCTTGCGCACCATGTCCACATGGTAGACCTTGTCGCCCCCCACCACATCGTCCATACCGCCCTGAGGTTCGTCAAGAACTTCATCGGCATGCCGCAGAAAGTCCGAAATGTCAAAGCGCGAAATGTCCAGCAGCAGATTCTTGCCCTCATGGAAGGGATCTGGCAGCTCCTTGATGTCGATCCGCTTTGAATAATACAAAATGTCTTCATTGTGGAACGCGTTCAGGATGTCCACGAAATGCGTCCTGTTCCGCAGGACGCGCACTTCCTTGGGGAGCTTGTCCCAATCCGCGAACCGGAACTGCTCGGCGCAATGCCCCAGACGCCTGCCGTAGCCGTCGCAGACGCGCAGCACCCGATCGGGGATCCATTTGCCGAATACCTTGAACAGCTTATGCTTGAGCACATCCTTGATGCGCTCGCGGCAGATGTAGGCGAAAACGGCGATCACGAAAATCGGCGCGCTGAGGGACCCGGCCCCTTCCCACAGGAGCGTCACGGTCAGCGCGAGGCTCATGGCCACCGCCGCGATGAGGCTGTACAGCACGTGCTCCAGCAGCGAGTTTCCGGAATGGCGCTGCACGTTCAGGAACAGCGGCATGTCCACGTACTTCTTGAGCACGCTCCAGCGGAACACGGGCAGCTCGTTGTCCCCGGTCTTCGAGGGCATACTTTCGGGATAGCAGGACCGGCGGTAGGCGCGCTGCGCTCCGAAACAAGCAAGGATATACGTGGAGCACTTGTGCACGGGCGAGAGGCGGCGCACGATCTCGCCAAGCGTCCTCGTCGTGATGATGGACAGGTACTCGTCGCAATACAGGAACGCCGGGGCCCGCAAAAGGTTGCGCGCCGCCTTTGCCCGCTTGCCGAGCAGCTTGCGGTACCGCTTCAGGCACGCCACAGCCAGACGGGTCAGATCATAGGCGGCCCGGGTCCGCT
>ENA-ORRL01002684-ORRL01002684.1-human-gut-metagenome-genome-assembly--contig:-NODE-2684-length-10210-cov-2.449335_pt1 | contig 10210 bp, 4 predicted proteins | sample MGYA00242175_ERZ509134 | MGnify/ENA primary metagenome ERZ509134 (study PRJEB26280, sample SAMEA2338660) | human gut metagenome | biome: human gut; feature: human-associated habitat; material: faeces... | reverse complement strand
AGCAGGGCTATGATCCGGCTCTCTGCGCGGCGTCCAACGGGGCTTCTGCGCCGTCGGGGCTTCTGATCCCGCCGTCCAACGCTCTGATCACATATTCTCTGGCGGCCGGAGGCGTTTCTGTGTCGGCTTTGTTCCTGGCGGGCTATGTGCCCGGTCTTCTGTGGGCCGCCTGCTGTATTGCCGTGGCGGTGGCGGCAGCGGGGAGAAAGGGATACAGGGGAGCCGCCGGAAAATATGACTGGAAGAATCTGGGAAGAGCCGCTCTGCGGGCCATTCCCTCTCTCACCCTTATCGTGGTGGTCATCGGAGGCATCATAGCCGGGATCTTCACGGCCACAGAAGGAGCAGCCATTGCCGTATTATACGCCCTGGTCCTGGGGATCTGCTACGGGAATATCACGGTCCGTTCGTTCTGGCGTATCGTCACCGACAGCGCCAGGATGAGCGGTATGGTGGTGTTTCTCATCGGAGTGTCCAATATCCTGGGCTGGGTCATGGCCTTCACACAGATCCCCCAGGCAGTTTCCGCCGCTCTTCTGGGATTTACATCCAGTCCGGCGGCCCTGCTCCTCATTATGAACGCCGTCCTTCTTCTGGCGGGCACCTTCATGGATGTGACCCCGGCCATTCTTATTTTCACCCCGCTGTTTCTTCCGGTGGTGGAGGCCTTTGGTATGCATCCGGTCCAGTTCGGCCTGATCCTGGTCTACAATCTATGTATTGGAAATATCACGCCTCCTGTGGGGAATACCCTGTTTGTCGCCATAAAGGTGGGAAAGACCTCGCTGTCTGAGGTCATGCCCTATATGCTCTGGTACTACGGAGCCATTCTGTCGGGACTTCTCCTGGTGACATTTGTGCCGGCTGTCTCCCTGGGCCTGCCCTGGCTGACCGGCGTATTAAAATAGAAGAAAAACGCAGGGGGAACCAGCGGCGCGTTATAAAAATGTAAGAAAATAGAACTGGAGTTCGATGAATGGAGTATGATATAATGGGAACATGATAGGATCGCCGGAAGGGGGAGACGTGATTGTATACCATAAAAGTTCGGATGCGGAAGCTGGGGAAAAAGAACCAGGGAGCCGTGGAGCCTGTGGAGTTTCTTCTGGAATCCAGACCGGAAACTGTGAAGGAGCTGGTGGAAGGACTGGTATGCCTGGGGGTGCGCCAGTATAACGAGAGGAAGGATACGGGGCAGATCGTTCCCTGGCTGACCAGTAAGACGATCCAGGAGCAGGCTGTGACGGGAAAGATCTCCTTCGGCCTCAGAGGAGGGAACGATGCGGATGCGGACCAGGCGGTGGAGAATGCGGTCCAGTGTTTTGAAGACGGGATCTACCGGATCTTTGCTGATGACGAGGAACTGACGGAGCTGGGGCAGGCGCTCCCGTGGCACGATGGACTTGTATTTACCTTTGTACGGCTGACGATGCTGGCCGGATGGTAAAGGGAGGGAATGTATGGGAGGATTTACCTACGAAACGAGAAAGAAGCTGACGGAGCAGCGGATCCTGGAGGCGAAGGCGGCAGGAAAGGATCTGACCGGAATGGAGAAGAAGCTGCTTCCGGATCCGTATTACTCTGTAAAGACCGAGCCTCTCCAGTGGATGACCAGTCTTCTGGAAAACGGGGAGGCCGGGACATTAAGTGAGATTTACAAGAGGGAGCTGCCGGGCCTGGTAAGGGTCTGCGTCCCGGAGGGCCAGGAAGAGGAGTTTTATTATGCCCTGGACCAGATGAACCAGTTCCAGATGACGGCCGGATGGTACAGAAGGAGTCTGCGGACAAAAGAATATATTCCCTTTGTCCGGCAGAGTGTGGGTCTTTTATGGGCGTATTCCCAGCTTAAATTTTATAAGGCCAGTCTGGCAGAGATCCTGACGGGGAAGACGGATCCGGAGATCTATGACCATGCCAGGACGGAAAGCTGGCCCTATGCCGGGATACTGGCGGCCCAGATCGACCTGGGAAGGGAGGAGACGGTCCGTGCAGTCCGGGAGATCCTGTACGGAGAAAATAATACGGCAATGCTGAGCCACGAAATGATCCGCGGCATCGTCATGAGCAGAGATACCGGGCTTTATAAGGTGTTGGGGGATTTTCTTCTGGCGGCCAGGCTCCAGGAGGGGGCCCGGCAGGCGGTCTGTGAGACCATGGATGCCGGCCGCCCGGAGGCATTCCTTTCCCTGTTCCAGGTGATCGAGGATCATGACCTGATCCGTTTTTCTTCTGTAAAGCGGGCGGTGGGCACCTGGATCGGGATCTTTGATGAGAACAGTGCAGACCGGATCAGCAATAAGCTTCTGCATCTGATGGGAAAGTGCCTGCGGGAGCCGGAGTTCTGTGAGGAGCAGCTCCGCTCAAATGATTCGGTGGCCATCAGCTGCGCCCTCTGGGCCAAAGGCTTTTACGACGCCGGAGCCGGAGTAGAGGCAGTGCTGGAGCTGATAAAGAACGGAACGAAAAACCAGAAGCTGACTGCCTCCTATTTTAACCGCTCCCTGCAGGATCAGAGACTCAGCGCCCGGGCGGCCAGAGAGGTATTTCTTACATATCCGGAGGACCTGGAGCTGATGGCGTGTTATCTTCCAGGTTTTATGGGAAGCCTGTATTCCATCATGTCGGACCTGGTCTGGGGAAAGCGGACAGGATGGTTTTCTGTGGAGCGGGAGGAGGCCTCCGAGCCGGAAAAGCTTCCGGTGACTGCGTATGGACTGTTTGAGAACGAAGAAGAGGCCAGGAAGATCTACGGGATCTTTAAGAATGCCATAGAACGCATCCCCAAAAAGGGCCTGGATCTGGATCCGTGCATCTTCCCCTGGTACCGGGTGACCATGAGCCGGTCCGACCTGGCAGCGCGTATGTGTGTGATCGCCTGGATGCTCCAGGATGAAACGTATCTGGATGAGGCGGCGGCTCTGATCCCAGTGGTGGGCCAGGGCCAGGTATATGGGGCCAGCCGTGCCAGGACCGCCCGGCTGCTTTTATACAGACCCAGGAGCCGCGCCAGAAGAGATATCCTGTTTGAGCTTCTCCATAACCCGGAGGAATATACGGTGTCCTCAGCCTTCTGTCTGGCAAAGGCCCTGGAGGATCTGGACGACAGGGATTACCGGAAGCTGGAAGCGAATCTGAAATATAAAAAGGGCCGCACGGAGACCCTTTCCCTGCTGCGCCGCCAGAGTCCGGAAAAGCTCCGGGAATGTGTGGCCAGGCTCCTGGGAGAAAAATCCGAGGAGTGTCATATGGGGGCCCTGGATCTGGCTCTGGGTATGAAAAAGGATGCTCCGGAGGCATTTGAAGCCCTGCGTCCGGCCCTTGCGGCCTTCCAGAACCCCACGGGAAGGGAGCAGGTGCTCCTGGCCCAGCTGACCGGAAAGGACGGGGATGGAGAAGATATCCTGAAAAAACCAGGCTATGGCTTTTATGATACGAAAAAGGAGTTTGTCCTTCCGGAAATAAAGACAGATATCAAAAAGGCACCGGAGCTGTTTTCATATGGGGAAAAGGAATGCATCCGGGTGCTCAAGGCTTTAAACAGCCTTGTGGAAGCCAATCAGTTTAAGGAGTATACGACAGTCTGGGGAGAGGAAAAGACCCTGGGAGCAGAGCTTGGAAGATGCCGGTGGAGGAATGCGGAGGATCCTGAAATGGGGCCGTTGGACGAGTATCCCTTCCGGGAAATGTGGGAGGAGTTTTACAGAAAAGAGATCCGGTCCACAAAGCTTCTGACGGAGCTGTACCTGTATCAGGTCTGCCGCCAGCGGAAGGGAGATTACCGGAAAAATACGGAGCTCTACAAAAAGGTGTTTGGAAAGGGGCTTTTAAAAAAGCCGCCGTTTACGGAGCTGGTGGAAGGCCTCCGGTTCGGAGCCCAGGCAAGGACGGTCATCGACTGCCTGTTTTTCCAATATGTGCCACGGGAAGAGCTGGTATCGTCGGCGCTGCCCGTTGTTGGAAAGCTGGTTTCTGTTTTAAATGATGAAAATGAGAGCTATGAGGTACAGGAAAGCCGTTGGAATGGTGAAGTGGAACGTGTCTGGAAGCGCTCGGCCGATCTTCCGGTCTTTGCAGAGCTGATCTCCTGGCTGGGGATGGCCGGAGAAGAGGACTGGGGAACTGCGTTTGCCCTGCGGTTCCAGCTAAAGGCCCGGTATGATAAGAGGAGCGGAGACCGGGCTCTGGCCGGATACCAGAGCAGGAAAAATTCCTTCCTGGAGCTTTCGGACCTGGTCCAGTGCTATGTAAGAGGGATCTGGGACAAGGATCTGTTTTATAAGGCAGTGTTTGAATTCCTGGGGATCGGAAGCCTGCTCTCTCCCATCAGCCTCGTGGAACAGAAAGGCGCAGTGGCAGGACGGGACGCCAGGCCCGGAGATCTGGACCGGTTTTTTGGCCGGGGAAAAATAAGACCAGAGGACGGGAAATACCGTTTTGATACCATTGGAGAGGAAATGCCGGAAATGACCCTGGCCCATACGCTTTATAAAGAGATCATTCCGGCAGTGCTCCAGGTGGAGTTAAAGCGGGGAGAACAGGAGACTCCCTTTTCCAGCTCCATAGGAAGCATCCGTGTGGTTTACGGGATCCCGGTGCTGGTGCAGATCTTAACGGCCCTGGGGAAGGATACGCTGGAGCGGAGCCAGTATTCTTATTATTCGGGCGGGTCCAGCCGCCGTTCTGTCCTGAGCCATCTTCTGAAGGTCTGCCGCCCGGCGCCGGAAGAAACGGCAGCAGATCTGGGCCGCGCGCTCCAGGGGACCGACATCACAAAAAAGCGTCTGGTGGAGATGGCCATGTATGCAGAGCAGTGGATCCCTATGGTGGAGGAATATTTAAACCTTCCGGGCTTTAAGAGCGGCTGCTATTATTTTATGGCCCATACCAGTGAATGGATGGATGAGTACGCCAGGTCTGTGATCGCCAGATATACGCCCTTATCCCCGGAAGAGCTGCGCGACGGAGCCTTTGATATCCACTGGTTTTTTGAGGCGTATGAAAAGCTGGGAGAGGAAAATTTTAAGCTGCTTTACGATGCGGCCAAATATTCCTCCTCCGGAACGGCCCATGGCCGTGCCAGAAAGTATGCGGATGCAGCCCTGGGAAATACCAGGTATGAGGCTCTGGTCCAGGAGATCCGTGAGAAAAGAAATAAGGACCTGCTGATGAGTCTGGGGCTCCTGCCGCTTCCCCAGGACCGGGCGGAGAAGGATAAGATCCTTTTTGAACGCTACCGCTTTATCCAGGAGTTTAAAAAGGAAAGCCGCCGGTTTGGCGCCCAGAGGCGTGCCAGCGAAGGCAGGGCGGCAGAGCTGGCTCTGCGGAATTTAAGCTCTAACGCCGGATTTTCGGATGTGACCCGCCTGGTGCTGCGTATGGAGGCCCATCTTGCAGAGGAATCCAGGGCGTTGTTTGAAGGAGACGTGCTGGAGGATGGAACAAAGATCCGCCTTTTTGTGGCTGAGGACGGGAAGAGCTCCATTGTCTGCGAAAAGGGAGGAAAGACATTGAAGTCTGTGCCCTCCAGATTTAAAAAGAATGAGACAGTCCTGCGGTATCAGGAGGTCCATAAGCAGCTGAAGGACCAGTACAGCCGCACCAGGCAGATGATGGAGCAGGCCATGGAGGACCGGACGGTCTTTGAAGCCTGGGAGCTTCTGGAGCTTCAGAGCAATCCGGTGGCAGGTCCCATTGTGACGCCTCTGGTACTTCTGAGAGCGGACCAGGCGGACAGGGAAGCTGGGCTTTCCGGGGAGCAGCAGGAGGCGGCGCTGGGGCTTCTGACCAGAGAAGGCCTGGTGGACTGGACAGGAACCATTACCCCGGTACAGGAGGACACAGGATTTCTCATTGCCCATCCCTGGGATCTTTATGAGAAGGGCTGCTGGCACCAGTACCAGAGGCTGTTATTTGAAAAACAGATCCGCCAGCCCTTTAAGCAGGTATTCCGGGAGCTGTATGTGAAGCTGGAGGAGGAACTGGAAAAGACAGAATCAGCCATGTTTGCGGGAAATCAGATCCAGCCGAAGAAAACGGCGGGGACCCTGCGGACCAGACGCTGGGTGGCCGATTATGAGGACGGTCTCCAGAAGGTCTATTACAGGGAAAATATCGTGGCCCGTATCTATGCCATGGCCGATTGGTTTTCTCCCAGCGATATTGAGGCTCCGACTCTGGAAGCTGTGGTATTTTATGACAGAAAGAGTATGAAGCCTCTGAGGATACGGGAGATTCCCGACGTCATATACAGTGAGGTGATGCGGGATGTGGATCTGGCTGTCAGTACGGCTCATGCAGGAGGCGTGGATCCGGAGACCAGCCGGTCCACGGTGGAGATGCGCAGCGCCATCATCCAGTGCAGCCTGGAGCTGTTCAGGCTGAAAAATGTCCGTCTGGAAAAGACCCATGCGTTCATTGACGGAAAGCTGGGGCAGTATACGGTCCATCTGGGCAGCGGAGTTGTCCATCAGATGGGAAACGCCATGGTATTTGTGGTGCCCGTCCACTCCCAGCACCGGGGACGGATCTTCCTTCCCTTTGTGGACGACGATCCGAAGACGGCGGAGATCCTGTCAAAGATCCTGCTGTTTGCAGAAGACGACCGGATCAAAGATCCCGGGATCCTGTCCCAGATCCGCTGACCGGAAGGCAGCTTCTGGCTGTCCTGTTCGTATTTTTCCTGGAAATTTTGCCCCCGCTGTTTACAGTGGGGGCGTTTTTATAGTAAAATAAACGGGAAATACAAAGAAAAAGGAGAATGTATGGGCAGAAACAGGATATATATACGTGCAGAAAAATTTGGTCTTCTGGCGCTGATCCCGCTGTATTTTATTGTGGTGGGACTGATGATCCAGCCTCTCTCGGACATCATACCAGGACTCTGGCGGATCATAAAAGAGCCGGATTTCCTGATCACCGATTATTTCCTCGTCGGGGGGATCGGAGCGGCGTTCATCAACGCGGGTATTCTTACCCTGGCTGCCATCGGAACCATCTATTTCCTGGGAATGGAGATGGACGGCCATACGATCACATCCAGCTGTCTGATGTTCGGATTTTCCCTGTTTGGAAAGAATCTTATGAATATATGGGCGATCTTACTGGGGGTGTATCTGTATTCCAAATACCATAAGACCCATATGTCCAGATATATTTACATCGGATTTTACGGTACCAGTCTGTCCCCGATCATTACCCAGATCATGTATATCACAGAGCTTCCATACCTGGCCAGGCTGCCATTAAGCATCCTGGTGGGGATCGCCATCGGCTTTGTGCTGCCGCCTCTGGCTACCCATGTCCACTATGCCCATAAGGGCTATTCTCTTTATAATGTAGGCTTTGCCTCCGGTATCATCGCCACAGTGGTGGTTTCGGTGATGAAATCCTTTGGAGTAACGACGGAATCCCGGCTCATCTGGTCCACGGGAAACAACCGGCTCTTTCTCTTTGTGCTCTGCGGCCTGTTCCTGTCCATGATGGGAGGAGCCCTGGTCCTTGGGGGAAAAGAGGTATTTGCCGCCTATGGCCGGATCCTGAAGACCACGGGAATTTCCGGCACCGATTATCTGAAAAGCGAGGGCGGGCCGGCGACCACCTTCAATATGGGGCTGTGCGGCCTGTTCGCCACCCTGTTCGTGGCGGCCGTGGGAGGAGATCTGAACGGCCCCACCATTGGCGGGATCTTTACCATCGTGGGCTTCTGCTCCACGGGAAAGCATCTGAGAAATATTGCCCCCATTATGTTTGGAGTGGTCCTGGGCGGTTTCACCAAGCACTGGCATGTGAACCAGCCGTCTCCTCTGCTGGCGCTTTTATTCTCCACGACCCTGGCTCCCGTAGCCGGGGAATTTGGCTGGATCGTGGGGATCCTGGCCGGCTTCCTCCACTCATCGGTGGCTTTAAATGTGGGCATCGTCTACGGAGGAATGAACCTGTATAACAACGGCTTTGCCGGAGGGATCGTGGCGATCTTTATGGTTCCGGTGATCCATTCCATTGAGGACCGGAGAGCCAGGGCCCGGGGTGAGATCTCCCTGTAAAATGTTTTAGAAAGAGAGTATGCGTATTATGAAAAAATATCTGGCATGGATCCCGGCGCTGGTGATCATGACAGCCATTTTCTGGTTTTCGGCCCAGCCGGCGGACGTGTCCACGGAAATGAGCGACAGCGTTACCAGAGCGCTTTTGTGGACGGCGGAGGCCGTGGGGCTTACGGACCGGCTGTCGCCGGAGCAGGTCCATGATCTGTGCGGTCTCCTGGCCACACCTGTGAGGAAGACTGCCCATATTACGGAATTTGCGGTGCTCCATCTGACTGTTTTATTCGCCCTGTTCCAGTGGGAGCTTCCCTGGAAGAAATGGCTGAAGGCCGCCCTGGCAGTGACCGTGGCTTATGCCTGTACCGATGAGCTTCACCAGCTCTTTGTACCGGGCCGGGCGGGAATGGTCACAGACGTTCTGATCGACAGTACGGGAGCGGCCCTTATTACGGGGCTTTTATGGATCGTCGGAAGACGGCGGGAAGGAACGCCTGGGGAAGACGGAACGGTCTGGGCGGCAGGGAGGCCGGAGGATAGGAGCCGCCGGTTCCCGGGGCCGGACAGCCGCGTAAAGCAGATGGTCCAGGGAGCGGCCATCGCCGCGGTCTATGTGGTCCTGACCATGGCCTTCCGCCCCATCAGCTTCGGGCCGGTCCAGTTCCGGATCTCTGAGGCCCTGTGCGTCCTTCCATACTTTACCCCGGCGGCGGTGCCCGGGGTATTTTTGGGCTGCCTGATCTCCAATCTCCTGGGCGGGGCCGCAGCCCTGGACGTGGTATTCGGGAGTCTTGCAACTCTGATGGGAGCCGTGGGCTCCCGGCTTTTCAGAAAAAACCGGTATCTGGTCTCCCTTCCCCCCCATTGCAGCCAATACGCTGATCATTCCGTGGGTATTAAAATACGCCTATGGCTCTGGGGACATGGTCTGGTTCATGATGATCACCGTGGGTGCCGGGGAGATCCTGGCCGTTGGGATCCTGGGCCAGCTTCTTCTGGGGGCGCTGGAACCATACCGGGAGGAGCTGTTTTAGAGCTGTGAGGCCCCTGTCCAGCGAAGGAAGGGCTGGCTTCGGTTCAGGAAGCAGCCGGAGGAGCAGGGATCCAGGGCCTGGATCCTATGGATTTTCTGCTTTTTATGTGCTATGATAAAGGTGAATATACCGAGAGGAGCAGATACATGTATCATATAGATTTTGAACGTCCCTGCAATGTGCATTTTATCGGCATTGGCGGGATCAGTATGAGCGGTCTGGCGGAGATCCTGCTGGAAAGGGGATTTACCGTATCCGGTTCCGACGCCAGGGAGTCGGAGCTCACAAAGAAGCTGGAGGCCCACGGAGCAAAGCTCTTTTACGGACAGAAAGCGGAGAATATTATGGAAGGGACCGACGTAGTGGTCTATACGGCCGCAGTCCATCCCGACAACCCGGAATATGCAGCCGCAGCGGGACGGTCCATCCCGATCCTTACCCGGGCGGAGCTTCTGGGCCAGATCATGAGAAATTATAACCAGTCGGTGGCCGTGGCGGGAACCCATGGAAAGACCACCACCACCTCCATGCTGACGGAGATCCTGATGGAGGCACGGAAGGACCCCACCATTTCCGTAGGGGGGATGCTGGACGCCATCGGCGGCAATATCCGTGTGGGCGGCCCGGAGATGTTCGTGACCGAGGCCTGTGAATATACCAACAGCTTCCTGTCCTTTTTTCCCACCATGGAGATCATTCTGAACATCGAGGCGGACCATCTGGATTTCTTTAAGGATATCGACGATATCCGGAACTCCTTCAGGCGGTTTGCAGGGCTTCTGCCGGAGGATGGCATCCTGATCATAAACAGCGATATCCGGGAATATGAGGAGATCTGTAAAGGACTTCCGTGCCGGGTGATCACTGTGGGAAGCGATCCGGTAAGGAGCAGGTACAGCGCGGCCCAGGTGGTCTTTGACGAAAGCGCCTGCGCGTCCTATGAGCTTCTGGAGAACGGGAAGAAGATCTGCACGGTCGTCTTAGGCGTGCCGGGAATGCACAATGTGTATAACTCCCTGGCAGCCTTTGCCGCAGCCCGGGAGCTGGGCGTGGACGATGGGGATATCTGCGCCGGCCTTCTGGCTTACCGGGGCACCCACCGCCGGTTTGAGAAAAAGGGCGTATTGAACGGCGTTA
>ENA-ORRL01002680-ORRL01002680.1-human-gut-metagenome-genome-assembly--contig:-NODE-2680-length-10224-cov-2.301800_pt1 | contig 10224 bp, 9 predicted proteins | sample MGYA00242175_ERZ509134 | MGnify/ENA primary metagenome ERZ509134 (study PRJEB26280, sample SAMEA2338660) | human gut metagenome | biome: human gut; feature: human-associated habitat; material: faeces... | reverse complement strand
TTATTACTATGTTCTTTCTAATTTTTTGGACTGCAAATATATAGCTTTTTAGTCTCCCAAAAAAATATATCCCGAACAATTTTCTAAAAAAGTCGCTTCATTAAGCTTTCTTAGTTCGTAATTAAACGAAAATGACTACTTTTGTGCAAGGATAAAGTTAACAAAAAGTAGAATCCGTCCAAAAAGCATGAACCGGAATTTCAGCAATGCAATAGAGAATTGGTACAAGGAATATAAACGTGAACTTCCCTGGAGGGATTCGGCAGATCCGTATGTAATATGGATATCGGAAATCATTCTTCAGCAAACGCGTGTGGTGCAGGGGTACGATTATTTCGTCCGCTTTATGAAACGTTTTCCCGATGTCGCCACTTTGGCCGAGGCGGATGAGGACGCTTTTCCCACGGTACAGGATTTGGCGGCGGCTCCGGAGGACCAGCTGATGAAGCTGTGGCAGGGACTGGGCTATTATTCGCGTGCCCGTAATTTGCATGCCGCCGCCAAGAGCATGAATGGGGTATTTCCGAAAACTTATCCTGAGGTGCGTGCCCTCAAAGGGGTAGGGGAGTATACAGCCGCTGCCATTTGTTCTTTTGCGTATAACATGCCTTATGCGGTGGTCGATGGAAATGTATATCGAGTGCTGTCGCGTTATTTGGGCATCGATACTCCGATTGATTCTACAGAAGGGAAAAAATTGTTTGCGGCTGTGGCGGATGAATTGCTGGATAGAAAGAACCCCGCATTATACAATCAGGCTATTATGGACTTCGGAGCGATCCAATGTTCTCCTCAAACTCCCAACTGCATGTTTTGTCCATTGGCTGACAGTTGTGCGGCGCTGGCAAAGGGGACAGTGGCGGAGCTTCCGGTCAAGCAGCACAAAATAAAAACGACCAATCGTTATTTCAATTATATATATGTACGCATGGGCGTGCATACTTTCATAAATAAAAGGACGGGAAATGATATATGGAGAAATCTGTTCGAGCTTCCGTTGATTGAAACTCCGGTTGCTGTTTCGGAGGAGGAATTTTTGGCACTGCCCGAGTTAAAGGCATTGTTTGCCTCCAAGGAACTTCCGGTAGTCCGTTCGGTTTGCCGGGACGTGAAACACGTGCTTTCCCACCGGGTGATTTATGCCAATTTTTATATAGTAGATCTTCCGGAAGATAGTCATTCGTTTGCTGCTTATCAAAAAATAAAGGCTGAAGAGCTGGAACAATATGCCGTCTCAAAACTGGTGCATGCCTTTATAGAGAAATACATCGATTGAAATAGAAACTGAATATATTTTGTTGAATTATAAATATCTAAAATTATGAAACGACCTTACTTACTATTAGCCTGTCTTTCTCCCGTAGCTTGCCTGATGGCCGCAAGTGGACAAAAAGGAGGAAAAAACAAACAGAAGGTGAATGACCGACAACTGCCGAATGTGGTGTTTATCTATGCAGATGATTTGGGATATGGCGATCTGGAATGTTATGGAGCTAAAAATGTACAAACTCCTAATGTTAACCGTTTGGCATCCGAAGGTATTCGCTTTACTAATGCGCATGCTACTGCGGCTACCAGTACTCCTTCACGTTACTCCATGCTTACGGGAGAATATGCCTGGCGTCGTCCGGGAACGGATGTAGCAGCCGGAAATGCCGGAATGATTATCCGTCCGGAAGATTACACGATGGCCGATATGTTTAAAAATTCCGGTTATGTGACTGCTGCTCTTGGTAAATGGCATTTGGGACTGGGAGATAAAAGCGGAGAGCAAGACTGGAATGCTCCACTTCCCGCTGCATTGGGGGATTTGGGATTTGACTATTCATACATTATGGCTGCTACTGCCGACCGTGTGCCCTGTGTATTTATTGAAAACGGAAAAGTGGCAAACTATGACCCGAGTGCGCCTATCGAAGTCAGCTACCGCAAACCTTTTGAAGGAGAACCTTTAGGGAAAGATCATCCGGAGCTGTTGTATAACCAGAAACACAGTCATGGACATGATATGGCTATCGTAAACGGAATCGGCCGCATCGGTTATATGAAAGGGGGAGGCAAGGCTTTATGGAAAGATGAAAATATTGCCGACTCGATCACTACACATGCCATCAACTTTATTCGCGAACATAAGGATGAACCGTTTTTTATGTATTTTGCAACGAACGATGTGCACGTTCCACGCTTTCCACACGAGCGTTTCCGTGGTAAGAATCCGATGGGGTTGCGCGGAGATGCCATTGTACAGTTCGACTGGAGTGTAGGGCAAATCCTGGAAACACTTGACAAGCTGGGGCTTTCTGAAAACACATTGATTATTCTTTCCAGTGATAACGGTCCTGTTGTGGATGATGGTTATCAGGATCGTGCAGAGGAGCTGCTCAACGGGCACAGTCCGGCAGGTCCGCTGCGTGGCAACAAATATAGTGCTTTCGAAGGTGGAACCCGTATTCCCGCCATTGTGCGCTGGCCTAAGAAAATTACTCAGCCGCAGGTGTCGGATGTATTGGTTTCACAAATCGACTGGCTGGCCTCTTTAGCTTCCTTGGTTGATGCAAGGGTTCCCAAAGGAGCGGCTCCCGATAGTTTTGACCGTCTGGGCAACTGGCTGGGAACGGATTCTACCGACCGTCCTTGGGTGATTGAGCAAGCCTCTAACCACATACTGTCAGTACGTACCAAGGACTGGAAATACATTGAACCTAACGACGGTCCTCACATGATAACCTGGGGACCTAAAATAGAAACGGGTAATCTGAGCATTCCGCAATTGTATGATATGACTAAAGATTATGAACAGGAGAATCTTGCAGAGAAGAATCCAGCCAAGCTTTTTGAATTGCAAACCATTTTGAGAAAAGTGCGCAATAAAACTTATAGAGCTTTATAAAAGTTGTAACAATTCTTGCATTCTATTGTTATTCTATTTAATTTTGGCAACGAAATTCGGTATTTAGAAACATAAAATTCTGAGAATATGTCAGTAAATAAAGTGATATTGATAGGAAATGTCGGAAAAGACCCTGAAGTGAGATATTTGGATACAGGTATTGCTGTAGCCAGTTTTCCTTTGGCTACGACCGACCGCGCATATACTTTGTCGAATGGTACACAAGTGCCCGAACGGACCGAATGGCACAATCTTGTCCTTTGGCGCGGACTGGCAGAAACTGCCGAAAAGTATGTACATAAAGGTGATAAGCTCTATGTGGAGGGGAAAATAAGAACCCGTTCTTATGATGACCAGAATGGGGCTAAACGCTATGTTACCGAGATTTTTGTGGATAATATGGAAATGCTCACTCCGAAAGGTACCGGTTCGGGATCGTATGCTCCGGCACAGCAGCAGGCTGCTACTCCCGTGAGACCTCAATCGCAACAACCGCAGCAACCGGTGTCTTCGCAAGATAATTCGGCGGATGACCTGCCGTTTTAATGGTTAATGGCTACAAGTTAAGAGTTAGAATTGCCATCCGGCATCTAACCTTAACTTGTAGTGATAACTTTTAGCTGACAACTTGTGGCACATGATTTGCATGTAGCTACTTATTATTAACTTAAAACCAATATTTTGGACCCAGACGCTTATTTATGCCAATTGGCAGAAATTTTTAACGGAATATCCGTAAACACACCTTCATTATCGGCAATAATAGCCATTATTCTGGCAGGTTTGCTCCTGCTCGCCTCGGGCTTTGCTTCGGCATCCGAAATCGCTTTCTTCTCACTTTCGCCTTCCGATCTGAATGATATAGAAGAAGGCAATCATCCTTCTGATGGGAAAATCAGCAATCTGCTCGCAGACTCCGAACGTTTGTTGGCAACCATTCTTATCACAAACAACTTTGTGAATGTTACCATTATCATGCTCTGTAACTTCTTCTTCATGAATGTCTTTGTCTTTCATTCGCCTCTTGCAGAGTTGTTGATACTGACTGTTATCCTGACTTTCCTCTTGTTGCTTTTCGGAGAGATTATGCCTAAGATCTATTCGGCCCAGAAGACATTGGCTTTCTGCCGTTTCTCCGCTCCGGTCATCTATATGTTGCGTAAAGTATTTGCTCCTATCTCTGCTGTGTTAGTACATTCTACGGCTTTCTTGAATAAACATTTTGCCAAAAAGAATCACAATATATCGGTTGACGAACTTTCTCATGCCCTTGAACTGACCGACAAGGCCGAACTTACGGAAGAAAATAATATACTGGAAGGCATCATTCGTTTTGGGGGCGAAACAGCCAAGGAGGTTATGACTTCCCGCCTCGACGTGGTCGATCTTGATATACGTACTCCTTTTAAAGATGTAATTCAATGTATTATCGACAATGTGTATTCCCGTATCCCCATCTATTCGGGCACACGTGATAATATCAAGGGGGTACTTTATATCAAGGATTTGTTGCCCCACCTTAATAAGGGTGACAATTTCCGTTGGCAGTCACTGATCCGTCCGGCGTATTTTGTGCCGGAAACTAAAATGATCGATGATCTTTTACGTGATTTTCAGGCAAATAAGATTCATATTGCTATTGTTGTGGATGAATTCGGGGGTACATCGGGAATTGTGACAATGGAGGATATCATTGAAGAGATCGTTGGGGAGATTCATGATGAATATGATGATGAAGAGCGTACCTATACGGTGATTAACGATCATACCTGGGTGTTTGAGGCTAAAACGCAGTTGACCGATTTTTATAAGATTACGAAGGTCGACGAAGATGATTTTGACAAAGTAGATGGAGATGCCGATACACTGGCCGGACTGTTGCTCGAGATAAAGGGAGAATTTCCGGCACTTCATGAGAAGGTTCTCTATCATCGATACGAATTTGAAGTGCTGGCTATGGATAGCCGGAGAATCCTGAAAGTGAAGTTTACCGTTAACGAGCCTTCCACAGAGGAAGAAGCTTCCTGATATCAGCTTTTGCCATGGCTTTGTTACGGGAATATAAAGAAATTGCTTATCAGTGGGGAATCTGGAAAACAGAAGAGTCCCCGGAAGAACTTTTGGCACTGTTGCCCGATCCGGAAAGATATGAGCAACAGTTGACGCTCTTTTCTTCACCTCATCGTAAATTGGAATGGCTTTCCGTACGTGTATTGCTATATCAGTTGCTGGGGGAGGAAAAGACAATTGAATATGCTCCCAGTGGCAAACCCCATTTGGCGGATTCTTCTTATTTCATCAGCATTTCTCACACTCGCGGCTATGTCGCAGTTATACTGAGTCCCGTGTCCGAAGTGGGAATCGATATCGAGCAATACGGGCAGCGGGTGCACAAGGTCGCTCATAAATATATGCGTCCGGACGAGTTGATTTCTGAATATCAGGGAGAAGATACCTGGTCTTTACTTTTACATTGGTCAGCAAAAGAAGTGATGTTTAAGTGTATGGATACTTCAGAGGTCGATTTTAGGGAGCATCTTCGCATCATGCCGTTCCAGGTATGTGAACACGGGGAGTTTCTGGCGGAAGGATACCGTACGGAACATAAGAAGAAGTTCATGATCCGCTATTTGCTGCATCCGGACTTTGTGATGACGTGGCAAGTGACATCTGCGTATTCCGTGAATGAATGTGATATTATGAAGAAAATACAATGATAAAGCGTATCCTATTATTGGTGATCGTTATTTGGGGCGGTATGACAACCGTTGCTCAAAACAGCATAGATACTTTGTTTATGTCTGTCAGTCAACGTTTGTCTGGTCATCCCTCTGAACTCATCTATTTGCAGACCGGCAAAGATATATATGAAACGGGAGAAGATTTATGGTTTAAGGCCTATCAATTGGATGCCAAATCGTTCGCGCTGTCGGAACAAAGCGAAACGCTCTACTTGCAGATGCTTAATGATAAGGATAGTGTGGTTTGGGCCGAAAAGTATCCCATAGAGAAGGGGATTGCTGAGGGCCATGTATATATAGATACAAAATTATCGGAGGGCAATTATCGGTTGGGAACCTATACCCGCCACTCATATTATAATGATACGACCGGAATATCTCCGGAACGTAAAATCAGGATAGTCAGGAATATCGCTCTTGATTCTTTGCCGGAGCATCGAGAGAAGCCGGGTGAGTTCCGGTTCAATCTTTTTCCCGAAGGAGGAAATCTGGTTTCAGGTTTACCGTTCCGTTTGGCGTTTAAAGCGACGGGCAGCGGAGGATGTCCGGTCGATGTGGAAGGAACATTGTATCAGGATGAAATTCCTGTTTTGTCTTTTAAAAGTAGCCACGATGGGATGGGAGTCATACCTTTTACTCCTTCCTCCGGCAAAGAATACCGGATAGAGCTGGCGAACGGGTATAGTTATGCTTTACCTGAAATCTATCGGCAGGGGGTGGGGCTCCGGTTATCCGGGCGGGACGGGAAACAGCTTGAATTCCTTATTTCCCAAACGGAAGGATTGTCCGATCAGGAGGTATATCTGGTGGGACAGATACGAGGAACCGTCTGCTGTGTGGCAAAAGGGTTGCTGAAAGATCGTTTGAAAATGAAGATACCTCTTTCGGAGTTTCCTTATCAGGGTATAGCGGAGTTTACCTTGTTCAATGCGGCTATGCAGCCTGTGGCGGAAAGGTTGGTATATGTGCATCCGGAAAAGAAGCTTCATATTGATATTGTACCGGAGAAAGAGAGCTATGTTCTTCGGGAAAAAGCTACATTGAAAGTAAAAGTGACAGATGATAATGGACAGCCCGTGAAAGCCGATTTGGGTATCAGTGTGTTTGACAAAGCATACAGCAATCCGGATGACCGGGTGAACATGCTGGCTTATTGTTATTTGTCATCACAGATACGTGGTGCTGTCTGCCGGCCGGCTTATTACTTTGACGAGAAGAATGCTGATCGTATGCAGGCAATGGATCTGTTGTTGCTGACTCAGGGGTGGAGGCGATACGTCTGGGAACTTAACGGAACGGTTCGTCATGGCGAGATGTTTTTGAGGGATGATGTAACGGGAATTCAGACCTTGGGCAGTAAGAAGAAAAGTAAAGGAACGGGAGGTGCTAAACAACTTATTCAGGTTTCGGGCGCCGAAGGAAATTCCACCTATCTGATGACGGATTCCTTGGGGCGTTTTACGGTCGATACTGATTTGATGAAGACACTTCGTGGCGGGTATGTGTATCTGAAACCCATGTTGTCGAAAGAGTTTAAACCTGAATTGGAGATTCAGGATTACTTCCCTGCCATCGATAGCATACGGAGAAAGAAGTCTTTTGACTGCTCGCTGATAAATTGTACACAGAGACCCAAAGAGGAGATTTACGATGTACCGGTCGTGAGTGGTGACAGTACCATTCTGCTGGATGAAGTGGTCATTGCCCGCAAGGCTCGTAAGCCGTTCAGAGATAAGCTTATGGGACGTCTGGATAGTTTGGCTCAAATGAATCTGAATAGTGTCTATGTTTGTACTTCGTGTGGGCTTTTATTGAATTATAATCCGGATTATCAGGGACATCATGCACTGGTGGGAGAAGGTGGATGTCCGGCTAAGGGAAGGAAACAACCGGTTGACGGAGAAACTTATAGGATAGCCAAGTATAAATATTATGGGGACTCAAAAGGTGGGGGAGTCTATTTTAGTGTGGTCGATGCACATTCCGTGGTTTATCATGCTACTGAATTTACCGAAGAGGAACTGCTCCGTATGAATAATATGTGGCGAGTGAAAGGGTATTACGGTAAGCGTGAGTTTTACCAACCGGATGAAATAGATATGCAGTTGCCTGTACCTGATGCCCGCAATACATTGCTATGGGCTCCGTCCGTAGTGACTGACGAAAAAGGTGAGGCTACCGTTTCTTTTTATTGCTCCGACATTAATACCGGTTTTATTGGAGTGGCAGAGGGAGTAGATGGAACAGGACTTTTAGGGACTGATCAATGTGAGTTTAGAGTGATCAGGAGAGCAGACTAAATCTTATAACCGCAGTTTGTGGACGGAGAGGAAATATAAAAGTCGCCGGGAATATCGTTTGAAAGATGTTTCCGGCGATTTATCTTATTTCTTTAGTTTATAACTCAACGCTCCCGACGGACACATTTTGATTTGGGCAATCAGTTCTTCCGTGGTAGCATTCTCCATCTTTATCCACGGACGTTCTTTCGGGTGATATACGTTAGGCAGTGTCTTTACGCAGATTCCGGCATGCCGGCAGAGTTCCGGTTGCCATACAATGGTCAGTTCGCCATTGCTGTATTCTATTTGTTTTCCCATAACTGTTTTTATATTATTGAATGTGAATACCACGAAGTACAATACGCTTCCATTCCGGATGCTTATGTATATATCCCGCAACGAACGGACAGAGAGGAACCAGGCGCAATCCCTGCCGTTCAATGTCAGTGAGAACTTTCTCTGCAAGTTGTGAACCTATTCCGTGTCCTCCCAAGGCGGCCGGTACTTCGGTATGTGTCAGATAGATCTCGCCATTTAAGGATTTTATGTATTCTATCCGGGGAACATAACCTTCAACATGAAATTCATATTGATGTTTTTCTTCATTATCTATCAGTTCATAATTTTCAGTCATAATCTTCTTACTTTTAAATCTTGTTTTATTCTACAACATTTAGAGGATAAACTTTGTTTTCTCCTCTTGTTTATTTATGAATCATTTAAACAATTGGATGACGGGATATAACTTTAACAGATAATAATGATTCATGGCAAAACAAATGCATAATCTTTCTGTTGATATTTGACTTATGCGGAGCAACGGTGCCTCGCTTACAAAACTACCATAGGGAAAGTATCTCGGTTTTAGGATACTGATTTCTGAGTGATTGAACGAATTGTTTTATATTTAAACTTTAGAGATTATGAATAGAAGAGTAATACAGATCTTCTGCATGGTAGTTGGCATGGTACTTGCTTCCTCTTGCGGAGACGAATGTCCGGTAGAACAACCTTACTCGGTTAGGGTATCTGTTAAGGACAAGAACTATTTGAATATATCGCAGTTTCCACAGTTGAGCCAGGTAGACGAAAATCTGCCTTTCCGGACTTATGCGGGAACTCTCTATTACGCCTTGTACGATGCATCTACCGGAGCATTGATCAGAGAGTCGGCGGTCGTCTCTACGGAAGGTGAAGAAAAGGAATACACCCTTACTTTTCCGGGCGTACCCGACGGTGACTACAAATTGGCCGTATGGGGAAATCTGACCACGGACTATCCCGCCGGTATCTTGCATCAGGATGGGAAGGAACATACGGATATTTATGTGACAAGCGGGGACTTGCATTTCTCTCCCGATTATCAGACAGAAGAATTGACACTGGAACGCACGAAGGGAAAGTTGTTACTGCTCTGTTCAAATTTCCCGTCTGAGATAACACGCATTGAACAGAATGTAAGTCATGTTTATCAGTCGACGGATGCCGGCCTCAACTATTCCGGAAGCACTCAAGTTGACAAAAATGTGCCGTTCACCAGTGTCCTGGAGACATTGCTTGCTCCTACTTCGGCAGAGGGACATTCCAAATTAACTTTGACTTTCTATACCGGTGGTACACGTGCATCAGAAACTCCATATCTGAAATTGCCGGTGATGGAGATGGATATGCGGCGTAATGAAATAACTGCTGTTTCTATAGACTACAATACATCAGAAGGAATCTGGGAAATCAAGATGTTCATCCGTGGAGAATGGATCACGATACATCGCCTGGATATTTTCTGATCACTTTTTCTCTTATCTATTTATTAAACTAAACTTTGCTATTATGAAAAAATTAATGTTTCTGGTGGCAGCAAGCTTATTTGTGTTTGCTGCTTGTTCCAGCGAAGATGATTCTTCACCCGAAGTGAATCCTGAAAATGCTGCAATTACATTTGAGCTGTCTGCGGTTAATGGTCTGACAGACGGAATTGGAACCCGGATGCCGGTGTATAGCCAGGAGGCCACACAGCATGTCACTCGTGTCAGTGTTTATGCTTTTGTGCAGAACGGCTCGACCTATCTGCATCAAAAGACTTATGATATCACCGGCTGGACCGATGGTACTACCTTTAAACGTTTCGCTGTTCCCGATGCGGATAAACTTCCTGTCGGCGTATATAAGTTTCTGGCCGTAGGACGTGATGCAACTGACCGCTTCTCTGTGACTACACCCACTTCCGGCAATACCAATTATACGGATATGCTTGCTTCTATTGTGAACTCGGGCGATGAATCGGAAATCTTTGCGGGTTCGGCCGATGCGG
>ENA-ORRL01002678-ORRL01002678.1-human-gut-metagenome-genome-assembly--contig:-NODE-2678-length-10236-cov-2.098419_pt1 | contig 10236 bp, 10 predicted proteins | sample MGYA00242175_ERZ509134 | MGnify/ENA primary metagenome ERZ509134 (study PRJEB26280, sample SAMEA2338660) | human gut metagenome | biome: human gut; feature: human-associated habitat; material: faeces... | reverse complement strand
ATGGAAGCTGTAGCTTTAAACCCCGGCCCGGGGTTTAAAGCTACAGCTTCCATAGTGAACATACCTCCCGTTTTTACATACCTCTTTGGATTCACTCTTAAATACATCAGATGTCTTATGACATCCTGGTTTCATTGTACTTATTTTGACTATTATTGTCAATACATCAGATGTTCTTCCTTGGTTTTCTCTTTTTCGCACAAAAAAACAGCGGTTTCTCCCGTCTGGGACCCGCTGTTTTCATTCATTCTGCACAATACGTCCGGCCGGGCATCTGCCGTCATTCATCAGACGTCTGCCCCCTGGCCCTATTCCCCTTCTTTCCGGCCTTCCCAGTCCTTTTCCTGGTCCTCCAGAAGCTCCAGGAGCTTCTGCCGGTTATAGGTCAGATGCATGATCATGGCGCACCTGGCCCCCACCGAATCTCCCTTCAGGATGGCATTGGTCACTGCCCGGTGGGTCTCAATGGTCTCCTTCATCAGCTGCCGGCGGGTCAGGGTCGCAAAGGTGGACACGCTGGAGTTGATAAGAGGGATCAATATCTCCACCACCCGGTTCCGGCTGCACTTTGCAATGCAGGTATGGAATTCAATGTCTTTTTTAATATGGTTGATCCCGGCAGTATACTGGCGCTCCACCTGGTCGCAGAGAGACTCAAGCTGCGCCTTCTCCTCCTCTGACGCGTACTCGCTGGCCAGGGCGGCGATCTCCGGCTCCAGCATAAGCCTCACCTCAAAAAGCTCCAGGGCCAGGTGGTATTTGTCCTCAAACCGGCCAAGCCCCAGAGGATCCTCCTCCAGGGAGCTGGTGCTCACCACATACGTTCCCGAGCCCCTCCGCACCTCCAGGACGCCCTTTGATACCAGGCTTTTCACTGCCTCCCTTATGGTGCTCCGTCCCACGCCGAACTTCTCCGCCAGCTCGAATTCATTGGGGAGCTTTTCACCGATGGCCACCGGCTCATTTAATATGTACTCCATCAGGGAATCCTCGATCTGGGAGCCCAGGAGCTTTTTTCCCACTTTTTCCAACTGATCCATGGTCCTCCTCCTACGAATTTTTCGCGTACAGATAGACGCCCGCCACCTGGATCAGTCCCGGGATCTCCCCGAACAGAAGGATCGCGGATACGGAGGCAAATACCGGCCCCGCCAGCTTCACTGTGCTCACATAGGTGGGCGTTAAGAACTTAAGGCTCCAGCTGAATACGCTGTGGCCCAAAAGGGTACAGAACACAGCCAGGCACAGGCTCATGATCCAGTTAATGGGCTCATAGCCGGTCATGGGCACGCCGGAAACGGCGTCGAAGACCAGCAGGGATAAAAAGCAGCCCCAGTAAAGGACGTATGTATACACCATGGTGCTCATATGGCTCCGTTCCCTGGTCCCGATCAGCGTATAGCAGGCCGAGAAAAAGGCCGCTAAAAGAGCCAGGATATCGCCTAAGACTGCGTTCTTTCCGGCTCCGCCTCCCGTATCGGCCATGGCGATGACCACGCTTCCAAGAAAGGCGATCCCGATGGCCAGGATCTCCTTTTTCCGGATCTTCTTTCCAAAAAAGAGCAGATATCCGAAGGCCGCAAAGGCCACCTCCGTATTGACTAACACCGTAGAGCTGGCAATGGACGTGTTGCTCAGGGACTCAAACCATACCACAAAGTGCATGGCCAGGAACAGGCCCGAAAGGCCGCAGAAGGCCAGATCCTTCCCTTTTAAGGAAAGCAGCTCTTTCCTGGTCTCCCTTTTGGAAAAAATAAGCGGCGTCAGCAAAAGCACCGTCCAGCCCAGCCGGTAGGTGGCTGCAATGGTACTGGGCGCTGTCATATACCGGAAAAACGCCGACGACATGGAACAGCTGAACACTCCGGCTAAGAGGATCAGCTTGGCCTTCAGATTCGATCCAGATCTCTCATTCATTTTCTTTCTCCCCCGCGTAAACAGATCGATGGTCCCCGGCTCCGGAAGCTCCGGCTGCCAGAGGACCCGGAATACGTCTATGATAATACGTCAGATGAGTAAAGTCAACGGCTTTCCCCATCCTCTCCGTAGAGCTTCACCAGATCCTCAATGATGAGCAGGCCCACAGGCCCTAAAAAAAAGCCGGACACGCCAAACAGTTCCAGGCCCACATACATGGAGAACAGGGTCTCCAGCGCCGAAAGGCCCATGCGGCTTCCCATGAGCTTTGCCTCCAGGAACTGCCGGATAAAATAGCAGAGGCCATAGATAAAAAGGAGCACCGCTCCCTTCCACCACTGGCGCTCCAGGAGAAGGAAGGCTCCCCAGGGGACCAGCACCGCTCCGGTCCCGAACACCGGAAGGGCATCCAGGAGCCCGATCCCCAGGCCCAGCAGCACCGAATACGGATTCCCCAGAAGGGTCAGTCCCAGGGTACAGATCATGGCCGTCACCGCCATGATCACAAGCTGGGTCTTAAACCATGCGCTGCCCGCCGACGCGATCCGTCTTCCCAGGACAGAAAATTCCCGGTGGAAGATGGATCCGCTCTTTTTCTCCCGGATCTCATCCATTTCCTCCAGGGTCATGACTGCGGCCACAAAAAAGAGCACCAGAAATACCACAGCCCGGACCGCCCAGGCCAGGACGCTGACAGAATTGGTCATAAGAAGAGGAAGGGATGCCTGACGCACAGCCTCTGACGCGTCGCGGACCAGCTCCCTGGCCAGGCCCACAAGGCTTTCCGGCATCAGCCCCATCTTCTCCTCCAGGCTTAAAAACAGACCTGTAAGGATCCGGTCGGCCTCAGAAAGCCATTCCGGAAGACGGACCATGAAAAGCCTGGCCTGGGCCAGAAGCCGGCTGCTGCCAAGATAAAAAAGCCAGCCCAGGACTGCTCCCATAAAAAGAAGCTCCACGCCGCCGATGACCGCCGCAGGGATCCTGCGCTCCTTCCCGCCCAGCCGGATCGTGAGCCTCCGCTCAAAATACCGGACCGACGGTCCCAGCCACATGGCCGCCAGGTAGGCGCACAAAAAGGGAACCACCAGGGGCAGGAGGTATTTGAAGCCTCCGTAGACTGCCCCGGTAATTCCCAGTATCAGAAAGATCTTCTTCAGTTTTTTGCCCGGCTTACCCATGGAATCACCCGTTTCTGTTTTGTACTTCCTTTGTACACCACTTAGTATGGGCCGGATTCCTTTCCTTATGCGTCCTGGAAAAATTTAAATTTTGAAAATGCGCCGCCGGACGGAGGCACGGAAAAGGTCATGGGCTTTCCTGTGGACGGATGGACAAAGGAAAGGGACATGGCGCAGAGAGCCAGGGGCCCTGCTGCTGCGGCCGCTCCTGTTCCGTATTTCCGGTCCCCAAAAAGCGGCAGGTCCCTGGATGCAAACTGGACCCGGATCTGGTGGTGACGTCCGGTCTCCAGACGGATCCGTAAAAGCGTCAGGATCCCGTTTCCCCCGTCCTCCAGGCTTTCCAGAGCCTCATAGGACAGTTCAGCCCGTTTTCCACATTTTCCACCATGATCCACAACATAGGATTCATTTCCATCCACGGATTTTTCCAGATAATCCACAAGCTTATCCACATCTTTTTCCGGCTTTCCACATACAACAGCCCCATAGATCTTCTCCAGCTTCCGGTCCTGGACCTGTCTGCTCAAGGCTGCGGCAGCATTTTTAGACAATGCATACACCATTACCCCTGACACAGGCTTATCCAGTCTGTGGATAACTCCCACATAGGGCTCCTTTCCCGGCGTGCATAACTTGTGGATAACCAGATATTTCCGGATCTCGCTGACCATATCCGGCGCAAACCGCTTCGCCGCCTGGGATTCCACTCCCGCAGGCTTCACCGCCACCAGAATATCCTTATCTGCATATAATACCTGTACCATGGTCCTTCCTTTCCTTCTGTCCATTTACTTTGATGATAAAAATATTTTCCGAACCCCTTGCATATTTTAAGGCAAAGTGATATAGTATATAAAAAAGTTAGATGTGGTTTTTAAAACTACATTATGTATTATTAAAAATTATATTCCATTTTCTGATTGGAGGTATGTGTATGAAACTCAGTGTTAAGGATCCCGGCAGCGCCCTTACCCATTTTATCGCAATGATCCTGGCGGTCCTGGCTGCGGCTCCCCTGCTTTTGAAGGCCGCGTTTTTCACCGACCGGCTCCACGTGGCGGCCCTGGCTGTATTTATCGTCAGTATGATCCTCTTATACGCTGCCAGCACCGTCTACCACACCTTCGATATTTCTGAAGGCGTCAACCGGCTCCTCCGGAAGATCGACCATATGATGATCTTTGTCCTGATCGCAGGAACGTATACGCCGGTATGCCTCATCGTTCTGGGAAATTCTGCCGGATACCGGCTCCTGGCCCTGGTGTGGGCCATTGCAGCCGTGGGCATCCTGATCAACGCCCTGTGGATCAGCTGTCCCAAGTGGTTTTCCTCCTGTATTTATATCGCCATGGGATGGATCTGTGTGACAGCCTTTGGACAGATCCTGTCCTCCCTGACTCCAGGCGCCTTCGGCTGGCTCCTGGCCGGAGGGATCATCTACACCGCCGGAGGCGTCATTTATGCATTAAAGCTCCCGCTTTTCAACTCCAGGCATAAAAATTTCGGGTCTCACGAGATCTTTCACCTGTTCGTCATGGGCGGGAGCTTCTGTCACTATATGATGATGTATGGCTATCTGGCCGCAGCCTGATCCAGGGAGCTAGCGCCGGTGTCCCCGGCCCTGGCTCCTGTTTTTCTTTTCTTCCAGCAGGCGGTTAAACTCTGCCGCTGCCTCCGGCCCCTCTTCCATCAGTCTTTGCCGGCGGCGTTCCCGTCTCCGGGCGGCTGCCTCCGCCTCTTCTTTCCTTCTCTTCCGGATCCAGACCATCCAGAGACCGGCCCCAAGGGCTGCCAGGGCTGCCAGGACCGCCAGGATCACACCAGGGATCACAGCCTTCGGAAGCTTCATGGAAAACCTTCCGTCTGTTTTCTCCGGATCCACAGAGGCCGTCTCTGTGGGCTCCTCTGTATCCTCCGGTTCCTGGGCGGCGCTTCCGGTCTCCCCGCTTCCATCCTCTGTTCCAGGCTCTGCGGCGTCTCCGCCGGAAGGCTCCGTTTCAGCCGGTACCTGGATCGTCTTATCCAGGAGGTAGGCCTGTCCCACATTTCTTTCATTATAAACGTACTGGAGGAGGGCCACCGCATTGGCAGGCGCTCCTTCCGGAAGGGCTTCCAGGGAAAGCTCTGCATCGCCGAAGGAGGCCTCCTCCGGCAGAGTCACCACTTTTCCTTCCTCCACCATCAGATCTGCCGGGTTATAGGACGTGCCTCCGATGTCCACAGCCTCCTCCCCGGTCACATACCGGGTCTCGTTTTCTGCGATCCCCACATTCTGAAAGCGGTCGAAGCCGAACTGTAAAAGAGCCTTGCCGTCCAGGAAATACTGACGTGGACTCCCCTTTAAGATCACAGACACCAGCCGTCTTCCGTCCTTTTCCCCATAGGTCACCAGCGTATTTCCTGCTTTTAAAAGATACCCGGTCTTTCCAGCCACCGCCTCAGGACAGTAAAACTCACTGGCCGTATCCTCGGTGATCACCAGACGGTGCTCCTGGTGCACAGTGAAGCCGTTGGGATTGTTGGTGGTGGGGCCGATCTCATGGGACACAGAGGAGCTGATCTCCAGGAGCTTTTCATTCTGGAACGCCGCGCAGGCGATCTTTGCCATATCATAGGCCGACACATTCTGGGTATCTCCGTTGAGACCCGACGGATTCTCAAAATGACTCTCATTGCAGCCCAGCTCCGCCAGCTTCTGGTTCATCATATCCACAAACGCCGGGATACTTCCCGCCACATGCTCTGCCAGGGCGTTGGCCGACTGATTCACCGACGAAAGAAGAAGGGCGTACAGGCAGTCCTCCACCGTCATTGTATCGCCGATGGCCAGGCTGTATTTATTGCCGCTGTCCGCCTCCACGCTGTTCATGGCGGTCTCTGAATACGTCACTGTATCGGAAAGCTCCGCATGCTCCAGGACGATCAGGGCAGTCAGAAGCTTTGTGATGCTGGCAGGCGGATATTCCACATGGCTGTTCTGGCCAAAGATCATGGTCCCCGAATCCACGTCCATCAGGGCCCCGGCCTCGGCCTGGATCCCCGTATCCGACGGCCAGTCGGGCCGCGCAAAGGCCGTCATGGCAAAAAGCTGGCAGAATGCCAGCACGCTGCATAGTAATTTCTTTGTTTTATGTTTCACCTGGTTCCTCCTGCTGTCTTATCCTGTGTTCTCACAAGAGCTTCTTTTTCTTTTCTCGTCATCCGTTTAATGGCGGCTTCCCGGCTCATGGCCTCCCTTTTGGTCTCAAAGGCCTCATAATAGACCAGGACCACCGGCCTTCTGGGCTTCGTATACTTGGCCCCGCGTCCCATATTATGGGTATTCACACGCTTTTCCAGATCGTTGGTCCAGCCGCAGTAAAAGGTTTTATCCGCACATTCCAGCAGATATGTGTAGTTCATATCCATCCGTCCTCATGTTATGTAAACGGCAACGGCATCTTAAGGCTGCCATCGCCGCCCCGGCCAGGACAGCCCTTCGGGCGCTGGTTCCGGATCTATATCAAGCACCGGCCGGATGCGTTTTCCTGTGTGCGTCCGCTTTTGTCTTCCGGCTTATACTCTATTATATGGTATTTTGCCCGAAATGCAACCAGACATTCTTTCATTTTTCAGATCCCTGCCGCCTTATATGCGGCCTGACGGGGATACTGCCCGCCAGACCGGCACCGCCTAGGCCCGTTCCCCCACCGCCTTCACGATGATCAGCTTATCTCCAGGCTGGATGGACGGATCCGTAAGACCGTTGTCTGCCATGACCGCATCCACACTGGTATGGAATTTTCTGGCGATCTTCCACAAAGAATCCCCCGGCTGTACCACATAGCCCACGATCCCCGGGATCTGCTTCAGCCGTTCCGTATCCAGGGGCTCCTCCCGCACATTCAGGATCACCTGGCCGCAGACCTGGTTCAGCACCAGCACATCCATGGTCACCGACGCCTTGATCTCCACGCTGTCGCCGCCCAGCATCACGGCAGAGATCTGCTCCAGTCCCGGCTCCATCTGGTAAACACTGTCCTCTGTGATCCCCGGTACCTGGGCCGTCATATGGAACGGCAGCACCTCTGTGGACGCTCCCACCGGAGAGGAGTCGTCGGCAGTCAGATACAGAAGCTGCACCTCCAGAACGCCGTCCATGGACAACTCTCCGTCCCGGATCTGTACCTCATCCAGCTTCACGTCTCCGTCGCTGTGGCAGATCTGCAGGATCCGCTGCCCCACCGGCAGATCCACCTTTTCCTGGAGCCTGGTCTTCAGCTGGTTCCTGGCGGCGATCTGGTCAAAGCACGCCTCTCCTGTATCCATATCCAGTTCCCGGTCCAGGGCGTACAGATCGTTTAAGATCTCCAGCTCCTTCTCCTCATAAAGCCGCATATCCAGCTCCATGACCGCATCCACGGACAGCTCCCGCATCTCTCCGTCCGAATCCGGATTCACCTCCAGCTCCTTATGTACCAGACGCACCGTGATAAAGGGGATCATTTCCTCCACCGAGGGCTCCAGCTCCACCTCGCCGGAAAACGGCACCGTTTCCTCCAGGCACTGGACCGGCACCTGACCGGCCTCCCCGGAATAAATGGCGAACACCATCAGCTCCCCGTCCAGGCGTATCCTCCCGTCCAGGGGCCTCGTATTCACGCCCCGCAGACGTATGTCCTGCCACAGAAGGGTGTCGATATCCGGCTTATTTCCCGAAAGGGACAGTACCTCCCGGACCCGGAACGTATCCTTCCGCCGGGCGCTTAAGGCCGCCACAGCTATGGTTTTCTTTAAGGTCTCCACGTCCCCGTCAAATCTCGCGTCCTCCGCTGCCTCGGCGTCGAAAAGGGTCTCCGCCTGGAGCTTTAAGGTCACCAGGGCCTTTACGTTCAGCTTCCGGGAATTGATGATCCCCAGCTTCAGATCGTCTAACTCCCAGCCGGCCTGGATATGATCGTTCTCCAGGAGACCCGGCATATTCACCCGCTCCTCAAAGGGAAGGTTTCCGGCCAGGGTCATGACCTGTCCGCCGGGCGTCCGGTACAGCACCCGGAAATCCAGCCGTCCCCGGACCTCCACCTTTTCCCCCTGGTTCTTCGCCGACTCGATCTGGATCTCTCCTCTTTCTAAGATCAGCTGCTCCACGTCCTCCATGGTATCCGGCACGTTAAAATCATCGTCCAGGGTCATCTGGGACGCAACGCTGCCGCTTCTCCGGTTCATATGGATATGCTTTTTCACCAGCTCCATCATAAAAACGCCACCACACCTTTCCAAAGCCTTTGCTTTACAAAAATGTATGATGGCGTCCTTCTTAATATTCCTCCAGGAAATGATGGCGCTCTTTTCCCTTCACATATCCAATGCAGGCGTCCAGATTGACATTTTCCACGCTCTTGAAAATATTGGTCTCGATGTGAGGATTGATGGTCCTGAATTTCGCAATCAGCTCCTTCATCTCCTGGCGCTTCGACATGTGGGCCTCCTCTTCCCTGGAGATGGCCTCCGTAAACCGGCAGGCGCACTGGAGAAACCGAAGATTGTTGAAATCACGCCACGCCTCGATATCCGCCTCCTTCACCAGATACAGAGGGCGGATCAGCTCCATGCCCTCAAAATTGGTGCTGTGGAGCTTCGGCATCATGGTATTTACCTGGGCCCCGTAGAGCATGCTCATGAGAATCGTCTCGATGACGTCGTCAAAATGGTGGCCCAGGGCAATCTTATTGCATCCCAGCCGCTTTGCGTTGGCATAGAGATGGCCCCGGCGCATTCTGGCGCACAGGTAGCAGGGCGACTGATCCACGTCCACCACCACATTGAAGATATCTGATTCAAACACAGTAATGGGAATTCCCATAATCTTTGCGTTTTCCTCAATCATCTTCCTGTTTTCCGGATTATAGCCCGGATCCATCACCAGGAAATGAAGTCCGAACTCCATCTTTCCGTGGCGCAGAATCTCCTGCATGCACTTGGCTAACAGCATGGAATCCTTGCCCCCGGAAATGCAGACTGCAATGTTGTCGCCCTCCTGAATCATGTCGTACTCGTTCAGAGCCTTCACAAAGGGCCGCCAAATTTCCTTGCGGAACTGCTTAATCACACTTTTCTCAATGTCTCTGCACCGGTCTGCCGGCTTTTTCTGGTTGTCTCTTACTGTCTCGTTATCCTGCAATTTTACCATCCTTTTTCTCGCCTTTGTCTTTTTCGTTCAGCTCCCGCTCCATCCGGCGCAGTTCCCGCTTCAGCTGCTTGATTTCGCCCTTTAAGGCCTCAATCTGCTCTACCAGCTTTCTGTCGTGTTCTCCCAGAACCACTTTTTCCTTCTTCTGAATCTTCACGCCGTCCTTCTTGACCGGCTGGGCCGGAATGCCCACTGCCGTAATATTCTCCTCCAGCGGCTGTAAAAGCACCGCGTTGGCGGCGATGGAGCAGTTGTCCCCTACCTGGAAGGATCCAAGAATCTTCGCTCCTGAACCCACCGTCACATTGTTTCCCAGAGTTGGGTGGCGTTTTCCCTTTTTTGTACCCACGCCCCCCAGAGTAACGCCCTGGTAAATCGTGCAGTTGTCTCCCACTACCGCAGTCTCTCCGATCACAACGCCTGCGCCGTGGTCAATTAAAATTCCATGTCCCAGCTGGGCTCCCGGATGAATCTCGATCAGCGTAAAAAATCTGGCAATCTGAGAGATCAGACGCGCGATAAAAAACATATGATGCTTATAAAACCAATGGGCAAACCGATGCCAGATCAAAGCATGGATGCCCTGATACAGCAAAAGAACCTCAAGCACACTGCGGGCCGCCGGATCCCGCTCCTGCACTGCCTTTATATCCAGCCAAATATCCTTTAAGATCATTTCTGCTACCAACCTTTCCAAAATGCATCCATTTTGATTCATAACGCATTTTGATGTAGTATAGCATATGATTCCGGCGAAAAAAAGGATTTTCTTTCTACTTAAAAATAACCGGCTCCTCTAAAAGCTCTGTCCGCAGTACAATATAGGGGAAGGACTTCTCCGTGCCCGGATCTTCCCCCTTTTCCGGCCCCATCAGCTCCGTTGCAAGGACAATCGAATTTTCCGTCAGATAAAGTTCTCTTATGCTGATACTGTATCCCCCTGTAGGCTGGGCCCCATATCCTACC
>ENA-ORRL01002673-ORRL01002673.1-human-gut-metagenome-genome-assembly--contig:-NODE-2673-length-10243-cov-3.225658_pt1 | contig 10243 bp, 8 predicted proteins | sample MGYA00242175_ERZ509134 | MGnify/ENA primary metagenome ERZ509134 (study PRJEB26280, sample SAMEA2338660) | human gut metagenome | biome: human gut; feature: human-associated habitat; material: faeces... | reverse complement strand
AGCAGGTGCATGAGATCATCCGCAGGGCCTCGATGGAGGCAACCGCGCAGATGAAAAACGGCGAGCGCTGGGACCTCATTGCCGCTCTGGCCGCCGAACCCGCGTTCGGCATGACGGAAGAAGAGATCAAGTCTCACATGGAGCCCTCGCAGTACATCGGCCGCTGCCCCGAGCAGGTGCACGCGTTTACCGCAAAGTGCCGCGCGCTGTGCAAAAACGCCGAAAGCTGCGCCGAGGAAATCTCGCTTTAAAACAGTTCTTGACAGCCTATTGGTTTTCCTGTAACATATACCTTGTTGCTTATGGGAGAATCCAACTTTTACAGCTCCCGCCCTTGGCTGGACGGGGGCTGTTTTTTGCGCCTTTGGGCGCGTTTTTTGCGGAAGGGACGAATTGTATGGAACAGGTACGAACGGAAAACAAAATGGGCACGATGCCGATTGGAAAGCTTCTTGCCAACATGGCGGTTCCCATGATGGTCTCGATGCTGGTGCAGGCGTTTTATAACGTCGTCGACAGCGTCTATGTCTCGCAGCTGAACGAAAACGCGCTGAGCGCCATCTCGCTGGCTTTCCCGCTGCAAAATCTCATGATTGCCTTCGGAAGCGGCACGGCCGTCGGCACAAACGCACTGCTGTCCAGAGCTTTGGGTGCAAAGCGGCACGACCTCGTCGACCGCGCGGCCAACACGTCCATTTTCCTGATGTTCTGCAATTTCGCAATCTTCTGCGTGTTGGGGCTGACGCTCTCGCGCACCTTCTTCCTCGCGCAGACCGACGTGCAGCAGATCGTGGACTACGGCGCAAGCTACACCTCCATCTGCCTTGGCGCGTCGATCGGCATTTTCGCGCAGTTCTGCTTCGAGCGCCTGCTGCAATCGACCGGACGGACGAAGCTTGCGATGTACACGCAAATCGCCGGCGCGGTCATCAACATCATTTTGGACCCGATCCTCATCTTCGGCTGGCTCGGCTTTCCGCGCATGGAGGTCGCCGGCGCGGCGGTGGCGACCGTCATCGGCCAGATCGTTGCGGCGTGCCTTGCGCTCTTTATGAATCTCAAATTTAACCCCGATGTCCGCATTCGCCCGAGCCATATCCGCTTCCACTGGGACACGGTGAAGGAAATCTACCGTGTGGGCATTCCGTCGATCGTTATGATGTCCATCAGCTCGGTGATGAACTTCGGACTCAACCAAATCCTCATTGCCTTCTCCACCACAGCGACGGCCGTCTTCGGCGTCTACTTCAAGCTCCAGAGCTTTATCTTCATGCCGGTCTTCGGCCTCAATAACGGCATGGTCCCGATCATCGCCTACAACTACGGCGCGCGAAAGCCCGAGCGCGTGAAGAAAACCATCCGCCTGTCCGTCATTGCCGCGGTCTGCCTGATGCTCATTGGCTTGGCGCTCTTTGAGTTCATTCCCGGTACGCTTTTGTCGCTTTTTAACGCCACCGACCATATGCGCCAGATCGGGATCCCCGCCTTCCGCATTATCGCCATTCACTTCCTGTTCGCAGGTTTCTGCATTGTCTCCGGCTCTGTGTTCCAAGCCATCGGAAATCCGCTGCACGCGCTCATCAACTCCGTGTGCCGCCAGCTCGTGGTGCTGCTGCCCGCGGCGTGGCTGCTTGCGCAGTCCGGAAAATTGGAGCTCGTGTGGTTCTGCTTCCCGATCGCGGAGAGTTTCTCCTTTATCCTCAGCGCCGTCTTCCTTCGCGAGACGCTCAAAACTGCGAATGCCCGAATGCTGACAGATGGCTAAGTATAGAAATTTCCGGCTGCGTTTCAAGCTTTGAAATGCAGCCGGTTTATTTGCGAAAATTTTTAAAAGGATGCAACCGCTCCCCCACTTTTGTCGTCTATTCAAGCAGAATGAACTTTCAGGAGGAATCCGTATGCGTTATCTGTTTCCGATTCTGCTGCTGGCTGCGAGCGTGCTGCTGTGCGTGTTTGCCGCGCCGAGCGTCGTCTCCACGCTGACCCCCGCCGTAAATGTCTGCGGCGGTATTGCCCTTCCTTGAGCGTGGGGTTCCCGTATCAGTCTGTCAAACTTTCATACATGTAATAAAAAAACTGCCGGAAAGACGATACGTCTCTCTGGCAGTTTTATTTTTTAGAGTTCATTCGGGAAGAGCTTCTCGATGGCGGCCTCGGCGGCGGCCGGGTTCATCACCGCTTTTCTGCAGACCAAGCTGGCGGTGCCCTCCATCCTGGCGGGCATCGTCACCAACATCGGCCTGTACAGCATCAACCTGATGGTCATGGGCAAGAGCAACCAGTCCCTGTTCCAGACCGACACCATCTACACCATGGCCAAGGACGCCGGCTTCGCGGGGAGCTGGTATGAGCTGGCGGTGACCGCCATCATTGTTCTGGCCCTGTGCGCCCTGCTGGTCCTCTTTTTGGGCACCCGGCTGGGCCTGTCCATCCGGGCCACCGGGGACAACGCGGACATGGTGCGGGCCTCCTCCATCAACCCCAACTTTACCATCACCGTGGGCCTGTGCGTGGCCAACGCCATGACCGGCCTGTCCGGCGCCATGGTGGCCCAGTACAGCACCTTCGCCGATGTGAACAGCGGCACCGGCATGGTGGTGCTGGCCCTGGCCGCCCTGGTCATCGGGGAGACCCTCATCGGCAAGGGCTCCATGACCCGGCGGGTGCTGGGCGTGGTGGCCGGCAGCATCATCTACCGGTTCATCTACGCCGCCGCCCTGCGGTTCAACGTGCCCGCGGACTACATGAAGCTGGTGTCCGCCGTCATCGTAGGGGTGGCCATCGCCGCTCCGGCGGTGCGCCGGTGGGCCGCGTTCCAGATGCAGAAGCGCCGCACGCTGGCGGGAAGGAGAGGTGAGTGACATGGATATGCTGGTGATCCAGAACATTGCCAAGACCTTCAACCCCGGCACCGTCAATGAGAAGCAGGCCCTGAGCGGCCTGTCTCTCCAGCTGGCGGCGGGGGATTTCGTCACCATCGTGGGCTCCAACGGGGCGGGCAAGTCCACCCTGTTCAACGCCATCGCCGGGGACTTCTACGTGGACGAGGGCTCCATCGCCCTGGACGGGCAGGACATCACCTATCTGCCCGCCCACAAGCGCAGCCGCCAGATCGGTCGGCTGTTCCAGGACCCCATGCGGGGCACTGCCCCCCACATGACCATTGAGGAGAATCTGGCCCTGGCCTATCTCCGCACCGCCAAGCACCAGCACGCATTCTTCAGCCGCACCAGCCGGGCGGACCGTGCCCTGTTCCGGGATGCGCCAGCCGGTGGGCCTGCTGTCCGGCGGACAGCGCCAGGCCCTGACCCTGCTCATGGCAACCATGAATCCCCCCAAGCTGCTGCTGCTGGACGAGCACACGGCGGCGCTGGACCCGGGGACGGCGGAGAAGGTGCTGAAGATCACCCGGGACGTGGTGTCCCAGCACAGCATCACCACCCTCATGGTCACCCACAATATGAAAAACGCCCTGGAGCTGGGCAACCGCACCCTGATGATGGACTCCGGAAACATCGTTCTGGACGTCCGGGGGGAGGAGCGCGCCGGCATGACGGTGGAGGATCTCATCGAGCGCTTCCGCGCGGGCACGGGCAGGACGCTCGACAACGACCGTATGCTCCTTTCCGAATGAAGCCCTGCGGGCCGGCCCTCCGGTGCGCCGACGGCAGAGCGGATTTTCCCTTTTAAGATGCGACAAAGCGGCAGAGCCTTTTGGCTCTGCCGCTTTTGCTGTATACTGTAAACCATATGCAAAAAACCTTGAAACCATACGGTTTCAAGGTTTTTCGTGGTGGAGATTATTTATGCTCACAGGGTTTTCGGCTTACCTGCTGCGGCGCAGGACCTCGCACACCAGCTCGTAGACGCGCTCGGTAGAGGGTACGCTCAGCCGCTCGCGCACGGAATGAACGTCGTGCAGCTCGGGCCCGAGGGAGATGGCGTCGAGACCGGGAATCTTCTCAATGAAGAGCCCGCACTCCAGTCCGCCGTGCGTCGCCTCGAGCTTGGCCTCCGTGCCGGTGAGGTCGCGGTAGACGCCAAGCACCAGCTCGCGGAGCTTGGAATCGCGTTCGTACTGCCAGCCGGGATAATTGCCGCGCTCGGAGACCGTGCCGCCCGCAAACTCCACGATGGCGTGGACGCGCTGAGCAAGCATCGCCTTCTGCGAGGCAATGCAGGAGCGGATGGAGTAGGAGAAATGCAGTCCGTCCTCCGTCAAATGCATCACGCCGAGGTTGAGGGAGGTCTGCACCAGACCGGGGAAGTCCGCGCTCATCTCCTCCACGCCCTGCGGCAGCGCAAGGAGCGTGTGGAGCATGACGGAGGTGGTCTCCGCGCTGACGGCGGGAGAGGACTCGGTCTTGGCACATTCGAGCGTCACGCCCGCGTCGCAGCCGGCGTACTCATTTTTGAGCGTCGCGTCAAAGCCGCGGATGAACTGCTCAAGGTCCGCCTCCTTCCCCGCGGGGACGGCGATGACCGCGTCGCAGCGCGAGCAGATCACGTTGTCGAACCTGCCGCCCTGTATTGCCGCGAGGCGCAGACCGGGGAACTGCTCCATCGCGGAGTAGAGCACGCGGCCCATCAGCGCGTTCGCGCTGCCGCGGCCCTTGTCAATGTCGCCGCCGGAGTGGCCACCCTGCAAGCCGGAGAGCGTCACGGCGTAGCAGCTCTCGCCGCCGAGCGGCTCGCGCTTGCCGGGAAGCGTGCAATCCGCGCGCATACCGCCTGCGCAGGACACCGTGAAGATGCCCTCCTCCTCGGAGTCGAGGTTCAAGAGCTTCTTTCCCTTGAGGTCGGAGCAGTCGAGCGCAAACGCGCCGTCCATACCGACCTCCTCATCGACGGTGAAAACCGCCTCAAGCGGCGGATGGGGGAGCGTATCGTCGGCGAGGATGGCGAGGATCATCGCCACGGCGATGCCGTTGTCGCCGCCGAGCGAGGTCTGATCCGCCCAGACCCACTCGCCGTCCGTGCGCAGGTCAAGACCCTCCGCCGCCATGTCCTTCGCGCACTCGTCCGTCTTGGCGCAGACCATGTCGATGTGACCTTGTAAAATGATCGGCTCGGACTGCTCATAGCCCGCGGAGCCGTCCTTCCAGATGATAAGGTTGTTGCACGCCTCTTGGCGGTACCTCAGCCCAAGCTCCTTGGCAAAGCCCACGCACAGGTCGCTGATGATCTTCGTGTTGCCGCTGCCGTGCGGCACGGAGCAGAGCTTCTCAAAATATTCAAATACCTTCTCGGGCTTCAGCCCGTTTAATGCAGCCATGCTGCCTTCCTCCTTTTCAGTGCGCACACAGCCCATGCGGAAGGCATGGGCTGTGCGGCGCTTGTTCGGTTAGCCGGCGGGGACCTCGTCCATCGTCATATCGTCCATGCCGAAGTCGTCGCCGGAGGGGGTGTCCTCCTCGACGATCTCCGCGTCGGGCGACGGGATGAACTCCGTCAGATAGGCGTCCTCACCCAGTCCCGCGAGATAGGCGGGCAGATTGATGATGATGCCGTCCATATTCTTGGGCAGGGGGATCGTGTAGGTCTGCGTCGTCTCGCTGCCGCCCTTCTTCTCGGTGATCTCGAGCGTCACCGTGAACTTTTGGCCGATGCAGGTCGCGCTGCCGCGCTCGCGGTCATAGAGCTTGGCGACCTGCTCGCCGTCCACAAGGACGACGACCTTGTACGGCGTGTCGTAGCTCTTTCCGTTGTACTCTAACTTCTTGTTGTCGAGATACACGGTGTGGCCGCGGCCGATGATCGTCATGGCGTAGGCGATGACAATGAGCACGACGACTGCCGCGAGCTGGAAGATCAGTCTGCGATTGGAGGTCTTATTCTTCATTTTGCCTTCGCCTCCTCTTCTGCCAGCTGGTCGGCTGCAAGCTGCAAGCCTGCCGCGCTCTTTGCCTTGCGCTTTTTCGCCTCATACATGACCAACGCGATGGTGATGACCGCGTAGGACACGAACACGCGGAAATATTCGCCGATCATCGAGTCGCCGGTGATGACCGTGCCGGTGCGCGGCGCCACGATGAACATGGTGTGGAACAGGATAACGCCGAGGAACACGTTCTTGATGCTCGCCTTCTCCACGCTCGCACCACCGACGAGCAGCGCTGCGATGGAGAACATACCGATCTGGGTATGGGCGGTATAGGTGGGGAAGTTGCCGACGTTCTGCAAATAGATGATCATGCCGAAGCCCGCGAACACGGTGGAGATGACCATAGAGATCACGCGGGTACGCTCGACGTTGATGCCCGCGTCGCGCGCGACCTCCATATCCTGACCGACCGCGCGCATATCCTGACCGAGCTTGGTGCGGCGGAACCAGAGGATGAAGAGGCAGGCGGCGGCGATGATGATGAGCGTGAGCACGGGGATCTTCACGCCGCCGACGCTGACCGCCAGCAGGTTATCCAAGCTCTGGCGCATATTCAGCAGGCTCACCGTATTACGGATGCCGTAGCCACGCGGGAGCTTGAGCGTATTGTGGATGATGGGAATGACGGGACCCATCATAAAGAGCACAAAGAACTGGTACACACCGTCCATGGCGAAGGCGATCATGTAGCTCGTGATCATCTCGCGGCCCTTGGCGCGGTTGAGGAGCTTGCCGATCATGATGCCGAGCAGAACGGAGATGGGAATGGAGATGATCGCCGCGAGGATCAGTCCGGGGATGCCCCAGACCTGCCAGTCGGCGGCAAAGATCAATCCGATCTGGCCTGCCATCGCGCCGAGCGTCATGCCGAAGTTCATACCCATGCCCGCCATAACGGGGATGAGCAGGCTCAGGATGAGGAAAGCGTTGCGGCCCAGACGGGTCATGCCCTCATTGAGCAGATAGTTCCACGAGAGGTCCGCGCGCGGGATGCAGTAGGCGCAGATCAGAACGAACATGATGGGCACGATGTTGTCGCTCAGGAACCTGCGCAGCGCGCGGCCCCATTCGGCGCCGCCGCGAGGAAGATTGTTGTTGATCTTTTTCATACTTACTTCTTCCCTCCCATCTTACGGGTCAGCGCGTAGACGATCATGCCGTTGGAGACGATGATACGAATGATCTCGCTGATGTCAAGGTGGATCAAGGAGTTGATGACCGTCGGCGTCATGGTGACAAGACCCTGATAGAGGAACGTGCCGATGATGACATTGGCGATGCTCGCCTTGTTGACGCTCGCGCCGCCGATGAGGATGGCGGCGACCGCCGGGAATGCCATCTTGAGCGGGGCGGTGTAGATCTGGATGAAGCCGAACCCCTGCTCATAGACGAGGATGCCGACCGCGCCCAGCCAGGTGGAAAGGACGACGGAAATGAGGCGCATCTTGTCGATGCTGACGCCCGCTGCCTTGGCAAAGGAAGGGTTGGAGCCGACGGCGGTCATCGCGGTGCCGGTCTTGGTGTGCAGGAATGCCCACATTAGGAAAGCAAGGATCGCGAAGAAGATCAGACTGCCGGTCGGAATGACGAGGTTGATGCCGATCGGGTTGAGGTCGATGGAGAGAATGTCCGCCAGCACGCGGTCATAGAAGCCCTCGAGGGAGATGGTGGTACGAAGGCCGGAGCCGGAGAAGCCCCACACCATCTCGGGCTTCTTGTACGGCAGCACCAGCCACATCATGCACATGAAGGAGACGGAGGAGAAGCCGACGTAGGTCGCGACCATCATCTCGCCGCCCTTGATCTTGTTGAGCAGCCAGCCGTAGCCGCCGCCGAGCAGCAGCGCGAACGGCGTTGCGATGACGATGGCCATGACGAAGCTCATCGCTCCCGTGAAGCCAAGCTCGATGGACAGCGTCGCGCCCAGAAGGCCCGAGATGATACCGAGCGGCAGGCCGAAGTTGAGGCCGCAGCCGGAGTGGACCATCGGGACCATTGCCAGCACCATGATGGCGTTCCAGCTAAAGCGGTTGATAACGTTGCTGATCTGCGTTGCGAAATCCACGCCCGCGAACGGCACGAGCACGAACATCAGCAGCAGAAAGCCGGTGATGATCATGCGGGGGACGCCGTAGCTGTCGATCATTTGGCGGAGCCTGCTCTTTTCGGCAAGGCTGTTTGTTGTATTATCCATATCTGCCCTCCTTATTTGACCTGACTGACCATCAGCATACCGAACGCCTCGGAGGATTCGGTCGCCGGCAGGATGCCGGCGATCCGGCCGCCGGAGACGATGGCGATGCGGTCGCAGGTCATGCGCAGCTCCTCCAGCTCAGATGAGATCATCACAACGGTGATCCCGCTCTCGCGGTTGAACCTCTTGAGCGCGTCGAGCACGAGAGATTTCGCGCCGACGTCGATGCCGCGGGTCGGCTCGGAGACAAAGAGAAACTTCGGCTCGAGCGCGAACGCCTTGGCAAGGCAAACCTTCTGCTGGTTGCCGCCGGAGAGCTCCTTGGCCTTCTGCTTCGAGCTGGTGCACTTGATCTTCAGCTCGTCAATATAGCGGTCGGTCACGGCGCGGATGGCCTTTTCATCGCGCCATTTCACAAGACCGCCGAGGAAGTCCTTGAGGAATTTGTTGTGGATCTGCATGGCGGGGAAGGCGACGTTCCACTCCAGCGACTCGTCGAGCAGCAGTCCCACGCCGCGGCGGTCCTCCGACACAAAGGCAAGCTGCGCGTCGAGACAGCGGCGGGGCGCGTTGAGCGGAATGGGCTTGCCGTCGAACTCGACCGTGCCGCCCGCCTCATAAAGGCCCATAACGCCGTTCGGGATGCCGAGCTTGCCCTGACCGGCGAGGCCGCCGATGCCGAGGATCTCGCCCTCCATGATGTCGAGATCGACGTTGCGCACGATCTCGCCGGGCATATCGACCCAGAGCTTGCGGATGGACATGATGGTCTTGGCGCCGGAGTGATCGACTACATCCTGTGCAGCGGAGAGCTCCACGCTGCGGCCGACCATCCACCTTGTGATGTCGGAAACGTTCGTTTCCTTCGCCGGGGTATCCTTCACCACATGGCCGTCGCGCATGACGATGACCTTGTCGCACACATCCAGAATCTCCTGCAAACGGTGCGTGATGAAGATGACCGCGATGCCGCGCGCCGACATGCTGCGGATGGAATCGAGCAGCGCCGCAGCCTCCTTTTCCGTCAGAACGGCGGTCGGCTCGTCGAGAATAAGCAGCTTGAGATGCTCCTTGCTCAGCTCGCGCGCGATCTCCGTGAACTGCTTATGGCCGACCGGCATATCGCTGATGACCATGTTGGCGTCGATGTGGACGCCCATTTTTTCAATGGCTGCCGCTGCACTGCGGTCCATCTCCTTATAATCGAGCGTGTTCAGACGGCTGCCGAACACCTCGGAGATGACATTTTTCTTCTGGGGCTCACGGTTGAGCAGAATGTTCTCCGTTGCCGTGAAGCCGGGGATCAGAGAAAACTCCTGATGCACCATGCCGATACCGGCTGCCAGTGCGTCAAAGGGCGTATTAAAGGTGACCTTTTCACCGTTGATGAGAACGTCTCCGCCGTAGCCGCCGGTCTCGCGGATAACGTCCATACCGAAGAGGATCTTCATCAGCGTGCTCTTGCCCGCGCCGTTTTCACCGACAAGCCCGAGCACCTCGCCCTCGCGGAGCGTAAAGCTGATATCCGTGAGGACCTGATTGCCGAAGAAGTCCTTTTTGATGCTGCGCATCTCCAACAGAGGAGCGTTGTTATTTTCCATAAGCTATACCCTACCTAAAAGAAGCAGGGGGGAGGATTCTCCTCCCCCCCTGTTTTTTTGATGTTCGTCAGTGAGCCGAAGGCTTACTTAACGGTGAAGTACTTTTCGGGGACCTCGACCTCGGTGGCGTGCATGAACCAGCCCGGATCGCCCATGATGTAGGTATCCTGATAGACAAGGAAGGTGTTGTCGGCCTTGACGCCGGTGGTGGCGTTGGTGTAGTTGGAGCCGTTCCAGGAGGCGTCGGGGGAGAACTGGTGATAGGCCTTGGCGATATCGTCGATGTCGGCAAGCTCGCTCTCGCCCTTGATGACGTTCATGGCGTGCTGGGCAAGGCCGGCGGAGGTGACATAGCCGTAGGAGTACGCCCAGGTGCCGAAGCGGCCCGCGCCGCCCTTTTCGCAGATGGCGGCCTCGACCTTGGCAAGAATCTTCTGGAAGTCGCCTGCCTCAGCGGTCAGGTCGATGCCCAGAGCGCCGGGATAACCCATCAGCGGGGAGGGAAGGTCGGCCTCGATGAAGTAGCCGCCGTACTCGAGCAGCTGCTTGAGCAGAGGCTCGGGG
>ENA-ORRL01002671-ORRL01002671.1-human-gut-metagenome-genome-assembly--contig:-NODE-2671-length-10256-cov-3.849132_pt1 | contig 10256 bp, 10 predicted proteins | sample MGYA00242175_ERZ509134 | MGnify/ENA primary metagenome ERZ509134 (study PRJEB26280, sample SAMEA2338660) | human gut metagenome | biome: human gut; feature: human-associated habitat; material: faeces... | reverse complement strand
GCAGATATACTGAAAGATAATTTGATTTTATGGGGAGCTAATTATCTTCAATATGCATTAATGTTTAACTTTGTATGTACTGAAGTGATAAAATATGCGCCCAAATGTCACATATATAAACTTGAGAAAAAGAGTCAAAATAAAACAATTCTTATCAATGCACCCGAAGAATATCTATTATCGTTAGATAGTCTTGCATTTCATGAATGTTCTCGCAAGACCATTTATGGGTTGAAAAAATATTCAAATATTGTAGTTCATCTGAATTATATTTCAGGATTTGAACGCTTCCCTGATTATAGTACCTGCTGCATATATTCTCCTTTTTCAAAAAAAGGTCGAGTGGATATATTACTTGAGGAATTAAAAGATAAGGAAGAAAGTGAGATGAAAGAATATTTACGCAAGAATCTTTCTCAATACATTACTCCGTACATGATAGAGGTGATAAAAACATATAATATACACGAGAATATCACAGAAGAACAAATCATAGACGCATATATTTTGTTGATGTTTGATTTTGTGAATGTGAAAAAGAAAAGTATAAAAAGCAGCATTGAGAACTAATTTATATGTCACGACTATATGATTTATGCAAAGCTAAGGAAACCACTCGTAAAGAGGGGCTTCTTGTTGATGAGGATCTCGAAAAAAAGAATGAGTAGGAGGAAGAGATTATTTAGAATAAGGAAGGACAGTGGCAAAGAATATAGAAATACAGAATAGTACAGCTGAGTTTCTTATCTTCATGCTTGTAGTTTTATAGGACGGCTGCCGTACCCCGACTGCTTTAAGTGTAGCTTGAAGAATTGATTTTCAATGATACGATAATGAAGTTATATGAACAACATATTAAGTTAATTTTGAAAAATAATTGGCAATAATGGAAGTAAAAGGTATTTTTATTATTAAGGTAGGAGTTGATAATCTTATCAAAAAGGTAGATGAATTGTGTTCTAAATACAATAGCCGGTCTGCTGTTAATGATAGGCAAAGTTTAGCTTTATATAGGTCATATTGTTATGACATATTATCAATGTTTAATGCTTCCTTTGAAATCGGAATGTGGGGTATTGAAAGGTGTAAAAGATTTATAGAGAAGTGTAGGTGTTCGGATAATGTCAACATAGTAAATGCTACTTTGCAAATGATCTTTGGTATGCTAATGGATTTAAAATATATGGCTCAGAACAGCATTCCAATAAAAGATTTTCCTTCTTGTAAGAAATTGACAGAGTTATCCTGTGAAGACGCAATCTCTATATCTAAGGATTTAGTTAAAAATGGCATCATAAAAAATAGTATAAGTGCAATGATACTGGGCAAATCAGTATCAGATGGGATAGAAATAATACACGTTAGAAATTTCTATAAGAATATGTTGGGTGAGTTGCAAAGAGAAGCAAACGAGGAGCAACATATCGTAGTCCCTATTGAGCAATTTTTAATCGATAGGTGCAATGCGGAAATCGGATATTGTGATATGGCGATGATTAAAATAGGACTCAAGGCTACTACAGAGATAAACGAGCTTGTAGATTCAGCGCTCAAGAATATTGATAAATTTGAAAAGGAAATGAATCGATATAATACGGCTGGAATGTCTTTTTCAAATAAATGCCAACAACGATGACTGAATCTTCTAGCATTGAAATTCATAGATTGTAACGACTATGAATCTATAAAATGAAAACATATATCATGGACGAACAGAACAAAGTAATCATATACACTGCCGGTGACGGGCAGACGAAGATAGATGTGAAGCTCGATGATGAGACTTTGTGGCTTACGCAGGCTCAGATGTGCGAACTTTATCAGACTTCCAGAACCAACGTTGTCGAGCATATAAAGCATATATATGAAGAAGGGGAGTTGGAGAAGGAAGCAACCTGTCGGAATTTCCGACAGGTTCGGGAGGAAGGCGGCAGAAAAGTAGAGCGAGAAATGACATTCTACAATTTAGACATGATAATCGCTCTCGGTTATCGTGTCCGCTCCATCATTGCGACCCGGTTTCGTCAATGGGCAACTCTGCGTTTGAAGGAGTATATGGTAAAGGGCTTTACGCTTGATGACGAACGGTTGAAGAAACTGGGAGGTGGAGGCTATTGGAAGGAACTTTTGGAAAGAATCAGGGATATCCGGGCCACAGAAAAGGTGATGTATCGTCAGGTGCTTGAAATATATGCCACCAGTATCGATTATGACCCAAGGGCTTCCGTGTCTCAGGAGTTTTTCAAGAAAGTTCAGAACAAGATACATTATGCGATTCACGGTCATACGGCAGCGGAGCTTATCGTTGAACGGGCTGATGCAGAGAAAGATTTTATGGGGTTGTTGACTTTCAAGGGTAATCATCCTACATTGATGGAGGCCAAGACCGCAAAGAACTATCTGGACGACAAAGAACTTCGTGCTATGGGACAATTGGTTTCAGGATATCTGGATTTTGCCGAGCGACAGGCAGAGCGTGAACAACCGATGACCATGAACGACTGGGCTGCCTATTTGGATAGGATTCTGACAATGTCTGGAGAAAATCTTCTACAAGGTTCTGGAAGTGTTTCTCATGAAGACGCTATGGAACACGCCACCAATGAGTACCGCAAATACAAGCAACGCACCATCAGCGATGTGGAACACGATTATCTGTTGTCGATAAAAACTATCGAGGATTTGGGTAAGAAAGGTGGTACGCAATAGACTACAACTGAACATTATTAAGTTATGGACAGGAATACCTTATAATTATGGCGCAAAATATAGTGATACGAAATAGCACGGCTGAGTTTCTCATCTTTATACTTGAAGGTCAAGAGGATGGGATTCAGGTGATGTATAAGAATGAGACCATTTGGGCGACACAAAAGGCTATGGCGCAGCTTTTTGATTGCTCTACTGACAATATTGGACTGCACTTAAAGAATATATTTGCATCCGGGGAACTTGTCAAAGATTCAGTTACCGAGAAAAACTCGGCAACTGCCGCAGACGGGAAGAATTATCAAACGATGTTCTATAATCTTGATGCCATTATCAGTGTTGGATATAGAGTCAATTCTGTTCGTGCCACCCAGTTCCGACAGTGGTGTACGTTTGTGCTTCGTCAGTTTGCTATCCGTGGTTATGTGCTTGATCACAAGAGAATGGAGAACGGGGCTTTCTTAGGTATGGATTACTTTGAACATTTGCTTGCCGAAATAAGGGAGATAAGGCTGAGTGAGCGTCGTTTTTATCAGAAGCTCTCGGATATCTATGCTACAGCAATAGACTATAACAAGGATGCTCCGACAACCCGTCTTTTCTTTAAGAAGGTACAGAACAAAATGCACTATGCTGTGCATGGGAATACCGCTGCAGAGTTGATTGTAGAACGAGCTAATGCGAATAAGGAACACATGGGTTTGACCACTTGGGAAAATGCTCCGAATGGAAAAATTGTCAAAACTGATGTGTCCGTAGCAAAGAACTATTTACGAGAGAAAGAATTGGAAGAAATGGGCAGGATAGTCAATGCATTCCTTGATATGGCAGAAAGTATGGCTAAGCGTCATATTCCTATGACAATGGAAGATTGGGCAAAGCGAATAGATAAATTCATTAATTTATTTGATGGCCCGATATTGCAGGATAGAGGAAAAGTTTCTGCCGAATATGCCAAAGAGTTTGCTGAATCAGAGTTTGAAAAATACAGAGTCATTCAAGACCATCTTTTCCAATCTGATTTTGATAGATTTGAGAAGGATAGTCTTCCCCCATTGGATGTTGAATGACTATGATGCCATTCTGAGTTTAGCGAAAACTACCTTGAAGATGTGGCAAATTCGTTTAGGTTAACTGATTGGAGTTGTTGGCAACTAAAAGTCAAAAACGATTCCTGAAAGAGTTTGCGAAAAAGCAAGAAAAGTTCCCTAAAGACGGAAATAAGTTCCTAAAGGTGATGAAGTGTTTCTGAAAGAAACTGCTGAGTTTACAAAAGAGTTAGTAAAAGAACTACTGAAATACGCTTGTCTATGGTATCTGTCAAACAGAGGTTACAAAGGTGTTGGATGACACTTAAAATACGATGCACATGGAATGAAAACGAACTCCATAGTTGCTATAAAGTTCAATCCTGCTTCCTGCCTTTGACGGTTTAAAAATCGCTATCTTCTTAACGCTTGATTATCAGTGATATATAAAAACGCAAGCCTCCGGTGACGCCCGTATTGCACAAATCGAACTTTTAACACCGACTTGGTACGAGTTGGTGCGAGTCGTGGGCTATCGGGTACGAGTTTGGCCGAGTCGGTCCCGAGAAGGCCCTATTCATTTATATTTTTCCAATTGAAGGGCAGTAGTTCTGCCAGATGTAAGCAGTAACTTTGTTTCAGCAGATTTCGGAAAAGGAAGTTTTCTGAAACGTGATAATCCGGTTCCGCAGGTTACGGTTGGATACAAAAGACATAAGTGCTGTTTTTATAATGCTTGAAGTCATAAAAATAAGCACTTATGGCGCAAAACAATCTTATCACAATTGTTACTATGTGGAACAACGTTAATGAATTGTCCCGTGAAAACCTATCTCTGCGGCAGATAGCAATCAAGCTTGGAATCCACCGGGACACAGTCCGCCGCTATCAGATGATGAGCGAATCGGAGTTCAACGAGCACCTTCACAGGGAGGCTATGCGTCATCAGAGCGTAAGCATTCGGTAAACCCCGTCTTTTCCTCATAACTCCTCCGGAGTAACTTTGCGGCTCATAAAAAAGAACCGTATGGAAACGATAGACACATTCAGGCCGACATATCAGGCCTTTCTTGAGAGCAACATGTCTGTCAGGGCCTTCTGCGGACAGATCGGGATGAATGAAAGCCACTTCTATTACTGGCAGGCGAAGATCCGCAAGGAGGCAGCGCACAGGAATGGTGAGTTCCTTCCAGTGAGCATCAACAACCACGTGGGGAAAGTTGTCCTTACCGGCGGACAAGGGATGAACTCGATGAAAATGGCTCATCCCGTCTGAGAAATCGTCTTTCCCAACGGCGTGACTGTCCGCCTGTCTGGAGATATCTCCGCACAGATACTCAGCCAATTGATAACGATAGGGCAATAGCGGATGTTCAGCCTTACAGACACCAACAGATTCTTCCTGTATCTGCATCCGACGGACATGCGCAAGAGATTCTACACGCTGAGCGGCATCGTCACAAACCAGATGGGTCTCGACGTATAGGACGGAGACGCGTTCATCTTCATCAACAAGCCGTGCACAAGCATGAAGATCCTTCATATGGAATGCGGCAGTCTGGTCATCTATCATCTGAAGTTGGAACGCGTCTTCATACATCTTCCTGACATGTCCTCGTGGGAAGAGAGGCAGCACGTAGACCCATACCTGATAGCATCAGGCGTGAGCGCATTTACATCTATTCCGAAGGCTACAATGAGAAAGAATGGGAACTGCTCTCGGACAAACTCTGCGAAAGGAAGGTCGTCCTCCATCGCAAGCCTGCCGAGTATGTCGCCATCGAATACGTCCTCCACAAGGCAGTCCGCAAGGACGACATCGAGAGGGCAATCAGGTGCGCAACATCCCCGCAGACACCAATCGCCAAGAGCTATGCGGGTTCAACCGTCCTGGCCAACCTGATGGTGGGCAAATATGTTGACTGCCTTCCGTTCTACAGGCAGATAGAGATGATGAAGCGTCTCGGGATGGACATTCCACCGGCCACCGTGAGCGACTGGTTTAAGGATGTCGCCGACCTGCTTAGGCCTCTCTACTACCGGATACGTGACCTGGTGATGGATACCGACTACATTCAGGCCGATGAAACGACGGTGCCGATAGTTGACAACGAGAAGCACAGGACGGTCAAGGGCTACCTCTGGCAGATATGCGCCGTGACATGGAAACTGCTTTTCTTCCATTACGACAAGGGCTCGCGTTCGAAGGACGTGGCGCTAGGGCTGTTCGCACACTTCATGGGCGCGCTCCAGACGGACGGCTATGCCGTGTACGACTATTATGAAGGCAAGGACGGGGTCCTGTGCCTTAACTGCTGGGCCCATACGCGGCGCGCTCGAAATATGCCATCGAACAGATCGACCTCCTGTATGAGGTTGAGCGCAAGGCCGATGACGAGAACCTGACATGCGATGAGCGCCGGGACCTCCGCATGCGTCTTGCGGTCCCCATACTTCAGACGTTTGAAGTATGGCTCAAGAACGAGGCCCCCAAGGTCATTCCCAAGAGTCCGATAGGCAAGGCCATCAACTATGAGATCGACCACTATGACCGCCTGTGCCGCTAGGTCATCGACGGCAGGTACAGGATAGACACCAACCTTGTCGAGAACGGGCAGCGTCCAGTCGCGCTGACGCACAAGAATTACCTCTTCTGCAAGAACCACGATGCGGCCGAGGATGCCGCCGTGATGTACACGATTATGGACTGGTGCAGACTTGCCGGAGTCAATGTCGAGGCATGGCTGACGTACTTCCTTGACCACGTCCACGAGTACGACAACGACTATAGCCTTGACATTACCGACTTTCTGCCGTCCAGTCTGGTCTCCAAAGGCCTTTTAAAGATATCGGAGAACCTCCGATAATCTTCAGAGAGTCTCCAACATCTTTCGGAGAATCTCCGAAAATCTTTTGAGAGACTTCAAAGTCTCCGAAATAACTATACGTGGTTCACCGTAGGCTTACGATCATATTCCTTCCCGTCCTTATATTGGGCGAAGTAATTCTCGAAATCATCACGTGTGAATGTGGAGACCGAAGGATTCCAGCGGAGCACGAACACACTGCGTTGGCGTGGTGCTATACCTTTGTCCAAATAAGGTCCTCGCTTGAGATTTATATACATTGCTATAATCGGTTGTCTTCTTAGGTTAGTTCAGTAAATCTTTAATCTTGTTCCAGGCTATTTCAATGCGGTCTGCAGAGTCGATGCCATCCACCTGAGGAATGACGAAAGTCTGTCTGTCTTCCGGATTCTCTTCATTTTCAATTACAAATGCATCATCCAGATAATAAGCCTTCTTGCCGATACAACTTATCTCGAGTACATCTCCATCTCCCTAGTAAGCATATTCTCCAAGCCTGATGGCCTTTTCTGGAAACTTTTCTTTGATTCTGCCTGAGAGTGTTTTGAGGAAAATGTTGAAGTTGCGTCCGCCAATACTCTTTTCTGTCAGCATCATAAGGATCTTGTAGGATTCCTTCTCCCTTGTCTGGTACTCATACCAGTAATACATTCCGTATTTCTCTGGCCGCATCGAGTCATATCTGACCAGATAATACTTCCAGTCGAATGCTGTCACAGATGAAAGGTATTCATTGATTATGCCCTTCAGAACGTCATCGGTGAATGAATCCGCTTTGTCGAGAAGCGCAATGAGGATGGCATGAATCTTCTTTACGTTGTCCTTGTTCGTATGGAAGAGGGTTTTCCATGTCGCTTCAATCTTCGCTGAACCTATCTGGTATCGCCATACCGTCTTCAACGAATAATCCCCCAATGTAAGCAGTGCCTGGTTCACCAGACCTCTGTTGCACTTAAAAAGCGAATAGAACTTACCAGTATAGTCAAGGTTTTCCAGACTCACGACACCGATACCTCCATTGAGCAGCGGGTGGTCTTCAAGATAGTACATCTGGAGAGCATCTTCCGGATGCTCCGAGAGCCATAGATTCTTCTCAATTTCCTCCAGCACCTGCATTGAATTGAAGGTGTTCCCGCCTTCTGGCAAGCAGACAATGCCATCAAGGATGACTTCCTCAGTCTGCTCTAGCAATGTGTTCATACGGTCTTCTCGTAACTCAAACTCGGAGGCCTTGATCATGTTGTTGATGATTCTAAGACGTTTCGCAAATTGAGTCTCACTGATGCTGTCCTGATTCTTCCAGTAAAGGATGAAACAGTAGAGCAGCAGCATCCTTCCGATAGAGAAGCTTCTGACTCTTGAGTTCTTGTGCTCGCCATAGCTGCTGCAGCAATGCTCGAAGACATCAATGCTTTCATCAATGCGGGATTTACCATCCACATGCAGCTCGTTTGTCAGGAAGGTCTCAAAGCATTCCTTGATGTTTTTTCCATCCAGGCAGTCAAAAGACTCCTCAATGAAGGAGAGGTTGTCCTTGGCATCCTCCTTCTTCTCAAAGAAAAGTTCCTTGGTCAGGTCGAAGATGTCATCCGGAATGGCCTCTGCAGGGTATCTCTTATAATAGATGATGGCACACAGGTATTTGAAGTATCTTACGAACTCGTCATCTATGATGTTGTTGTCTCCCTTGTATGGCCAGAGTATGTCAGTCCAGAGAAGGTCTATTTTTTTACTGATACGTTCAGCACTCTCTGTGTTTATTGATTTCATGTAGCCTTCCCACTCAGCCTTGAAATGCTCAAATTCGGTAAGAGGCTTGCCTCTGGAGTTCATCTTGATGTACAGTTCATCAGTGAGTCCCATGTCCTTGATTGACAGGAAATAGAAGGTTATGCATCCTTGCTCAAGCAGAGGCCACAATCCCTCTGTGCCCTTGAGCATCGTATGAATGCCATCCAGCATGTTCAGCATGGCACTGATGGTCGGGTCGTTTTTCCAGTCGATCGGCATCCAGCTCTGGTCGGTTATGTCCTCTGAGAGTGTCGCAAGGTTAAAGTCTGGTGTGTATTCTACAAGATACTGGCAGAAGGTCCTGGCACTGTACCTGGTCTTGTATGAGAATCTCTTGAGAAATTCCACCTTGGACTCCTCGATGCCTTCATGACGTGCGATATACCAGTGTAGAAGGAAGAGGGTGGTCAGTCGCTGCTGGCCATCCAGTGGCGTCAGTACCTTTTCCTCATTGATGTCACCGTATACGAAGTCCAGCTTCAGCTGCTTGTTCTCAGTAAGGGCATTGAATAGTGACGTGAGGAACTTCTTTCGGATTCTGTTGACCTCGGGAACGTTTCGGCCCTGGGCATAGTCTCGCTGAATGATGGGAATCTCTATCTTGCTTAGCGGAAGATAGCTATCCGCAGGATCTTCAGATGGATTGAATAGGTCTAAGAGTGTATATAGGTTTGTGATTGCCATGGCTTAGAAGTTTTTATTGATTAGTGACATGTAAGGGCTCAGCATCTTCGCCATTGCCTTGATGTAAGCTTCGCGGTCTTTCTGACCCCAGAAGTGAATCTGGTTCTCATTGGATGAGGTGTAGTATTTCAGGAACACCATCTTTGTGCAATAGGGAATGAATGCTCCTTTCTGGTCCATGCAGACAATCAGGTTTCTCTTTACGTCAAAGGTCGAGCTGTTGAGTGCGGCATTTTCATTCTTTGCCAGAAGGGCCATGTTGGATATGGTGTGGACGAACTCCGTGCTTGTGTCTTCTGACAAGGCATTGCATACATTCTTGGAAAGTTCGTTAAAAGTGTTGCGTCCGTTGTCCACCTGTCCGGAACTGATAATCTCCTCCATCTCTGCAATCAACGCGTCGTACTTTCCGTCTTCAGAGACTGATTTCACGGAATCAAGGTGCATCTTAATCCATTCCATCTGTGTTTCCTTCTTTTTCAGACCCTGTGAGTTCTGAGCGTGGATATGTTCCAGACTCCATTCTGCGGTGTTATACTTGCTGAATGGGAATCTCTGATAGACATCCTCCTTGATGATGGACTCCACATTGAAAAGAAGAAGCAGCTTGCTGATCTCTGCATAGTTGTCCTTGTAGTTCAAGTCGCTGGAGGTCTCATCTTCCTTCATCTTAAAACAGATACTCTCTGCAATCATACCGTCAAGCTCACTCACAAAGACACTCTTTCTTTTGTCCTTGGCCAGGATGAACATCTCCTGCATGGATTTGCCGCCGGATGAAATGAGGTAACCGATCTTATGATAGAATAGGCTGTCTGTGTACCATTCCTTGATCTGGAGGAAATTCTTCTAGATCTCCTCCCAGATAGCCTTGACTCCGCGGGCCTTGATCTCCTGCTCAAACCAGAAGAATGTGAAGTACTTCTCCTTCTCGTCTTCTGCCTTGTTCGCCATCATGTCGAACAGAAGCTCGATTCTTGTTGGATAGCTGGCTGCATTCTTTGTGGTCAGGAAATACCACAGCTCATCACTGTCACTTCTTAGCTCCTTCTCGATTCCATCCCATTGTATTGAACGCTCAATCTTGTCCTTGTCAACATCATCGTCGTTGTAGGTCCTCAAGAGCAATGCCTTGATAAGTTCCGCATTGGTCAGTTGTATTCTTCCGATATTCAGA
>ENA-ORRL01002669-ORRL01002669.1-human-gut-metagenome-genome-assembly--contig:-NODE-2669-length-10261-cov-2.875269_pt1 | contig 10261 bp, 9 predicted proteins | sample MGYA00242175_ERZ509134 | MGnify/ENA primary metagenome ERZ509134 (study PRJEB26280, sample SAMEA2338660) | human gut metagenome | biome: human gut; feature: human-associated habitat; material: faeces... | reverse complement strand
GACGAAAAAATCAACCTTCTCATCCTCGACGAGCCGACGAACCATCTGGATCTTGCTTCCCGCGAGTGGGTCGAAGACGCGCTGGAGGAGTACGAGGGCGCACTGCTGTTCGTCTCGCACGACCGCTATTTTGTGGACAAATTTGCCACCCGCATCTGGGAACTCGAGAACCAGACGATTCGCGATTTCCCATGCGGGTACGAAAAATACCGCTCCATCAAGGCCTTCGAGGCCATGCAGGCAGTCGCGCCTACGAAAGAAAAGCGCGAGAAGAAGGAAAAGCCGAAGCAGACCGGCGGCAGCAAGGCGATTGAGAAGAAGATCAAGAGCCTCGAGCGCGAGATCGAAAAGCAGGAGACGCTGGTCGCCGAATACGATGAAAAAATCGCGGCGGCGAGCTCCGACTATCAGGAGCTTGCGCGGCTGATGGAGGAAAAGCAGGCCGAGGAGGAAAAGCTCACCGGCATGATGGACGAGTGGGAAGCTTTGAGCTTGCAGCTGGAGGAGGGCGTATGATGCTTGTCATTCTGGCGGCGGTTTTCGCCGTGCTCGGAATCGCGCTGATTGTGATTCCCTTCCACGTCGCGATGACGGGGATCTGTTTTCTGGGACTTTCCGCGGTGTGCATTCTGCTGCGGCTTCTGCGCGGGAAAAAACACGAAAGGACGTGGCGCGTGATTTTACTGACGCTGACAGGAGCGTGCATGCTGACAGTCTTCGGTGCGATGGCTTATATTGACCGAAGCGGCCGCTCGGATACGTTTGAGGCGGATGGCGCGCCGGAATTTGTCGTCGTGCTCGGCGCGCAGGTACAGGGCGACCAGCCGTCACTGACGCTCAAAAAGCGGCTCGATCTGGCGCTTTCCTACCTGAACGATCACCCGCAGGCGAAGGTCATCGTCTCCGGCGCGCAGGGCGCGGATGAGGCGTACACCGAAGCATACGTCATGGCGAAGTATCTGATAGAGCAGGGCGTGGACGAAAGCCGCGTCATTCAGGAGGAGCAGGCGCACGACACGCGTGAGAATCTGGAATTTTCAAGAGAGCTTGCCGAGCAGTACGGCATGGATACGACGTCCGTTCTCATCATCACGAGTGATTTTCATCTTTGCCGGGCAAAGTATTTGGCGAGGAAGCTTGGCATGGAGCCCTATGGACTGGCGAGCCAGACGTGGCCGGAAATTTTGAGGGTCAATTACCTCTTGCGAGAGGTGTTCGCCTTTATAAAGGCAGCCATGTAATTTGCTTTTTCTTACCGTGGCGGCAAGCGCCAGTGTGATTCTGGAAGGTTTCTGCCAGAAGTGAATCATTTGACATTTCCCCCTTATGGGATTAGAATAAAAACAAAAAAGGAGTTTTTACTATGAGTGCATCGTGCAGCGGCAACTGCGACAGCTGCGGCGAAAGCTGCTCCAGCCGCAGCCCGGAGAGCCTTCTGGCTCCGGCTAACAAGCTGTCCAATATCAAGCATGTCATCGCCGTCGTCTCCGGCAAGGGCGGCGTGGGAAAATCCACCGTGACTTCCATGATGGCGGTCGCCATGAACAAGCTCGGCTACAAGACGGCCATTCTGGATGCAGACATCACGGGTCCGTCTATCCCGCAGGCGTTCGGCCTGCATGAGCCCGCGGTCGGAAGCGATGACGGGATCCTTCCAGCTGTGACGAAAGACGGCATTAAGATCATGTCCATCAACCTCCTGCTGCCCAAGGAAACCGACCCGGTCGTCTGGCGCGGGCCTGTGGTTGCGGGCGCGGTCAAGCAGTTCTGGACGGATGTCTGCTGGGGCGATGTGGACTACATGTTTGTGGACCTGCCGCCTGGAACGGGCGACGTGCCGCTGACGGTGTTCCAGTCGCTTCCCATTAACGGCGTGATTCTCGTTACGAGCCCGCAGAGCTTAGTTTCCATGATCGTCTCCAAGGCCGTGAATATGGCGAAGATGATGGACGTGCCGGTCTACGGCTTTGTTGAGAACTACAGCTACTTTAGGTGTCCCGACTGCGGCAAGACCGTTGAGATTTTCGGCAAGAGCAAGCTCTCCGAAATCGCGCTGGAGTATAGCCTCCCCGTGCTGGCCCGGCTTCCGATCGACCCCGACACGGCGCGGCTGTGCGACGAGGGCAAGATGGAGCAGGTGAGCTTGGACGGCGTGATGCCGGCGGCAGAGCTCATCGCGAAGGCAAAGTAAAAAGAAAGCGCCCGGTAGAGCCTTGACTGCTTTACCGGGCGTTTGAATCTATCTGGATGATTCGTAGAGCTCGAGCGTTTTGCGGCACTGGGCGGCAAATTCCGCCCGGACGGATTCCGGGAAGAGAATCTCCGCGCGCTCGCCAAAGCCGGCCAGCCAGCCGTAGAAAACGGGGGAGACGACGATTTCTGTTGTGAACGTGAAGTGCTCGTTTCCGTCCGGCACAAGCATTGCGTCTTTGCCGAACCGGTCGAGGACCACGCCCGCGAGCGAGTTCTGGAAGCGGAGCTTTACCTGCTGCGCCTGCCCGGAGAACATGCCGAAGACCGCCTTTCCGTAGCGCGTGAGATCGAGATTTTTGGCCTCCTCCGTCATGACGCGAGGCTTTTGGGTGATGGTGAGCTTTGCCATCTTGTCCACGCGGTAGTGCGTCAGACCGTGGCGCTCGGAGTGGGCGATGAGGTAGTAGTTTTTATCGTCCCAGACGAGGGCATAGGGACTTGCGAAATAGTCGCCCGGGCGCTCGTGCTTGCGGCCGTCCACGCCCCAGTCAAAGTAGCGGAAGCGGACCTGAAGGTTCCGGGCGATGGCCTCGTGGATGCGGTCGACGGTATAGTAGACGCTCTCGTTCATTGACTTGACGCGGTCGCGGACGGTCAGCTGCCGCTTGAGCTGCGCGGCCTGATATTTGCTGCAAAGCGTCGAGAGCTTTTCAATCAGCGCCACCGACTTGCGCTCGGACAGAAACTTGCTTGCCTGCACCGCGCCGGAGAGCAGCTTGAGCTCGGCCAGCTCAAACGGGCGCGAAGCCAGAAAATACCCGCCGCCGGGGCCTTTTTGCAGCACGATATCCATTCCGAACGCCTGCAGGCACGCAACGTCCGCATAGACGCTCTTGCGCTCGGCGCGGATGCCGCGCGCGGCCAGATACGACACAATGTCTTGCATGGACAAAATATGATCCTCATCCGACTGCGTCTCAAAGAGCTCCTTGAGATGCAGGAGCTTCAGCTTCTGGTTTTCAGACCTCGCCATACAATCGCCTCCCTATATCCGGATTTTACCTGAAAAATGAAAAAATAACAAGTGATTTTGCCTGCGATATATCGGGTTCAAGAAAAATTAACAAATAGGAGAAAATATGTTATATCTTGGTTGCCATTTATCCTCGTCCAAGGGCTTTGCGGCCATGGGACGGACGGCGCTGTCCATCGGCGCGAACACCTTTCAGTTTTTTACCCGCAACCCCCGAGGGGGCGCTGCAAAGGAGATCGTCCCCGCTGACGCGGCGGCGCTTGTGCAGATGCAGGATGCGGGAGAAATCGGCCGCATTGTCGCGCATGCGCCCTATACGCTGAACCCCTGCGCGAAGGAGGAAAAGACGCTCGAGTTTGCGCGCAATACGATGAAGGACGATCTCAGACGCATGGAATATGTGCCAGGGAACTACTATAATTTCCACCCCGGAAGCCACGTCGGGCAGGGAATTGACGAGGGAATCCGGAAAATTGCTGAGACGTTGGATTTCGCGATGTTTGACGGGCAGACGACCACAGTGCTCCTTGAGACGATGGCAGGCAAGGGCACGGAGGTCGGCGGGAGGTTTTGCGAGCTGCGGCAGATCATCGATCGTGTGTCGCGCCCCGATCAGCTCGGCGTATGCCTCGACACCTGCCATGTAAACGATGCGGGGTATGACATCGCGGGGAACTTGGACGCGGTTTTAGAGGAATTTGACCGGGAGATCGGCCTTTCAAGACTTCGCGCGCTGCATCTCAACGACAGCAAAAATCCGATTGCCTCGCACAAGGACCGGCACGAACGGCTTGGCGCGGGCTATCTCGGCCTCGAGGCGTTTTACCGTATCATCGAGCATCCTGCATTGCGCGGGCTTCCGATGATCCTTGAAACGCCGAACGAGCTTCCGGGATATGAAGCGGAAATTGCGCTGCTGCGAGAGCATGACAAGGCGGCAAACGCAAACAAATTGTGAAGATATTCTTAAGCTTCTTGACGGAATTTTTCGAATATGGTACTCTTACTGCAAAGAGTTTGAGGGGGAAGACGCATGCGCGAGGAGCACGACCGGCGGTATTTTAAATGGGGTCTGACGGCCCTGATCGTCATTTTTATCAGCATTCTGCTGGTGGTGATTTTTACGAATCTTCCGGGCTTTTTCTCGCTGCTCGGCGCAATCGGGAAGATTCTCTCGCCGCTCGTTTCGGGCATTGTGATTGCATTTTTGCTGAACCCGATCGTAAACTTTGTCGACCTTCGCCTCCGGCCGATCCTCAAAAAGCGGGGCATGAAGGAAGGAAAGGCCGATAAGCTGAGCCGCGCCGTCGCGCTTGTCTTCTCGTTTATTTTCGCGGCCTTCATCGTTTACGCGTTCTTCGCAATGCTGCTGCCGCAGCTCTATGAGAGCGTCACGAGCATCGTCAACAGCGCGCCGGAATACTACCAGAGCCTTGAAAAATGGGCGGTCAATGTGCTGGAGGATAATCCAGAGATTCGGACTTATGTCGAGCGGGCGCTCGATACGATCCAGAGCTATGTGGAAAACTGGGTCAAAACGAGCTTTTTGAGCGATGTGCAGAAAATTCTCGCGACGCTCACAACGTCCGTGATGGCAGTCGTGAAGTCGATCACGAATTTCATCATCGGTTTAGTTGCTTCCATCTACATTCTCTGGTCAAAGGATACCTTCCAGGCGCAGGCGAAGAAGATGGTCGTCGCGGCGTTCAAGCCCTCGGCTGCCAACCACCTGCTGGATCTGGGCCGAAATATCAACCGGATTTTCTCCGGCTTCATCATCGGCAAGATCATCGACTCGGCAATTATCGGCGTTTTGTGCTACATCTGCATGTCGCTTATGAAAATGCCGTACACCGCGCTGATTGCGACGATCGTCGGCGTGACGAACGTCATCCCGGTCTTTGGCCCCTTCATCGGAGCGGTTCCGAGCGCGCTCATCATACTGCTGGTCGAGCCGCTGCAGGCGTTCTATTTTATCATTTTCATCATCGTTTTGCAGCAGGTGGACGGCAATGTCATCGGCCCCAAGATTCTCGGCAATACCGTCGGTATTTCGGGCTTCTGGGTGCTCATTTCGATCACCGTTGCGGCGGGCATTTTCGGCTTCGCGGGGATGCTCCTCGGCGTGCCGGTGTTCGCGGTCATCTATCTGATCATCAGCGATATTGTGAACTCCTCGCTGCGCAAAAAGCAGAAAACGACCGTCACGGACGATTATTACGATATCCATGAGGTCGCCGATCTCGACCGCAAGGCGCAGGCGGAAGAAGCGCCTGAAGAAACCTCTCCGAACAACACGTAGGGGTCGATGCCGGGAGGCTCACAGAGAACTCGTAGGGGCGGACGACCCTGTCCGCCCGCAGAAAAGTCCCGATTTTACGGTAATCCGCGGCGAATTCGCAGCTTCCCAATGGGGCGATGTGCTCAATCGCACCCTACGCAATACCGGGAGGCTCACAGAGAACCCTACGAACCCCTTGGGGAAATGCACGGTTAAAGGAAGGATAAACAGCTTTGGAGGCTGCTGCATCTGCGGCAGCTTCTTTTGAACCTACAGGAGAACACCATGCAGGAAATCTTAACGAAATTTTTAGACACGGTGGAGCAAACCCCGGCGCTTTTGCAGCTGGACGGGGCGCTTCGCTATGTCTTTCCGCTGCTGGCGCTCGTGATTCTCATCCGCTGCGGAAAATCCCTTCTGATGTTCCGGCGCGAGCCGGAGGTCTGGGCGTGGCTGGCGGGGCCGACGGGAGACCGTATCCCGGTCATGCACTGGGAGAGCCTCATCGGGCGCGGCAAGGGCTGCGACGTGACGCTCGAGTATCCGACGATCTCGCGCACACACGCTGTGCTCACGCGCTACGACGACGGCAGCTGGACGATCATAGATGCGGGATCGACGGGCGGCGTTTTTGTGAACGGAAAGCAGCAGAGCTTGTCTGTTGTGCGCTTTGGGGATGTGCTGTCGTTCGGCGGTGTGGAGTTTACGCTCGTTCCCATCACGCAGGAGCAGGAGCGCATCCAGGCGGAGGCCAGAACCCGACGCGCGGTGGTGCGTCCGTGGCTGACGCTGCTGCTTCTCACACTTTTCCAGATGCTCGCCTGCGCGCAGCTGTGCGTCCATCTGCCGGAGGACGCGGAGGCGATTCTGCCGGGCTTCCTGGCGTTAATTGCCGTCGAATGGGGGCTTTTTGCGCTCTTGCGGCTGGCAAAGCGCAGGAGCTTCGACGTGGAGACCGTCGCGTTTTTCCTCACGACGATGGGCCTTTGTGTTGTCTCGACCTCCACGCCGGACTCCATCCGCAAGGAGCTCATTGCCGTTGTGTGCGGCATTCTTGCGTATTTGGCCGTGAGCTGGAGCCTGCGGGACCTGGAGCGGGCAAAGAAGATCCGGTATTTAGCGGCGGCCGGCGGTATTTTGCTGCTGGCGGCGAACCTGCTTCTTGGCGTTGAAAAATTCGGCGCGAAGAACTGGATGCAGTTTGGAGGCGTCTCGTTCCAGCCGTCGGAGCTGGTCAAGATCTGCTTCGTGTTCGCGGGCGCGTCGACCTTGCAGCGATTGATGGCAAAGCGGAATTTGATTCTCTTTATCGGCTATTCGGCGGCCATCTGCGGGTGCCTGGCGCTCATGAACGACTTCGGCACGGCGATCATCTTCTTTGTGACGTTCCTGATTATTGCGTTTTTGCGCTCGGGCAATTTTGCGACCATCGCCCTTGCCTGCGCGGGGACTGGCTTTGCAGGCGTTCTGGCGCTGCAATTCAAGCCCTACGCGATGAAGCGCTTTTCCGCATGGGGGCACGTCTGGGAAAATGCGGCCACGACTGGCTATTCGCAGACAAGAGCCCTTATGTGCATCGCCTCTGGCGGTTTATTTGGCCTCGGCGCGGGAAAAGGGTGGCTCCACCATGTAGGCGCGGCGGACACCGATCTTGTGTTCGCGCTCGTGAGCGAGGAGTGGGGGCTGCTGCTGGCGGTGCTCTGCGTTGCGGCCATTGTGATTCTGGCGGCGTTCGTGGTGCGGTCTTTACCGCAAGGAAGAAGCTGCTTCTATGCCATCGGCGCGGCGAGCGCTGTGACGATCTACGTCGTGCAGGCGATGCTGAACGTGTTCGGCACGACGGACATTCTACCGCTCACGGGCGTGACGTTCCCGTTCGTGTCAAACGGCGGTTCGAGCATGATCTGCGTCTGGGGGCTTCTTGCCTTCATCAAGGCGGCGGACACGCGGCAGAACGCGAGTTTTGCCATCCGCCTTCCCGGCAGAAAGGAGGCGGCCGCATGAAAAAGATTTCGAAGCGCGCGTGGATGGCCATGGCGCTGGCCATGACGCTTCTGGCGGGGCTGCTCATTTTTGTGGGAAGTTATTTTGTAAACGCGAAAACCTGGGTGACGTTCCCTGGAAGTCCGCACGTGTATACGGGCGTGAACCCGGACTGCGGCAGAATCTACGACCGGTCGGGCATGCTGCTTTTGAATACCGACGATGGGCGCGTGTACAATGCCGACGAAACCATTCGGCGCTCGACCATGCACCTGCTCGGCGACCGGGACGGGTATATCAGCGCGCCTTTACTGAAAACCTACGCGTCTAAAATGTTTGGCTTTGACGTTGTAAACGGGCTTTATACGAGCGAGCCAGGAAGCGTCGCAGCGAGGCTCACGATCAGTGCGGCCGTGCAGTCCGCAGCGCAGCAGGCGCTTGCCGGTTACCGGGGCACGATCGGCGTTTATAATTACAAAACGGGCGAGCTTCTCTGCGCGGTCACGTCGCCGAGCTATGACCCGGACAATGTGCCGGATGTGGCAAACGACACGACGGGAAGTTATGAGGGCGTGTATTTGAACCGCTTTTTTGACGCGTCCTATACGCCGGGCTCCATTTTTAAGCTCGTGACGGCCGCCGCCGCGCTCGAAACCATTCCGGACGTGCAGTCGCGCACGTTCCAGTGCGATGGCAAGACGATCATCGGCGGGCAGGAGATCATCTGCAACGGCGTACATGGAAGCCTTGATCTGGCCGGTGCGCTGGCGCATTCGTGCAACGTGGCCTTCGGCGAGCTCGCAGCGGAGCTTGGGGCGGAAACCTTGCAGGACTACGCGGAAAAGTTGGGGCTCACCGGAAGCTTTTCCTGCGAGGGCTACACGGTCGCGTCCGGCAAAATTGACCTTTCCCAAGCGGACGATGGAGACGTTGCATGGGCGGGCATCGGGCAGTACACCGACCAGGTAAGCGCGCCGGCGTTTCTTCGCTATATGGGCGCGATTGCAAACGGCGGACAGGCAGCCGAGCCCTATCTCATGCAGCGCGTGAGAAAGGGTGATGATATTACCTACGAGGCAAAGACGGTGCTTTCTGATGCGGTACTGAAGCCGGAGACGGCGGACACGCTCACGAAGCTCATGCGCAACAATGTCCAGAGCGTCTACGGCGACTGGCAGTTCGGCGGCCTTTCCGTCTGCGCAAAATCCGGCACGGCCGAGCGCGAGGGACAGACGGCGAATGCGATGTTTGCGGGCTTTGTGCTCGACAGTAGCTGCCCGGTGGCGTTTGTGGTGTTCGTGGAGAACGGCGGCTCGGGAAGCGCCGTGGCCGCGCCCATGGCAGCGAAGGTCCTGCAGACCTGCGCGCAGGTATTGTCGGCAGAAGCGGCGGCAAAATGAAGAAAAGTGCTTGACAAAGGGCTGGATTTCGTGTATGATAATCGAGCTGTTCGGAGCATACCGAAATGTCAATTGTGACGGCAGATATCTGGAGTGGTATCGAAGCGGTCATAACGAGCACGACTGGAAATCGTGTGGCCGTGTTGAGCGGCCCGAGGGTTCGAATCCCTCCCACTCCGCCAAGTCATCCGAACACTTTGGATCAATGGGCGAAAAGCCCAGTGATTTCAAGGTGTTCGGGATTTTTTACGGCCGAAAATTTTCAAAGTATTCGATGGCTCAATGAAAACACGGCAGAGGTTCGAACAGGGTTTGAACCTCTGTTTTTCCATATTCAAGGGGATTTTCGCGGGCAGCGCCCTTTTTCAGCGGGCAGTTGCGGCACGTTTTCGGGAAAATTGAAGAAAAATCTTTCACAAAGTTCAGGGCGCTGGATTGTTGGTTTTCACGAAGCCAATGACCAGCGCCCTTTTTGTTTACCCAAAAGCTCAAAGAATTTACATTTAGGAGGGATTCGTATGCTCAAAGACACAAGATCACAGAAGCAGAAATTTATGGACGAATTAGGGCATCAACTCCAGCGCAGGAAGTTGGACACACAGCAGATGAACGACGGCCTGCTCCACGTCAAGTGGAACGAGCAGAAGCTCTGCACGGTTGACAGCAGCGGTGCGGTGCGCTTCCGGGCGGGAGATATTTTGGATGCGGAAGCGGAACACCAGCTCCAGTCTGTCATGCACATGGCTAAGCAGGTCAAGGAGTATATGCAGATTCTGGAGCTTGCGCCTTCGATATGTGTGCATGGCCCGGATGATCGCCGCAAGGTATTTGCGGATTTTGGCGACGTGGTGCTCGTTGGGAGTGCCGGCAGGAAGATCGTTGATTTTGCGACGTGGGAATGGGACTATGGCCGAAGCGCTGTTTATGCCGGACATTTCTTTTCGGACAACTACGAGGCCGCGAAACAGGATTTCGCCGTGCGGGCGGGTTTCGTCAACGGACAGCGCCTTTTTTCCGACCAGCAGCTCGGTGTGATTCGGAATGCGTGTGAATTTGCGCTGGAGGGCGATGCGATCCTCTCATTTGAGGAAGAAAAGCTGCTTCGCAGCGTTCAGGAGCAGATCGAGGATCTGTTTCCGATCCAGCAAGAACCGGAGCAGGAACTGGAACGGGAGCAAGAGCCAGAACTGGAGCGAGAACAGGAGCAAGAGCCGGAACAAGCGCCGGGGCAGGAAGCGGAACAGGAACAGCGTTTTGGCATGGAGATGACCATGTAAGGACTGGCGCTTTTTACGCTTAAAAAGGGCGCTATGAATTTGGGGGTACTGTATGAACAAAGAACTTACACCACAGAAGGAACGATTTCTGAGA
>ENA-ORRL01002668-ORRL01002668.1-human-gut-metagenome-genome-assembly--contig:-NODE-2668-length-10262-cov-2.309004_pt1 | contig 10262 bp, 9 predicted proteins | sample MGYA00242175_ERZ509134 | MGnify/ENA primary metagenome ERZ509134 (study PRJEB26280, sample SAMEA2338660) | human gut metagenome | biome: human gut; feature: human-associated habitat; material: faeces... | reverse complement strand
GGTGACGAGTATTTTATCATAGTCGCCTACGGTGGCGCTCGGTATGTGAACGTTGTCGCCGAATACTATGTCGTGGTGTATCTCATCGGATATCACGTATACGCCATGCTTTTTGCAGATGTCCAGCATGGCCTTCAGCTCATCGCGCTTCCATACCCTGCCCGCGGGGTTGTGGGGGGAGGAGAGTATAAAGAGCTTCACGCCGTTTTCCACGATCTTCTTTTCAAAGTCCGCAAAATCTACGGTGTATGTGCCGCCGGTATTTATAAGGTCGCAGCAGACGAGCCTGCGGCTGTTGTTTTTCACGGCGTGCATAAAGGGGTAATATACAGGCGTCTGCACTATGACGGCGTCGCCGGGTTCGGTGAACACCTGCAAAAACCAGTTGAAAGCAGGTACTACGCCGGGTGCAAAGCGCAGCCATTCTTCCTTCACCTGATAGCCGTGGTATTTGCGTTCCCAGTCTATGAATGCCTGATGATAGCTTGGCCGGGGAACATAATAGCCGAACACGCCTGTCTTCATGTAGTCCTCAATGGCAGACACGACGCAGTCCGGCACGCGGAAATCCATATCCGCTATCCACATTGCCTGAAGGTCGCTGCGGCCAAATGTGGATTTCAGATTGTCCCACTTGCTGGAATCGGTGCCCCGCCTGTCTACGAATACTATCTGTTCCTTATTATCGCTTGCTGTATTTGTCAATTGATGTTACCTCCGGATAAATCTATATGGATTATAGTGCATTTTCGGCTTTATTCAAAGAGCAAAAAAAGCTCATTCGAAAAAACGATTATACCGTATGCAATATCATTAAACTGAATTTGATGACGGTACCCAAAAGCGATGCATATGCGGCTTTAAAGGGCCGCCTATGTCTTTGTTTTGGATTGCAAAATAAAGGTGAAGTTTGCGGCTACCGCATCGACAACGTAAGTTTATGGAGCTATACTTTTTATAGATCAAACTATTTTTACAGGCATCATATGCTTTTATAAAAGGAGTGAAACCATGAAAGAAGTAAAACCGTCCAAGAAGCCGCTGTTGTTTTACTATAGCATAGTGCTGCTTTGCGTGGTGCTGTTCAACGCGTTCATAGCGCCGATGCTGATGGACGACCCTGTCAAGGAGGTGGATTACGGCACCTTCATGCGCATGGTCGACGATAAGGAAGTGGACAAGGTACAGGTGAATACCGACGAGATAACCTTCATGGACAAGGAGGGCAAGGTATACTACACCAGCGCCATGGAGGATCCCGACCTTACACAGAGGCTGTACGAATCCGGCGCGGCATTCGACAGGGTAATAGAAAAGACAATGAGCCCGCTGGTGAGTTATCTTATTACCGGCGTGCTGCCGATAATACTCTTTGTCGCCTTGGGCCAGTACCTCTATAAACGCCTTATGAGCCAGGCCGGCGGCAAGAATTCGCTCATGTTCGGCGGAATGGGCAAGAGCAACGCCAAGGTATATATCCAGTCCACGGAAGGCATACACTTCAGCGATGTTGCGGGTGAGGACGAGGCAAAGGAGAGCCTCGCCGAGGTAGTGGATTACCTGCATAACCCCACTAAGTACAGCGAGGTAGGCGCTTCAATGCCCAAGGGATTGCTGCTGGTCGGCCCTCCGGGCACCGGCAAGACCATGCTCGCAAAGGCTGTTGCCGGCGAATCCAACGTGCCGTTCTTCTCCATATCCGGCTCGGAATTCGTGGAAATGTTCGTCGGCATGGGCGCGAGCAAAGTCCGTGACCTTTTCAAGCAGGCCAAGGAAAAAGCGCCCTGCATCGTCTTTATTGACGAAATCGACGCGATCGGCAAAAAGCGCGACAACCAGTTATCGTCGAATGACGAGCGCGAGCAGACCTTAAACCAGCTGCTGACCGAAATGGACGGCTTCGAGGGAAACAACGGCGTCATCATCCTCGCCGCCACGAACCGGCCCGAGTCTCTGGATCCGGCTTTGACCCGCCCGGGACGCTTTGACCGCCGCGTGCCCGTCGAGCTTCCGGATCTTGCCGGCCGCGAAGCAATTCTCAAGGTCCACGCGAAGAAGATCAAGACCGCAGACGATGTGGACTTCCACACCATCGCGCGTATGGCCTCCGGCGCTTCGGGTGCAGAGCTGGCGAATATGATCAACGAGGCCGCCCTTCGCGCAGTGCGCAATAACCGCACGGTCGTGACGGAGGCGGACCTTGAAGAGTCCATCGAGGTCGTCATCGCAGGCTACCAGAAGAAGAACGCGGTGCTTTCCGACAAGGAAAAGAAGACCGTCGCATACCACGAGATCGGTCACGCGCTCGTTGCAGCCATGCAGACGCACTCTGCGCCGGTCCAGAAGATCACGATCATTCCCAGGACCTCCGGCGCGCTCGGCTACACGATGCAGGTCGAGACCGGGGACAAGTACCTCATGACGAAGGACGAGCTTGCCAACAAAATTTGCACTTACACAGGCGGCAGAGCTGCCGAGGAGGTCGTCTTCAACGAGATCACAACGGGCGCTTCGAATGATATTGAGCAGGCTACAAAGCTGGCGCGCGCAATGATCACCCGCTACGGCATGAGCGACGAGTTTGACATGGTCGCATTGGAAACCGTCAACAACCAGTACCTCGGCGGCGATACGTCTCTTGCCTGCTCGGCGCAAACGCAGCAGGAGATCGACAAGATGGTCGTCCAGCTTGTAAAGACGCAGCACGAAAAGGCTATCGGCATTCTGAAAGCAAACCGCAAGGCGCTCGACGCGCTGGCAAAGTACCTCTACGAAAAGGAAACCATCACCGGCGAAGAATTCATGGAGGTTTTGAAGAAGGAAACGGAGGCGGAAAAACAATGAGGCAGCGTTCTTCTTATGGCTGGCTGGAGCTTGTCATCGGCATTTTGTTATCCGTGCTTGGAATTTACAGCTTTTTCAGACCCGTCGACTATCTCACGACACTGATCGTGATCTACGGCATTGCCGCGCTTGTGACCGGTATTGCCGATATTGTGTTCTACTGCAAGATGGAGCGGCATATCGGCTTTGCCCCGACGATCTCGCTGGCTACCGGTGTTCTCGGTGTGATGGCAGGCCTCGTTCTTATGGTCCATCCGGGCGCAGGGCGCTGGGCCATCGGACTTTTCTTCCCGCTCTGGTTCATCGCGCACTGCATTTCAAGGCTCACACACCTGTCTGTTGTACGACTGATCGCGGGCACGACGTTCTATGTCTTTGACATGTTCATCAACATTCTCGGTATCATCCTCGGCGTTCTGATGCTCCTGACCCCACAGGTGACGCTTCTGTCCATGAACCTTGTCATCGGGTTCTACCTGCTGCTGCTCGGCATCGACTGCATCATCGAGGCCTGCACCAAGCTCGGCGCAAGATAATTTTTGAAATACAAAAGCGCCCCCCGGAGAACGGACAAATTCTCCGGGAGGCTTCTTTTTCTTTATCCGGCCAGAATGCCGAGGTCCTGCAGCAAAATCACAAAGCCGATGCCAATTAACACAATGCCACCCGCGAGCTCCGCTTTGGACTTATATTTCGCGCCGAAGCGGTTTCCGATCCATACGCCCGCAGCCGAGAACAAAAACGTTGTCAGGCCGATGACCGGAACCGAGGGAACCAGCGGCACCTGCCGGAAGGCAAACGTCACGCCAACAGCGAGCGCGTCAATTGAGTCTGCAATCGCGAGCGGGAACATGACCTTCGGCGAGAACGACGCATCTAACGTTTCAATTTTGCCCATGGACTCGCGGATCATGTTGACGCCGATGAGCAAAAGCAGCGCAAACGACAGCCAGTGGTCGACGCTCTGGATGGCTTCGTAGAAGCTTCCGCCCACGAAGTAGCCGATGATGGGCATTGCCATCTGCGAGCCGCCGAACCAGAGGCCCGTGATGACCATGTGCTTTTTCTCCAGCTTTTCGACCGACAAGCCCTTACAGATGGAAATCGCGAACGCGTCCATCGAAAGGCCGATTGCCAGAACCAGCAATTCTGCAAAATTCATTTTCCTTGCAACCCTTCTATTTTTTAATTTTGTCGGCAAGGCAAAAAAATAGACCTATCTGCCCCTCTTTGCAGATAAGTCTCGTCATTTCAGGCGCGACCAGAGCGGATGCTCAGCTTGTTGACCGCGCCGCACAAGGTGCCGACTACTCCCTTATGGGGATTTATTATACCGGACAGGTCCTCGTTTTTCAACCGGAATTTCCAAAAATGTTCCGGTCATTTTGCCGCGAATGCCCAAAAGTGCCGCGCAGTTGGAACGTGAATTGGAAGCCGTCGTTTTGCACAGATTTGAATGTTTTCTGTTATCTATTTTCACCAAACGCCGCGCGGCTTTTCTCTTGACAATCTTCCACATCCAAGCTTATAATTGCTCGGAACTTGAAATGAGACGATTTTTACGATGCAATAAAGGAAGCTGTTTTATGAAAAACTCGACAGCCCCGCGTGGGCTTTCCGCGCTGTTCCAGCCGATCGACCTGACCGAGGGCGCGTGCTGGAAGACCATTCTGCGCTTTTCGTTCCCGATCATCCTGTCGTATCTTCTTCAGCAGGTCTATTCCATCAGCGACGCCGCCATCGTCGGCCAGACGCTCTCTGCAGAAGAGGTCGCGGGCGTGAACGACATCGCGCCGATCGTGAATATCTTTCTGCAATTTGCCTTCGGCGTGTCAGCAGGCTTCTGCGTCATCACCTCGTGCAACGTCGGCTCTCACAACCAGCCGGGCGTACGCCGGTCCCTTGCGACGCAGATCGTGCTCTCGAGCGTCCTGACGGTGCTTCTGACGGGCCTTGCGCTGCTGCTGTTAAATCCGATGCTCGCGTGGATCAACGTTGCAAAAGACAGCGGCGCGGTCTACACGGCGGCCTTTACCTACTGCGCGATCATCTTTGCCGGTATCGGCGCGCAGCTGTTTTATAACTTCATCTGTTCGTTTTTGCGTGCAATGGGAGACTCGGTCACGCCGCTGGTGTTTTTGCTGTTCTCAACGATTTTAAATGTCGGCCTCGACCTTCTTTTTATCCTCAGCTTCCACTGGGGCGTGGCCGGTGCGGCCATCGCGACCGTGCTCGCGCAGCTCATCAGCACCGTCGGCTGCTTCCTCTACGCATTTTCCAAATACCCCGAACTGCAGCTGCACAGGCCCGATTTTGCCATCACGAAAAATGACGTGACGCAGCACATCGTACAGGGCGTGCCGCTGGGACTCCAGTTTTCCGTGCTCTCGATCGGCATCATCACGATGCAGAGCGTCATTGTCCAGTTTGACATGGAGGCAGGGCGCATTGTCTCGAGTGCGGCGCAGACGGGCTTCGGCGCGGCAAACCGGCTCCACATGCTGACCATGACGCCGCTCAACGCATTCGGTACAGCTATGACCAGCTTCACGGCGCAGAACCTCGGCGCGAGTAAATTTGATCGGATCAGGAGGGGCTCTTTGCAGGCAGCGTTGATCATGGCGATTCTCTGCGCGCTGAGCATGGCCATTGGGCTTCTTATGACCATCGACAACGCATATTTCCACATTTTTCTCAGCGCCGACAAAATTACGCCGGAGACCATCCGCTACGGCAATACGTTCCTGTACGTCGACTATGCGACCTATCTGATGCTCGGCGGTATTTTCCTGATGCGAAACTGCGACCAGGGCATCGGCAGGGCTTCCTACGCGCTGATCGCGGGCGCGGCAGAGCTTGTGGCAAGAATTGTCGTCAGCACATACCTTCCCGCGGCTATCGTGGGCGGCGCAGTGAGCGCGTCGGCAAGCCCGCTTGCGTTCTACGGCCTGTGCGCGGCTGACCCGGCGGCGTGGCTGGTGGCGGATATCGCGCTCAGCATTCCGTTCGTCAAAAACATTCTCCGGCAGGACTACAGCTATCTCTACGGCGAGCATCACCGCCACAGAGCATCGAAAGCTTCGTAAGCGATGCAGGTGGCTTTTATGCAGGAAAAAGACAGTTTTTTCTCCCGCGTGTATGACGTTGTCCGGAGAATTCCGAGCGGCAGATGCGTATCCTACGGCCAGATTGCCTGGATGCTGGGCACGCCGAGAGCAGCACGTCAGGTCGGCTGGGCCATGCGCAAATGTCCGGAGGAGCTTCCCTGGCAGCGTGTTGTAAAATCAGACGGCTCCATCGCAGGCGGCAGCTATGCGGAGCTTCGCAGAGCGCTGCTAGAGGCCGAGGGCGTGCCGTTTCTGCCGGACGGCCGGGTCGACCTGAAGGCTTGTCAGTGGGACGGCGAAGAATAAAAAACGAGCGGACTCCCGATGATCCGGGAGCCCGCTTTTCCAGTAGGCTTCGTAGGGGCAGACGCGGCTTCCGCCGGCAAAATGTAGTTCCAAAACGCGAAAATCTTTGGCGAATTCGTAACTTCCCAATGGGGCGATGTAGGCATCGCCCCCTACGCATGATTTGAAGGATTTTCGAAATTTCATAACGTGCATCCACGAATGGACGCAGAATCCGTAGGGGCGTTGTTATTTCCCACGTTGATAATTCCGGATGGCGCTCAAAAAGTCCTCACCGTAGCGGCAGGCTTTGACCTCGCCGATGCCGGAGACGGAAAGAAGCGCGTCCATGGTCTCGGGCGCTTTTTCCGCCATGTCGAGAAGTGTTGAGTTCGAGCAGACAATGTAGGCGGGCACGTTTTCCCGCTGCGCAATTTTCATGCGCGTCTCGCGCAGCACGCCGAACAGATCGTCTGCGCCGGAGGGAAGGGAAGCGGTCTGCTTTTTTGCGTCCTTCCGGGAGACCTTCGGCGCAGGCTCCGGCGTATCGAGCACGGGCATGAGAAGCTGCCTGCCGCGGAAGAGAACGTCCCGCGCCTTTTCACCGGGCTCGAGTGTGCTGTGCTCTGGATCGACATGGAGGTAGCCTTCAGATTCCAGAAAATCGCACAGCGCGTTCAGCTCCTGCCGCTTTTCGTGCATGAGATTATACGTCGAAATCTGGTCGAGCCCAAGATCGAGCACGCGTTTGTCCCGGCTGCCGCGCAGGACGCGAAGGACCATCGTTTTTCCGACAAAATAGCCGAGCTTCTCATAAATCCGGTACACACACGAAAGAAGCATCTGCGCCGGAACGGTCACATCCTGAAGCCGCCGCTCCGTTTTGCAGTTGCCGCAGCAGCCGCAGGTCTCGGGGTGGCTCTGGCCAAAGTAGGAGAGGATGTAGCCGCGCAGGCAGTCAGCCGTTTTGCAGTAGCCCGTCATCTGCCGCAGGCGCTGAAGCTCGCCCTCACGCACATGCTCCTGCACGTCGGGGCTTAAATCTTCGTTGCCACCGTTCTGGATGAGAAAGCGCGCCGTCTGCACATCGCCGGGAGCGTAGAGCAAAATGCACTCGCCGTAGCTTCCGTCACGGCCCGCGCGCCCGGCCTCCTGATAGTAGCTTTCCAGCGATTTTGGCATGTTGTAGTGGATGACGAAGCTGACGTTCGACTTGTCAATGCCCATGCCGAACGCGTTCGTTGCGACCATGACGGTCTTGCGGTCGAATCGGAAATCGTCCTGATTGGCGTGGCGCTCTTCCTCGGAGAGCCCCGCGTGGTAGCGCGTGGCGGCAATGCCCTTGTCATTTAAAAATTCGCACACGCGCTCGACGGAGGCTCTTGTATTGCAGTAAACAATGCCGGATTTTTCGCTTCGTTCGCGCACGAGCTGCCAGACGGCGGCCAGCTTGCTCGTCGGGTGCTGGACGGCAAAATAGAGGTTCGGACGGTCGAAGCCCGTGATGTTGAGAAGAGGATTTTTGAGCCCCAGCTGCGAGATGATATCCGCGCGCACCTGCTTTGTTGCGGTGGCCGTGAAGGCGGCGACGACGGGACGTGTGGGGAGCTGCGCGATAAAGTCGGCAATTTTCAGGTAGCTGGGCCTGAAATCCTGCCCCCATTGTGAGATGCAGTGCGCCTCGTCGACGGCGAGAAGCGACACGGGAACGTGCGAAATAAGAGACAGAAAGCTCTCGTTTTCGAGCCGCTCCGGCGCGACATACAGAAGCTTATACTGCTCGCGTGCGGTTTTGGCGTAAGTCTCCCGCAGCTGCTCGAGAGACAGGGAGCTATTGAGAAAGGCCGCCGGAACGCCCGCCTCCGTGAGCGCCGCGACCTGATCTTTCATGAGCGAGATGAGAGACGAGACGACGATTGTGAGCCCCGGCAGCATGAGCGCGGGGATCTGGTAGCAGATCGATTTTCCGCCGCCCGTCGGCATCACACCCAGAACGTCCCGGCCGGACAAAATCGCGTCGATGAGCGCCTCCTGCCCGCCGCGGAAGGCGCTGTGACCAAAGAACTTTTTCAGCAGCGTCCGTTTTTCCAAAGCCAATCCCTCATAGCACAGCCGCCACACAAGCGCGTGACGGCTGAAAAAGTTTGTGATTTAATAATCAGACGTCGTCCTCGCCCGGGAGCTGGAGCTCGTCGAACGCGCTTTCCGCGTCGTCGAAGATGGCCTGAATGTCGGCAAGCGTCTCCTGCAGACGGGAAAGGCCGGAGGACAGGTCGGCGGTGAGCGCGGAAATTTCCTCGCCCGCGTCGGTGTAGCGGTCCTTGGACTGCTCGCAAAGAAGACTCAGCTGCTCACGAAGCTTTCTTGCCCGCACCATGGCGTTGCGCTCGGCCTGTTCGGCGCGGCGATAGGCGGCAAGCTCCTGCTGGCTGAGATCGACCGGCGCGGCTGCTTCCGGCTGTGCGGTATCTTCGTCGGCGGGTTCCTCTTCCGCGTCCTCTTCGGAAGCAGCGTCCAGAGCGGCCTGCTCCAGCTTCAGTTGCTCGAGTTCCTGCTTTGCCGTCTCCAGCTGCGCGGCGAGCTCGCTTGCTTCATCGGAAAGGGAGACGACCTGCGCCGAGAGCGCGCTGTCTTCCTCTTTCAGCTTCTCGTGCTCTGCGCGCAGATCGGAGAGCTCTGCCTGCAGGCGGGTGTTTTCGGCCAGCAGATGGTCGTTTTCGTCTGCGAAAGCCTGCTTCTCATCCTCCAGCTTTCGGAGCGCTTTTTGATGCGCGGCAGAGGTTTCTTCGATGTAATTGACAACGTCTGTGCGGGAGAACCCGCCGACCGCCGTGCGGAATCGGGAAAAGTCGGACATAAAAGCGCCTCCAATGTTTAAAAGTAAGCATAGTATATCATGACTTTCCTGAAAACACAACAAAAACAGCGCCCATTCGCCATGCTTTGACGAACGGGCGCGGGGTTATGCGGATTGCTGCAAGCGATTGCGCGGGAATGGCTTGTAGATGAGGACGCACAAAAGCGCGCTCACGGGAATCGCGACAAGAACGTCGAGCATCGAGTGCTGCTTGACAAAGACCGTGGACATGCTGATAAGAAGGCTGAGCGGCAGCATCACAAGGTGAAGTTTTTTGGCCCGCAGCCGCGGCGCGTCGAAGCACGCAAGGGCCAAGGCCGCGCAGCCGATAACGTGCATGCTGGGAATGACGTTCGTGTTCGTGTCGGCGGCGTAGATTCTCTTCACCAGCCAGATGAAACAGTCGTTCTGCTGGAAATCCGTCGGGCGAAGGTCCTGCCCGTTCGGGAAGAGCATGCAGAAGATGATCGAGCCGCCGAAGCCGAAGCCGATGTAGAGCATGAAGCGCTTGAAGGCGGGCGGGTCGGTGAAGATCAGGTACGCCGTCATTAAAACTAACAGCGGGTGCCACAGGCAGTACGGAACGATAAAAAACCGGCAGAACGGGATCTGATCGTCGATGGGCAGATACGACACCCAGTAGTTTTTGGTCACGAGATGCTCCGCGAGATAGAACAAAGACAGATAGACGATCCAGATGAGAAGGTACCAGAAATGGTGAAAATCATCAATTGTCCCGATTTTCAGCTTCCTGCGAGGGCTCTTTGACATGGTCAGAATCAGGCTCCTTGTTCGTTTCTTCAATGGTCGGGATGAAGGCCTTTGCAAATTTGCCCTCGCCCCGGTGCTTGAGATAGAAGTAACCGATCACGCTGAACACGGTCGCGCCGATGAAGTTGACAAACAGGTCCTCCATCGTATCGTACAGGCCGATATCGAGGTACCCGGTAAAGCCGAGGTCCCGGCCGTTGACCGCGACGGAGGTAATGCCGTCAATGGTGATGGGAATGTTGCTGTTCGTGGGGTCCAGCATCACGGACGAAATGGTGTGGACGATCGTGTCCTTCTGCATGTCCATGTGGAAAAGCCTATCCATCCCGAACTCAAAAAATTCCCACAGAACGCCGATGGTCATCGAAAAACGGAATGCGGCCAGCGCCACGTACCCG
>ENA-ORRL01002664-ORRL01002664.1-human-gut-metagenome-genome-assembly--contig:-NODE-2664-length-10281-cov-2.972521_pt1 | contig 10281 bp, 10 predicted proteins | sample MGYA00242175_ERZ509134 | MGnify/ENA primary metagenome ERZ509134 (study PRJEB26280, sample SAMEA2338660) | human gut metagenome | biome: human gut; feature: human-associated habitat; material: faeces... | reverse complement strand
ACTGCAGCAAAGATCCTCTGGGTACGGAAAAATGAGCCGGAAAATTATAACCGCTGCCGTCATATCTTACTGCCTAAGGATTACATCCGCTACATACTTACCGGTGTATTTGCAACTGAAGTTTCTGATGCAAGCGGTATGCAGCTTTTAGACGTTCCGGGCCGCTGCTGGTCTGATGAAGTGCTGAAAGCATTAAATATTGACAAGAACCTTTTAGGAAAGGTACATGAGTCCTGCGAAGCAACAGGAACACTGCTTCCGGATGTAGCAAAGGAATTAGGCCTTTCTGAAAAATGTATCGTAGCCGGCGGTGCCGGTGATAATGCTGCAGCTGCAGTGGGAACCGGTGTTGTAAAAGACGGAACTGCCTTTACTACCATTGGTACTTCCGGTGTTGTATTTGCACATACCAGCAAGCCTGCCATTGATCCGAAGGGAAGGATCCATACCTGCTGCTGCGCAGTACCGGGTGCATGGCATATGATGGGTGTGACCCAGGCTGCAGGACTTTCCTTAAAATGGTTTAAAGACCAGTTCTGCCAGGATTATGTAAAAGAGGCAGAGGCCAAGGGAGTAGATGTATACGACCAGATCAATCAGGATGTTGCGTCTGTAGCACCTGGAAGTGACCGTCTGCTGTATCTTCCTTATTTAATGGGAGAAAGGACCCCGCATCTGGATCCGGACTGCAGAGGCGTATTTTTCGGTCTGTCTGCGATCCACACAAGAAAGCATCTGCTGCGGGCTGTAATGGAAGGCGTTGCTTATTCTCTCTGCGACTGCAATGAGATCCTTCAGGAAATGGGCGTTAAGGTTGACTGTATGAAAGCCTGCGGAGGCGGCGGAAAGAGCCCTGTATGGCGTCAGATGTTAGCGGATCTGTACAACTGCTCCGTAGAGCGTGTGGTACAGGATGAAGGTCCGGCACTTGGCGTTGCCATTTTAGCAGGAGTTGCCTGCGGTCTTTATGAAAGTGTGGAAAAAGCATGTGACCAGCTGATCACACGCAGGGACAGCACAGAGCCAAAGGCAGAAGATGTGGCTGTTTATGAAAAATATCACAGACTGTATCAGAAATTGTATACAAGCCTGAAAAATGATTATAAGGAGCTGGCAGAATTATCATGATCAAACAGATAAGTGTAATGGAGCCGGAATTTAAAAAGTACGGCAAGGTCATCGGAGGTTATGACCTGAAAGAAATTTTACAGAAAATGGAAGAAACTCCATGCCCGGATGATGTAGTATATGTGGCTTCTGTAAAGGAACTGGAAGATTTAAAGATAGCAGAAGAACTGGCAGACGGTGTTTACGGACAGATGCCGATCCAGATCGGTTACTGCAACGGACACAACCGTAAATTAAATGCGTTAGAGTATCACAGAGACTCTGAGATCAATATTGCAGTCAGCGATATGGTACTGCTTCTGGCAAAAGAAGAGGAAGTAGAAGATGACTATACATTAGATACTTCCAAGGTAAAGGCATTTTTCGTTCCTGCAGGCACCATGATCGAAGTGTATGCAACGACTCTTCACTATGCGCCATGCCAGACCTCTGATAAAGGTTTCCGCTGTGTAGTTGTCCTTCCAGAGGGAACTAACGGGGAGTTAAGCCACAAGCCGGAAAATAAGAGCGGCGAAGAGAAACTTTTGGCAGCTGTCAATAAGTGGCTCATCGGTCATGCAGAAGGCGGACTTCCGGAAGGCAGCTTTATCGGACTGAAAGGTGAAAATACAGAAGTTTAGAGCATAAAAAAGTATAAATAAGGGCTGTGGTGGAACAGCCCTGTAAATATGGAGGAAAAAAACATGTTTGAGAATATCCCGAAAGTAAAAGTTGGTATCGTTGCAGTCAGCCGTGACTGTTTCCCGGAGTCTTTATCTGTAAACCGCAGAAAAGCCCTGGTAGACGCTTACAAGGCAAAATATGATCCAGAGGATATTTATGAGTGCCCAGTCTGTATCGTAGAGAGCGAGATCCACATGGTACAGGCCTTAGAAGATATTAAGAAAGAGGGATGCAACGCTTTAGTTGTTTACCTTGGAAACTTCGGACCTGAAATTTCTGAGACCCTTCTTGCAAAGCACTTTGACGGACCGAAAATGTTTGTTGCAGCAGCTGAAGAGACCGGAAACAACCTGGTATCCGGCAGAGGCGATGCATACTGCGGTATGTTAAATGCAAGCTATAACTTACAGCTGAGAAATATCAAGGCTTATATCCCGGAATATCCGGTAGGAACCGCTGCAGAGTGTGCAGATATGATCCATGATTTCCTGCCAATCGCAAGAACTGTGATCGGTTTGTCTGATCTGAAGATCATCAGCTTTGGCCCAAGACCATTAAACTTCTTAGCATGCAACGCTCCTATCAAGCAGCTGTACAACCTGGGTGTAGAGATTGAAGAAAACTCTGAGTTGGACCTGTTTGAGGCATTTAATAAGCATGCAGGTGATCCAAGAATTGCAGAAGTAGCAGCAGACATGGAAGCAGAGTTAGGAGCAGGCAATAAGAAGCCGGAGATCCTTGCAAAGCTGGCTCAGTATGAGATTACTCTGTTAGACTGGATCCGTGACCACAGAGGCTACCGCAAGTATGTTGCGATCGCAGGAAAATGCTGGCCTGCATTCCAGACCCAGTTTGGCTTTGTTCCATGCTATGTAAACAGCCGTCTGACTGGCCGTGGCATCCCGGTATCCTGTGAAGTAGATATTTACGGTGCATTAAGTGAATTTATCGGAACCTGCATCAGCCAGGATGCAGTAACCCTTCTGGATATCAACAACTCTGTACCGGAAGATCTGTACAATGAGGACATTAAGGGCAAGTTTAACTATGACTTAAAGGAAACCTTCATGGGCTTCCACTGCGGAAATACCAATTCCAAGAAGCTGGCATTCTGTGAAATGAAGTATCAGTTCATCATGGCACGTTCTCTGCCGGAAGAAGTTACACAGGGAACTCTGGAAGGCGATATCATGCCGGGTGATATTACGTTTTATCGTTTACAGAGTACAGCTGACAACATTCTGCGCGCTTATGTAGCACAGGGCGAGGTACTGCCAGTGGCAACCCGGTCATTTGGTTCCATCGGCATCTTTGCAATTCCACAGATGGGACGTTTCTACCGTCATGTGCTGATCGAAAAGGGCTTCCCACATCACGGAGCTGTTGCTTTCGGTCACTTTGGAAAGAGCCTGTATGAGGTATTTAAGTACATCGGTGTAGATGTAGAGGAGATCGGCTTTAACCAGCCGGCTGGAATGCTGTACAAGACAGAAAATCCATTTGCATAATTTCACATAAAAATTTATCCCCTTTCTGTGGCGGTTCTGTTACAGAGAGGGGATTTTTTGCGTTGCAGGAAACTTTGCAGTACATTTGTGATACCGGTGTCACACTTGCATCAGGGCGGTTGTTCGGCTATACTAGCTGTAAATTATGATGTTGGGGTCAAAAGGTATTTTGCCCCCTCTGATACCGAATTGCTACGTGCTTTGCACTCTCGCAATTCTAAAAACATTCGTAATTCGCTCATTTTTCTTCAAAAAATGGCTACTTACTCATGTTTTTTGCGGGTCCCAAGTTCAAAAATCCTCCTGCAAGCAAGCTTGTGTCGGATTTTAGACCTTTTGACCCTGGTATCATATCATTTATTTAAAAAGTCAGTCTCATCTGATACCATACCACATTTCCGTGGACAGACTGGGAAACGCCTTCGTTTACGAAACCGAATTTTGCATAGTAATGGATCAGTTTGTCCTTGCAGGTAAGTACCAGGCCTTTGCGCCCCTGTTTTCTGGCGTCTTCAATAGCAGCTTTGATCAGTTCACCTGCATAGCCTTTTTTGCGGCAGGAAGGAATGGTATTGACCCCGAAGATCATCTGCCATGCACCATTTTCATTATGCATTTCTCCTTTTTCATACATTTCATCCGTCAGGTCGGCTTCATCTGTGACCATGCCGTCTACAAAGGCGATCAGGTTGTCATTTTCATCAAACATCAGCCAGAAATGGTCGGCATAATAAGCCAAACGGTTTTCAAAGTCCTTTTTTGTGGCTGCTTCAGCAGCCGGGAAACACTCTGCTTCTACAGCAGTTAATGCGTCTAAGTCATTTAATGTTGCAGTTCTGATTTTCATAATAGTATTTAAATCCTCCATATTGTATAAATGTTCATGCAAACAATGCGCCAGAGGCGCAGGCTGTTATGTTTAATCTGCCAGCAGATACTTATCAATGGCTTCTGCGCATCCGTTATGGTCGCAGTCAGCTACGATCACATCAGCCAGGGCTTTGATGGGTTCGGTTGCATTTCCCATGGCAACGGCCAGACCGGCAGGTTTTAATGCCATGGGATCGTTATCTGCATCACCTACAGCAATAGTCTGTTCTAATGGCAGTCCCAGATGTTCACACAGCTTTTTAAGTCCTACACCTTTGTCGATCCCTTTGGCAGAACACTCTAAAGAGGTAGACTCTGCCAGAGCCAGTGCAGTTTCAAGACCGGCTGCTTTAATGCGTTCCACGGTGCGCGCCCGTGAGGCTTCGTCTCTGTGGTAAAGGTTCAGCTTCAGCACAGGAAATGGCTCTTCACAGAAAGAATTGTAAATATTTTCCAGTTTGTCAGTGATCTGATCAAACATGGTCTGGTAAATGCCCATATGAAAATCAGCCATATGGGACTGCTGATCCTTCTGGACAATGGAACGCTCTGAAAGTACATGGATCATGGCGCCTTCTTCCATGCCAAATTCCATCAGCTTTTTTACGATCCCAGGGTCAAGAGCCTGGGAATACAGTGTTTTCTTTTCTTTCAGGTCATAAACACAGGCACCGCTGACACAGTCTAAATAGCGCAGTCCCGGTATGATCTCTGTAAACGCATTCAGTTCAGCCAGGTTGCGGCCGGTACACAGGATAACAGTTTTTCCTGCATCGGTTGCCCGTTTAATGACGTTTAAAGTTTCAGGGGAGATCTGTTTATTTGAATTTAAAAGAGTTCCATCCATATCAAAGGCGATCAACTGATATTGACTCATGGTAAAATCCTCCAAGGGTAAGCTTACGAACCCCGCACTGGCGTGCTTATCTGCCTGCTATTGCAGGCGGTTCATTCGTTAATGATTATATCATATTTCCCTGACCGTGTACAAAAATAATCATGCACAGGCTGCAAAGGGCATACAACTGGTATAAGAGCACAGGAAAGGCGCTTGAAAAAGCAGGAAAGGCAGTCCATGTTCCGATTTCGCTTCAAATTCTTGGCAGACAGTTATCTGCTGTTGTTTAGTTTTTTTCTGGGAATGATAGGGGCAGCGTTATTTTTCTGGTGGCGTTATCCTGTATTTCCTTCTTATTTATTTTACAGTCATGGAATAACAGGAAACAAAAACTTTACAGAAGCGTTTCTGATCGTCATAAAACAGCGTTTTTTCCAGCTGGGTGCAGGGTGGCTCTGCGGGCTTACGGTTTACAGTGTATGGCTGTTTGGGATACTGACCTGTTTCTGGTCTTTCAGCCTGGGAATGGGAGTTATTTATTTTACATTGGAAAAGGGACTCTGGGGACTGCCTCTGTTTTTGCGTTCCCTTCTTCCTCAGGGGATATTTTATCTCATGGTCTGGTACGTTCTTTCCAGATGGTCTTTTAGTACAAGAAAAAGGCTGCGATTGCCAGCGTTAGCTTTTTTAATGCTCCTTACGGCCTGTGGAGCAGCCTTTGAGGCATACCTTTTTTCATTTTGAAACGATGAGTGAACGAAAACTATTTAAAAGTATAAAAAAATAAATTATACTGTAAAAATAGAGTAAAAACTGCACTGTGTACCGGGGGAACAAAATGATATCAGAGATAAACAGCTTCACCGCATATCTTCAGGAAGTGAAGCACACGGCAAAAAATACAGAAGTATCCTACCACCGGGATTTGCTCCAGATGGCAGGATTTATGGAAGAAATGGGGATCACACAGGTGGAGAAGGTGACGAAGACCAGTTTGAATTCCTATATCCTGTATCTGGAAAAAGAAGGAAAAGCGGCAGCTACCATTTCCAGGGAACTGGCGTCCATCAAGGCATTTTTCAGCTATCTTGTTAAGGAAAGAAAGATAAACAGGGATCCGGCGGAATTTCTGCGTGCTCCCAAAATTGAACGCAAAATACCGGTGATACTGACCATAGAGGAAATACATGCCCTTTTGGCACAGCCGGGAAATACAACAGCGAAAGAACTGCGGGATAAGGCCATGCTGGAATTACTATATGCAACAGGGATCCGGGTATCAGAACTGATCAGTCTGAAATTAGAGGATGTGAACATGCAGATCGGTTATATCACCTGTCATGATGGCAGTAAAGACCGGATGATCCCCTTTGGAAAAGGGGCGAAACAGGCGCTGCGTACTTACCTGGACAAGGCAAGAAGTTCTCTTTTAAAGGGGCGTGCCTGTGAGTGGCTGTTTACCAATTGCAGTGGCCAGCCTATGAGCCGTCAGGGCTTTTGGAAGCTGATCAAATATTATGGGGAAAAAGCGGGAATCAAAGAGGATATTACGCCTCATACTCTGCGCCATTCTTTTGCAGCCCACCTGATCGGGGATGGCGCGGATATCCATGCAGTCCAGGCTATGTTAGGACATGGGGATACCGGCGCTTCCCAGATGTATGCTGTGTATGCGGCAGCTACAGCTGCCCGGTCAGATAGTTAAAGATCTCATGGGCATAGTGAGAATTTTTCACGGTATCATTCCACAGGGTTTTATCATCATAAAGCGTGTAAGTGAGAGAGGACTTGTATTCTTCCTTAAAAGAAGGTTCCCACAAAGAACCGAACTGAGGCAGGAATAAGCCCTCTTTTTTGCTGTAGCAGTTTTTTGCAGTGGCTTTTTTCCGGGCAGAACGGTCCACATATTCTCCAATGCTTTTATGGATCGCTGTATCTTCTAAAGGCAGGTAATAATAATTCTGGTAATCCGGGTAGAAATATTTTAAAGTGCCTTCATACAGAGTTAAATTGCAGGCCAGGCAGTTGTCATGAAGCTCCAGGCTTAAAGGATTTAAGGTATATTCTAAAGGAATGGGGACGCTGTAAGGACTTTCCCACAAAAGATTGACAAATGGATGGGAATATCCGGCTTCGTCCGTGTAGGAATACAACTTATGACTGCAAAGGGTAAAATCCGACTCAAACAGATCTGCATAATTTAAAATGGGCAGGATGGAAGGCATTCCCCGCAGGTCATCTGCATTGTGCAGTATCAGCAGGTCAAAGAGGAATTTCTCATGGGTGTGCAGGTATTCACGGTACACATCGATCAGCTGCCCGCCATTGTATTTGTCCTCTCTATGTACCCCTAAAAACTGTTCAATGGATTTCTGTTTCATGTTTTCCAGTTTTAAAAGTTTTCTGTAGGGCTTTATTTTCTTGAAAATATCAATGCTTATAAGGTCATCAAAATGGTAGTCAAGGCCCAGACGTTCGCAGCATTTTAAAAGATAGGGGATATCAAAACGGTCTCCGTTAAAATGGATCAGGATCTTAAAACGTTTTAAAAATTCAAAAAAGGCATCTAAAAGCTCTTTTTCCGCCTGTCTTGTATCTGCAAACCACTGGATCAGCTTCCAGCCAAATCCGTCAAAATAAGTACAGCCAATGAGATACAGCTGGGAAGTTTCACCGGAAAAGCCGGTGGTCTCTATATCAAAAAATAAAAGATCCTTTAAAGGACCAATGCGGTCTAAAGGATATGTGTTTGGAAATTCAATGGGATGTTTAATGGTGATCATAAAAATCCTTTCTGGTCTGCCCGGCATATCTGATCCTGAAAGACCAGAACGCAAACCGACCTTAGTTTAGCTGATTTTTAAGTAAAATGCAAGGAAAGAGTATCGAATATTTGTTCGGTGTCCTGCTTGCATTGAGGCGGTGTGTATGTTATGATTGATAGATGACGAAGTATCGCATGTAGGTGCGAAACCAGATAAAAGGAATATAGAACAGATGATTTCATATATAAAAGGAGCCCTTGGGGCAGTAGAAGATGATGTGATCGTAGTGGAGACCGGAGGCATCGGACTGGCAGTCCATGTACCCCTTTCACTTTTAGAGGAACTTCCGGCATTAGGGGAAGAAGTGACCGTTTATACGTATTTCCAGGTGCGGGAAGATGCTATGACTTTATATGGTTTTCTTCACAGACAGGACAGGGAAATGTTCAAGCAGCTGATCGGGGTCAATGGAATTGGTCCCAAAGGAGCTCTTGGTATCCTTTCTATTATGCGGCCGGATGATCTGCGGATCGCCATTGTCAGCGGGGATGCAAAAGCTATTTCCAAGGCACCGGGCATCGGCGCAAAGACGGCCCAGAGACTGATCTTAGATCTTAAGGATAAAGTAGATTTAGAGGAAGTGATGATGGCTTCCTTTGGAGGCGGAAAGGAAGATACTTCCGGTGCTGGTACAGGCGCATCTGTGGCAGGTATGGCAGCAGCTGCAAAAGAGGCAGTGGCAGCTTTAACAGCTCTTGGTTATACGAATATGGAAGCTTCCAAAGCAGTAAAGAAAGTGGAGATCACAGAAAATATGAGTGTAGAAGACATTTTAAAGGCTTCGCTGAAGTATTTAAGTTTTCTGTGATTAATTTGAGGTATATATGGAACGGAGAATTATAACAACAGAGGCAACAGAAGAGGATGTGCGGATAGAAACCACCCTGCGTCCCCAGTGCCTCAGTGATTACGTGGGCCAGGAAAAGATCAAATCCACCCTGAAAATATACATAGAAGCGGCAAAAAGCAGAGGGGAAGCCTTAGATCATGTATTATTTTACGGTCCCCCAGGACTTGGAAAGACCACCCTTTCCGGTATCATTGCCAACGAGATGGGAAGCAGGCTGAAAGTGACCAGCGGGCCGGCCATTGAAAAGCCGGGAGAGATGGCTGCTATTTTAAATAATCTTCAGGAGGGGGATGTTCTCTTCGTAGATGAGATCCACCGTTTAAACCGTCAGGTAGAAGAAGTTCTCTATCCGGCGATGGAAGATTTTGCCATTGATATTATGCTGGGAAAAGAGTCCAGTGCCAGATCCATCCGTCTGGAACTGCCTCACTTTACCTTAGTAGGAGCGACTACCAGGGCAGGACTGTTGTCCGCTCCTTTAAGAGACCGTTTTGGAGTGGTCCAGAGAATGGAATTTTATACGCCGGAGGAGCTGCGCACGATCATCCAGCATTCTGCTACGATCTTAGGTGTGGAAATAGAACCGGAAGGTGCCATTGAACTGGCAAAACGTTCCAGGGGAACCCCGCGACTGGCAAACCGCCTTTTAAAGAGAGTAAGAGATTTCGCCCAGGTTAAATATGATGGTGTGATCACAAAAGAAGTGGCAGATTTTGCTCTGGATATCATGGATGTGGATAAAATGGGACTGGATCAGAATGACAGAAACATCCTTTTGATGATCATTGAAAAGTTTTCCGGCGGTCCGGTAGGACTTGATACCCTGGCAGCAGCTTTGGGAGAAGATGCGGGAACATTGGAAGATGTATATGAGCCATATCTTTTAATGAACGGTCTTATTAACAGAACACCCAGGGGAAGAATGGCTACAGAAAACGCATATCGTCATTTGGGCTTGGAAATGAAGTAAAAATGTGGTATCCTTTTAACGAAAATGCCTCACAGACAGGAGATGGAAGATCAGAATGGATACAAAGAATTATACACAGGTTTTGATTGATGGAAAAATATATACGTTAGGCGGAAGCGAAGATGAAGCATATCTTCAGAAGGCAGCCAGCTATGTAAATGAAAAGAATATGCAGCTGCGCGGGATTCCGGGTTTCTCCAAGCAGAGTGCGGATTATCAGCAGGTTATGATCCAGTTAAATATTGCAGACGATTATTTTAAGGCGCTGGATCATTCGGAACAGATGGAAGAGGAACGCAACCGGATGGAAAAGGAGAGCTACAGCTTAAAGCATGAGCTGGTCAGCACACAGATGAAGCTGGAAGCAGTGTTAAAGGATCTGGAGGAGCGCCAGGTGCAGCTGGAGGAGACGGCTTCACATTTAGCGAAGCTGGAACGGGAAAACAGAAATCTTACCCGCCAGAATGAAAGGCTGTCTCAGGAGCGGGCTGAGGCAGTGACAGAGGCGGAGCAGATGAAAGCCCTTATGCTTCATCAGGCATTATCTCTCTGTTCTTCTTTGGTTGATGAGGACAGCCGCTTTGAAGCAGCATTTTTCGAGTCCGTGCGTGTATTGGTACTCAGGCTGA
>ENA-ORRL01002662-ORRL01002662.1-human-gut-metagenome-genome-assembly--contig:-NODE-2662-length-10286-cov-2.255596_pt1 | contig 10286 bp, 8 predicted proteins | sample MGYA00242175_ERZ509134 | MGnify/ENA primary metagenome ERZ509134 (study PRJEB26280, sample SAMEA2338660) | human gut metagenome | biome: human gut; feature: human-associated habitat; material: faeces... | reverse complement strand
TTTTTATTTACTGTATTCTTGAATCAGATCGTGTATTTTTCTATAAGCTTCTTCAGATGTGAAGAATATTTCATCGTCAAGCGTATCGCAAAAATCAAAAAATGTAAAAAGCAGTCCGGGTTCTTCGATGTTCAGGTAGATCATCCGGTCTGTATTTGAAGTCTGAAACATGAAATAGCCGTACTGGCGTCCGGCAAAGAGGTAAAATTCATGGTCGATCATGCCGATCGCCCGCTTCAAAAGCCGATTATGCTCGTTGAGCATGGAGTTTGCCAACTGCCGAATCAGAAAGAGGCGATCGCTTAAGTTCAGCGGAGTATATGCATATGCAGGATACTCTCCGACGCGGCCGGTATTTAAAAACTTTCTTATTCCTTCGATAGAACAGATAAACGTAAGGTCGGCAGAAGCGGGAATTGATTGAAGTTCATGTAAATAGTTCTGAAGTCTGTCGAGAAGTTCGCTTCGGTGTGGAAGATCTTTTACAATGTAAGTCTCTAACATGTCTCTTGTCAAAAACCTTGTCAGGCACGGAAGCATTTGAAAGAAATAACCTTCGGTTATGTTCTGCATTGTATTTTCGACATACTGTATTTGTCCGCCTAAATCTGTGACCGGGCGAAGCAGGGGTGTTGTCTGCGCCAGGTACTGACTGAACAGATAGGAAAATAATTTTAGTGACTCCGGGTCTTTAGTAATAAAGCCGGACTGCATATCTGAAGAAATCAGACAGGCATATTCAGTAGTGATAACCGCATAAGGAAATAAAGCAAACGCTGAAGTTACGGCATCAATATCATCATAGTAATAGTAACAGTTATATTGATAATGATTACTGTACAGAGGAAGAATATTTCTCAGGCAGTTCAGATTATAATTTTGCCGTGCAAATGACACGTTCTGGTTATTGTTCAGGCAGATAATGTGATCGATGTCTACAGAAGAGGACGCATAACCACCTGCTGTAAGAATGTTCATAAGAAACGTGTAATCCGGCTGGATGAGCAGACTGATCTTTCCACCTGATTTTTTCAGTTCCGAGGCGATGATGTAAAGGAGCGAGCGATTGATCTCAAGATGAGAATGAAGCAAGGTAGCATTGTCGGCGTAATCGGACGCATTGGAAGGTGAAGTTGCCGGAAGCTGCAGTGTCGGAATACGGAATTCTTCAAAAAACTGTTGTACGGCTTTTCTCCTGTAATAGTTTTCGCGTCCGATCAGGGCAATGTGATATGATTCTTCCATATCGGCCTGTTCTGAAGGCGACAAATGCATAAATTTACACATTTTTTCTACCATTTCTAAAGAAGACGGTTTTCGTTGCCCTTTTATAATCTTGTACATATTGGATCGATCCAAATTACAGTATTGGGCAAGAGCGTAAGTTTTGATGTTTTTATTGTGGATATGTTCTGATAATAATGTCGCAAAATCCGGCATAATCTTAATCTCCCTCTCACATGTTTTCCTCGGTAAAAAAGAATACTCCCACATGGCAAAATACCAGGGGGGGTATTACTTTTTGAAAGACAAACTAATACAGGATAATTATATAAAAGCAAATATAAAAAATCTATAAAAATCCGACAAAAAAGCTGACCACAAAGGTTGACACATCTTTGAGAACAAAGGAAAACCCTATATTATACATATAATGACAAATATTATATGTAGCAGGAGGAAGAGATTATGGGTAAAAAACTAACGAAAAAACTGTTGGTATTTCTTACACTCATGTGCATGATCATCGGCATGAATGTATCGATATCAGCAGAAACTGGATCGACGGGAAATACCAAAGCGATAAGCGCTGCGGAAAATCCGGCGGACGGAACGCTTCAGGTATGGCTTGAGTATGAAGATGATAACGGAAACAGTGTAGCGTTGTCAGGCGGAAGCTGCTTTTTGATCAATGAAGAGTATGTACTTTCCAACTATCATATTTTCAATTTGAATGAAGAGATTGCTCCTGGTGTGACGATCAGAAGCGCGGCAATGGAAACGTTGGGATTATCCGAATTAAAAGACAACGATCCGCATCTGAAGATCAGAGTATATGCGAACCGTGACATGAGCGTGCTGGCAACGATCCATGACAGTGTGCAGAGTCAGACGATGGACTATGTAGCAATGAAACTGTCGGATAAGATTTATGACAGAAAACCGCTTGCTTTGGGAGACAGCAGTACAGTTCAGCAGACACAGACAGTAAACGCATACGGATTCCCGGAAGACTCGATCGAAAATAAAGAGTTTAATACGGCGGCTGACGTGTCTGCAACAGACGGAACGATTTCTAAGCTGACAGTCGGAGGAAGAGCTGATTTCTTCGAGCACACTGCACAGCTTAACCATGGAGATTCCGGCGGTCCTCTTGTAGATTCCAACAAGTCGGTAATCGGTGTTAATACATTTACATATGGAAACAGCTCAGATCAGAAATACTACGCAGTACAGATCAACGCGATCAAGAGTGGTCTTGACACATTCGGTATCTCCTATATTAATGCAGGGGCACAGGCAACAACACAGACTCCTGATGAAGAAGAGCCGGAAGAAAAAGAAGGACCGGACGCAGATCTTGTAACAGCGCTTAAGAGTGAAATTACAAAGGCGAAAGCAGTTGATACGAAAAATTACACAGAAGAAAGTGTAAAAGTTCTCAACGATACAATCTCAGAAGCAGAAAAAGTTGCGAACGATACAGAGGCTACAGACGCACAGGTGACATCGGCAACATCAGATGTAAAAGCTGCTGTTGAAAATCTGGAAGAAAAAAGCGGAATGAACTTCCTGTTGATCGGCGGAATCGCAGCAGGAGTGATCGTTGTTGTAGTAGTAATCATTATTATCGTAGTTTCTTCTAACAGCAAGAAGAAAAAGAAAGCACAGGCAGGAAACGGAAATGTTCCTCCGTCAGGAATGCCTCAGCAGCCGAACGGAGCTGTAGTACCTCCGAACCGTGCACCGGAACAGCCGAAAGCGCCTTACGCACAGCCGTATCAGGCAGAGCCGGATGGAGCAGGCGAGACTACTTTGCTTGATTCGGGAGCAGGCGAAACAACGTTACTTAACGGAGCAGGAAGCGCTTATCTGATCAGAAAGAAAAACGGTGAGAAGATTACGATCAATTCACAGAACTTTGCAATCGGAAAAGAAAGAAGAAGAGTGAACTATTGTATTTCCGATAATACTTCTGTCAGCAGATATCATGTAGTGATCACAAAGAAAGGTTCTGATTACTATGCGGCAGATCAGAAGTCAAGCAACTTCACGTTTGTAAACGGAGTTCAGTTAAATCCATATCAGGAAACACTGCTGACAGACAGATCGACATTGAAGATTTCGGATGAAGAATTTGAATTTCATGCATCATGATCTAAACGATAAAAGCGCTGATTATAATTGACAAAAGAGTAAAGGGCAGTGAGAGGCAGAATGGGATTTTTAAGTGTTGTACATAGTGACAGAGGAATTAAAAAGAATACGAATCAGGATTCTGTCTTAATCAAAGAGGCATCCACAGACTACGGCGACGTTATGCTTGCTGTAGTTTGTGATGGAATGGGCGGTCTTGCCAAAGGTGAGGTCGCCAGCGCCGCTTTGATCAAGGCATTTTCTATGTGGTTTGAAGTTCAGTTTCCGGAACTTCTTTATCGGAGAAGGACGGCTGATGGGATTAACCGTATGGAATTGGAAAACGAAATAAATAAACTGATCCTTGATGTAAATCAAAGAATCGCCGATCACGGAAAGATTTCCCATATTGCGATGGGAACAACTGCGGCGGTACTTCTGATGGCAGAAGGGAAATATTATACGATGAATGTGGGCGACTCCAGAGTCTATAAAATTGACGGACAGGGGATGACTCAGTTGACAAAAGATCAGACGTTTGTACAAAAAGAGATTGACGCAGGGAGAATGACGCCGGATGAGGCGAGAGTGCATCCGCAGCGGAACGTACTTCTTCAATGCGTCGGAGCAAGCGAGGTGATCATTCCGGAGTTTACACAGGGAGAATATAAGTCGGGCGAAGTTTATATGCTCTGCTCTGACGGATTTCGCCATGTGATCACGGAAGAGGAATTTTATAAATTGATAGATCCTGAAAAAATGGAGACGGAAAGAGCGCTGAAAGACGCAGCGGTCTATTGTACGGAATTGAATAAATCACGTCAGGAGAAAGATAATATTTCAGTCGTTCTCCTTAAGGTGTGTTAGAGGATAAATATATGCTGGAAATAGGATCAATTATAGACGGTAAATATAAAATACTGAATAAGATCGGTCAGGGCGGAATGAGTGTCGTTTATCTTGCGATGAACGAGAGGGCAAATAAACAATGGGCGATCAAAGAAGTCCGAAAAGACGGCGTGAAAGATTACGAAGTTGTACGGCAGGGACTGATCGCGGAAACCGATATTTTGAAACGGTTAAATCATCCGCATTTACCGAGTATCATCGATGTGATCGACAGGGATGATACGTTCCTGATCGTAATGGATTATATCGAAGGAAAGGCGCTTGATTACTGGCTGAAAAAAGATGGCGCGCAGCCGCAGGAACGGGTTGTGGAATGGGCGAAACAGATTTGTGATGTGTTCGAGGAACCCGCCGATCATTTACAGAGACTTAAAACCGGCGAACGTCATGCTGAAGCCGGACGGCCAGATCATGATCATCGACTTCGGAACGGCCCGCGAATTTAAAGAGACAAGTATTGAAGATACGTCTTGTCTCGGAACGCAGGGATATGCAGCGCCCGAACAGTACGGCGGGCATGGGCAGACGGACGCCCGTACTGATATTTATACGCTGGGTGCGACGATGTACCATTTGCTGACGGGACATAATCCAAGTCTTCCGCCGTACGAGATGTATCCGATCCGAAGATGGAATCCGCAGCTTTCGTCAGGATTGGAAGAAATCGTACTGAAATGTACGCAGAGAAATCCGAACGACCGTTATCAGTCGTGCGCGGAACTGATGTACGCGCTGGAACATTACGGAGAATTAGATCAGGAATACCGGAAACGGCAGATGAGGAAATGGCGGACGTTCGTTGCAATGTGTTCGCTGACTGCCGCATCACTTCTCGGATGCGTCGGATTTAAAGTCGGGGAGACGATGACGACAAAGAGCAGTTATGAAGGATATATAAAAGAGGCGGCGAACTCGCCGGAACAAAGTGAACGGGAAAAATATTATACAGATGCAATTAAGATAGACCCTCGAAGAGGAGAAGCGTATCACAATCTTCTTCAGTTATGCATCCGCGGAGCAGACGGGTCGGAAAACGATTTTGACAGAGAAGAGACAGCGCGGCTTACGTCGGTTCTTGGATATAAAGGCAGCGGAAACCGGACAAATGAAAGTTATTTTGAAGGAAATAAAGAAGAATACGACGAATTCGCTTTTCAAATGGGACTGGCGTACTTTTATTCATATGAGGGAGGAGAAAAGAGCGGAAAATCAATGTCTCAAACATGGTTTGAAAAAGCGGCGGAAAGCGAAAGCCTCGATAAAGATAAAAAGGAATTGTCGAAAAGATTCGCAAGTATCGCGGCGTACTATGCTTCTCTTGATTCAGTGGATGAGAGCGGATACAGCACAACTTCTTACGGAGACTACTGGATCGATCTTGTCAGCCTGACGGACGGAGATCTTACAAGTGTGGTAAATCCTGAGACAGCTCTTGTAATGTATAAAGAACTTGTATACAGGATCGACGAAAACGCACTTGATTTCAAACGTGCGGGAGTGACAAAAGGCGAACTTCTGGGAGAACTCAAAGAAACGAAAAAGACGCTGGAGACAACGTCGTTTGCATCGACGAATGCAAATCAGACGGATATCAACGAGCAGAAAAAACAGGAGATTCTGAACAATATCAGCAGCGCGAAAGAGCATGTGCAGGTAGCATTTGAATCCCGGGGAACAGGAGGGGATGCTGATGCAGAGTGAACAGATCATCAATATACTTCATATCGGATTTATTATCTGTCTTGTGCTGACAATTTTATTTGCGGCGCTGAGCGTTTTCTTTTTCTTTCAATTTAAAATACGCGATGTGTTTAACGCTATCACGGGAAGGGCGCAGCGAAAGAGCGTTCAGCAGATGGAAGAAGAAAATGCAAAGACAGGAAAGTTAAGACAGGATTATTATTCGACGCCGACAAGTTCAGACCTTTATACGACGCCAAGCGGAAGGATACCTCCGGTTATGTCTGCGCAGCAGGCAGCAGGCGGACAGGCAGACGGCGCGGCGTACACAGAACAAGTTTACCATTCGGCAGATCCGGAAGGAAGAGAACATACAATGCAGCTTCACACAGCACAGCAGGTAGCGTCTGATAACGGAGGAAGTGAAGCAACGACTTTGTTGAACAGCGGAAGCGAAGAGACAACTCTGCTGAACAGCGGAAGCGAAGAAACGACTCTGCTGAACAGCGGAAGTGAAGAAACGACTCTGCTGAACAGTGGAAGTGAAGAAACGACATTGCTCAACGGTAGAAACGGCGGCACAGCGGCACAAAGAAATGCCGGATTCGGAGAAACAACTTTATTGACGCCGGAAATGGAAACGTCGTTTGTTCAGGCAAAGACAAATGAAAAACCGGAATGGAATTTCGTTATTAAAAAAGAAATTATGGAAATCCATACGAATGAGATCGTTTAAAGAAAACAAAAAAAGATATTAATCGATTTATCTTGCAGCAGAAAGAAGGAAACAGATTGAAACCAAGAACAGTAAAAAAAAGATTTCTCGGTGTGATGGGATTATTTCTCCTGTCTGCACTGACTCCGGCGCTGATTCCGTTTGCCGTTGACAAAAACGGCGATCTTACACAGATCGGATATGCGGCGGGGGCATTGTTTTGGCTCGGTCTTCTGCTTGGAATCGTAGCATATTTGTTTTTGGCGAGAAAGGCGAAGCCTCTGACAGAACAGGCAGGAAAACGGAAACTTCCGTCAGTGATCTGCTTTTTCAGTAATACGCCTGCGATTGCGGCAGACGCAGTTATGATCGTGTCGATCGCAGCGACAATCTATTGTGCGCTTCATATCGAAGTGAATGATTTTCTGGCAATTACGGCGCTGGTATTTGCGCTTGCAGGGGTTTATGCACATTTTCTGTTTAACGGAAACGTGTATTTCTATATATGGAACAGCCGGAACAGACAGAGGAAGAGACAGACAAAAGAACGGCAAAACAAAGAAGAACAGGAAGGGATGAAAGCATGAAAAAGAAGCAAAAACTAAAAGAAAGGATATGTGCGCTCGTCCTTGCGCTGGCGATGGTACTGACTTGGGTACTGCCGGATGCAGGTATGACGGTTCAGGCGGCAGGCGGAACAGAAGTAGAGTACACTGTTTCCGTTACAGATGAAGACGGCGCGTTGGCAGACGTTTCAGTGTCGGCACAGACAGGTGATACTGCGGCTGTGACAGCGAAAACCGGACAAAATGGTAAAGCGACGCTGACTCTGACAAAAGATGCTGAGTATACCGTTACATTAGCAAAAGAAGGGTATGAAACTCACACGGCAAATGTAACGCCTACGGAACAAAATACTCAGATGAATCAGAAACTTAGATTTAAACCGTTTACGATCACAGCATCTGACAGTACAATAGCCGGACAGAATGTAACTTTGCAGATCGCAAATCCGGTTGCAGGAGTGAGTTATCAGTGGACGGCAAACGGTGCATCAGCTGCGCCGACAAGCGGAACAGGCACATCATTTAATATCACATGTGCGGCAGCGGGAACGGTAAATGTGACAGCGGCAGCAAAAGGACAGACGGCATCAAAAAGTATTATTGTTAATAAGAAAACGATAAATACATCTGATATTTCGATCAGTTTAGATCCTGATCAGGGCGCTGTAAATAAAATCAGCGTAACTGTTGCAGGTTTTCCGGCTGATGCGGAAGGTCAGGTGACATTACAGTATTCTTATCAGGGAAGCACATATACGAAAACTGCGTCTAAAACAAAAGATATAACGTCTGTAGTAATTGTTCTGAATGCAGAGCAGGATGTATTTTTCGGAAAATTAAATTGTACGGTAAGTTATGCAAACGATGCATTATACAATGATTTTTCGGGAGTGAATAAAGATGCTGTTTACAGAAAAACGCATGAGTTGACTTCTGAACAGAAAATCGAGCTCGATACAGACAATGACGGCAAGAAAGAAGAAGTTTATGGACAGGAAATCACATACGGTGAGTGCATTGATAAGACTGTCGAATTGAAGGCGGAAGATGTCAAAGACAGAGTAGTTACATATAGTTTTGATGAAAATGACACAGAAAGCCAAAATATTGTTACGATCAGTGAAGACGGCAAGATTTCCTTAAAGGAAGACGGACATTCGGGAACAGCGAAAGTGATCGTAAAAGCAGCAGAAACTGATGATTATGCGGCAGCACAAATGGAGTATTACATCGTTGCGAAACCGAAAGCAATCACTGTAGATGTAAGCAAAAACCTGACAGTGAAAGATGCGTCTAAGGTGTATGACGGATCAGCGGATATTACAGTCGGGGCAGTCGTTGACGGAACACTTCTCGTAAACGGAGACGATGGAACGAATGCTGAAAAAGATGTTTTGGAAATCGAAGGTGTGAAAGGAACACTTTGGAATACGACAGAAGATGACGCTGATCCATCTACTGTAAGTAATGAAGTTAAAATAACAGCGGATTCTTTCAAAGAAGCAGAATTGTCATCGAAATGGTATGAGATTACTTATAAAGGTGAAAATGTTTTTGAAGGGAAAACAACTGTTACGAGAAGAACATTGTATTTTGGGACAAGTGATATTGCAGATTGTAATTATGAATTAGATATGTTTAATGAAATTCAATCTGCACAAGCGAAAGTAGTTACTCTTAATAAAGATGCAGACGTAAAAGACAATGGATTTGTGTCAGGAGAAAATGCGGAGAATACAGGAATTGAAATTCCGCATGTAACAGTTGAACTTAATAAGGTAACTTATGACGAGGTCGATGGAAAAATTCTTATTGCAGTAACAGAAGAAAATGCACCATATAAAGATGCGATTGTTCCGAATATAACAACGGAAAATGCGGGATTAAACTACAGATATGAAGTAATCCCAGCAGGAAATGCAATGTACCCCGATAACATCGGAGATCTGACGGTAAAACAACAGTCTAAAGTTGAAAAAGATATTTTAGATGCGCTGGAGATAACAGCAGTATTACCAAACGGTGAGCCTACACCGGCGTCAGATCGTCTGTATTATCAGGCTGGAGCAGACGAGCTTTGGACAAACGGAAGTGAGGTCGGAACAAAGCTGATCTTCAAAATAAAAGAAAGCTCTGAGATGTCTAAGTTATATGATCAGGTAAAAGTCTATGTGAAGAGCACGGATTTAATAGGAAAAGACGGCTCTGACGGAGTTACATTTAAAGAAGACACAGATAAAAATATTAATGTAAAAATAAACCTCAAGAAAGCATCTCGTCCGTGGACAAAGACAGAGAAAATTGATTTTACAGTTCATGTTGACTCGACAGATCCGAGATTTACGTTTGGTCAATGGGGAGAGACAAAGGTTGCAAGCGATACTTTAAGACAGGTTATTTCTTTCAATCAGTATAAAAAGAGCTATTATTCATTTGAAAATGTCAGCGCAAGCGATGTTCCTCAGGCTGTACTTGCAAGTGAAAATGCATACAGTGGTGTGAAGGCAAGCGCTTATTATGTATGGAAGCTTGACGGACCGCAGGCTTCAGACGTAGGGTTTGATGAAGTAAATGCAAAAATTGAAGCAATCACATTAGATCAGTGGGTTTCACTTGGAGAAGAGGAAAAAAGTATTCCGGTAATCAAAGCGGAAAGCGGAGAGCTGAAGAATCTTCAGGGCGAGTATATCGTTCTTGCGAAAGTATCAGATAATGTAGGACATACATGCGTATATGCATCAAATGGAGTGATCGTTGATGTAGAAGAGCCGTCGATTTCAATTACAGGAGTAGACAGTTCCCAATATTATAATGCAGACGTTCCGTTTACTGTTGATGTAGAAGATGGAAAGATCTTAAATGAAGAAACAGGAAAAGAGGATACTGTAACAACATCAAGTATCGAAAGAGTAACGGTTCAGACATATTGCGAAGGTAAAGAGACTTACAAAGAAGAGTATCCGGTAGAAAATGAAAACGCGGATGATAAAAAATCAGGTTACACATTAGAGCAGACCCTAATTTTTCAAGCGGGATTGGCCTTTCCTTGGTAAAAGAAT
>ENA-ORRL01002658-ORRL01002658.1-human-gut-metagenome-genome-assembly--contig:-NODE-2658-length-10306-cov-8.774461_pt1 | contig 10306 bp, 9 predicted proteins | sample MGYA00242175_ERZ509134 | MGnify/ENA primary metagenome ERZ509134 (study PRJEB26280, sample SAMEA2338660) | human gut metagenome | biome: human gut; feature: human-associated habitat; material: faeces... | reverse complement strand
GTCTCAAAATCCAGCCTCCGCCCCTCAGGGGTGGCGGAGCAGTGGATAATAATCAAGGTGATGGTTCTCATGAGCATCAGATGCAGGCGTTCAGTCCGAGCGCGCCGGCAAGGGCGGTGGCTACGGTGATGATTACTTTCAGAATCAGTGTCCAGGTGTTTTTCTTTGTTTTCAAGTTCATGGGATTTTTGTTTTAGTGGGTTGATAATAAATGAATTAAAATGGAAACCAAGGGCCTGTGCCCCAATGAAAACAGCTTGTCATTAGGGCACATTCAGCCCTTTAGCGTCGTGCCTTGCTTCCGTCGTACCGGGGGGCTGTCAGGCCTGTTGTCCTCCGTTTTCCGGCTCCTTCGCCTCTCCGGTAAGGTCCACATTGGTCTTTCCGGCTTTCAGCGCCTTCACCACCAGTCGGGCCGCCTTGCGTGTGGCCACCAGATTGAACACGGCATCTTCCAGCAGATTCCGGAAACGTGTTCCGGCACTCCAGTTCACATTCAGCTTTCTGGCGTGGATGGCAGGGTTGTAGGCGGCTGAGCTTTCCGCACCTATACTGTTGATGCTGATGGAGAAATCCCCCAAATCGCCCAGCTGTATCTTCTGTCCTGCCAGAAGCTGCTCCCTCATGCAGTCCACTGCCATGGTGAGGATGGCCACGATGTCCGCACGCTTGTACACACAGCCGTGGCTGGCGATGTGCTCGGCAAAGCGGTTGATGTCCATCACTTCAGCATACTGTGCACTGGCGTAAGCCTTTTTTGCGGCATCCGCATCCATCGGATTGTTACGCATAACGATACTGTAATTTACCATAATTTTTTAAAATTAAAAGTTGATAATTGAGAATTAAGAAACACGATTGCCGGAGGATGAAGTCAGCCACTGGTCACCGACCGCTAAAAGAACCCTATCTTTCACGTGTAAGATACTATATCTTACGGCTGTAAGATTATAGATCTTTCGCCTTCATCGTCCCGACATTACAAAGATACGATGTGCGGAAAGGGCAATGACGCGATAAGGTGCGATAGGGTGCGGAATGGTCCGATTTGACGCGATTTGACGCGATTCGCTGTTCATAATGTTTGACGGTCTGCCGGAAAAAGGGTATATTTGTATCAAAACAAAACGAACATACATGGAGAATTTTCAGATAAGAAGTTATGGGAAAAGCGAACTGGCCCTGTGCTACAGTCCCGATATTACCGAGAGTGCCGCACGGCGCAAACTGATGCGCTGGATAGACCGCAAGCCGGGACTGATGGGGGCGATGCGGGCTGCCGGATACAATGAGCTGTCACACACTTTCCTGCCCCTTGAGGTGAAACTTATCGTAGAGGCGTTGGGGGAGCCCTGAGGATGCTGGAAGATCCACGGGAATGCCGGGGATTCTCCGGGAGCACAGGGAGATCCACGGGAATACCGGCATCACAACCGGAGATGCGAAACGCAGACGCAGACGCAGCAGACGCAGGTCCTTTTTTCTCACACACGCGCACGTACATTATATATGCATGTGCGCGTGTTTTCTTTGTTACCTTTGTTTTTTTGAGTAGACTCCTTTCCCTTTCACCATCACCATATCCAGCGCGCCTTTTTCCCTCAGGCGCTGTATCCAGCTGCGTGCGGTGTTGACCGGGATATTCAGCTTCTCCGCTTGCTCCATCACCATCTGTTTGGTGAATTCTTGCGGCAGGGCCGCATACAGCATCTCACGGTCCGCTATTCCCCGGCTGTTCAGTTCCGTACTTTTGTCCAGGAACGAAAGTATGTGCGTGGCATGAAGGTACAGGGGCTCGCACAAAGCCAGCACGGCGCGGAAGTCCTCATCGGTGATGGACAGGTTATGCCGGGTGATGATACCGTCCTTCAGGTTTTCGGGGTTTATAGTGGGATCCGGTACGGCCAGCGAGGGAATTTCCAGACTGCGCAGCAGCGCCGTGATACACATCATGCGGCACAGGATGGTCCCCATACGCATCACCGAAGCAGACATCTCTTCGCCCGTCACTAGAGAAGAGCGGTAGAACAGGGCGCTGAAGTGCCCGTTGAACTCATCTTTCTGCTGCCGGGTGAATTTCAGGGTGAACAGTCCTTTCTTCTTCAGCTCGTCCCTGCTGGCCTTCCATTCGTGTCCCATCCGGATGAACTCTGCTTCCACGTCCAGTTCATCTTCGCCGAACTGGTCTTTCCATTCGCCTACACGGGGCATGTAATAGAATATGTTTCGCGAGAACTGTCCGTTCTCCGGCGAGGAGATGAGCGGCTTTATCTGTGCGGGCGTGCCCGAGAGGAGTACGGACAGGTAACAGGCGGTGGTTTCCTTGTATTCCCGGTCTGTGCGGCGGTTGTAGGACAGGCGGTCGTGGTCGAACGCCTTGCGCAGCGTGTCGCTCCAGTTGCCGAATTCCGTCCCTATGGCTGTCGATACGGTGTCCGCCTCGCTCTCGCAGATAATCCCCGTTCCGTCCGAGTCTATCAGGTTTTGCAGCAGTCCCGTGCCCGTGTTGTTGCCGGGGATGATGAACATGCGGTTGGGCGGCGCCACGGGCGGCTCCTTGTCCTTGCGTGCCTTCCCCAGCGCTTCGTAGGCTCTTAGCTCCTTGCGGTAAACTTTCATGCTCTCCGCCACCTGCCGGCGTATTTCCTCGTGTATGGGCTCTATGAGTTTGCGTACCCATACCAGTACACTCTTCCCTGCGGCGGCATGGCCCGTGATGAAGGTCTGCAGGCAGGGATACTGCCATTTGTCCCCGTACTTGCAGCGTACGATGTGCGACAGTGAGGCGCCCAGCACCGTCATTGCTCCCAGCAGGAGCACATCATGCTGTGCCGGGGTCTTGGCAAAGGAGAGGATGCTCTTCAGCGGTTCGGGCCAGTCGTGATCTTGCGGAAAGTAGGGTAGGGGAGAGAGGGGTTCCGTTCCCTTCATTTCCTTTTCCTCTTCCTCGTGCTTCTTTTTTCCTGTTTCTTTTTCTTCATTCTCCACCTTATTATATCGCGCGCACGTGTGTGAGAAAAAAGGACCTGCGTCTGCTGCGTCTGCGTCTGCGTTTTTGTGAGAGGGGGCGACTCTCACTCCGCACATTTCCGCCAGGTGGAACACGCTTCCCAGGTGGATGTCGCCCTTGCAGGTGTGCAGGGCGTTGCTGAACAGTTTCTCCGCCGCCGCACTGTCATGCTTGGGCGAGAGGCTGCACAGGCTCATGAAATCCGCACGGCCCGCCTCGCCGCAGTCCGTGGCGATGGCAAATGCCAGTTGGGTGTATTCCAGATAGGTGGGCGCGATGTCCGCGTGTGATGCCTGTACCGCCTCCGTCAGGCGGTGCAGTGCTTCCAAAAGATTGTTTTTGTAATGATTCATATTCCTTTTTATGTTAATTGGGTTTCGGTATAAGAATACCTCGTTTCTGAATGATTCTGAATAAGCGGCCCGTTGGCCCGTGTGCTGCTATGCCCGTTGGCCGCGTTCTGTTCCGCATGGGGATTGGCACATTAGCCCATGGGCGTCTTGACTCTCATCAAGGCCCTTTCGTCATGCGACAGGAAGCAGGCCCGCACCAGGTCTTTGCCCGAGTAGTCCACTCCTTTGCCCTTGTCTTTGTCCGAGCAGTCGCCATACCTCAGGCGGGCGTATTCCATCAGCCAGTAGATGTTCTCGGCCGCATTCTGTTTCACGTCGCTTGTCCGGTCGAGATCGTAGGGCACGAAAGCCTTCACGCCGTGTCCTCCGGGGCTTACGAACACCAGTTCGGGCAGCAGGAAAGGGTCGTCGAACAACTGCCGGCGCATCCTTTCGGCCTCCTCGCGGCTGTCCAGATGATCCAGATCCAGTATGCTCAATCCCGAAGGAGCCAGCAGCCGGTCGCTCCGGCGGTAGCTGAAAGTTCCGCAGGGGGTGACGTATGGCAGGGTGCTCTGTTTCAGCCTGCGGTACTCCTTCTCGTCACCGTATGCGGCGGCTGCGGCTTCGGTCAGTTTCTTCAGCCGCGGGCTGCCGGTGACTATGTTCCATACTTCCTCCAAGGTCAGTTCCTTGTGAGGGACGAGCGTGGCAGGCGTCACGTTTTTCCCGTTAGCGTCCTTCACCGGCGAGATGGGGGGAAGGAAAAAAGATAGTTTACGTTCTTGATTCATGATTCGTTTTATTTAAAAAGTATTAATTTTGCATCCGCATTTTTTTTGCGTCCTCTGAATTTCTTCCCGAAGGTAGGAAGAACGGATTAAATGACGGGATGGAAGGTGTAACGGCTGCGAGAGGCCGGAAAGGTAGTATGACAAAAGACTTTTTATCGTGGGGAATACTGTTTTTATAAAGATTCCGGCATTGGCAATCAGTAGCTTATGCACGGGCCGTGTTAATGGGTTGCATCGTGGAAACGTGCCCGTAACCTCTTGTAAAGGCATCCTGCTTTTTCTTCTTTCAGTCCCATTGTGAAGTAACGTGAAAAAAAAGAGGTTTATTTAATATTTTACAACTTAAAACAAATTTAAAATGTCTAATGCAGAGTGCAGTTTCCCCAAATTGGGAGAGTTTTTAGAGTTATTGATGAATCGATTGAAGATAACGAAGGTGCGTGTTCTCGGAGATGAGCATGTGGGGCCGGATACTTACGCCTCCCTAAAAAGGGGGTGGATTTGAAAGTGAGTTATTATATTCATTTTGCCGACCATCTGCTGAAAGCGAAGGGCGAGGAGGTGTTCCGCCGCGTAGTGCAGGAGGGAGTGGATGCCTATATCAATAACTGGAAGCGGAAAGAGGCAGCCGAGGAAAAGGCGTACGAGCTGAAGAAACAGGCCGAAAAGCTGGAGGCGCTGAGGGAGAGGATGAAGCAGCATAAGGATATCCTGTAAGGCTGTTTTTTTCGTTTTCTTTTTGCTCTGTCATTGGGGAAGTGAGAGAGTCTGAATGAAAATGACCTGTTGTCTTGCTGTAGGGGGCGGCCTGATTTGTCCGGACCGGCGGTCACGGCCCATTTGCCCCCTACAGTAATCATGTGGTAGTTGCTCTGGAATTTCCGGGCAGTTTTCCCCTCTCCTGAGGCGGCTCTTTGTTCCTTTCTTAACATAATTGTCATATTCCGCCTAAAAAGTACCCTTTTCGTTTAAATAGTCTAATATAAATGCAATTTATATGAATTAAAGTTTTATCTTTGTCTTTCCTATTGGGAATGAAATACTAACTAATTAATTTAAATCAAAGACAAAATTATGAGAAATCATCTAAAGCATTTCCTCCTGTTGGCAGTTCTGACAATCTGTTTCACTGCTACGGCTGTTGCGCAAGGAACAGTAAAAGGTAAAGTAGTAGATGCCGAGAACAATGAGCCATTGATTGGTGCCACTGTATCGGTCAGCGGTACGACACTGGGTACTGTAACGGATATGGACGGTAACTTTGTGTTGAAACTTACCTCTTCCAAGGCTACTCTTATATTCAAGTACTTGGGGTACAACGAAATTACGCATCAAGTAAAAGGAAGCAATACGATAGACTTGGGTGAGGTCAAGATGTCTCCTGATGCTATTGGTTTGGGTGAGGTCAGTGTTATTGCCTCTATTATAAAGAGTGACCGTCAGACCCCTATTCCTATTTCTAACGTGAAACTGGCCAAGATAGAGGAGAAAATAGGTAATCTGGAATTCCCCGAATTGCTGAAATCAGTTCCTTCGGTGTATGTAACCCGTGAAAGCGGTGGTTATGGTGATTCCCGTATCAATATGCGTGGTTTTGATTCGTCCAACCTGGGCGTGCTGATCAATGGTGTGCCCATCAACGGCATGGAAAACGGTAAGGTTTATTGGTCTAACTGGTCCGGTTTGTCTGATGTGAGCCAGTTTATCCAGGTACAGCGTGGTTTGGGTGCGTCAGCTTTAGGTATTTCTTCTGTGGGAGGAACCATGAATATGGTTACTAAAAGTACCGAAGCCCAGAAAGGCGGATCAGCTTATTTCGGTATCGGTAACGACGGTTTCCGCAAGTATTCGGTTTCTTTCTCTACCGGATTGATGGACAACGGATGGGCTATTACATTCATGGGGTCGCTGAATACGGGAGATGGTTACGTGAAAGGTACCAATTATGAAGGATGGACTTATTTTGGAAATATCTCGAAGGTAATCAACGATCATCATAAATTGTCATTGACAGCTTTCGGAGCTCCCCAGTGGCACAACCAGCGCTCTACCATGCACTATATCGAGGATTACAAGAACAGCCCCGACGGCGGACGTTTCAATAACGGATATGGTTATATCAACGGTGAAGCGGTAGGTAGCGGTTACGGCTATAATTATTATCATAAGCCCCAGGTTTCTTTGAATCATTACTGGACTATCGACGAGAAATCGACACTGACCACTTCTCTATACGGCTCAATGGCTACAGGCGGCGGACGCCGTGCCCGTGGCGCGATGAGCAATTGGCTGACTATTGATAACAACACCGGCCGCCCTAAAGACGGTGCGATGATGACTCCGGACGGTTTGTTCGACTACGAGCGTGCTATGGCTGCCAATGCGGCTTCTCAGAACGGGTCGCAGGTGATCTTTACCAATGCTGTCAATGACCATGACTGGTATGGCATGCTGAGTTCCTATAAGAATCATCTGACTGAGAACCTGACTCTTACGGGAGGTATTGACTTACGTTACTATAAAGGGTATCATACAGAGGAAATTGATGATTTGCTGGGTGGTGAGTTCTATCTGCAGACCTCGCCGCTGGCATTCCAAACCAAGAACCAGCTGCTGAAAGTGGGTGACAAGTTCAATTACTATAGCATTGGAGAGATATTCTGGGGCGGTGTTTTTGCACAGGCTGAATATAATACCGATAAGTGGTCGGGATTCCTGTCGGCATCATTGACCGAAGAGGCTTATAGATACGATGACCGTGGTGGTACGGATTCAAGATACTCTGCCACGGGTGCGGATAAACTGGACAGAGTGTCCAGCCTTCAGAATTTTCTGCCTTGGAGCGTGAAGGGTGGTTTTAACTATAAGTTCAATGACAACCACAATGTATTTGTCAATGCAGGATATTTTACCCGCGCGCCTTTCTTCAACTCTGTCTTTGCAAGCAATACGGCAGCTCCCGAAAAGGATGTACCCTACGAAAAGATTACTACGTTCGAATTGGGTTATGGATTTAGCACGGAACAGGTCAATATTGCATTGAATGGTTATTACACTCAATGGATGGATAAGTCCTTGCGCCGTAAGATCGGTCAGGAATATGCCAACCTTACAGGATTGGACGCAGTCCACATGGGTGTGGAACTGGAAGCGACTTACCGTCCTGTCAAGTCCTTTGAATTGAAAGGTATGTTCTCTTTAGGCGATTGGAAATGGAAAGATGATATTCATTTCACTATGTATGATGAAGCGAATAATCCTATCGGAACATACGACGCTTATCTGAAAGATGTCCATGTGGGTAACTCCGCACAGCTCACTTCCGCATTGAGCGCCTCTTGGGAACCGTTCAAAGGATTTAAAATCTCGGCCGACTACAACTTCTTCGGCAAGAACTATGCAGACTTCGATCCTCAGAACCGGGTGAATGAAGCAGACGCCGGTATTGACTCCTGGAAGTTGCCGGATTATGGTACGATTGATTTGGGTATGAACTATCGTTTCAATATCACCAAAGATATCCGTGCCATCGTATACAGTAATGTATATAATTTGACTAATACGGAATATATAGCCGATGCCAAGGACGGTACGAACCATGACTGGAAAACTGCATTGGTATATTACGGCTTCGGTACTACATGGTCTGCCGGTTTTAAAGTAATCTTTTAATCTCTAAAATAGTCAATAAATATGAAGTTAAAATATAATTTAATTGCATGGTCTCTGTTGGGATTCTTTGCTGCGGCATGTGATCCCATGGACGATATTTATAATGAAATCGATGCGGAAGGTACAACGAACACCCAGACGATGGCGGAATATGTACTGACTGATGCCGATTACGAAACGATCAGCTCTGCGGCGGCGCCTGCCACTTCGGATGCTGAAAAAGCATTGGCGAATGCCGTCAAGACGGATAAGGCTTTGAACGAGTTTGCATCGGCCGAGAAGTATGTTCCTTCCATCATCGCGAAGATGTTGCCTTCATGGGGGAAAGGCTCTTCGGTAGGAGTGACCTATAACTATCAGAATACTCCTTCCGATTACGTACTGGAGTATAGGACAGTAACTAATACTTCTTTGGGTGATAAGGATTATGAGGCCCTGTGGGGCGAAGGCTCTCCCGTGAAGTTCCTGGCTCCGGCACATGCTCCGGCTACCGTATTGCCCGAGTGGCTGGCCGGTCAGTATAAGGATGCGGCAAAAGGTGATCTTGTGCTGGTAGATTACAAATATGACGATGTTGATCCTGAATTTACAGGGGAGGACTTGTACTCTCAGGACTTTGAGTCGGTTACGGCCAATGAGGATATCGTGTTGGAAGGCTGGGAGCAGGTGACTCTGAAAGGCGATAGAAAATGGCAGGGAAAAAACTATAGTAGTAATGGTTATGCACAATTCTCGGCCAATGGCTTTGAGGGTGAGGTGGATACTTGGCTTGTTTCTCCGGCAGTAGCAGTGACGAGCAAAGATGCCGGACTGTCTTTCGACATAAAGTTCGGATACTATAATGCGGATTGTCTGGATGTATTGGTTTCCGATACATATGCGGGAAATGGTTCGATTGATATGGCACAGTGGACTAGCGTGAAAGACCAGTTTACTTTCCCTGAAGGACCTGCCAACGGTTACAATGATAATTTTGTGAATGTAGGGAAAGCCGGTCTGGAGGCATACAATGGCAAAAGCGTTTATGTTGCGTTCCGCTATGTAGGCGAGGGGCCCAAGGCGAAAACCACGACTGTTCAGCTCGATAATGTAAGTATTTCATCGGCTGTATTGGCTCCGACGAATGAAAAGCCTTATAATGCATTGTATCAGTTTGACGGAACGGCTTGGAAGGTTAAAGAAGATAGCAGATTGGTTGTAGTGACTCCTGCCGATTATGACGCTATGGGAAGCCCGGGCAGTCATGATAACTTCAGCACTTCGGATGCTCCGGAGAATTATCTGCCCCAGTTCCTGGCTCAGAAATTTCCATATGCCCAGGAAGGGGATTCAAAAGCCGTCATGTACAAATATTATAATAAGGTAACGACGATGGAGGTGGACGAGTATTTGTTCAAGGAGGGTACATGGGTTCTGAATAACAATATTGAACTGAAAGAAAAAGTGAATTTTGTACATAATGGAACCGAGTGGTTGTTTGATCCGACGGTAACGAAATCATTGGCTTCCGAAGATTATTTGATTTTGGAAAATTGGGTGAAAGCGAATAAGGATGCCGGGTATATGGATGCCAAATATGGAAACTCGGAATACTGGTTCGGTGGCAGCTCTTATTATGTAAACTTCAATATCCAGTTGGCTAAACGCCGTTCGAATGACCCCGACGGGGTGGTTCCGGCAGATGATAAAGAGGCTGAGGCTTATTTGTTGTCTATGGTTCAGGAGGGTATTGAACTGATCTTGGCAACAGAGTATCCTACAGCCGGCGCGCAAGTAAGTGGGGTTGATTGTTTCTATGTCATTTCTGCAAAAGTGTATAATGGGCTTGAAACATTTACTTATACTTATACTTTCAAAGGTTTAGGAAATGCTAAATTTGAACTGCAAGGTGAACCTGAAGTAACAAAATAAGGTTTTAAACTTGAAGATAAATAAAAGTGGGTGTCAAAAACTCAGTTTTTGAAAATATGAACTTATAATCTGAAATTTGAGCATCCTAAAAGACTAAAGAAAGGGTCGTATCATTACTCCATACAGAGTTTGATACGACCCTTTTAAGTGTTATAGTTACTATCTGTAACTTTTCGGAGCAGTCATTCTAGTTTTTGGACACGTTTCTTTATTGTTGCTTACAGTTTATAAGTAGAGAATGTGAACTCATTTTGGGGGGTAGAAAAGTAATGATCTTAAATCTGTTGAATGATATTTCTTTGAATATTTACAGACTGTAAGTTAAAAACATAAGGAGTTGACCGGCGGAACAGCCCTTTTTCTTTTTTATTACGAAACTCTTTATACAGTTATTTCCGTCTTTGTATAAACGCTTTCCCCCTATAGAGGTGAGTGACATATTGGAACATTAACAATTTATTAGCAGATAACTTTCTTGAAATCCGCTTTTTTTTCGTTCCTTTGTATTGAACTGCTTTCAACAGAGTTAAACAACTTTAAATATCAAACGCTTATGTGTAGTGAAGGATTGCGTGAAAGATATGTAA
>ENA-ORRL01002644-ORRL01002644.1-human-gut-metagenome-genome-assembly--contig:-NODE-2644-length-10344-cov-5.018952_pt1 | contig 10344 bp, 2 predicted proteins | sample MGYA00242175_ERZ509134 | MGnify/ENA primary metagenome ERZ509134 (study PRJEB26280, sample SAMEA2338660) | human gut metagenome | biome: human gut; feature: human-associated habitat; material: faeces... | reverse complement strand
TTTGCGTTTTGGGTGAGAGTTTTTTCGATTTTTTGTACCTATATAAGTGAAGGGGGTTTTTAAGCCGCATTTCAAAAAATCCAGAGAGGAGGTTCAAACGATATGTACGATACCGCAAGACGGGTCGCACTCGTCAAGCAGCGGGTGCGGGAAAACACCCGCCGAAGACAGCGGCGCGAGGCAATAAGCCTCTCCGCTTTCTGCCTGATGTTATTCACGGCACTTGCCGGGGCGGCGGACGCACTTATAGTGCGGGGACAGACCGCCGCGTGGGGCGTGTTCGGCGCGATGCTGCTGCGGGAGGACGCGGGCGGCTATGTGCTGGTAGGCGTTGTCTCCTTTGCCGCGGCGGCAGCGTTCACCGCGCTGTGCTTCCGGCTCAGAAACAGAGAAAACCAGAAAAAAGGCGGGGCGGACAAACCGAACCGACACGAACAGGAGGAGAAAAGCAAATGAAAAAACGAATACTTAGCATACTGCTCGTCTGCTGCATGGTGCTGACCATGCTGCCGACAGCGGCGTTTGCAGCGGTGAGCGATTCGCTGGGCAAAACACCCGAGGAAAATCAGGCGATTTTGGAGCAGCTCTCCGCCCTGACTGGCGGCAGCAGCGACCAGGTGCTTTCCATGCTGAACGCTTTGGGGCTGCTGGATGAAGACGGCAATTTCAAGGTGGATCAAACCATCACGCTGGACGGTCAGGTGTTGACACTGGCGGCTGTCATGGAGCTGCTGGAAAATCCCGCCACGGATCTCACCCGCATAGCCGACGTGGATGGGACCCCAGTGGCGCTGGGCGATTTGAAGACCATGATCCAAATCGAACAGGAGCTGCAGCGGATCAAGGACACCTATTTCTCCGGCAGGGAGTTTACCGGGGAAGCTCTGGAGAATCTCAACAGCCTGATGGAGCAGCTGGAGCTGCAGGGCATCAGCTTGCGGTATCCCGCCTCTGCCACAGAGCCTGTGGGCGTTGCGACGGTGGATATGGGCGGCATGATGAGCCAAATGCTGGGGAAGAACGCAACCAACGAGTGGAACTCCGGGACTTTTACTGTACACAGCGGAAAACCGGTCGGCTTTTCCTACCGCATTCAAAAAGGCCAGCTCAGCGAGTATATCGACGCTGTGGAGGTCTCGATAGGCGGGAAGAGTGGGGACCTCCAAGGCGACGGATCCTACAAGCTGACCTATGAGATGGACGGCCCGAATTCCAGTTTAGGTGGTCGTAAAATCACTGTCAAGGTTAAAACCAAAGGAGCGAACCCAGACTGGCTCAAGGATTCTTATTCCTATGGCGACCTGCTGGGGATGATCGAATTTTACGATGCGGAAAATCTGGTGTTCTATGACGGTGACAGTTATGCCGACCACTGTCAGCTCAAGCTAATAAAGACGGTTGACATCCCCACAATACAAACATCAATGACCGCGCCGAACTATAATTACGAAAAGACACCAGAATCAATATCTTCGGAATTGTGGATTCCTTTGCTGGCAGATAAATACACTGCCGGCGGCGGTGCCAACAATCCAGACTTTGTTGCGCTAAGCGATACCATCAGAATTTTGGAGGGTTCCCGCAACTCGGTGCCTTCCAGCAGCTCCACCAAATTTTATCAGCCATACCAAATCAACGCCGACATCAAGTTTGACTGGAGTACCAGCGCAGCTGCCTATACCGGCGATGCGCCGTATGGCTGGTATAAAGACCAGCCCTATGCCCCGTTCTATCTGACGGAGTACAAGTTCAATGAAGAATCTCTGAAGCTCAGCAACAACAGAACAAAAGCGCTGAACTGTACGATCAACAAGGGCAATACGGTCAACATCTCCCTGCAGTCTACCACGCAAAACAGAGGGGATCAGCAGTACTGGCTGCCCTTCCGACTGTATCTGGACTTTGATAAGGTACTTGGCGGAATCCCAAAGTCCTCCGCCACCGTCAAGACCAGCAACGTCACCGCCAGGCTGTTGGACACGGACGCCCCCACCATTCAAAGCGTCATGGCCCAGGCGGGAACCTATGCCAGCGGACAGCACGTGCCCATCACAGTTACCTTTAACGAGTTCGTGAAGCTTGGAAACGCCCACGTGACCATCAACGGCAAAGAGTATAGCGCCGCTGAGCTTTCCATGAACAGCTGCGGTGTCACGGCAATGCTCTGGTACCCAGTGCAGGATACGGATGCCACCACGGTCACCGTCAATGATATGACCGGTGTGGAAGATGTTTTCGGCCATGCGCTGGATACCACACAGTATCAAATCGAGGAGATTGCCGGCGTTGAGCTGAAGATCGTCTTGATGCGCAACGCTCCCACCGAACTGACCGCCGGCTACGACAACGGCAAGGCATCGTTCACGATGAACGCCAACATGGAGCAGGCCTACAAGACCGTATACAACAATTATCACACCACGACAGGCACAGACCCGCAGGAAGCCCCGTTCCGCCTCGAGCTGAGGTACGACTCCACGGATGAACCGACCCATCTGCAGGTCTATCTGGACACAGAGAGCGGAGGCTTCACCATTGGCGACTACGAAATCGCACCCGCTGCTGTCACCCGCATCTATACGGTGACGCTGCAGGCCAACGAGGGCAAGCGAGACGATCCTAACCCTAACTGGGTGAATGTTCTTCCCCTGACCCGGCAGTTCACGGTGGCAAAGAAAGTTTCCGCGCACACGGTGAAGGTCGTCCCGGAAGCGGATCCCGCCAACTATACGATTTCCCTCGCCGACACCACCCGCCCCAAGCTTAGCGCCGAGGTTTTGGGGGAAAACGGTGAGCAGGCCAGCTACACCACCGGCAAATGGAGCAGCAGTGACCCGCTCATTGCCACCATCAATGAGGATACCGGCCTTGTTGCCACCAAAGGAACCAAGGTGGGAGCCGTCACCTTTACCTTTACGGCGGACAACGGGACTGAGGACAATACCGACGATGATGTGACGGGCGAGTCAAAGCCCTATACCGTGACGGCGGGCAATTCCCTGGCACTGGTGATCCCCGGCGGCTCGACCATCGTGACGCGGAAAAATCAGCCCGCCACCGTGCTGTGGAGCTCCAACGCCGCGCTGATGGCACCGGGCAAAGAGTTCAATTACCAGATTGACCTGTATGCGGGCAACTACACGAATGAGGCGCAGCTGAGCGGCCACAATCCCGTTGCGTCTTATACCGCCGGCAAAGGTGAAAACAGCGTGCGGATCCCGGAGAATGTGCTCACCAAGCTCTCCAACGGCAATACCCCTGCCTACACGGTATTGGTTTCCATGCCGCACCCCAACGCCGGGAGTGAGGACGTCCGCCTGTCGGCACTTGCCTGGATCATCGTGCAGGCACCACCTGCCACGGCCAAGCTGACACCGCCCAAGAGCATTTACCTCAAGGATACCGACGGCACCGTCAATATCGGCTGGTCGGTGGAAAATGCCACTGTCGGCGCCTCTCAACCGTCCACGCTGACCATTACCCGGGTCACAGAGGACAACAAAACCACCAAAGTGGTGGACAAAGAGAGCCTATCCGGCACCGCCGGAAGCTACTCCCTGCAATTACAGAGTGTGACAGACGGCAATCTGAAGGACACCTATCAGGTGGTTTTGAGCGTGGAGAATCCCGATGAATCTCCCAGCACCGACTCCTTCCCCCTGTATGTCTACGATGCCGACGCACTGAAGGTTCAGGACGGCAAAGGTAACCTGATTTCTGCGCTGACGATGGACAATACCTCCAAGGTCAGCGGCACCCTGCCCACCGAAACAGATAAAATTTTGCAGCTGCGCCAGGAGTTGGGGCTGATCGAGTACATCGGCATCAACTATGACAAGTACGGTTGGAACTCCTTTAAAGACGGCATCAAGTGGGCCTCCGACAACAACAATGCCATTTCCGTCAACTACAAGCAGGGCGGACTGTATGAGGACATCAGAAACTTCTCCTTTAAGTCCTACCTTCCCGAAACCAAAATGGCGCTGTCCGGCCGGGCCAACGGCACCGCAACCGTCACGGCGACCCATGCCGCCACGGGCATGAAAGCCGCCGTACAGGTGACAGCGGAGACGCTGCAAAATAAGTTCTATCTCTTCCAGCTGACGCCTGCGGCGGAAACTACGCTGCAATACACCGACGGCAAAGGTGCGTCCAAAACGGTCACGACCAACCGTGATGGCGTGCTGGCGCTTTACGAACCCAACGGAATCGCCAGTGAGGTGTCTCTGCGGTCCGGCTCCGGCGAGGATATTTATCTGGGCACCATCTATAAAGAAAATCTGCGTTCCGGTGAGCGGGATGCCACAAAGCTGCAGCTTTATCCCTTGAATACCTTCAGCCTTCGGCAAGTCGCCCGGGCATCTGTGACGCTCATCAAACCGGGCGGCGATCCGCTGGCGAAAACGACGGTGACCGTTCGTGGCGGCGTTTATAAAAACGGAGGCTACTGCCAGGCAGCTCTGCTGGGCTCCAAGGCAAACGCACTTGTCAGCGGCATCACCGGCGACACCTATACCACGGATGCGGCGGGAAATATAACCGTCTATCTGGATTCCACCCAGTTCTGGTCGGCCGAAAAGGGCGAGAGCAACACCACGGCGCTTTCCGCTCTGGATCAGCTGGAGTACATTCTGGAGATCAGCGAAATTGACGGCGACAAGTACTATCCGCTGCTGCTGACCGTCAACGGCAAGCTGGGCGTGGACGATGTAATGCGCACCGCAGAGGGCGTTGTCTCTCTGGAGAGCGTGCCGGCGGGGGAGAAAAAGAAACCCTTTATTGTGGCGCAAAGCGTTGATTACGGTCTTGCCAACGGTCAGAAGGTGGATGTCCGCAGCTCGACCGGGAAGATTGGCCCTAACAGCAGCTTTAAAACAGCAAGCCTGCACACCACCATGTTCCTCTGGGGCGAGGATATTGCCAAGGCGAAGAATTACAGTCTCAAGCTGGCGGACGAATACGGCGTTCTTCCTGCCGCCCAGAGCAGCAGTACCAAGCAGTATCCCTTCTCATCCATCCCCGTAGCGGAAAACGATCTGACCCTCACCGAGGCCACCATGACCACCTCCGGATGGATCGCCGACGGCAAGGATGTGGGTATGAAAACGCAGCTGAGCCTGAACGGCAGCCTGCTGCAAGAGAAAATAATGCCCTTCCGGGTCGTTGATCTGACCCGAGTACCCAAGGTGACAGAGGATGAGCGCGTCACCGGTATTCTGGCGACGATGGCTTCCTCCAGTGAAGTGAGTCAATACAACTTTGGCGAAGTGGGCGATAGTAACATTCTCAAGGCGCTGACCGGACGGCTGGGCGAGCTGAACGGTCCGGTGGACAGTTCCGTGTTCAAAATGATCATCACCCCCAGCGAAGATCCCTCCGTGTTCCGTGCCATGATTTGGGCCGGGTACAATACGCTGGAGATGGAGGACATGGACTATTCCGAGGACGGCGTGGCGTTGAGTGCGAATGTGCTGACGCAGAACCTGGAGGTGGGCGTGCCCGGTACCGGGGATCTGAGCCAGATGGCCAAGGGCACCTATGATCCCAAGGGGGAATACAAAGCCAACTCCATAGCCGGCAAGGTCACCAACACGGATCTCAACTTGCAGTTGGAGGGCTTTTACGAAGCGGAGATCCGCTATAACGCCGAAAAAAAGGAGTGGGAGGTTTTTACCGTAGGCGGCGGCTTTACCGCCGGCGTTGGTGTGGGCTTCACCTTCAGCGTGAACGCCATGGCTGGCCCCGTGCCGTTGACAGCAACCTTTGAGCTGGGCGGCGCCATTCAGCTGGATTTCCGTACCGCAGTGCGCTATGGCCAGCAGGGCGAGGGGCTTGCCTGGAGCGATCCCACAGCCACGGCAGTGAATGACTTTTTGACCACGCTGCGTATCAACGCCTATGTCCACGCGTTTGGCGGCATTGGCTTTGACTATTCGGTCGTGGCGCTGAAGATCGGCCTATTCGGCAATTTGGATGTGGACAGTCAGAATAAGTTCCTTTCCCGCACCTATCTTGCCGACACGACAAAGCGCCAGATCAACGGTCAGGCCCTGGGGATCGAAAGCGAAGTGGGGATCAAATTTGTGGCCACCTTCCTGTTTATCTCCTACGAGGCGGTGATCGCCTCCGGACGCCTTGGAGCCACCAAGACTTTTAATGACTGGGGAACGATCGACGACTACTGGGATAACGCCACCAGTGGACTGAGCCTTGCCTCGCTGCGGATGGCGGCGGCCCAGAGCGGAATGCAGGTGGCTTCTGCCAGTGCAACGCTCCAAAGCCGGGACTATCTGGAGCAATATGCCCGTACCTGGGGCCAGCCCCAGCGGCGGATGATGCTGTTCTCTCTGAACTCCCCCAGTGGGCTGGAAAACATCCAGACCAACGCCAACCCCACATCCTATCCACAGCTCAGCGATGACGGGAAGGTATTGGCCTACATCAACGACGGCGACAGCAGCAGTATTTACGACAGCCGGGCGCATTTCTCCACCCTCAATGGCGGCGTCTATTCTATCTCCAGCCAAATTGACGATCCCACAGGGTTCTCCGGCTACGGTGACACGAGCGTTTCTTTGTCCGGCACCGAAAGCTTCGCGGCGGCGGCTTGGGTTCGCATGGGCACCGACCTACCGGGTAAAAATGCCGGTGATCCCGTGACATTGGAAGAGCAAAACCTGCTGATGAACAGCACGGAGATCGTAGCGTCCGTCTATGACGGCACAACCTGGACTTCCACCCGCCTAACCGAAGACGGCACGCCGGATCTGGCCCCAGCCACGGCAGTAGGCGGCAACGGCAAGGCCATCGTGTTCTGGCGCAGCGTCTACACCCCCGATCCCGGTACGCAGGGCAGCAACAACCTGCTGAACTTCACGACCAGAGATTGTATCATGTACCGTTGCTATGACAGCGGCACCTGGGGCAAGGCCCAAATGCTTTATAACGGTGCTACTGGCAGCGTGAAGGCGTTGCAGGCGGCCATGCTGCCCAACGGAACCGCTATGGCGGTTTACTCGCTGGACCGCAGCGGAGCCGGAGATACCTCCGACTACGAGATCGCCTATTGTACTGTGGCTGCTGACGGAAATCCCGGTACAGCCATGCTGGCGACCTGTGACAGCAATCTTGACGAAAACCCCCAGGTCGTTGCAGCCAACTTCGGCAGCGGGGATGACCGATTTGTCATCGGTTGGCACAGTGTCCGAGACGGCAGCAGCGATATCCAGCTGTTGGCTGTGGACGGCAGCGGCACCATGTCCAACAGTTTCCCAGGCTCTCTGTCTGCCCTGACCAGCAGCGGCAACGCCGTCGTGGGCGGAGACTTCCGCTTCGCTTCCCTCAGCGGGGATCATCGCAGCCTCAATGATCTTACCATCGTCTGGAATGAGACTGTCAATGCCGCCAACGGCGCGGTAGATCACGGCATTTTGAAGGCGGCCAAGCTGCGCTATGCCGCAAATACCTACACACTCTCCGCACCATTGAAATTGGCAGAGCTGCCGGAGCGTACGCTGGCTGACCACTTTGATGCCTATGTCAGCGGCGACAATCAGGTGCAGGCCGCCATTCAGGCCACCCAGTATGACGACAGAAACCCGCAGGTAATCAACGGCGTGACCGTTCCGGGTGAGCAAACGATCCTCTATACCGCTACCTCTGATTTTGTCACCGATGCGGTGGCAGTGGAACAGATCGGTGTGGATTATGCGACGCTGGCGCTGAACAGCCTGACACCCATTCGCTTTACCATCCGCAACACCGGGCTGAACGATGTGACAAACCTAACGGTCAGCCTTGGCATCGGGGAATCCGCCACCCTTACGGGAAAACTGCTGCCCAATGAAAGCACCACCCTTACCGTCTGGCACCATGTGGGAACCAGCGTGACCGACCCGAGCTATACCATCACCGCCGCCGGCGGCATCCACGAAAACGGCACAGTGTATCTGGATTATCCCGACATTGGCATCTCGCAAATGGAAGTGATTGCGGAGAGCGCCGGCAAGCGCACGGTGCGCATGACCCTCTATAATTCTTCTGCCGCCACGCTGGCCGGCGGAAAGGGCCGCGAGGTGAAGCTTGCGTTCTATGCGGATGATCTGCATACCAAGTCTGCAGAGGTAACCTGCACCATAAACGGCGTATCGGTTCGCGGTAATGAAATCACCATTTCCGACGACAGCGCCCTCGCCCGCATCGATCAGGGAACCTTTACACTGGACCTGACCTATGATCTGGGCGAGTATATGAGATCCATTGGCAAAACCGAGATCCCCAATGTGGGTACCTATCTGTACGCCGAGGCGTGGGCGGAAGGCCAGATCGGTGGAACGGGAGGCAATCAGCGCCTGCCGGAGTATGACGGCAGTGACAGCGAGGCCAGCGTCCATATGACCGGCGCACTGGCCCGCACCGGAGAGAAGCTGACGATGGATGTGGCACAGGGGAACGACGGCAACGGCCGCAGCACCGCCGCCATTACCCTGCGCAACAACTGCCTGCAGCCTCAGACTAGCGCAGAGCTGGTGGCCACGCTGCTGGATGCTGCCGGGACCGTTCTGGAAACGCAAAAGACCGGTATTGGCGGTGCCATCCCCGGGGAAACCTCCCAGGCGAAAAAAATCACCTTCTCCCAGCTTGGCACCCGCGTAGTGGTGCGAGCCGCAGTGTCCGGTGATGACATTCTGACCTTTGAAGGTCTGGCAGTGGGGCTCGGCGATTTTACCGCCAACGGAACGAACTATACCTATACGCTGCAAAATGATAGCGGAGCAACATCTACGCTAGTCACAGCGGTGTCTGGAAGCGGCGAGCCCGTGAGCATCAACGGGCAGGCTCTGCCCACCGGCGGCAGCGCAACCGTTGCCATCCCCAAGAGCGGCACAACCGACATTGTTGTGGAGATCGGGACTAAAACCTACACGCTGACGATTCTGCGCAATAGCGGCACAGGCGGCAATGAAGGCGGTGGCGGCGGCAGCAGCGACAGCAGCTCGCCGAGCTACTCCATCACCGTGGATAAGACCAAGAACGGCACGATCACCGTTTCGCCCAGAAACGCGAGCCACGGCGACACCGTGACCATCACCGCGACGCCCGACAAGGGCTACGAGCTCGAAATGCTCAAGGTGCTCGACCGCAGCGGCGACGCGCTGAAGCTCACCGAGAAGAACGGCAAGTACACCTTCAAGATGCCCAGCGGCAAGGTCACCATCAAGGCCAGCTTCGTTGAGGAGGCTTCGGAGCAGATTTTCAAGGATGTTCCCGCGAACGCTTACTACTACGAGGCGGTCAAGTGGGCGCAGGAGAAGGGGATCACCGGCGGCATCGGCAATGGACTGTTCGGCCCCAACGATCCCTGCACCCGCGCGCAGATCGTCACCTTCCTGTGGCGCGCGGCGGGCAGCCCTGAACCCGAAACCCGCGCCATGCCGTTTACCGACATCCCCGTGGGCAGCTATTATTATGACGCTGTGCTGTGGGCGGTGGAGAATGACATCACCAAGGGCACCAGCGACACCACGTTCAGCCCCAACATGACCTGCACTCGCGCCCAGATCGTCGCGTTCCTGTGGCGTTCCGAGAAGTCCCCGGCAGCGGGTACGGCCAATCCCTTTGCCGATGTGAAGTCCACCGCCTACTATGCTGATGCGGTTCTGTGGGCGGCCAAGGAGGACATCACCAAGGGAACCACCAACACCACATTCAGCCCCGGCGCGGATTGCACCAGAGCGCAGATCGTGACCTTCCTCTGGCGCTGCAAGAAGTGACCGGCTGACATACGGCTAAACATCAAAGCCGCTGGCATGACCACATAAGCGAACATCGGACAGCGCAGCGGACGGGCTTTTCGCCTTGACGCTGCGCTGTTCTCTTTTCGCTGCAAGAGACAAAGAGCTACCGCAATATTTTTTCTGCACTTTTTAGCCGTTTTTAGCGCTTTCCTCTCAATTCTAATTACTTTCCTGACACCTTGTGACTCGCACCCCCCATATGTCCCAAATCTGTCTGTGGCATTTTATGTGGTCAAAAGCAAAGTCTTGCCGGATTGATCCGGCGAGGCTTTGCGGTATTCTCGCATCCCGCTTTTCTGCTCGATGAACAACACGAAAACCGCGCCGAGCCCCCCCGCGCCGTGGGATGCAATCAAAGAGTATGGGCTGTGCGGAACTCTTCTGTTGACATTTCAACAACCATGTGGTATAGTCTGACCGTTGAGATTTCAACAAAAGCATTCGTGAGAGAGGAGCGCAGCCATGCAGGAGCGTTTTGAGACGTTTACGGTTTTGATCAACCGGATCAGCCGCGACATACGGAGGATAAAAAATCAGGAGATGGCCG
>ENA-ORRL01002641-ORRL01002641.1-human-gut-metagenome-genome-assembly--contig:-NODE-2641-length-10353-cov-2.376481_pt1 | contig 10353 bp, 10 predicted proteins | sample MGYA00242175_ERZ509134 | MGnify/ENA primary metagenome ERZ509134 (study PRJEB26280, sample SAMEA2338660) | human gut metagenome | biome: human gut; feature: human-associated habitat; material: faeces... | reverse complement strand
TTCAACTGTTATCACTGAAATTACTATATTTAAAAATATAGATATAATATAATTATACCGCGTCTGTTTATAATGGCCTGATGCTAAAATCAGATTATTGTATGGCAAACGAATACAATGAGCCGCATTAGCAAGTGTTATCAGTATTGCAAAAAGTTGCTGATTATAATTTGCATCAGAAATCCCCTTGGTATACACTTGGATAAACGGAACAATTAATACTCCTGTACACCCGAAAATCAATATCGTAACCGTATGCAGCATCCATTCAGTCCAACCAAAAAATGTATTTAGTGCTTCCACCTCTCCCCTCGCCAACATATCTCCCATAACAGATTTAAATCCTTGTGTTAACGCCAGAAGTAGGCTCTTTACTCCATTTATCACTAAATTGTATACAGAATAAATGGATACATTTTCAAGTGACGAAAATATCGTTAGCACTATATTGTCTGTCCCTGTGAGAACATAATATGCTAAGTGTTGAGCTACACCATCCCATTTCTGTTTTATTGGTTCCTCTTTATATTGTACGTAGGGATCTACTATATAATTTTTTTTGACATATAAATTCAACAATAGGGGTCTAATAAGAAATATTATGGAAGTTACCAATTTAACTATCTGGATAGAATAGTTTAACTTAATAAGAATACAACTGATAATGGTGTTAAAAACTATAGTTATGATTTGTGCGAACGAGTTAATAAATCCGCGTTGATCTGCGGACAAAATTATTCCATTTACAATTCCAAAATAATATTGTGCGAAAGAACTTATGCTCAAAGCTCCTATTAATGTAGCTGTATAAATGTAATCAAATGAATCATTAACTAAAGAGGGATATATCCCCATTAAAACTATAGTATATATTATAAGAATAAATGCCAAACGTCTGAAAAACTTAGTAGCAGAAACAACTATTTCGCTGAATAATTTATGATTTTTCTCAGCTAATGGTTTGTATAATGTCGATTCCACAACAGTACCAACTCCCAGGTCAAGCAAGGAAATTGCACCTAAAAATTGGGTAATAGAATTTACTAAACCATTTACATCTGATCCATATCTTGCTAAGATTAATCTTGGAACAAGAAAACCACTTAGTAAATTAACCAATTGAAGTATTAGAGCAATTACAGAATTGGCTACTAACCTTTGTTTTCTATTCCATTTCACTTCGCATCAATCCTCCTATAGTTTTTAATATATTTGTTATTCTCTTGTTAAATCTATCATATTTCCAAACATTAAATCGGTTTCCGGAAAAATATCTGTATCTAGATTTCTATCTGGTGTGAAAGTTAATTCTCCAAAAAATAATCTTTCTTCTACAACAAAAAAATCCACTCGAACAAAAGGAAAAGGCTGAGCTAACTTTTCAGCATCTGATAACATTTTCTCCAAACAAGCTGGCATTGGTATTGAAAAATCTTTTGGTGCATTTTGGGTGTCTTTGTCAATCCTTGCGAGTTTCCAATTTCGATCATAAAAATAGAATTTAGGACGTTCCTTTTCTCTTCCTACACTAGCTTCTCTTCCCACACAAACCATTATGTATTTGGCAATTCCATTAAAACAGTAAACTTTATAATCATATGGTGCAACCCATTTTTTATTCACTAACATTATTTTCCCCCACCTCTCCCAGCAAACGTTCACAGATGATCTTAGGCACAATATATTTATATTGCATTTCTGAATATAAAAGCCAATATTTCTTCTTTCCCCATTTCCTCATTTTAGCGAACACTTCTTCTTTTTTCATTTGTGACTTATCAAGACATATGACATTCATGCCTGCACCAAAATTCCATTTTAATACAAACTGATTTGGAAGCTCTTCCCATGGAATGTCATCGACAGAATCATATACACCATACAATTGGTTCAAAATATCAGCGCATCCACACTGTGCTACATATTCCCTAACACGATATTTATCCGCGCACTGAATAACTAACGGATCTTTTGAATATCTATTCAACTTCAACCACATCAATTTTTCGTTGTATGTTGTAGGAGTTTCGAGGTTAAGCTGTCTATGAAAGGTATTTCGATAAATAATACGACTATTCAATTCAGGAGAGACAAGCGTACAAATCCGATAAAAACATCTCTTCATCTTTTCTGATATATATTTCATTCCTATAATCCCCTCTTAAAAAATCATGATGAAAATGGAAAGTCTATATTTTAGTATCAACACATTCATATCATATATCCAACGTTTTATATGAATATTTTTTTAAACCTATTGAAATAAAGATATAAATAAGTGGCATTATCAAGGGTTCTGCCAATGTGAATGGCTCGGTTAAAAACATAATAAAACACATGCAAGAATAGCCCATCAATATATAACCAGCACCAGAAATAGACTTTATCCTAAAGATTCTTATAATCGAGTATATAATAATGCATAAAAATGATATAACTCCTAAAATTCCTCTTTGGAATAGCAAATCCAAATAGTAATTATGGGCTCCACTGCTATTTCCAATAAATTTTTTTAAACTATCAGAATCCAACATTCCCCATCCAAATACAGGTTTTTCGAATATAAGATTCAGTTCCCGTGCCCATAATATACTTCTTGAACGAAGCCCACTTAAATCATTCTTGTTAAAGAACTCTGTTAGGATAGAGATAAAATGGTCTCCTCTTGCAGAAACAACTACTACGATTTCAAATAAAAAGATAGCAACCAATACCGATAAATATATAAACCGAACTCTTCTTATTTTTGTGCGGACTATTTTCCCCATCAAAATCCAAACAAAAACAAATGATGTCCCTATAAATGCTGTTACAGAAAAATATGTTGCAAAAAAGGTGAAAAAGAGGCCTAAAAAAAAGGAAAGAGTCCAAAATGAAAAAAGCTTATTTTTTTGTATATCTAAGATATTCGAACAACATAACCCAGGTACAATGTATCGAATCATGACATTAGGGTTTCCATACAAGTAATAATTAACACCATTTATTTGCTCAAAACCATCGGGGATTAAGATAATAACTACAATATTGGCAACAAAAAGCAACCATGTTATGTTACGGATAGCCCTTATAAAATATTCTGCATATTTAGTCCGGCTGATGACTGTTTCGACTAAAAGGGAATATAAAAAAACTCTAAGGAACTGGAATGTTGCCATATATATGTTTCCCTTATTTATTGCAGTTGAAATAAGAAGAATTAAATTGGGAATACAGCAAAATATTAATAACAATTTAGGCACTTCTTTAGATTTTACAACTATAATAATTATTATCCCAAAAATAGTTCCTGATAAGAATAAATCTAAAATACGGATACTCTCCACAACCTGCATAGCATACGGAGGTGTAAGAACTATCCATATACTTAAAATAAATAACATGTAATTCTTATTAACTCTTAATCCCATCAAATATCCCCTATATATAACGCATTTTAGAATGAAAGCCGCATTTTTTTTAAAATTGTATGCCCAATAATATAATCCACCGACGATTTGTCTACGCTAGATTTTTGTGTTTCATAATAAAGTTTTGCTAAGCCTTCATTTATATCGCCCCCTATTATTGATTGTAAAGTTTCTTTGTAACTATTCTCTTGAACCGCTTTAGATGATTCTGTTATAGATAATTGATTAAAATAATTCATGTTTTTCAATCCTTCTACGAAACTCAGATAGTTTTTATACGAATCTATTCTTTTCAAATGCAATATTGTATGGTCGGTCACAAGTTTCTCAAAACTCTTACTAAAGGTATTATATTTTCCACGTTTCAATAATTCTTGATATATTTTTATAAATTCGTCAGCAAAGGCTAACTGTGATTTATTTCGATTCACATTCCCAGTAATACTATTAATATTATTGATTCTATAATTTACTAAACGCTTTTTTGTGAAATATATTTTTTGTGCTTCTGCTACAATTAAACAATTAAAGAAAATATCATTATTAACCTTTGAATTTTGATATTTTAATCCGCTTTGTATGATAAATTCCCTCTTAATAAATTTATTCCATGGAACTGGAAGCGTATATTGAAAAATATTTTCTTTAATCTCTTCTGGTGTACATAACTTTTCTTTGAAATTATACTTTACAGGCCTCCTGCTCTTTATAGTTTCTGGGAATCTGTAATATCCAAATATGATAATATCTGGATCAAATTTTCTGGCTTTCCCAAGTAAATGTGCAATCATATTTTTTTCAAAAATATCGTCTGCATCAAGAAATAATACATATTCTCCAGTTGCTTGAGCCATTCCATTATTTCTTGCAATTCCTGCATATTGATTTTTTTGATTTAAAATATGCAAACGGCTATCCATCGATTGAAAATCTTTTAATATCTCAAGCGATAAGTCAGAAGAGCCATCGTCTACGCAAATAACTTCTATGTTCTTATACGTTTGATGTATTATACTATTTAATGTTTCTCTTAGATATCTTTCTGCATTATAAACTGGTATTATAATACTAACTTTGATGTCATTCATTATTATTCCCCCATCTTTTGATACACTTCCATCAATTTTTCATATACAGCTTTCTCAGAAAACATAGCATCTGAAAATTTCGAGATGTACTTCTTATCATAGAATTCTATATTTTTGTAAATATATGTCATTGCCTTACCGAGCTCTCCCATATCTGCACATGAAACTTTTATCCCCAATTTACTGTCAAACCTATCCGTTGCCTCCATTACTGTGCTAATAACAGGAATACCACATGCCCACGCTTCTATAATTGGTACACAAAATGTTTCAAATTTGCTATAACACACTAAACAACTTGCACTAGCCATACGTAATGCAACCTCTTTTTTAGACAGAGTTCCAGTAAGACATATTTGATGCTCCATTGATAATTCGCTTATCATTTTCTGCAATAACTGATATTTTTCTCCGCCACCTATAATGGTTAATTGGGCTTTTTTTCCGCGAAAATTTTCGGAAAACACCTTTATAATCCGATCAAACTGTTTTATTTCCGTGAGACGTCCGACAGCGATAAATTCGAAAATATTATTCGTGGATAAAGCCGGCCGAAATTCTTCACCTGTAACATTAGGTATTATGTGAATTGGTATATTGGAATCTCCAACAATTTTTCTTACTGCCTTTGCAAGAGAACTTCCTACACAAATACAAGCGCTAATATATTTAAAATATTCTATGTATTGAGTACGTTCAATTCGATCTAATTCATTGGTCAAAATTTTTGACCAATGCTCGGTAATAACAATCTTTATTCCCTGATTATGAAAAAAACGTAGGGTTTCAGATAGCATCAACATAGCCGGATAATGAATATGGATGAGATCTGGTTTTCCCTCTTCCTCATATATTTGATAAAGAAATTTTTTCCAATAGTAGTTCCTTAGCTGTATAAAATATAACGGATAAATACGTGGAAAGAAAAAGAAGGAGTTTGTATGAATTCTTACTCCTTCTTCTTCCCAACATTGATATCCCCAATTTTTAATTTTCTTTATCGGATGAAATGAACAACAAATATACTGCACATTATTACCATACTTCTGTAGCATCTTAGCTTGTTCTATTTCAAAAGATCCCGACATATTATTAGATGGCTCTGGATAATTTCTTCCGATAACCCATATTTTCATTATAAACTCCACTCTAGCTGTGTTTGTTAGCTTGTCTTACAATTTTTCTAATACTTTCTTCAAGTTCTATTGTTGGTCTAAATCCAGTATCTCTATAAAGAAGATGATAATCAACCATACTACATCCACTTGCATCTCCTTTATCTTCGCAAACCTCTGGAAATGAAAGGTCTTCCTCTTTAAAAATTCTTGCAATTCGACTAATTAATTCATCTATAGTATAGCCCTTTGAATTTCCAACATTATATATATTTCTCCATTTACTATAATCCAGATTAATTAAGGCTATTACTGCATTGACTGCATCCTCAATATCTAAGAACCCAAATCTCTGGTCAGATTTAATTATATGAATTTTTTCTCCTTGTAGTGCCTGTAAAACAACTCTGTTTATAATCCTTTGATCAAATCCAGGTCCAATCAAACTCGCCATTCTAAGATTTGTGTACGCTATTTCTGTTCCTTTACATATACTTTCCAGCATCAACTCTACCGCATACTTTCCTACTGCGTAACCGTTTTCTAGGCATACAGGTTCTTCCTCAGTGGCAGATGACTTTCGGCTAGCGCTGTAAACGCTTTGAGATGATATATTAATAATTGCTTGAGCTCCATATTCCTTAGATATTTCAAATATATGTTGTGTATATTTTAATCCTTCAGCCAAACTCTCTCCTGTTAAATTCCTGGGAAATGCGCAATTTACAACAATGGAATCTTTAATTTTTTCCCTCTCTTTATAGTCAAAAAATATATCTTTCTGACCATAACACACATTCGTATATGTGTTTTTTAGTTGTAGGGCCGTTCCCTTTGAGGACAACGCATATATAAAATATCTTGTGTCGACCTTAAGTTTTTCTATAAGATTGCTGCCCAAAAAGCCAGCTGACCCTGTTATAATGATATTTTTTTCCTGTTTATATTTATTCATAATAACGTTCCTATAAAATCATTCTTATCCATACCATCCAAAATCATATTTTCACCCATGACAGAATTTATATTAAACATCCTCTGAATATTTAAAATATCATTACACATTTGTTCACTACTATCTGCTTTACCCAAAATACGAATCGTTATCTGTGCTAGTCTCCCCTTCATATTTGGAGTAATGATATCTCCTTCTGGGTGAGATACTACTACATCAATAACACCAGGAAAATTCCTAACTTCTTCAATACCTGTTATTTGGGCAATTTCCCCCGGACAGCATAGAATCGAAACATTATACGCATATTTTCCATTTAAATACGGATCAATTTTCGTTTCTATATCTAACACTCCCATATTCCCTGTTAGGGCAAAATGGATCATCATATCCATTGGATCATACCCGCAAAGTGCATTAAGATTTATGTACTCAAGCGTTCCTGTAAGGCGATAACCTATGTCATATACCACACACTGCCCATCAACAACCTTACACTGCATAAACATCATTCCATTTTTTATACCGGCAGCTTGAAACATCCGCTTCATCTTAGGTGCTGTTTCCTCTAAAAATTTTGTTTGCACTTTCGCAGGATATGTGTACCCCGCGGGAAGCGGAAGTTCCCCATCTTGATTATGTTTTATATGCCGATTCCCTAATAATGTCATATAGTATTTTCCATTTATAAATAACCAGAATATCGTAACTTCCGGTTTATCTAGGTATTGCTCAACCAATATTGTTTTTATATCCGAGGTCTCCGATGCGAAAGCAATTGCCGTTCTCAGTTCATCTTGATTATGGCATACAGTTATTCCCTTAGACCCGCTCCCATCAGCAGGTTTCACAATAACAGGATAATCTATCTTTTCAAACGCTTCTTCAAAATACGCCCCGTCAACATTGTATTCAGGAATTGTTGGAATCTCGAACTGCTCCAACAGCTTTTTATATCTTGTTTTATCGGTAAAGACTTCAAACTGCTCTTTTGTTCCATATGCAGGTAACCCTGCTCTTTCACAGATCTCTGCATAGTAGGGGAGAGTAGAATCGGTAAATCCTGTAATAACACCATCAAAAGACCTACTATTAATTAAATCAACTATTTCCTCGATATTGCTTGTACTAACAAAGTACGCCTCGTCCGCCATCTGTTTTGCTGGACTCGTCTCTAGTGAATACCAGTCTGTAACTCCCGTCGTAATTCCCATGGCTCTTGCGTGCTTAACAATCTCACAAGAGATTCGAGAACCACCAAGTATAAGCAGTCTTTTGCCCTTTAAATCCATCCCTGTATCTGTTGCTGTGTCCATCTTTATACCTTCCTAAAAATTATTGATTCAAAATTTTGATTCTTAATATAGCTAGTAATTTACTTTTGAACCTCATATTTCTTCCTGATACCATTCATGAATAGCATCAACAATTGCTTGCATATCACCCTCTGAGTATCGCTGATCACAAATTAAGGAGAGTTCATTATTTCTAACCCCTACATCAGCTCCCATTACTTCAGGCCAATGAACAGGACAATATATCCCCCTATCTATCAAATATTTTCGCAAACTGTCCCTTTTTTTATTTTCCAAAAACACTGGAAAGAATAAGGGCACATCCATAGAAAGATCCACCTCGGGAATACTAATAATATTTCCCATATCAGACAAGCCAGTTAAGAGAATCTCTGCATTCCTCCTCCGTTGGCTTACAATATCAGTCACGTCTATACCTTTGATAATGCTTAAAGACATATCATCTATTTTCAGCAAACGCTCTACATGGATCAAATCGTTCTCAAATTTTGCACTTACAAGTAGGAAATTCTCTTTAGAGTCCACTTTACCGGTCAGATAATCATGTTTCTCATGCATGGCGGAGATTTTTTCTACAACTGCATGATTACTGTCAATTGCGGGTTTTTGTGAAAGATGTCCCGATTTTTTCCCAATCCAACCACCTGTAGGGACTGGAAACCATTTTCTAAGGCTTACCACCATGTAATCACTAATACTCGATACTGCATCTTTACGTAGAAGTGAATGTGTAATGTCCTCAATAACAATCGAACCCTTCTCATGAATTCTCTCAATCAACTTACGTTCTTCATTAGTATTCAAACCAAAATAACTCATGATGAGAACAACAGAGTACGCATCACTGTCTGGCATCTGATATGTAAATCTGCCATTCTCAAATCCTACATTGTAAAACTCTACTTTCAGTCCTCTGTCAACAAATTCTTGTAGCATAGCAACACAACAATAGGATGGGGCATAAATTTTATTAATTTTGCGGGTGCTGAGTATGTCTCTTATTGCAATATCAATCGCATTTCTTCCAGAGAATGTGAAACATTCATCATACACTTCTGGTAGCCACTTAACAAATTTGTCTTCAATTACATTTTCATTTTCATCAAGCCAGAAATAGCTTCCGATTTCCGAATATTTCATGTTGTTTCGCCTCACTCCTCCTGCATTCTCTTCTCTCAATACACAGTATGGACCATAGTCCTTTACCTGATTTGTTCCTCGTACTACAATGTCTGAATGCTTCAAAACTTTCAACATTGTATTCAATATAATCTTTACATCCAAACTAAAGGAGACCTTGTCCACATATTCAATGTCCATAGCAAATCTATCATCCCAGGGGAGGTTATTACGACCATTTACCTGGGCAAGTCCGGTGAGCCCTGGCCTAACATCATGCCGCCTTCTTAACTCGGCAGGATAGTGTGGAAGGTAAAATATAGATAGAGGACGTGGCCCAACTATGCTCATATCTCCACGAATGATATTAATTAGCTCAAGTAATTCATCTAAGCTACTGGCACGAAGAAATCTACCAAACTTCGTTAATCTTTGCACATCTGGGAGGAGTCTCCCATCTTCCCCTATTTCATTCGTCATGCTACGGAGCACCGTGCAGAATTTTATAAGATAAAATATTCTCTCATCTTTTCCTGGTCTTGGCTGTTTGAATACAACCGGGCTTCCAAGTTTCACTCGTACTAGAAATGCAGTTATCAATAGCAATGGGCTAAGCACCACCAAAGCAATTGTGGAAAGCACCACATCAATTATTCTTTTCACATAATCTCTATATAAATTATTTTTACCCATATCTTTCTCACCATTGCCTGTCAATATATTTTTGAAATCATCTATGATCTATTGCTGACTTTCTCAATTACTTTTGAAGAATTTCCAAGCCACATTCGTTTTCTTTTCAATATAATCGGATTGTGCTTTACAAAAGAATAATTTCTTAAAACCTCATCAAAAGTATCTTTTTTTAGTAATGTCTCCGAATAAACGCCATTAGACTCCAAATCCTTTGATACAAGAGTACCTGCGCCTATAATCACCTTTTCACTAATTATATCCGATATATACATTATCCATCACTTCAATACAGCCGACTTCTTCTGGGAATCGTTCTCATCCAAGTCCATCTAAAACAACAAACGAGCCATCATATGCAATAAAACGTAAACCAGCAGAAATCATGAAATTATTATAGGATTTAATTAACTATGGATAAAGAGGTACTAATCTCGGCTGGAAATAAACATTTTCACCTACAAACGCAAAGATATTCTTTTCTCTAAGATATTCCCCTCTTTGACCCGCGCCCGTTTTATTGGCTCCCCCAATGGTTTGTAATAATCCCTTTATATTCATTTCTTATCTCATAATACTCATCCTTATTATCCATGTGTCATATTCATTAGGGAATTCTTTATTTTTTAGGACAACAACTTTTTTACAAATGATTAT
>ENA-ORRL01002640-ORRL01002640.1-human-gut-metagenome-genome-assembly--contig:-NODE-2640-length-10364-cov-2.149093_pt1 | contig 10364 bp, 9 predicted proteins | sample MGYA00242175_ERZ509134 | MGnify/ENA primary metagenome ERZ509134 (study PRJEB26280, sample SAMEA2338660) | human gut metagenome | biome: human gut; feature: human-associated habitat; material: faeces... | reverse complement strand
AAATACCCAATTTATAAATATCAGTATTGATGACTCCGCGTGTGGACACTCTCGTACTCAAAGAAGCTTCCATAATCCCGATAGGCACTTGTCTATCGGTTGGGATAGATCCTTCTTCTTCCTTCCGACATGAAGAGATAAAAAACATTATTATAGAAAGAAAAAGTAGTCTATTATTTATTAAATTTGTCATATTTTTTACATTAGCATTAATTATATTCAGCAAGTATGTTCTTTATCGCTTAACACAACGGATACACAAACCTCCACGACGATCATATGAATACATTCCACAAAGACTTCGATTGAAAGCCAAATACACACCAGGCTCAGTTGACCAATAATCACTATCACCCCCTACTTGTATCATCTGATCTTTATCATTCCTATATCCAGGAGCCGGAAGAAAGACCCCTTGACTTCCTCCAAACCACCCTCCTTCCGGATTGGTTGAATGCACATAACCACTATTCTTTAAATTTTCCAATTGTGCTCTTGTCGGAGTAGCCCATGTATTCGGTGGCACTACTTTATAGCAAGGATCATTAGCTGTGGAATAACTTCCACTATTGTAATTTCCCTTGGCACTATTAGTAGTATTCCAACCAAAATAACCACCTCCATTGACACCAGTATGATAATTCTGTTGTGCCGCTTCAAAATAATAATTGCTACCGCTCTGATAAAGATTTCCTCTGGCCCATTTAGCTCCCCCAACTGAAATATAATTTGGCACAATGCTAACCGTTATCTTATAATTACCGGCTGCACTGAATATACGGTTTGTAGCACTAACCGTAATAGCGTTATTCATTTGTCCGTTACCGATTTTTAAAGTAGTAAACTTAATCGTAAGCGTACGGCTGGTTTGAGGAAGCACCTTATACACATTACTATTCACCGTGGTAGCATTCGGATTAGTCCATGCCACGTTCAATGTCCCGCTTGTCCCCGTTACAGGAAGAGTTGTCTGGCTCGCATTCCAGGTCACAGGGCTGTTGCTAAGTCCCGAGATAGTTGCCGCACACTGCTGAACCGTATTATTATTAAACTCTTTAGCCACTACACACAACTGAAGTTGGGCACACTGCCTTGAAAAACTAATGCCGCTCAACAGGCATTGCCCGCTTACATCGGCCTTTACATCTACCCCGGTCTTCTGACACAACATGAAATCCTGGTTATGCGTCACTGTCGTCGACCAATTACCGGACAAAGCAGCCGGAGCAGAATTGGTTCCGTATGAATAGAAGACAAACGCATACGTCCCGGGCCTTAACACCCACTGTCCGGAAACAGCTGCGGGAGTGGCTGTATTCGCTACAATCGAGGCAATACCGGAAGCATTGGTACTATAAACCGCTGTACCCGCATAATTAGCAGCCGTTATGGAATTGTTTTTATAGGCTACAACCCGAAACTGCATATTGGCCATATTGCCACGCGTCTGTACCGGATTAACGGGAAGTAAAGATTCAATTGTCGTTTCTACATCATAGCCCGAATCATAAGTACTGTCCAAAGGCTGCACTATCTTTGTCAAAATCTCTCCGGAACGGGTAACCGCACCACCCAGAAACTCATCTACCCCATCCACTTTTACGTTGATAGGCACCATCTCCCCATCTCCTTCTATCGGATCATGATGTCCCGAAGGAAATCTTTCATCTTCCTCCCTGTCACACCCTGTCACTGTAAGCAAAATCAAGAACAAAGAACATGAACAAGCCATTAGGCGAATCATACTTTTAAGTATTCCCGTTTGCGTCCTGTCAATTGTGCATCTCATATTTATAATCAAAATTAGTATTCCCTTGAGTCCCGTAATCATTCACTGTCAAAGCATTCGTAAGTACCATCTGTATATCTGTAATCGTCAGAGATACATTGTAGTACGCCCCGGCATCCAACGAACTGCCCAATCCCGCAATATTCAAAAAACGCACTTCGTCGTCCACCGTCACAAGAACTGTTAATGTATTGCCGGCAAGTGGCTGCGGAGGCAACAAGAAGTCATAGCTCGATTGCTCCCCAATCGCTATATTCACATTCGGATTATAAACATAACCTGTTGTCACGGCAGTTCCTTCGGTTGCACCGGCTGCCGTGGTGATATCCAAATGACGTTGCGGATAAAAATCGGTATTATTAGATTTTAAAGTAATATTCTTTATATTACATGCCTTACTCTTATCATAATTCGTTCCACGCAGCAATGTCAGTTTGAGCCGGGCATAAGCGTGTTTCATAGCTGTAAACTCCACTTCCGGAGCATCATTATTAATCACGCTTGCACTCCCCACAGGTATCCCCTTCCCATAGCACATATCTTTATCCGCACTGTAAAGTTGCGCATTCAGGACGGCTGTTGTCGTATTGTCTACAAAGGAAACGGATTGATAAGGATAATAAGCATACAAACTCACCCCTCGATGATCCACCTTCACTTCTGTAGAAGCCGTCCATCCGGTTGCTGTATACGTATAAGGCGCATCATACTGAGGAGGGTAACCTTTGTCACCGGTACGAAACAGTCCCAATTGATAAGTGGCGTTAGCAATCAGCCCACGTGTAGTCTCCGCACCGTATTCAGGAACGGCAACAGTCGATATTCCTATAGGAATCTGCCTGTCGGATAATACTTCGGATGAAGTGTCCGTTGTAATCTCTGCCCCGCATGATATACACAATCCGCACATGGCAATAAAAAACATACTATTAATTTTCATGACCAAAAACAGTTTAAAACAGAATTTGTATGTATAGTAGCCTCACCTATCAAGTCTCCCGAAGCAGTGGTTGGCGCAGGCCAGTCAATAGTAGAAACCCCATCCGGAGCAATGACGATTCCATGCGCTCCTTGTACGGTGATCTCAATCAAGTATTTTTTCCCGGCTTCCAATTGAGGTAATTTAGAACGCGGAATCCCCAATGTATATACGTCACCGTCTACTGTAAGGTCTACTTTCATGCCACAGTCAGCTACTCCCAGAATGGTTCCGATCGATTCTAATGTGCAAGGTACGATAAGAAAGCCCACCTCTACATAATCAGTTTCCAGTTCCGGAATCGTTTCGTCCACTTTCTCAGCGATTCCCGGCTCCGGGGTGGATGCATTGCCGGCATAAGTTCCGTTTGTAATATCCAGTGTTGTATATGTCAATACATTAGACACTTTTACTTTAGACAACTTAGCCTCTTTGGTATACAAATGCCTGTTTATCCGAAAAACGACCCAGCTATAAGCATGATCCATATTTAAGAAAGAAATATCTACAGGAACTTTACTTCCTGCAGGCTGAGCAAAACTGGTCTCATCGGTTGCCCCGGTTCCCTTCCCATAGCACAAATCCTTTGCAGCCGAATACAGTCTTGACTTTAGAGGGATGGCTGTCCGATCCGTATAATCCAATCCGTTTTCCTTATCGGCATGATAAGGATAGATTGCCCAAAGATTTGCATAAACTCCTTCGGCCAGTGACACTGTGTTTTCATCATCAATCGGCGTCCACTTCCCTGTCACCTTGGTATATTTACAGTTATTCCTGTCCGAATATTTTCGGGTACTACCAGCTCCATTCGCCGCCACATCATCCGTCAAAAAGACACCGATGGAATCCCCGTCTTCTATCGTAGCACGAGTATTGACCTTATGCGGTTCGATTACACTCACGCTATTGATGACACAAGGTACGGTGGCATCATCGGGTATACCATCCATATTGTCATCTTGGTTGCAGGCGACCAAAATCAGTAGCAAACACCAAATCCTGATCAGATCATTTAGATTATTCATTATTCTTTTTTTACGATATTAGACTTCACCATTTTCATAATTTTCATCTTTTGACGCATCTTATCGGGAATCCGTCCCAATACCAATAATAGTTATTCTTAACAGCATAGCTCTGATTAAACTCCAGATAATAGCAACGCTTACCACTGGCACCCGTACTGCTTCTGTAATACCCCGTTTCAGGCCAATAGTTTACATTATTCTTACCTCTGTTTCCTATTGCGGGCAGAAAAACCTTATCACCGCCAAAAAATCCTCCTCTCTTACTATTCAGATATCCAGACCTATATCCACTATTTCCCAGATTTTGTAACTGGTTGGCAGTCGGAGTACACCATGTGTGTTGGGGAGCAACTTTATCGCAAGGATCATTATCGTAAGAAAAGGAGCTTCCTCCATACGTGTTATTAGTGGAAGAGAGAGTATTCCAGCCGAAAAAAGATCCACCTTGTGTACCACTGTGATAACCACTTTGTGAGGACTCAAAATAAAAATTACTCCCACTCTTGTAAACATTCCCTTTTGCCCACGTAGCTCCCCCCACAGTAATACCGTTTCCTGTTATCTTAACAGTTATCTTATAATTACCTCCTGCCGCAAATTGACGCCCGGAGGCATTCACCGTCACACGGTTATTATATTGTATATTACCAATTCGCAAAGTCGTGAGCTTAATGGTTAACGTACGGCTGTTCTGTGGCAGCACCTTATATACATTACTATTAACCGTAGCCGCATTCAAGCTGCTCCAGGAAAAGTTTACAGCTCCTCCTGTGCCGCCTGTTGAAAGGGCTGTCTGACCGGCATTCCAGGTTATGCTGTTACTATTCAGGTTGGATACAGTGGCTGCACATTGTTGAACCGTATTATTAGTAAAATCATTGGCCGTGACAGCCAGTTGGAGCAAAGCGCACTGACGCGTAAAGCTAATTCCTCCCAATGTAAACTCTCCTCTATCATCGGGAGCTACTACAACTCCTTCTTTCCGGCAAAGCATAAAATCCTGATTGTGCGAAACGGTTGCAGACCAATTACCGGATAACATAGCCGGTGCGCTATTCAGTCCATAAGAATAGCACACAAAAGTATATGTGCCCGGCCCCAATATCCATTGTCCGGCACTATTGACAGGAGTAGCTGTCTTGGCTACAATAGCTGCGACTCCCGAACCATCTGTCTTATAAACAGCTGTCCCCGCATAATGATCGGCAGACGAAGCATCTGTTCTGTAAGCCACCACACGAAACTGTACATTGTCCAGGTTGGCACGGGTCGACACAATATTCTCTAATGGAATTGATTCCACTGTTGTCTCCACATCATATCCGGTATCATAAGTAGAATCCAAAGGCTGTACCAGGCGGGCAACAGTTTCTCCTGAACGCGTCACTGCCCCTCCGTAAAATTGATCAACCCCGTCCACACTCAACTGTATCGGAATCATCCGGCTTTCATCCACGGAGGGATGTTCCTCCTCCGGAGACGATGGATAAAACGTATCACTGTCCTGAGTGCAACTCACTGCGAAAAGAGAAAATGCCAGGCTTAAACCAATCATTTCCATGTACCGTCTCGTTCCGCCATTTACTTTTAGTTTATCTTTCAGTTGTATCATCTTTATCCTCCGTTTATGTTATAATTCCGTATCTACCTGAGTATTTCCTTGTCCGCCAAAATTATTGACAGTAACAACCGCCGATGACAGGATGATTCCCACATCCGTAAATGTCAGTGATACTCCATAATATTTCCCCGAATCCAAAGAACTGCCTAACGTTGAAATGTCACAACTCCGAGTTACCCCGTCGACAGTGACAAGAATAGTCAGTTTACTACCGGCCAGTGGTTGCGGAGGAAACATATACTCGTATGTCACACTTTTACCGGTGGCAATATTAACGTTAGGATTATGAACATATCCGGCAGCCACAGCGCTTCCTCCGGTAGCTCCGGCAGTGGAAGCGATATCGAGGCTACGTGTCAGATAAAAATTGGCATTATTCGATTTGAAAGTAATATTCTGTATATTACATTTTTTAGTCTTATCAAATTTTTCCCCGCGGGTCAGTGTCAACCTCAACCGGGCATACGCATGTTTCATATTCAGAAACTCAACAAACGGATTGTATACACTAACCGGACCTCCACCCGAGGCTTCACCTGCTCCATAGCAAATATCCTCTCCGGCATTGAATAGCTGTGCTTGCAGGGTCAAGGTAGTGCCACCTGCCAGTCCGGCATAATTTCCGGTCGCTGTATGATAAGGATAATAGGCAAAAAAAGAAGCATTCCGATAATCTACCTTGATTACATCATCGGCTCCCCACTCTCCTCCCGAATAAATATGCTTCACATTGTATAAAGGCGCATAAGTATTGGCAGTAGTCCGAAAGACCCCTAAAGCGTATGTATTATCGTTTATTATTCCACGTGTTGAGGGCCTATCGTCAGAAGAAGCGGACACTACAGCCAGTGTCTTTTCTCCGGATACCTTATCTTCTTGTTCACAAGAGACTAATGCAAATAGGATGCAAATAAAAAATAATAGGTTTGTCTTCATACGTTTAATATTAAATTATAGTGCTCCTGATCCATTTTCTGTAGGATCCGACGCCCAATCTTCTGTTCCCACTTTACCACCATCAATAATGATCTCTGTTGTATCTTTAATGGTAGTGGCATCACCACCGTCAAATTCTTTTAATTGCCACTCTTTCGTGGTAACCTCCACTATATTAATCGGTATTCCCCCTCTGATATCCAATCGGACTACGTGGCGTTTTCCTGCTATCAACTCGCCAAGATCCGCCTGTGGCACAATCACACTGAACTCACGTTCATCGATGGCCAAAGTCAGTTTCAACCCGGACGCGAGAGTCTGAGGAACAAACAGATAATTACAAGTGGTATCTCTCGCCGCTTCTCCTACCCCCAATCCCGTGTCATGCATAGGTCCGGAGGTTGGATATGAATAAGAAGTAACATCCGTTGTGTTTTGCAGGCTCCCATCTTTTATATCGAATGTCCCCTGGTCAACCATCGGGTCCCCGTTGTCCAATTCTATACGTACATTGGTTATTTTACATTGCAACGGATACCTTCCGTTACGAATCATCTCCAAAGAGAGCTGAGAATAAGGTTTCTCTAATAAAAATTCTATCTCAGGTGACAGATTAGTGACTGTGACAGACGCATTGTCTTTAGCATACCACCAATCCGCATCCTCCGTGTAAGCTTGGTTTTTTAATGTAGTTCGTGTATCTGCAGAAAAAGTAACTTTACCAAACGGATAATACGCACACAGACCGGCTCTTGCCCCGCCCACGCAAACAGAGGTCTCTGACGTCCATTCGTCATCGGGCTGACAAGTGTATTTCACATTACTCTGAGGGGTATAGTTAGCATCTGCTATCAAAAAAACTCCGATACTGCTCCCCTCAGGCAATGGTTGAGCAGTAGCTCTTGTAGTCACATCCGCCTTGAACGAAGTGAATACGCTTAAAGGCACCCTGTCCGTTTTTTCTGTCGGAAATAAAGTCCTTTCCTGCGAACAGGCAACCAATAATAACATCATTGCATATATGGCAGCCACAGAAGTATTTATATTCATATTGAGTTTCATAATCATGCTGTTCATTTTTGTATAATCATTAAGATTGGGGAAGCGGTTCATAATCTACACCTTCATTCAGTATTTTCTCATCCCAGTCAGTAGTGGTTACGGTCACCGATTTAATTGCGATTCCTCTCAATTTCAAAGAGACAACGTATTTTTTACCACTCTCGAAATCAGAGAGATCGTCTATCGGAATGATCACCGTTGCCGGAAATCCACTTACATTCACTATGACGCTAAGCCCTTTAGTGGGTTCAAAAGGGTCAGGCAATAATTTTGTAGGAATCATAAGCAGATCAGCCTGGTATTTTTTATCAGGACTGGCTAAAAGATAAGGAAGGTCTTTTGTAATGTTATATCCACCCCTGAATTGTTTCTCCGTATCATCCGGATGGATGCCAACAGTACCACTCGTAATATCTATCACCGCTTTTCGAAACAATGAGTCGTTTGCCAAAGCCACTGAATTAATACTACACGTAGCCGGATAAGCATCTTCGACCCCTATATTCAATACTAAACGTGAATAAGCATGCTTAAAATGCATTTCTACAAAATATCTCTTAGCATCGACTTCCTGGTTAGCCACATAATACAGTTCTTTTGAAGGATCATAATCTTGCGTATCCATAGGAATGGTAGTACGGACATTATAAAGAGTATCAGCAGTCCCAACTGTCCCTTCCACATAGGGATAATACCCGCACACATCCGCCTTCTCGCTACCTAAATAAATGGTAGTCGCCTCCGACTCGGCTGTCCATTTACTATCACCGGAATTTAGCGTATATTTTCTGTTATTCACAGGCGTATAGCTCGTTTCGGCTGCCTGCCCGTGGCAAAACAAAGCAATGGAACTTCCGGGCGTAAAAGGTACATCTGCACGAGTCTGTGTATTGCCTTCCACAATGGAAGCAGACACTATTTCCAGCTCAGTACGGGCTGTTTTGTCTTTTTCCCCGTCCGGCAAGCCATCACTATCGCTGCACCCCAGCAATATGCAAACTAAAAAACTTATGTATAGTACTCCTTTCATAGCAGCTCAGTTTTAAATATGATTTTACTCAACAGGATATTTATTCCCGCCATTAACCTCTTCATCTTCCCATTCCAATGCTTTGACGGTAGGCACGATTTCTGTTCCTTTGATCTTTAATCCGATAACATACTTTTCTCCCTGCCTGAACTCCCCAAGTTCGGAATACGGGATCTCCACGAGCATCTGTTGACCATCTATCACAAGGCTGACAGACAGCCCGAATTCTCCTCCTTCCGCATCTGTCCGCTCAATTTTAAGCGGAACCGGAATCATCAGTACACGGCATACATAAGATTCGCCAACAGACAATGTATGAGGTGAAGCATCAGTTACTGTTGTCAAATCATAATTCCCTGTTTCCGAGGAGTGTATACTTCCGTCAACAGCAATGTTAATAGTGCCTTTTTTTATTAGATTGGAATTCTTCAAGGTTATTTTACTAATTTCACAAGGCATGAAGTAGTTTTCACGGCTGATCTTCAACTCCACCAAAGAATAAGCATGCACCATCTCAAAAGTAATCGCAGGAGTAAAACCATTTATCATCGTATTCAATGCATAATAGATATCTTCAGTTTCCACATAGTCCTGTGATTGTAATGGAATGACCGTCTTGTCCGTATACGAATCTTTATAAGGGTAGTAAGCGCAGACATCAGCATCGTTACCCACTAAATAAATTGTATCATTAGCCGTCGGAGGTCCCCAATGACCTTCGCTGTAAATGTATTTACGGTTGTCAATAACTTTATATCCGCTATCCTCTTGTCCGCTTTCAGGTTCTGTGCCCGACAGAAAAATCCCTATGGCCCCTTCCGTCAAAGGTACCGGATCGGGAGCTAAACGTGTAACCACCTCCTGCTTAATGACTGCCGAAGATACCTCGAGCGGTACTCGAAGTGCAGATGCTTTCCATCTCCCGTCATCCATCTCACGGTCATCAGAACAGGCATTCAATAAAATACCTCCCACCAGGATCAATAATAAATGTTTCATAATCTTCATATTCTAATTAAAACTGGTATCATAATCACTGCCACTGCCTCCGGTCCCTGTCTGCACCTCTGTCCAATCCCTGTCAATCAGGATTTTGTCACTCATCAAAGTTAACTTTCCACCTTTGACAACCAATGACACAGTATATTTAGTACCTCTTACAAATGTGCTCAGTTTATCGGCCGGAATAGTGACGGAATAATCCATGCCATCCACCGTAAGTGTCAGAACTACGCCTCCGGAAAAAGTTTGTTGGGGCAGCAGCCAGTCAAAACTCGTATCATCTGTGACCCCGATCTCAAATCCGTCTTTTAAACCGGTCGTCACAGTATGAGTATATTGAGGTGTTTGTGTTCCACTTCCTTCGGTTCCGGTACTGATGTCAACCGTATTGGCTGTGATTATATTTCCGGTAGAAGCCTTTATTTTTGCCTGCGTTATCTTACATGTGTTCGGATACGTGGCATCCCGTACCACAGACAATACCAAACGGGCATAAGCACGCTTCAATTCAAAATTTGCAGTAGGAGTCTTTTTCCAGACTTCATCTCCCCCACTGACAGCAAAACGCATATCTTTCTCCACCGCATAAGTCTGCATGGTCAGGCCGGCTTCTGTTTTCAACGAACTATTTTTAAACTCCACAGAGTTATAGGGAGCATAAGCACACAGCCTGGCATAGGTACCGCCCACATAGATCACCGTGGAAACCGGATGCCAATTTCCCCCCGGCACACGGTCATAACGAATATTATCCAATGCCGTATAATCCGCTTCGGCTAAACGGAAAATTCCTAATGTCCCTTCGGTCATCTCTACAGCAGCGGGTGCACGGGTGTCAACCTCCGCGCCGGTTACAGCCCGTACTTCAAGAGGTGCCTCTCCATTCCCGCCTTCAATGGAGTCTGCAACCTCCG
>ENA-ORRL01002637-ORRL01002637.1-human-gut-metagenome-genome-assembly--contig:-NODE-2637-length-10372-cov-3.234564_pt1 | contig 10372 bp, 10 predicted proteins | sample MGYA00242175_ERZ509134 | MGnify/ENA primary metagenome ERZ509134 (study PRJEB26280, sample SAMEA2338660) | human gut metagenome | biome: human gut; feature: human-associated habitat; material: faeces... | reverse complement strand
GAAGGGATTTCCTGCCCAGTTCCTGAAGCTCCTCCGTGGTACAGTCTTCATTGTAGAAGCATTTGATCAGATCATTGTAATATCTGATTACTTCCTTAGGTGTCGCAGGATAATTATTGGTCAGATCTCTGGAGAGTGCCGTATCCACCTCTGACATAATGGCCTCCTGCTGTTCTGTCCTGCTTTTTCCCGACAGATACGAATAATATCCCACTACCAGGACAATGAGGAAGATCAGAAAAACCGTAATTTTCGTCATCGACGTGTTGTTTTTTTTCATATTTTCCTACTTCCCTTCATCAAAGTTCAATTCCATGGTCCAGCCGTCCTTTGCCGCATAAGCTGCGGGGAAAATCTTCCGGACATCATCCATGAATTCCTCAGGTCTCGTCATAGAAGGGCTGTAATGTGTCAGCCACAGTTTCGGTGCCCCCACTTCTTTTGCGATCTTCGCCGCTTCGTACATTGTCATGTGCTTATGTTCTCTGGCTTTGACCAGCTTGTCGGGTTCGCCATACATTCCTTCCAGAATCAGCAGATCCGCTCCCTGGGCATTCTGACGGATGCTTTCAGTAGGACGGGTGTCTGTACTGTAGGTCACCTTCAGGCCCTTTCGTTCCGCTCCCAGTACCATATCCGGAGTAAATGTCCGTCCATCTTCTTCGATGATCTCCCCTTTCTGGAGACGGCTCCAGAATTTCTGAGGGATCATCTGCTCTCTTGCACGGTCTACATCAAACCGGCCTTTTCTTGGAATACGGATCGAATATCCATAGCAGATCACCTTATGGTTCACACGGTACGCATCGATCATGTAAGGACCGATCTGTAAGCTTTCTTCCTGTTCTGTCAGTTCAATAAATTTAAGGTCAAATGGAAGTTCCGGAGCGATCATGCATAAAGCATTTACCACACGCTCTAATCCCTTTGGTCCAATCAGTGTCAGCGGTTCTGTGCGCTCTGCATTTCCCATAGTCAGAAGAAGCCCTGGAAGGCCGCTGATATGGTCTGCGTGGTAATGGGTAAAGCAGATCACATCAATCGGCTTCGGGCTCCATCCTTTTTCTTTTAACGCGATCTGGGTGCCTTCTCCACAGTCAATGAGAAGATTGCTGCCTGCGCACCTGGCCATCATGGATGTAAGCCACCGGTAAGGAAGAGGCATCATACCGCCTGTTCCAAGTAAACATATATCTAACATATTTTTTCCTCATTTTCTTTCATTATGTTCCCGTTGCATGTTCTATGCAGGAACATCATACATTTAACTTTCCAAATCATATCACATTTGCAGCTTAATAATCAAGTGCTGAGGAAAATTGAGCCTGTCCTTGTAGAATGGCTATAAATACTCTGTCTGTTCTTCTGTTTCTACCGGTATTTTAAAAGTGGCTGTCAGCTGATCATAGCACTCTTCACACAGGTCAAAATGATCCACCTGCCCGTCTTTTTCCGAGAAATAATCCCATGTGTGGTCAATGCTTATAGCTCCTTCTAACACGATCCCCTGTCTGACCGCCAGTTTCTTACCGCAGGCATTGCATATCATCCTTTCCAACTGCCCGTCTGGTCCTATTTTTCTCATATTTGTATCCTCGCCTTTCTCTGCCTCTTTTCGTAAGCGGACCTGTCACCGAAACGTGACTTTACCATAAACGAAAGAGAGGAACGTCTCCCGTCCCTCTCCATTATATACGGATTTTATTCCTGTTTTTACTGGTAGTTTCTTACAACTCATGTTTCCACATGATGCAGGCATTTTCTACCGGGTTTTCATAGTAATTTTTGCGGACTGCTTCCTGGATAAAACCATAATTTTCATACAGTTTTCTGGCGCCTGTATTGCTTTCCCGCACTTCCAGTGACATCTGAACAGCCCCTTTTTCTTTAGATACCTGTATCATGGCTTCCATCAGGCTTTTGGCTATTCCATGACGGCGCCAGGAAGGAAGGACCGCAATACGCTGGATCTCTCCCTCATCTGCAAGAACTCTTAAAGCACAGTAGCCTGCTACGATCCCGTCTTTTTCCCATACCAGGTAGGTATCAAACCTGCCGGTGAGCCCGTCTTTTAATATATTTTCAGACCAAGGAACAGAAAAGCACTGTTTTTCCAGCTCTTCCACCTGTTCTACATCTTTTTCTTCCATCAGGCGGATCGATCCAGCCTCATTTACACACATTTATCTCTTTCTCCCAATTCTTGTAATAAACAGTGATCAATAATCTCCCGGAAGTTTTCCTGCCTGTCCGTCTGGTGAAGCCTCTGCCTCCCGCTGTCTTTCTGCCTGGGATTTACGCAGGTAATCCGGTACAAATTCGTCTGCAGGCTGGACTTTTGCTCCTGTATAGCCTTCTGTCAGAGCTTTCATACCAAGAGCTGCCACGCAGGATGCACGCTGTCTGTTCATCTGGGCAGGTGCAAATACATAAGGAGCTGTCATTTTCTCTTCGATCATGGCCTTGTATACCGGTACGCCGTCTCCCAAGAAGATCACACGCTCAGACTGTTTATTTAACTGTTCGATCAGTTCTCCCATATCCATAGGGCACTGCTCCATAACCGTCTCAATTCCATTTTCCATGTGGTACAGTCCTGTATATACCTGGCACCTTTTTGCGTCCATAATAGGGCAGATAAGACCGGATGCCCCCCACATATTGTAAGCAATAGCATCTACTGTAGGTACATGGATCAGAGGCTTCTTTAATGCCAGTCCCAGTCCTTTTGCAGTAGCTGCGCCAATACGAAGACCGGTAAAGGAGCCCGGGCCCCCTGCTGCTGCAATGGCATCAATAGTCTCCAGGTCCAGTCCCAGCATTTTTACGATCTCATCTAACATGGGAAGGAGTGTCTGGGAATGGGTCTTTTTAAAGTTTACTGTATATTCTGCTGTGAGAATGTCATCTGTTACAAGTGCCACACTGGCTACTAAAGATGAACTTTCAATACCAAGAACTTTCATTATTTTTCCTCCACCCGTATCTTTCTGTAGTCAAATCCTTTTTCCAGGTCTTTTTCAATGGTGATCTCTGTCACATGTTCCGGAAGGATCTCCTCAATCAGCTGGGACCATTCGATGAGAGAAACGCCGTCTCCGTAGAAACAGTCTTCGTATCCGATCTCGTCCATTTCGCTGATATCACCGATACGGTATACGTCAAAATGGTAAAGCGGCAGTCTTCCTGTATCATACTGCTGGACAATGGTAAATGTCGGGCTGTTTACCGGCTCATCGATCCCCAGTCCCTCTGCAAATCCCTGGGTGAAGATAGTCTTTCCCACTCCCAGGTCACCGTTTAAGCAGATCACCTGTCCCGGTCTTGCTTCCTGTCCCATTTTCTTTCCAAAAGCCCTTGTTTCCTCCGGACCCCAAGTATCAATTACCATCCTTTACTCCCTTCATTGTAAGAGCGATCCTCTTCTTGTCCATATCTACGCTTAAGATCTTCACATCTACCACGTCGCCTACGCTTACTGCCTCTAATGGATGCTTAATATAACGGTCTGTCATCTGGGAAATGTGTACCAGGCCGTCCTGATGAACGCCGATATCCACAAACGCACCAAAGTCAATGACATTTCGCACGGTTCCCTTTAATACCATTCCCGGCTTTAAGTCTTTCATTTCCATAATGTCACTTCTTAAAACAGGACGCGGCATCTCATCTCGCGGGTCTCTGGCCGGTTTTTCCAGTTCAGCGGTAATATCACGAAGTGTGATCTCACCTACGCCCATTTCCTGGGCCATTTTCTTATAATCACCAATCTTTTTGCTGATACCATTTAAACCGCCATGGGACAACTGATCTTCTGTGTATCCCAATTTTTCTAACAGCTTTTCTGCTGCCTCATAGCTTTCCGGATGAACGCTGGTACCGTCTAATGGGTTATCGCCTCCTGTGATCCTCATAAATCCGGCACACTGTTCAAATGCCTTTGGACCCAGTTTTGCTACCTTTAACAGCTGCTTACGGTTCTTAAAAGCACCATTTTCCTCTCTGTATGCCACAATGTTCTTTGCAAGAGTCTTGTTGATACCGGAAACATATTCTAACAGGGAAGCAGATGCTGTATTTAAATCAACGCCTACTTTATTTACACAGTCTTCTACAACGCCGCCCAATGCTTCTCCCAGGTTCTTCTGGTTCATATCATGCTGATACTGGCCTACACCAATGGATTTTGGATCGATCTTTACCAGTTCAGCCAGTGGGTCCTGAAGTCTTCTTGCAATAGAAACTGCGCTTCTCTGTCCTACATCGAACTTCGGGAATTCTTCTGTTGCCAGCTTGCTTGCAGAATAAACAGAAGCTCCAGCCTCATTTACGATCACATACTGTACCTGCTCTTTTAATTCCTTTAACAGTTCTACGATGATCTGTTCAGACTCTCTGGAAGCAGTTCCGTTTCCCACAGAGATCAGGGAAATGCCATATTTATGGATCAGGTCTTTTAATATTTTCTTGGACTCTGCCACCTTGTTCTGTGGGGCAGTTGGGAAAATAACTACAGTATCTAATACTTTGCCGGTACTGTCCACTACAGCCAGCTTACAGCCGGTACGGAATGCCGGGTCCCAGCCTAATACTACTTTACCAGCAATTGGAGGCTGCATAAGAAGCTGCTCTAAGTTCTTTCCAAATACACGGATAGCACCTTCCTGTGCCTTATCAGTCAGTTCACTGCGGATCTCACGATCTACAGAAGGAGCAATAAGACGGCTGTAGCTGTCCTGGATCACTGCCTTTAATACAGGTGTGGTATATGGATTTTCCTTTGTGATCACCTGTTTTTCCAGGTATCCTAAGATCTGCTCTGTTGGCGCTGCCACCTTTACAGTAAGGATCTTCTCATCTTCTCCTCTGTTTAATGCAAGGATGCGGTGTCCGGCTGCTTTTTTCACCGGTTCTTCGTAATTATAGTATGTCTCATAAACAGACTGCTTTTCCCCATCCTTTGCAGTTGACTGGAGAAGTCCCTTGTTCATGGTAATGTTTCTGATATAGGTGCGGTATTTTGCATCGTCAGAAATGCCTTCTGCAAGAATGTCCATGGCACCGTTAATGGCATCCTGAACACTTTCTACGCCTTTTTCAACAGAAATATAGGCCTCTGCCGCTTTTTCCACAGGTTCTTTTAAATTCTGTAAAAGGATCACATTTGCCAAAGGCTCTAAGCCCTTTTCACGGGCGATCATAGCCCTGGTACGGCGTTTTGGCTTGTATGGACGGTATAAGTCTTCTACTGCCACTAAAGTTGCCGCTTCACGGATCTGTTTTTCCAGTTCTGCTGTCATTTTTCCCTGGTCAGAAATAGCACTGATGACCTGCTCTTTCCTGTCTTCCAGGTTTCTTAAATATTTTAAACGTTCATCTAAATTTCTTAAAACTTCATCATTTAATGAACCGGTTGCTTCTTTACGGTATCTGGCAATGAACGGAATGGTATTGCCTTCGTCAATGAGCTTTACAGCTGCCTCTGCCTGGTGGCGTCCAATATTCAGTTCTTCTGCCAGTGCTTTAATAATATCCATTGATAGTCCTCACATATTTTTTGTCGTTCTGAGGTTTTATTATAATTCATCCGCGGACCTTATGCAAGACTTGCCCTTGTCTGGACAGTGATTGTTTTTCATGCTATAATAAGCGAAATAGAAAGGATCCTACTTTAACTTATGAATAATACTTCCAAAAAACCAAGAAAAACATCCAGCTCAGCGGAACAGCTGGCAGCCTGCTCCCTGATCAGCGGTATTGCAGGTATTATCTGCAGCCTTTTTTATCTGCCATTTTCCCTTGTAAGCGGAAAGAACACTCCTATGGGACTGATCTGCGGAGTAATCGGTATCGTGCTTGCCATTATGGCAAAAAACGCGGACATCCGTCCGGGAAAGAAATATCCAGGTAAGGCACTGGCTGGTTTTATCTTCAGTGTGATCGCGATCGCTCTTACCATGTTCTTCTTTTACAGCCTGATCAATTATTATGATCTGCTCCGTGACCCGGTAAAGGGACCGCAGATCAACCAGTTGATCTACCAGATGCAGCAACAGCTTCAGATGCAGATGCAGGCACCGGCAAACTAGTTTGTTTCATAAAATTAATATTGAACACGCAAAAAGCCATTCTCTCGTTTTTATATTAAGAGAATGGCTTTTATTATTTTACCTGTTTATTTATTCAAGTATGAATTACAGCACCGCACGGATCATCTGCTTGATACCATATTCAGAACGTGACTGGGCTTTTGTATCAAAGGCGCTTGCAGCTGCCTTTAATTCTCCCTCTGTCATTTCTTTTGTAAGAATCGCAAATTCGTCCATTCCGTAGAGTTCGACCACCTCGGCCTTGCCGAAATACTCATTTAACTCCTGCTCTTTGTTTCTGTAAGAGCCTGCAACACGGATAAAGTAGCGGAACTTGGTCTGATCCATAGGAAGGATCTCCTGTTTTTCATCGGTCCAGCCAAGTGGAACATTTTTGTCTATATTCTGTACTGCTTCGATAATATCTGCAACTACCGCACTGGCTGTTGGCAGTTTTCCTGCGCCGCTTCCGTAAAACATAGAAGTTCCCAGCATATTTCCCTTTACAACGATGCCGTTAAATACATCATTTACAGAGTATAACGGATTGTTCTTACTGATCATAACAGGAGCTACATAAGCGCTTACCTTGCCATCCTTGATGCGGCTGGTTCCAAACAGCTTAATGGAGGTTCCCATTTTCTCTGCATACTTAAAGTCGATATCTGTAATTTTGGTAATACCTTCTGTATAAATATCTTCGTAATTAACAGTCTTTCCCGTTGCCATTGAAGTTAAGATCGCGATCTTACGGCAGGTATCATGGCCTTCTACGTCTGCTTCCGGATTGCGCTCTGCATATCCCAGGTTCTGAGCCTCTTTTAAGGCATTTTCAAAAGTTTCGCCCTCTTTATCCATCTTAGTCAGGATATAGTTGGTGGTTCCGTTTAAGATACCTGTGATCTCTTCAATGCGCTCGCCCATCAGGCAGCGGTATAATGGACGGATGATGGGAATTCCGCCGCCTACACTTGCCTCGAAGAAGAAGTTTACCTGTTTTTCTTTTGCAATCGCAAGCAGCTCTGTTCCATAAGCAGCTACTAAAGCCTTATTGGAAGTAACTACATGTTTTCCAGCCAACAGGCAGGCCTTTACAAATGGGTATGCCGGATTTAATCCGCCCATAGTCTCCACTACTACCTGTACTTCCGGATCTTCTTCAATGATCTTAAAATCATGAATGATCTTATCTGCTACCGGGCTGTCCGGAAAATCTCTCAGATCCAGAACATATTTTAATTCAACTTCCTGTCCTGCACTTTTTGCAACTTCTGCCTTATTCTGGTCCAGGATCTCTGCAACACCAGATCCAATGGTACCGTATCCCATAACTGCTGTCTTGATCATAATCTCTCGCTCCCTGTATGCTACCTGATATTTTTTACCGGCCCGATCTTTGTTTTTATTCTCTGGCCAGTATCTTTACATAATGGATACCGTCTAATACTTCCAGTTCATCGATCATACTGGAAACATTTCCCGTATCTTCCCTTACTTCCACACTCAGTGTCAAAGTAGCGACTCCGTTGACCGGAATACTCTGATGGATGGTAAGGATATTTGCCCGGTACACTGCAACCACATGGAGCAGGTCACTTAAAAGTCCCTGTCTGTCATCCATCTGAACTACCAGTGTAATCGTTTTTCCCTTTGTGTTATCATAGAAAGGAAAAATATCGTCCTTATATTTATAAAAAGAACTGCGGCTGATCCCTACCCGGTCTGCAGCTTCCTGCACAGTAATGGCTCTTACTGTTTCCAGAAGTTTCTTTGCCTCTACGACTTTTAAAAGTACTTCCGGCACTGCCTTTTGTTTTACAACAAAATACTTACTTTTGTCCTCCATGAACCCTTTTCTTCCTTCCTGTCCATGTCCGTATCGCGAACACATCTGTATTCATGAGGAAGATATTAACATACTTTTATGGGAATTGCAACCACTTTCTTATGTTAAATTAAGAACAAAGTATACAATATTTCAGATCCATCTATAACACATAAAAAAGACTGCTGTAAAATAGCTTTTCGTCTTACAGCAGTCTTTGTAAATTTATTATGCGTATGCTTATTGATCGTCTGACATGGCATTTTTATTCGGACAGCCAAGACTCATCCAGCGCAGATAAGCACTGATAAAGTTGTCAATAGAGCCATCTAAAACAGCATCTACATTTCCGCTTTCTTCCCCTGTACGATGGTCTTTTACCATAGTATAAGGCTGAAGGACATAAGAGCGGATCTGGCTTCCCCAGCCATTGTCCTTTACGTCACCACGGATACCGGCTGCCTTTGCTGCCTGTTCCTCCTGGCGGAGCATATACAGCTTTGCCTTTAACATCTGCATTGCCTTGTCCTTATTCTGGAACTGGGAACGCTCATTCTGGCAGGTAACAACGATACCTGTAGGATAATGGGTAATACGGATCGCAGAAGAGGTCTTATTGATATGCTGTCCACCGGCACCACTGGAACGGTAGGTATCAATACGGATATCGTCCGGATTGATCTCAATATCAATGTCTTCTTTAATATCCGGCATCACATCACAGGACACGAAAGAAGTCTGTCTCTTGCCTGCTGCATTAAACGGGGAAATGCGTACCAGACGGTGTACACCGTGCTCGGAACGGAGATAGCCATAGGCATTTTCCCCGCTGATCTGAATGGTAACAGATTTGATACCTGCTTCATCACCGTCCAGATAGTCAAGGACTTCTACCTTAAAGCCCTTTTTCTCAGCCCAACGGCAGTACATACGGTACAGCATGCTGCACCAGTCACAGGACTCTGTTCCGCCTGCACCTGCATTCAGACGTAAAATGGCATCATAGCCATCGTATTCGCCGGAAAGCAGAAGCTTCATACGCATCTTTTCCAGGGTCTCTGAAAAATGATCTAACATTTCCTGGATCTCAGGGATCAGAGAAGCATCATTTTCCTCATAACCCATCTGGATCATGGTCTGGATGTCTTCATATTCCTGCTCCAGTTCACGGAAAGTATCAACTTCGTCTTTTAAGTGTTTTGCTTCCCGCACCAGTTTGGTAGAGCGCTCCGGATTATCCCAAAATCCCGGCTCTTCCATGGATTTATCTAATTCGTCGATTCGTCTGACCTTATTATCCAGGTCAAAGTGAATCCCTCACTTCCACTAATGGTTTTTCAAAGGTCGATAACGTATATTTAAAATTGTCTAACTCAACCACAGCTTCACCCGCTTTCTTATTATAAATTTTTAATTATTTTGCAAAAATCCCCCTGCATGGTTTACTGCCACGCAGGAAGATTTTTCAATTCGTTCATATAGGACTTATTTAATACGTCCGCAGCACTGTTTATATTTCTTTCCGGAACCACATGGGCATGGATCGTTTGGATAGATCTTCTGCTCATCACGTTTCTTTGGAGCGATCGGAGTTGCATCCTTGTTGGTACCTGTAACCTTGGCAGCAGACTCTCTCTCGATCTTCTGCTCTACACGGATGTGGAACAGGATACGTACAGTTTCTTCCTGGATCGCAGCCATCATAGCCTCGTACAGCTCATAGCCCTGCATCTTGTACTCAACAACCGGATCTCTCTGGCCATATGCCTGTAAGCCAATTCCTTCACGGAGAGCATCCATATCATCCAGATGTGACATCCACTTGTTGTCAATAACCTTCAGAAGAACCACACGCTCGATCTCACGGATCTGCTCTGGCTCAGGGAATTCAGCTTCCTTTGTCTCATACAGCTTGATGGCAGCTTCCTTTAAGGTGTGCTTTAATTCGTTCTTCTTCATGGACTTCTTCTGCTCATCTGTCAGTACAACAGACTTTAATGGAATGATCGGCAGAAGGAGATTGTTTAACTCAGTGAGATCCCATTTCTCTGCTGTATCTTCATCAGAAACAGACATATCTACTGCATTCTCTACAATGTCAGTGATCATCTTCAGAACCAGATCACGCATGTTATCCCCATCCAGAACCTTGCGGCGCTCTTTGTAGATAACTTCACGCTGCTCATTGTTTACTTCGTCAAATTTAAGCAGCTGCTCACGGATACCGTAGTTATTGCCCTCGATCTTCATCTGAGCCTTCTCAATAGCATTGGAAAGCATCTTATGCTCGATCTGCTCACCTTCCGGTACGCCCATTGCCTCAAACATATGCATCAGACGCTCAGAACCGAACAGTCTTAACAGGTCATCTTCCAGGGACAGGTAAAATCTGGACTCACCTGGGTCTCCCTGACGTCCGGAACGTCCACGCAGCTGATTATCAATACGTCTGGACTCA
>ENA-ORRL01002633-ORRL01002633.1-human-gut-metagenome-genome-assembly--contig:-NODE-2633-length-10384-cov-2.817795_pt1 | contig 10384 bp, 9 predicted proteins | sample MGYA00242175_ERZ509134 | MGnify/ENA primary metagenome ERZ509134 (study PRJEB26280, sample SAMEA2338660) | human gut metagenome | biome: human gut; feature: human-associated habitat; material: faeces... | reverse complement strand
AACTCCCGACACCTGGTTTTGGAGACCAGTGCTCTACCAACTGAGCTACTTCCGTGTTTGCGGGTGCAAAGGTAAGAGAATATTCTATAATTCCAACTATATGTACAAAAAATAGTTGATGAAACCACTTATTTTCTCGATTCTTTGGTGATTCCCGGAATTTCTTTCCTATCTTTGGTGTAATAGAGTTGTTAATCGGGTATATAATTATACAAACAATCGACAAAGACATGAAAGACGAATTAGACATGAATGCCAACCTTTTGGTTGAGTTCCTTCAGAAGCCATCTGCCGAATTTACAAAGGCGGATATCGTATCGTACATTAAGGAGAAGAATATCCGGATGGTGAACTTTATGTATCCTGCAGGTGACGGACGCTTGAAAACATTGAATTTTGTTATTAACAATGCGGCATATCTGGATGCAATCCTGACCTGCGGGGAGCGTGTGGACGGTTCCAGCCTGTTTTCGTTTATCGAGGCGGGTAGCAGTGACTTGTATGTGATTCCGCGTTTCTGTACGGCGTTTATCGATCCTTTTTCCGAATTGCCGACGTTGAGCATGCTGTGCTCGTTCTTTAATAAGGATGGCGAACCGCTGGAAAGCTCGCCTGAATATACGCTGCACAAGGCAAGCAAGGCGTTTTCGGATGTGACAGGTATGCAGTTCGAGGCGATGGGAGAGCTGGAGTATTATGTGATCGCGGATGAGGAAGGTTTGTTCCCGGCAACTGATCAACGCGGATATCATGAATCGGGGCCTTATGCGAAGTTCAACCAGTTCCGTACGCAATGTATGCAATATATCGCACAAGCGGGAGGACAGATAAAATACGGGCATTCGGAAGTTGGTAATTTTACCTTGAATGGTAAAATATATGAACAGAATGAGATTGAATTCCTGCCTACGCGGGTGGAAGATGCCGCCGACCAGTTGATGATCGCCAAATGGGTGATCCGTAATCTGGCATACGAGTACGGGTTGAACATTACGTTTGCTCCGAAGATCACGGCTGGAAAAGCGGGTTCCGGTCTGCATATACATATGCGTATTATGAAGGATGGCAAGAACCAGATGTTGCAGGATGGCGTTTTGTCGGAAACGGCTCGTAAGGCAATTGCCGGCATGATGAAGTTAGCTCCGTCCATTACGGCTTTCGGCAATACGAACCCGACTTCTTATTTCCGTCTGGTTCCTCACCAGGAGGCTCCGACGAATATTTGCTGGGGCGACCGTAACCGCTCTGTTTTAGTGCGTGTTCCGTTGGGGTGGGCCGCCAAGAAGGATATGTGTTCGCTGGCAAACCCGTTGGAGGCAGATAGTCATTATGACACGACGCAGAAGCAGACGGTCGAAATGCGTTCGCCGGACGGATCGGCCGATTTATATCAGTTGTTGGCGGGATTGGCGGTCGCTTGCCGTTACGGGTTTGAAATCCCGGATGCGTTGGATATTGCAGAAAAGACTTATGTGAACGTGAATATTCATCAGGAAGAAAACAAGGCTCGTTTGGAAACATTGGACCAACTGCCGGATAGCTGTGCCGCCTCTGCCAAACGTCTGCAACAGCAGAGGGGGATATTCGAACAGCATAATGTCTTTAGTCCGAGCATGATCGACGGTATCATAAAGAAATTGCTAAGTTATAACGACACGACATTACGTGAAGACTTGAAAAATGATCCCGAAGGAATGCTTGAACTGGTGAACCGGTATTTTCATTGCGGATGATGGTTACTTTAGGATCAAGCCGAAAGTGACTGATTTATATCATCTTTAAATCCTCGAACATCTGTTTATATACTGCGGCCTTTTCCTCTAACGGCTTGGGGTAAGCCCGGGAGGAAGAAGGCATGCGGTAGAGATGGAAAATGCGGCTCGACAGGGTGAAACGGGAGTAGGAGCCGACTTTGGGTTCTTCAACCGGAGGCAGCGTGGCGATAAGCGTGTCCATCGCCTTTTGACCTGTTACGACGATTGCTTCGCATTCTGGTATTTTGGCCAGAACCTCAACCGGGTTCAACGGTGTGACCACTTGCAGGAAGTTGTCGGAAGCATTATTCTTTAAACGGATGATTTCCATAGCCGTATCACCGATTCCGATCCCTTTTTCCCGGCAGAAGGCTTTTGCTTTCTCTTCACTGAAAGCCTTTTTGGTTTCTAAGAAATATTCTTTATCGTTATAGAAAACCAGTCCGAGTATCCGCCACATGTCGTTTTGGATATTCGGATAGTAGAAATTCATCGACCAGCGTGCACGCGGAGGTGGGAAACTGCCCAGCATCAATAATTTCGTGTTTTCCGGGAGGAAGAACCCTAACGGATGTTGCTCTATCGGCTGAGTGGCTGGCGTTTTCATTATTTTACCTGGCTGTTCCATTCGTCTGCTTTGAAACCGACCAAAACTTGATCTTCACTGATCAGCAAAGGGCGCTTGATCAATTTGCCGTCTGAAGCCAGCAAAGCGATCTGTTCCGCTTCGCTCATCGCAGGCAGCTTGTCCTTCAATTTCATCTCCTTATAAACCAGTCCGCTGGTGTTGAAAAAGTTTTTCAAAGGAAGCTTGCTGCGTTTGATCCATTCTGTCAGCTCTTCGACAGAAGGATTCCGATCGATGATATGGCGGTCCTCGTACGTTATTTTATGCTCATCCAGCCATTTTTTTGCATTTCGGCAGGTGTTGCATTTCGGATATTCTAAAAACAGGTAGCTCATATGGTCACGGTGTTATTGGTCATCTTTCTTCTGTCTTTTGGCATCTTCTTTGGCCATCAGCACAACATTGTACACGAAGTCGGTCATCCATTCTTCCGAATAGCCGAGCGTTTCTTTGTATTTCCGTATTCTCCAGGCAACTTTCTGAACGCTGACATCTTTCCATTCCGAACGGGTTACAATCTCATGGATGGTCTTCTGTGTCTGCGAATATAACAGTTTCTTCACTAGCATGGAGAAGCGGAATTTCCATTGCATCAGGTTGTCGAGCAGGGAGAACAGGTCGTTATTGAATCCCTGATACATGATGAAATAGGATTTGATGTCGTTCTGCGTCTTGCAGTTCTTTTTGATGGAGGCATCGATTTCCTTGAAAAAGTTTTCGTTCAGCCCGTATTCTTGCATTAGGATTTTGCGGGAACGGGATTTCTCGGCTATGCCCAACTTGTTGTTCTGAGTCGGGATCTTAAGCATCCGTTTGAACAACGCCATATCGTTCAATATATTGAGGTTGGTGATACCTAACTGCACAGCCATTACCGCCTGGTAATACACGCGGATCAGCGTAACGAACTCCTCTACGGAGCCTTTCGATACGACTTCTGTTTCTTCTTCTTTCTTCTTGAATAGTTTGGAAATGAAATTCATTGTGTATATTTATATTTATTGCCGACAAATATAATAAGAATCTTTCTATATGCCTAATAGTACATTTTGTAAGATGTAAACAGCGGCTCCCGACAGATAGCCGGCCAATGCGAGCAACGAGATTCTTTTTAGATACCAGATGAAATTGATCCCTTCCAGTCCCATAACGACAACTCCGGCAGCAGAACCGATGATCAGCATGCTGCCACCCACGCCAGCACAATAGGCCAGGAATTGCCAGAACACGCCGTCTTGTATGAAATGAGCCATATAGACTGGATCGGCAGCCGTAGTGACCATCGCATCCGAGGCAACGGGGTACATTCCGATAGCACCGGCGACGAGCGGAACGTTATCGACGATGGCGGAGAGCGTTCCGATAATCAGGTTGACGGCATATACATTGCCGATCGTATCGTCCAACCAGAGGGAAAAACTGCCTAAAACACCACTGCAACGCAATGCGTCCACAGCCAGCAAGATACCGAGGAAGAACATCAGAGTGGCTCCGTCTATACGGCTCACTACTTTCGATAAACGGAGTTTCAGGTCCTCGTTGATTGGAGTTTTCCGGTACATCAATTCGGTGAATATCCACAGGATACCGACTCCCATCAAAATCCCCATGAAAGGGGGCAGGTGTGTGATCGTTTTAAACACCGGGACGAACAGCAGACAGAACACGCCGATGCAGAGGATCGCCAGTTTTTCGTTCGCTTTCAATATTTTTAATAGAAGGTTGTCACGGTTTTCCTCAAAAGCGTTGGGAGGCGTAACTTTGCCGTGCAAATAGCGGGATATGATCAATACCGGGACCAAGGCTGATACGAGGCTCGGTAAAAAGAGATGCGGGATCGTTGCCGAAGTCGAGATATTTCCCCTTACCCACAGCATGATCGTTGTCACGTCGCCGATGGGCGACCAGGCCCCGCCGCTGTTGGCGGCAATCACGATGATGCTGCCGAAAATCCAGCGCTCCTTATAATTGCCAATCAATTTTCGGATCAGCATGACCATGACGATGGAAGTAGTCAGGTTGTCTAGGACTGCCGACATGAAAAAGGTGATCGTAGCAATGACGAACAATAACTTCCGCTTGCTGTTGGTGGTGATGCGGTTGGTGATGAACATAAATCCTCCGTGAGAATCGACGAGTTCTACGGTGATCATCGCCCCGATCAGGAAGATCAAAGTCTCTGCGATCTCACCGATACTATCCAGTATCTGATGGTCGATGACGAAACGGATACACTGGTCTGCATAGGGCAGATCCTTTATGAATGGGAATGCGTCTAAAAAAAGTTTAAATTCTTCGGCTGAAGCGGTCGGAATAAATTGAGGGGCCCCAAATGTATATAAAACCCAAAGGATTGTTCCAGTCAGGAGTGCTGTTCCCGCTTTATTGATTTTTAGCGGATGTTCCAGCGCAATAAGCAAATATCCTATCAGGAACACGATGATCATTGTTGTCAACATAGTGTATCTGTTAAAATTTATCTAAAACGGCAAAAGTAATAATTTATTATAAAGGAAACATATTTGTTAAGAGGTTTGTTTAAAACAGCCTGGCATATATCTTTGAATTGTCTGTCGGATAATCCGGCTTTTCTTTCAGGTAATTGGATTTTTCCGCCGTAGTTGTTGCTTGTCGACAATTGTCGACAGGCAACTGTTCCAGTGTGAATATACGAAATAATCCCGTTCATCGTGCCTGATCTTTTTGTATCTTTGTCCTGCATTTAAAGCTGATATGAATATATGATAAGTTATTTACAAATAGATAAGTTGACTAAAAGCTTCGGCGATTTGGTTTTATTCGAAGATATCACTTTCGGAATCGCGCAAGGGCAGAAGGTCGGGCTGATAGCTAAGAATGGTACGGGGAAAACGACTTTGCTAAATATTATAGCCGGAAAGGAGGATTATGACAGCGGGGCGGTTGTGTTCCGAAATGATCTGCGGGTTGGCTACCTGGAACAGATGCCGCATTATCCGGACGGCCTGACTGTTTTGCAAGCGTGTTTCTACTCTCCGAACGAGACGGTGCGTTTGATCGCCGAATATGAGCAGGCGATGGCAAGCGGCGATCATTCCAATCTCGAAGATATCCTGCTTAGGATGGATAACTTGAAAGCCTGGGATTATGAACAGCGTGCCAAGCAGATTTTGGGACAGCTGAAAATCCATAACTTCGACCAGAAGGTGGAAACGCTTTCCGGCTTTTTCGACAGGGCCTGAGCCGTTTTCCTCCTCCCCCGCCTCTGGGATCTCCTTGCTTTTTCTGTCGCCCTGTCTCTGGGAAGCGTTGCCGGACATTGTCCGTATCTCGTGCCGTGTCCTTCAATGGTACACCTTCATGTACTTTCCTCAGATGTGCGCCCGCGTGTCCGAAGAGACAGCCATAGGCTCTTGCAGAGGGGAGGGAAGAGAGGATCAGGCAAAAAATGGGTAGAATCGTATCTACTCACAGAGGTTCGGAGGCAGTATATCTGATTCATGGAATTGTTGATCCGTATGGATGGAATACACAGCTGAAAGTTCGAAACGGACAAGAGAGGATTGTTATGAGCAAGGCACTGGAAATCGATTCGTCCAGAAGAAGTCTGCTGAAATATACGGTCGCCGGGCTGCTTGCCGGGTTCGGAGGCCGTTTGTTGCCGCATGTTTCGTCGGCCTATGCCGCCACGGAGGGCGGAGCCAAGGCGTTGGTCGTCTACTATTCCCGTTCCGGCAACACGCGCGCCGTCGCCGAGGCCATTCATGCGGCGGTCGGCGGGGATATTGTGGAACTTCAGCCGGTGACGCCGTATCCCGAGGCGTACCGTGCGACCACGGATCAGGCGAAGCAGGAACTGGCGTCGGGCTACAAGCCGCCTTTGAAGAACAGGATCGGGCACATCGAGGCGTACGACGTCGTTTTCGTGGGATCGCCCAACTGGTGGGGCACTGTAGCCGGGCCGGTGAGGACGTTCCTGTCCGAGTACGATTTGGCGGGCAAGCGGATTGCCCCGTTCATCACGCATGAGGGCAGCGCGCTGGGCCGCAGCGTTGCGGACATCAAGACGTTTTGCCCGAAGGCGGTTGTTCTGGACGGGCTTGCCGTCAGGGGAAGCCGGGCCGCTTCCGCGCAAGGCGAGGTGGCCGCGTGGCTTCGCAAGATCGGCATGGGAAAATAACCTTTTCGTCGAGAGGAATGTCATGAGCAAAAATATACTGATACTGTCGGGGAGCCCCAGAAAGGGCGGCAATTCCGATATATTGTGTGATCGCTTCATGGAAGGCGCGCGGGAATCCGGCCATCGGGCCGAAAAGGTTTTCCTCCGCGACAAAAACATCGGCTATTGCATCCGCGATTTTAAGCGGGGAATTTGCCCGCGGCGCAAAGGAAGCCGGATACAGCGTAGAGAAAGTCCAGATTGCGGGCAAGAAGATCGCCGGATGTCTCGGCTGCGATGCCTGTTACCGCAATGGCGGCATCTGCGTGCAGAAGGACGATATGGCCGAGATTCTGGGAAAGATGATCGCCGCTGACGTGATCGTCATGGCGACGCCGGTGTATTTCTATACGATGGATGCGCAGATGAAGACGCTTATTGATCGGTGCGTCGCCCGGTATACGGAAATCAGCAACAAGGCGTTTTACTTCATCGCCACCGCCGCCGACGGCGAAAAGCGGTCGCTGGAGAGGACCATCGAAGGGTTCCGCGGGTTCCTGTACTGTCTGGAAGGCGCGCAGGAAAAGGGCATCGTTTACGGATCGGGCGCATGGAAAAAAGGCGACATCAAGGAAAGCCCGGCTCTGAATGAGGCATACGAAATGGGGCGGCACGCATAAGTTCCGGTATGCCGATTCTGTGCGGCGTCCCGGTTGCGGCTGGACGGCGGCCGAATGGAGCGTCTCCCCCTATCCTTCCTCCATATAAGGACACCCGCTCGGATTGACTGAGCGGGTGTTCTTATATGGCGGTTGGTTCCCCCGGCGGCCGCCCGGAGGAATGGGCGAGTGTGCCGCCGGGGGAACCCCAAATCGCACCGGGCGGGGGAAGGGGGATCATCCTTTGCCCGGTGCGTTGGGGACGGGGACATTACAGGGAGCCGTAGACGAGCCGGTTGCCCACCAGGGTCGCCAGAATCGGGATGTCCCTGATGCGTTCGGGCGCGATTTCAAGCGGGTTCTCGCCGAGGATGACCATATCGGCGAGCTTGCCGGGCTCGAGGCTGCCCTTCATGCGTTCTTCATGGAACTGGTAGGCGCCCCATATGGTGACGCTTTTCAGGGCATCCAGCACAGAGACGGTCTGATCCTCGCCGAGCACCTTGCCGCTGCCGGTGAGCCGGTTGACCGCCGACCAGACGGAGAGCAGCGGATCCATAGGCGTGACGGAGGTGTCGTTGTGGGAAGTGAAGGGGATGCCGCGTTTCAGGGCGCTCCGCAGCGGATCGATCCGGGATGCGCGGGCTTTCCCGAGGAAGATGTCCCGATGGCGGTCGCCCCAGTAATAGGTGTGTACGGTGAAGAAGGACGGAACCACGCCGAGCCGTTCGATGCGGTCGAGCTGATCCTCGCGGACGGTCTGGCAATGGATGATGATGTGCCGCGCGTTGGCCCGGGGGTACGCCTTTTGCGCTTCCTCAAAGGCGTTGAGGATGTCTTCGATGCCCGCGTCGCCGTTGCCGTGGATGGCGACCTGCCAGCCCTCTTCGTGGTAGCGGGTAACGATGTTGACGAGTTCACGGGGATTGTAGATGGGGTATCCGCGCCATGACCCGTCGGAGATGGCGTCCGGCAGCGAATGGTAGGGATTGCTCAGATAGCCGGTGTACCCTTGGAGGCTCCCGTCCTGAAACAGTTTCACAGCGCCCATGCTGAGCAGGCCGTCCTTGGTCAGGGGCGTGCCGCATTGCACGGTGGGGGCCAGCGAGAAGTCGAACCAGCCGTGCTTGGGCAGAAGCTGGACGCGGTTTTTGAGCATCCCCCGTTTGTGGGCGGTCATGTAGTTTTTCCACATGGCCGGGGTGACGCCGCCGTCGTGGGCGGTCGTCACACCCTTGGCGACATAGTCGTCGGTAGCCCGTTCCACCGCGCCGAGCCATTTTTCCTGGGTCATCTGCGGGGAGGCCGCCAGGACCATCTCCATTGCGGCGGGTTCCTCCACCAATCCGGTGAGGCGGCCGTTGCCGTCATGCCGGAACACGCCGCCCGACGGATTCAGGGTTTCATCCGTGATCCCGGCTGCCTCAAACGCCTTGCTGTTGCACAGGGCCAGATGCCCGGAGATGTGGCGCAGGAACAGCGGGTGATCCGGGGCCATCGCGTCCAGTTCGGCAAGCGTGAAATGCCGCTCTTCGGCAACGGCGGTATCGTCATCCCCCGCGCAGAGCAGCCATTCCCCGGCGGGCATACCCGAAAGGGCTTCGCGTACCTTGCGGCGGATGTCGCCGTGCGTCCTCACGTCCCCGATGGGATGGGAATTCACGTCGAGATAGTATTTGTTGTACATGCCCGCGCGCATGAAATGGCTGTGGCAGTCGTAGAAGCCCGGCATCATGAACCGCCCGCCGAGATCGACGATGCGGGTTTCCGGGCCCTGGAACGGGGCCACTTCGGCTTCCGAGCCCACGGCAAGGATGGTTTCGCCGGATACGGCAAGGCAGGAAACGATGGAGCAGCGGGAATCCATCGTCAGGATGGTACCGTTCCGGTAGATGTGAGTCGCTTGTTGCATGGCTGGCCTCATAAGGGTTGCGGGATCAGGCGGCGCTGGCGGCGCGGTACTTCTTCCATTCCTTCCAGAGCAGGTTGAACAGGATGAAGAGGCTGATGGCGAGGAACGCCGCGCAGACAGGACGGGTGAAGAATACGGAGAAATCCTGATTGGAGATGCTGAGCGCCCTGCGGAAGTTGGTTTCGATGATCCCGGAGAGGATCATGGCGAGGAGCAGGGGGGCGAGCGGGAAGCGCGCCTTGGTCATGATGTAGCCGAGTAACCCGAAACCGGCCATGACGGCGAGGTCGAAGTTGGAGTTGTTCAGGGCGTAGCCGCCCACCACGCACAGGGTGGTGACGAGGGGCATGAGGATGCCGCCGGGAATGAGCACGACCTTGGCGAACAGGCGCACCGCGTAGTAGCCCAGAAGCAGCATGAAGACGTTGGAGACGAACAGGGCGATGAAAATGCTGTAGACGAGCGTGCCCTGTTCCTGGAACAGCAGCGGACCGGGAGTCATGCCCTGGATCATAAGCGCGCCGAGCATGATCGCCGTGACCACGTCGCCGGGCACGCCGAGGGTCAGCAAGGGGATGAGCGCGCCGCCGGTGACGGCGTTGTTGGCGGATTCCGTGGCCGCGATGCCTTCAAGCGTGCCTTTGCCGAAAAGCTCTGGGTGCTTGGAGTGGCGCTTGGTTTCGCTGTACGCCGCGAACGAGGCCGTGCCCGAGCCCGTGGCCGGGACGATGCCGATGAACGTGCCGAAGAGGGAACCGCGGATCAGGGCGGCACGGTTGGCCCAGAGATCGGGTAACGAGATGCCCTTGCGAGAGATTTCGGCGGTGGAGAGCTTGCGGCCCATGAAGACGTCTTCAATGGTAACCAATACCTGCGACAGGGCGTACAGGCCGACGAGCGCCGGGACGAGGGAGACGCCGTTGATGAGGTCTGGCGAGTCGAAGGTCATGCGCAGGTTGCCGGAAAGCGGGTCCATGCCGATCATGGAGATGAGCATGCCGAGCAGCGCCGCGATGCAGCCCTTGAGCAGCGCGCCTTCGGACAGCGTCGCCACAATGGTCAGGCCGAAGATGCCGAGGGAGAAATATTCCGGGGCGCTGAAGTCGAGGGCGAAGTGTGCGAGCTGCGGGGCGACCGTGGCCAGCACGATACAGGAAAAGATGCCGCCGATGAAGGAGGCGATGGTGGTCATTTCCAACGCTTTGAGCGACTCCCCGCGTGCGGTGAACTTCGGCCCTTCAAGCATGGTCGCGGCGGCGGACACAGTACCCGGCGTGCCGACGAGAATGGCGG
>ENA-ORRL01002621-ORRL01002621.1-human-gut-metagenome-genome-assembly--contig:-NODE-2621-length-10429-cov-1.973491_pt1 | contig 10429 bp, 5 predicted proteins | sample MGYA00242175_ERZ509134 | MGnify/ENA primary metagenome ERZ509134 (study PRJEB26280, sample SAMEA2338660) | human gut metagenome | biome: human gut; feature: human-associated habitat; material: faeces... | reverse complement strand
GGTGAATTACCGTTTGAGTCCGAAAGCAAAGAATCCGGCTTACATCGAAGATGCGGCTGAAGCTGTGGCATGGGTTTTCAAGAATATTGAGAAGTATGGTGGTCGTAGGGATCATATTTTTGTTTCCGGTCATTCTGCGGGAGGTTATCTTTCGTTGATTCTGGCAATGGATAAAAAGTACATGGCAGCATACGGAGCAGATGCCGATAGTGTAGCTGCTTATCTTCCGGTGAGTGGTCAGACGGTGACACATTTCACTATTCGTAAGGAACGCGGTTTGCCTGACGGTATTCCGGTGGTTGATGAGTATGCTCCGGTAAATAAGGCTCGTAAGGAAACAGCTCCTCTCGTGTTGATTACGGGGGACAAGCATCTGGAGATGGCGGCAAGATATGAAGAAAATGCGTTGCTGGAAGCTGTCTTGAAAAGTATAGGTAACAAGAAAGTGACTTTGTACGAAATGCAAGGATTCGATCATGGTCAGGTACTCGGTCCGGCATGTTATCTGATTGCAGATTATGTGAAGAGATTCAAATGATATATTGTTCTGGCAGGAAGTCAGATATATGTGGTATGAATTTACCACATATATGGTATTTACCCTGAACAGAATCCGCACTATCTTTGTCATATATTAAAACAAGAGAAATTTAAAACAGATATATATGGAAAAGATAGCAAGAAAATTGACGGATTTGGTAGGTAACACTCCGTTATTGGAACTTAGTAACTATAATACAAGTAACGACCTGAAAGCTCGTCTGATTGTAAAGATTGAGTCTTTCAATCCGGCAGGAAGCGTGAAGGACCGCATAGCATTGGCTATGATTGAGGATGCAGAAACGAAAGGAATTTTGCATCCCGGAGCAACTATCATTGAACCGACCAGTGGAAATACCGGTGTGGGATTGGCTTTTGTTTCAGCTGCTAAAGGCTATAAACTGATTCTGACGATGCCCGATACCATGAGTATCGAACGGCGTAATCTTCTGAAAGCTTTAGGGGCGGAATTAGTATTGACTCCTGGTGCGGATGGTATGAAAGGAGCCATTGCCAAAGCTGAAGAACTGAAAGCGGTCACTCCGGGGGCAGTCATCTTACAACAATTTGAGAATCCTGCTAACCCTGCCATGCATTTACGGACTACCGGTCTGGAAATATGGAGAGATACCGAGGGGAAAGTCGATGTCTTTGTGGCCGGAGTAGGTACTGGCGGGACAGTTAGCGGTGTAGGTGAAGCGCTGAAGATGCGTGATCCGAGTATAAAGATCGTGGCAGTAGAACCTTCTGATTCTCCGGTACTATCGGGAGGTAAACCAGGGCCGCATAAGATTCAGGGAATCGGTGCAGGGTTTATTCCTAAAACGTACAAGGCTTCTGTCGTAGATGAAATTATTCAGGTGCAGAATGACGATGCCATTCGTACGAGTCGTGAATTGGCTAAACAGGAAGGTTTGTTGGTAGGCATATCTTCAGGCGCAGCCGTATATGCTGCTACGGAACTGGCGAAGCGACCGGAAAATGCCGGGAAAATGATTGTTGCATTATTACCTGATACAGGTGAACGTTATTTATCTACCATTTTGTATGCTTTTGAGGAATACCCTTTGTAATAATGCCGCTTTCCTTCAGATAAAAACAACCGCTCCTTTGGGCTCAAACGATTGTCTTTTTGTTGTAGACATACGGTCGTTTGGATCAAGAGGAGCGGTTGTTTAAATTTGGTTGAACAGCTGTTAGAGGCTGTTCAGCCGGTTAGATGATAATTTGAATTCACCACAAAGTAACGCAGTGTCTCATGGAGTTATTGTCGGGAGTGTATACATTAATAATGCGCATTTACTTATAAATACCTACTTATAAATGCCTACTTATAAGTAATAGTCACTACTTGATTTCCGCATTGCATACGGAAATCCCCTTGTTCCAGTACCCATTGCCCGTCAGAATTGACAAAAGCCAAGTCGCTGCCTTTGATGGATAGAGTGACAGTTTGGGTTTCGCCCGGTTGTAGTTCCACCTTTTTGAAGGCTCGTAACCGGCGGTTTTCGGGAGTAAGCGAAGCCACAAGATCACTGCTAAATAGCATGACAACTTCTTTTCCGGCATATTTACCGGTATTGGTTACATCTATGGAAAAGTGCAAATCATCTCCTGTGGTAAACGAAGATTTGTCCGTTTGGAAGTTGCTGTATTCGAAAGTGGTGTAGCTCAATCCGTATCCGAAAGGCCATTGAACGGAGACTACCGCATTGTAGTCGTAAGCTCCTTCCATTTTGTCCATCTCTTCACTCACCCGATAATCGTAGGTAGTCAGTGCTGCCTCGTGTCGCGGATATGTGTAAGGCATCTTGGCACTGGGGTTCACGTCTCCTGCCAGAATGTTCGCCAATGCGTCGCCACCATAGTTTCCGGGTAATAGAATGTCAATAACAGCATCAGCCAATGGCTCCAACTCGTTGATAATGCGGGGACGACCCTCATTGAGTATCAGGATGATCGGTTTTCCTGTAGCGGCAAGTGCCTTTACCAGTTTGCTTTGGTTGGCGGAGATGGCAAGTTCGGAAAGATTACCGGGTGTTTCGCAATATGAATTTTCACCGATGCAGGCGATAATAATATCCACGTTGCGGGCGGCGGCCACAGCTTTCTCAATTTCCGGTTCATTTTCTTCCATGTAAGCACCTTCGGGTTTGTAGGTCACGCCCTGTTCCAGACGGACATGATCGGCTCCGAATTTGTTGCAGATTGCTTCGTAAATGGTGTTATATTTGTCGGCAAATCTGTCGGTCAGATGTCCTTGCCACGAATAGCTCCAACCGCCGTTCAAGCAACGCATAGAGTTGGCGTTCGGACCGGTTACCAGTAGCTTTTTCCCTTGAGGAAGCGGAAGAATATTATCTTTATTTTTTAGCAATACTTCCGATTCTTCGGCTGCATGAAGTGCGATAAGTGCATGCTCCTTGCTGCCGAAGAGAGGATAATCTTTCAATAAAGTGTTCGGATGATCGAACAGACCCAGACGGAATTTAAGTCTAAGCACCCTGCGGACGGCATCGTCGATGCGGCTCATGGGTATTTTCTTCTCTTGCACTAACTCTTTTAGTAGTGTACAATAATTGAGATCATACGGTTCCATAGCCATGTCTATACCTGCATTGATTGCCATTTCGATGGCTTCTTTCTTGTTTGCCGCCACATGTTCGCGGGTATAAAGATTGTTGATGTCCGCCCAGTCGGTGATCAACATTCCGTCCCATCCCAAGTCTTCTTTCAGCCATTGTGTGAGGAGTTCGCGGTCGGCGTGCACAGGCTTTCCGTTGATGGAACCACTGTTGACCATTATAGTCAGTGCACCTGCTTCCACACAAGCCTTGAACGGTGCAAAACATTTTTCACGCAGTTCGGAAACCGATATATAAGCCGGTGTGCGGTCTTTACCGGTACGTGGCATGCTGTATCCCATGTAATGCTTCACGGAGGTGGCGATTCGGTCGGCGGGAATATGGTTAGGATCATCTCCTTGGAAGCCTCGGACAGCAGTGCTGCCCATAATGGCATTGACTAAACAGTCTTCTCCATAATTTTCCCATACACGCGGCCAACGGGGATCACGTGCCATATCGACAGTGGGGGAGTATGTCCAGGGACAATTGCTAGCCCTTGTTTCATAAGCCGTTACACGTGCCGCTTCGTAGGTCAAATCTGGATTGAAGGCAGCACCCATATTGATATTTTGAGGGAAGAGCGTGCCGCCCAATGTATAGGTAGTACCATGATTTTGATCCAGGCCGTAGATACATGGAATACCAATCTCCGTCATCGACAGTTCTTGTATTCGACCGATAATCTCGTTCCACTTTTCAGGGCTTTGTGCTACCGGGCCGGGAGCATTGAGAAACGAACCTACCTTGTATTCAGCAATCGCTTTGTGGAGTTTTGCCTCGTCCAATTGGAATTCTCCATTTATTGTCTCTCCTAATACATCAATAGCAAGCTCGGTCATTTGCCCTATCTTGGCGTCAAGGTCCATCTCTGATAGAAGCTCTTCTACTTGTTGTTCTATTTTTGCGTCTTCAGGAATGGCAGTGGGAACTGCCTGTTTGGAACAGGCAGTCATTGCGATAGATGCGGTCATTAATATAATATTTCTTAGTTTCATTATGATTTGTTTTTAAGTAGCATCGTTTATGTAATCTGTCATTCAGAGGACTTTAACCCGAAGAATGACAGATACTTATGGTGTGAATGATTTTTAAACTTACTTAGGAACATTATTTCACGGTTACCAAATCTACATAATAGCCATGACCTACACAGATGAGTCCGTTTTCGGCTTGAATCATATTCAGCATGTCTTGGGTCAGTGTCAGTGCGTATTCACCGTTTTCCGAGAAGTTTATCGGGTCTGTGAAGTACGACCAATTGCCGGTAGCAAGTCGCATCTGATGATATTCGGCAGTAGGTTCTATGGAGTAGACAACTTTTAGTGTTGATCCGGCTGTGATACCGGCAAATACATCCATTGGAATCAAACCAAAAGTTTTGTTGGGATCACCGTCCGGCTTATCCCACGAAACGTAATGGTGTCCCGACCAAAGTGTTATTTCGGTAGATACGGTCACAGTCTGTTCGGTAGTTGTAACATTGTCGTTTAAGAACTGCACAGCCTCTCCGCTACGGGTTTTGCCTGTCAGCGTATAGCTTCCATCAGACAAATCCGGACAAGTCAGCGTAACTTCCGTAGAAGATTGATTGCTGAATTGAGACACCGTCTGTCCGCCGATAGTTAGAGAAGCGATGTTTTCAAGATTGATACCGGAAATGGTCCAGTCCACGTTGGCAGTAGCCCGGTTAGCCCCCGAAATGACAAGGGAAGCATTGGTCACTTTCACCATGTCGGCTCCATATTGATTGCCGTCGGCATCTTGCAGAACGATGCGGTAATCGCCTTCGCTTACGCCTGTCGGAACGATGTATTCCAGATAGTTCTCGTCTTCCGATTCAACATAAGTAGGATCGGTGATTGTGTTTCCTCCCAAGAGGATGGCTGTTACGTTCTGTAAATTACTGCCATATAAACGGGCAGTCTTACCGGGAGATACAATTCTCTCAAAAGCTACTTCTTTAGATTGAGGGTCATCAGCCAACGGATTGACCACCACCAATCCTTCACGGGAAGTCTTCTTCCCTTTCACAGTTTCCACTTCTATTTTCAAATTATACGTACCGGCTTTCAGACTACGGTTGATTTCTTTGTCGGAGTCGGTACCCGATTCTACTTCCTGCCCATCAATGAACCAGGTTACTGTGGTGTAATCTTTCGGAGTCACGGTCAGCGCGATGGATAAGTTCGCATCCCGGCTGATGTTGGCGAATGTAGCCAATTGCCCGTTCGTTCTGTCAGGGAATACCGGGGCAAGGATATGCGGATCATCATTTTCCGTCACCGTAGCGAACGGTTCTTCCTCGGTGCATGCAGTAAATGTGGAGCCTACAGCGAGTAGGGCAAATAGTGCAATATATATCTTTTTCATAATGGATGATTGTTTAATAGTTAGTTTTCAGTATCCCACCACAGAAGGCTGTGCCAATTATCAGTTCCTCCCATGCGCTCGATGGCTTCGTTGTAGCTCTTCTTATTATAGGAAGATTCCAATACAGGATAGCATAGACGTACCGGAATTTCCGTTCCACCGGTGAGGTATTGTCCGAACCCATATTCTGCCGGTGATTTCAACTTCGGATAACCGGAACGACGCACGTTTGCCCAACATTCGGCAGGATTGGTGAAGTGAAGAATCCAGGCCTGTGTATTGATAGCTTCAAGTTTCTGATTGTCCGTATGTCCGAACGCCCCTTTATCTTGAATGAATGTATCAAACTCTGCATCAGTAGTAGCCGTGCAACCGTAGTTGTCTGTCAGGAAATCCATAGCTGCACGCACTCCTTGCTTGTAAAGATCTTCTGCCGACACACTGCCGACATTCCATTTTTTCACGGTAGCTTCCGCCATCAGGAATTTCACTTCTGCAGAGGTCATCACTACGCCCGGATTGTCGCTTTTTAGGAAATTATTGGCAAGTTTGGGTTCCACTTCACGAGCCATAGTTACCGTAACGGAAGGATTGTTAACGGCTAATTCCTTACAAATATCGCTGTCGTATCCTGTAGGCCATGGTTCCCACGAGTAGGCACCCGGGTCGCGCGGACTGAAAGCAATCCCTTTTTCAATCATCTCCTGGGTGATGTCGACACGATTGTCGGGACTGGTGGCACTCATCAGCCCGTCATAATAACAACGGGAAATTTTGAATGTACGAGGGTCACCGGATTGGCGTAGCTGATTAAAGAAAGTGGAGCAGAGGTAACTTGGATTATTAGCGGGGTCGTTGCCGAACAATAACTGTGACAATGAATTTCCGCGATAATCAGAGTAAGCTTCTTGTCCGAAACTAAATGCGATTGTCATGTATTTGATGAGCGCATCGCTTGAGGCGTCCGTTATCACACCCCCATTGGCAGCTAAAGCATTTTCAAATTCCGTTTGTGCCTTTGTAGGATTGACATTGGAGATTCGCATGGCAAAACGTAGGCGAAGCGAGTTTGCCAGTTGTTGCCATTTAGTTACATCACCGGCATAGATGAGGTCACCTGTCACTTTATCTTTGGTCGGATCGATTTTATTGACGGCATCTTCCAGCTCCAGAAAGAAAGCGTTGTAAATATCTTCCTGTTTGTCATACTTCGGATTGAACTTTCCTTCGAGGAATCCCAGGCCGGCTTCACTGAAAGGAGCGTCTCCGTAAGTGTCGGTGATGATAGACATAAGATAAACCCGATAAATGCGGAGCACAGAGTTGATGTTCACTTTCTCTGCATCTTCGGCTGTGCGATATTGAGCATCAATGATATTCTTCAGGGATTGAGTGTAGAACGATGTCCAGATACGGCTCATTTCATTATTGTCTAGCGTATGGCGTCCGCCGTAGTTGGTGGTGTTCCAACATCCCATCAGTTGTTGGGTGAATGCATAATGGTAGTTACGGTAGATTTCCATCATACTAAGGTCTCCGTACGTTTGCAGTTGGGCAGTGGTGAGCTGCGCATTCGGGTCGATGGTAGCGGCCTTGGAAGGGTCGGTATTCATGTTTTCCATGTATTCATCGCTGCAAGAAGCGAAAAACAGGGCACATGCCATCGTGATGATTGTGATGTATTTAGATTGTCTCATGATATATCTTTTTAGAATTTCACATTTACATTAAAACCATAGCTTCTGCGTGAAGGCAACGAACCGTATTCAAGTCCCATACCGGTGGTATTGTTGTAGTTGGAATCCGGGTCGATATTCGGGATATTCTTCCATACGATGAACGGATTGCGGGCAACGAACGAAACGGTCAGTCCGCTTACTACATTCTTCAGCCAGGATTTGGGTACATTGTAACTCAACGTCAGTTCACGGCATTTCACGTATGAGTTGTCGTAAATAAACATAGAAGGTGCATTACGGCAAACGCTCATCCAGTAGTCTTCCGGATTGATGTAGATGTCGTTGGGGCGATAAGTTCCATCACCGTTGTCGATGACACCCGGAGCAACGAATCCACCTGTCGGCTTCCAGTTATCGGATCCTTTTGCAATGCCGGCCGCTAATCTTTCTTCTTCCGAGCGATACCAGGCGTCGCGTCCTGCCAGTGTTTCCGGACTTTTACCCGATTCGTAAGCAGCACGGGCAGACATAGAATAGAGGTCGGCGCCTACTTTCACATCGAATACCGCTACCAGCGAAAGATTCTTGTAGGTAAAGTTGGTGAGCAATCCACCTGTCCAGTCCCAAGAGGCATTACCCAATACGTGGTTGCTCTTGTCATATTGCGGCAGACCGGTTTGCGGGTCAATCAGAATATCTCCCTTTTCGTTCCGTTGGAAGTCCGGGCCTACAATAGAACCAAAGTTCTCGCCTACTTTAGCGGCCACCTGAACGTCGAGCCAAGACGCCTTTTCCAGTTCAAACATATCCGATTCGCCATCCAGTTCTTTTACTTTGTTGCTGTTTTTGGAGAAGTTCAGATTAATGTCCCAGGAAAAATCGCGTGTTTGAATCGGTCGTGTGCTAAGGGCAATCTCAATACCTTTGTTTTCTATCTTGCCGGCATTAATCAAGCGATAGTTATAACCGGTTGTCCAGGAACTTGCCATTCCCATAATCTGGTTTTTACTGATTTGAGAATAGTAGGTGAAATCCAGTCCGATACGGTTCTTCAGGAATTTCAATTCCAATCCCATTTCCACGGAGTTTGTTTTGGTTGGTTTCAAGTTTTTGTTGGGGATGGTTCCGTTATCGATATATCCGATGGTATATCCGGGATAAGCATATTTGGATTTCGTATAGACGAGTCCCAATTGATAAGGATCGGTATCGCTACCTACTTGGGCCCATGACATACGTAACTTTCCGTAAGGCAGGAGGTCGCCCAGTTTTGTCAGCTCGGAGAATACAAAGCTACCGGAGAAAGAAGGATACACATACATGTTGTTGCCAGTGGGAAGGGTAGACGATTGGTCGCCACGCAACGTAGCATCGAGGTAAAGCATGTGTTTCCATCCCACGTTCACTGCTCCGTAAACCGAATTAATCTGCTTGCGGTAACTGCCGGGCACTACACTGATCTCGTTGAAGCTCGTCAATGAAGGGACATCGCGTATCTTCATGTCTTGAGCGGTGGTAACGGTGGTCTGGTTGTTCACCTTATATACATTGCCGCCTAACGTAGCGTTGAAATCGAAATCACCCCAATGGTTGTTGTAGAGAGCCAACACTTCAAAGTTGTACATGCGGTTGCGGAAAGCACTGTTTTGAAGTCTTCCGGCTTCGAATCCGGGAGTGGTAGGTGCTTTGTAATCATCGAACGTGAACCAGTTGAGTTCGGCACCCAGCGTTGCCTGAAGTTTCAGATGTGGGTCGATGTTCCATACGGCCTTGCCGTTCATGCGGAACAAATCTTTTTTGGATTTATTGAAGTTCTTATAGATATCCCAGTATGGATTCACGTTGTAGGGATCCATACCGTTCCAGTTGGAATATTCGCCGTCGGCAGTCTGATAGGTTTGCAGCCATTCCTGATCGTAGGTGGTGGCAAGGGTCATCAGGTTTTTACCGATATTGGACTTGCTGTCGCCCAGAGCCGGACGGTTCTTCACGTCTTCCCGTGTATAGTTGACGTTGAAATCCAAGTCTACCTTTCCTGCAGACGTATTGGCGCGCAGGTTGAAAATGTCACGGCTCATGTGTGTCTGGGGAACAATATCTTTATTGCGCATGTCCGTATAGGTGAAGCGAATGCCGGTTTTTCCGCTGTTCACACCTATGATGGCGGAGTTGGTAGCGGTGATACCTGTACGGAAGAAGTTGGACGTATTGTCGGGGACAATGAGGACAGGGCGTTCCACGCCGTCGAAATACTTCAGCATGTTTGAACCGTCCGCTTTTGGGCCCCAACTTTTGTTTGTGTTGGATATGGCATCATAGCTATAAGTACCATTGCTTCCCATACCGTATATCTGTTGAACTTCGTCCCATTTGGCAAGTTGGGTATCGAAAGTCAGTGTTCCGTTATATTCCACGCTGATTTTATCCTTGTTGGCTCGCTTGGTTGTAATCAAGATAACACCATTCGCGCCCTTTACACCATATACAGCAGTTGCCGAAGCATCTTTCAATACAGAGATAGATTCGATCTCATTCATATCCACATCCTTAATATCACTCTGAATACCATCGAGCAATACAAGCGGATCTGTATTTCCCCATGTACTCTTACCACGGATATACATAGAAACATCATTTCCTCCCGGCATACCACCGGAATTAATAGCTACTACACCGTTCAATTTCCCTTGTAATGCTTCGGTTACTGAATTGACACTACCTCCTCTTAATAACTTATTTCCATCAGCTTGTGTGATAGAGCCTACGCTAGTCACCTTTTTTTGGGTACCATACCCCACTACCACCACTTCTTCAAGTACACCAGCATCCTCTTCCATTTGGAAAACAGTTTTCTTTACCGCTTCTTCAGCTTTGATTTCAATGGGTTTATATCCCACATACGAAAACTGGATAACGGAATTGGCTTTGACCACCAATTGAAATCCTCCGTCAAAATCTGAAATTGTACCTGTGGTAGTTCCCAAGATCTGGATATTTACCCCAATAAGGGTTTCTCCACTTTTCGCGTCAACAATTCGCCCTTTGAGAGTTCTCGGCCACCCTTCATCAGCACGGCTTATCTGTACCGAAAAGAGTAGGAGAACCAGCATCAGCAGACGAAATACCTTCGTGCTAAAGTCTAAATTTCTCATAAATTAGATTCAATTAGGTAATTAATATAAATTGTTACTAAAATTCTTTGTGCAGTTTATT